>Ga0209759_1001379_pt1 | contig 13991 bp, 9 predicted proteins | sample AraplaCL_Col_mMS_FD_184261 | JGI IMG/M metagenome (GOLD analysis project Ga0209759, IMG submission 184261) | Arabidopsis root microbial communities from the University of North Carolina, USA - plate scrape CL_Col_mMS (SPAdes) (version 2) | ecosystem: Host-associated > Plants > Roots >...
CCGTCGGTGTCGCGCGCGCGCAGCCCCACCGTGAGCGAGTCCTCCATCGCCTGGCGCCAGGCAGCCTCGGTGCGCAGCGCGGCCTGCGTGCGCAGCACCTCGTTCATCTGGAAGCGCAGCAGCCCCGTGGCGACGACGATCATCATCAGGAACACGCCCATCATCACGATGGGCAGGCGCAGCCACCACGGCCGCAGCGGTTCGTGCAGCGCCAGCTCCAGGTAGGTGTCGGGCATCGCCGGCTCCAGGCTGTGGCGATGCGACTCCTCGGGCGGCGCCTCGTGGTCGCCGGCCTTGAGCGGATCGGCCACGACTTGGCCGTAGCCGTCGACCAGCCGCACGTCGTATTCGTGCGCCAGCCACCACGGCACCGTCTGGCGCAGCAGCGTGGCCGGCGCGTAGCGCACCACCAGGCGTCCGGCCGGCTTGCCCGATGCGTCGTGCAAGGGCGCGCTCAGGTGCGCGCTCAGGCCCGGGCGTTCGGCGATGTCCAGGCCGTCGGGCACCACCGCCACCAGGCGCGTGTCGGCATCGATCCAGCTGACGCTCTGCCACAGCCGCGCCAGCCCGTCGACCACGGCTTCCTGCCTGGCCAGCGCGCCCGGCGGCTGGTTGACGTCGAAGCTGCGCGCCAGCTCGTTGAGCTGCACCTGCTCCTCGCCGACGCGCTCGGTGATCTGGCTCTCGAGCGACAGCGAGTCGGTGATCAGCTGGCGCTGGCGCGACTCGAGGTCGGCGCGGTCGGACAGCTCCAGCCAGATCGCCACCGACACCGTGAACAGCACCGACAGCACCAGCGGCGCCCACCACCACGAGCCGCGGCCGGCGAGCGCGCGCGCCCAGCGCCCGCTCGCCGGCGCGCCGGGCGAGAGGCTGGGAGGCGATGGCAATGCAGGAAGCATGGCGGCAGTCTATGTCGAGGTCCGGCGCGGCACGCATGCGCAACCGGACTCATGTGGGAGTCCACAATTTCAGCGCCACCATGCGCTGCGGACAATCGCCAGACTCGAATTCGTGAGCCGCCGCCTGCCGATGCCGGCCTGCGGCACGCACAGATCCCACGACGAATCCCAGGAGACTCGCATGCAAAACACCTCCCGCCGCCAGGTACTCGGCGCAGCCGCCGCGCTCGCCACCGTGGGCTTCGGCACCGCCCGCGCGCAGGCCCCGATCAACATCAAGTTCAGCCACGTGGTCGCGCCCGATACCCCGAAGGGCAAGGGCGCGCTGCGCTTCAAGGAACTGGCCGAGCAGCGCACCAACGGCAAGGTGAAGGTCGAGGTCTACCCGAACAGCCAGCTGTACAAGGACAAGGAAGAGATGGAGGCGCTGCAGCTGGGCTCCGTCCAGATGCTCGCGCCCTCGCTGTCGAAGTTCGGCCCGCTGGGCGTCAAGGAATTCGAGGTGTTCGACCTGCCGTTCCTGTGCAAGGACACCGCGGCCTTCAAGGGCATCACCGACGGCGCGCTCGGCAAGGAACTGTTCGCCAAGCTCGAGCCCAAGGGCATCCGCGGCATGGCGTACTGGGACAACGGCTTTCACCAGATGATCGCCAACCGTCCGCTGCACCACGTGGCCGACTTCAAGGGCCTGAAGATGCGCATCCAGTCGTCCAAGGTGCTCGACGCGCAGATGCGCGCGCTCGGCGCGATCCCGCAGGTGATGGCCTTCTCGGAGCTGTACCAGGCGCTGCAGTCGGGCGTGGTCGACGGCACCGAGGGCACGCCGTCGAACTTCTTCACGCAGAAGATCTACGAGGTCTCCAAGCACCTGACGCTGTCCAATCACGGCCACCTGGCCTACGCGGCCATCGTCAACAAGAAGTTCTGGGACGGCCTGCCCGCCGACATCCGCACCACGCTCGATGGCTGCATGAAGGACGCGACGACCTACGCCAACGCGATCGCCGCCACCGAGAACATCCAGGCGCTGGACAAGATCAAGGCCAGCGGCAAGTGCACCATCTACACGCTGGCGCCGGCCGAGGAGCTGGAGTGGAAGAAGGCCCTGATGACCGTGCACAAGGAAATGGAAGCGCGCGTCGGCAAGGAAACGATCGCCGCGGCCTACAAGGCCACCGGCTTCGTCCCGGTCTGATCCGCTGATCCATCGCCCCGGCGCCATGCCGGGGCCGCCCCGATTGACGCCGCGCCCCCTAGCGGCGTCCACTCGGCACGCATGCACCGCCTTCGCGGCGGCGTGTCGACGTCCCTCGCCCCCGCCCCTTCGCGCTCGCCGCGAGAAAGGCCCCAGATGTTCGGTCGCTTCCTCGACCACCTCGAAGAGTGGCTCATCGCGTTCCTGATGGGCGCGGCGACGCTGCTGATCTTCGTGGCCGTCGTCCACCGCTACGCCTCGAGCTGGCACTACCCCGCCGCCCTGCAGTTCATCCAGGACTCGCTGCTGAAGATCAATCTCAGCTGGGCGCAGGAGCTGTGCATCTACATGTTCATCTGGATGGCCAAGTTCGGCGCGGCCTATGGCGTGCGCCACGGCACGCACGTCGGAGTCGACGTGCTGGTGCGCGCGGTCTCGCCGGCCAAGGCCCGCTGGCTCACCATCATCGGCCTGAGCGGCGGCGCGCTGTTCACGGTGGTGATCGGCACGATGGGCTCGGTGCTGGTCTGGGACGACGGCCTGCACTACGCGCTGGTGCATGCGCTGCACATGCCCGAGGGCGACCTGACCGAAGGCGCGACCACGCCCGACCTGGAATTGCCGGTGTGGATCGAATACCTGGCGATCCCGCTCGCCTCGTACCTGATGTGCCTGCGCTTCCTGCAGGTGCTGGTCAAGTTCGTGAAGACGGGTGAGCTGCCCAAGCATGAAGTCGCACACGTCGAGGGACTGGAAGACGTCGACAACTACGAACCCACGCCCGAAGGGACGATCGTCAAATGAGCGCGCTCATCATCTTCTCGCTGCTCGTGGTGCTGATGCTCACGGGCATGCCGATCTCGATCGCGCTCGGCCTGACGGTCATGAGCTTCTTCTTCTTCCTGAGCGACGTGCCGATGGCCAGCGTCGGGTTGAAGTTGTTCGAAGGCCTGAACAGCTTTCCGATCATGGCGATCCCGTTCTTCATCCTGGCGGGCAACTTCCTCACCAACGGGGGAGCGGCCAAACGGATGATCCACTTCGCCTCCACGATGGTCGGCCATTTCTACGGCGGCCTGGGCCTGGCGGCAGTGCTGGCGTGCGCGATGTTCGCGGCGATCTCGGGCTCGTCGGTGGCCACCGTCGTCGCCGTGGGCACCATCATGATGCCGGCCATGACGGCTGCCGGCTACCCGAAGAAGTTCTCGGCCGGCGTCATTACCACCTCGGGCGCGCTGGGCATCCTGTTTCCGCCGTCGATCAACCTGGTGATCTTCTCGATCGCCACGACGGGCATGAGCGCCACCGGCCCGCACGACGAACCCGTGGCCACCGCGTCGGTGGGCGACCTGTTCATCGCCGGCGTCATTCCCGGCCTGGTGCTGGCGCTGCTGCTGGGCATCACCACCTGGCGGCGCGCGCGCAAGTTCGACTACCCGCGCATGCCGCGCGCGACCTGGGGCGAGCGCTGGAAGGCCTTCGTCGACGCGTCGTGGGGCCTAGCGCTGATCTTCATCGTGGTGGGCGGCATCTATACCGGCATGTTCACGCCGACCGAGGCCGCGGCCATCGCCGCCGTGTACTCGTTCGCGATCTCGGTGTTCGTCTACAAGGACATGAAGCTTTCGCACGTGCCGGCGATCCTGCGCAATGCGGCCGCGATGAGCTCGATGCTGCTGTACATCATCACCAACGCGGTGCTGTTCTCGTTCCTGCTGACGTCGGAACAGATCCCGCAGGCGATGGCGGCCTGGATGACGCACCAGGGCTTCGGCGTGGTCGTGTTCCTGTTCCTGGTCAACATCATCCTGCTGGTGGCCGGCAACTTCATGGACCCGTCGGCGATCGTGCTGATCATGGCCCCGATCCTCTACCCGATGGCGGTCAAGCTGGGCGTCAACCCAGTCCACATGGGCATCCTGATGGCCGTCAACATGGAGGTGGGCATGTGCCATCCACCGGTGGGCCTGAACCTGTACGTGGCCTCGGGCATCACCAAGATGGGCATCTCGGAGCTGACGGTGGCGGTCTGGCCCTGGCTGGTGACGATGATCGGCTTCCTGATCCTCACCACGTACTGGCCCACGCTCTCGCTGTGGCTGCCGCACATGCTGGCCCACTAGGATCCGGGGGCGTCCTCGCGCTGAAACATGGACACTGGCGACCAATGCGCGCTGGTGGCCGGCTGGCGCAACGGTGATGGCGCCGTTGCGGCGATACCTCGGCGGACGTTGATCGGCGCGGGGGTCGGGCTGGGTGCCCGCTAAGATCACGCCTTCCGCCTCGCGGCCACTCCGGTTTCCATGCGTTCCATTCTCCTGTCCCAGCGCGTCGCCGTGCGCGCCCGTCCTCGTCCTCGTCCTCGTCCGTCGCCGATCGCCGTGGCCTGCAGCCTCGCCGCGCTGCTGTCGGCGGCACACGCGCAAGACCAGACCTCCCCCGAGCCTGGCAGCGACCGCCCGCCGCTGCGCACCCTCGACGCCCGCCTGCGCCTGGGGGGCGAGCATTTGCACCTGCACGGCGGTGAGCGCATGGGCCTGGCAGGCATGACCGAGCTGCTGAACATCGGCGGCGAATGGTGGGCCGGACCGGGCGTCTACGGCGCCGCCGCCGGCCACCGAGGCGGTCTGTTCGTGCCGGGCGTCGAAGGCGCCTGGTCGCATCCGTTCAACGACTGGCTGGCCCTGGACGCGGGCCTCTTCGCGGGCGGCGGCGGCGGCGCCGCGGCCCGCGTGGGCGGCGGGCTCATGCTGCGGCCGCACGTCGATCTCGTCTTCCGCTTCCCGGGCCTGTACACCGGGCCGACCTACTCCCAGGTCTGGTTTCCCAACGGCCAGATCAATACGCGCCAGTTCGGCTGGATGGTCAACTTCGACTCGTCGTTCCGTTACCGGCCAGCCGATTTCCACGGCGTCGCCACCGACGGCAGCGCCACCGGCCTGGGCTTCGATCACGTCGACGCCATGGTGACGTTCGAGCATCCGACACACTCCAAGTCGACCGCCGGCGCGCCGTTCACCAACCGCATCGGCCTGGTGGGACTGCGTGCCGAGCGCATTGTCGATGGCCCGCTGTGGGCCGGCATCGAGACGGCCGGCGCGGCCTCGGGCGGCGTGGCCGGCTACGCGGAGGTGCTGGGCACCGCCGGCCTGCGCTGGCCGGTCGTCGGCGACCGGCTCAGCCTGGGCATTCGCGCCTCGGCGGGCCTGGGCGGTGGCGGCGGCATCGACACGGGCGGCGGCCTGCTGGTGAAGGCCGCCGGCGGGGCCACGTTGCGCCTGACTGGCACGCTGGGCATCGGCGCCGAGGTCGGCGTGGTCGACGCGCCCCGCCATGCGCATTTCAGGGGCGGCACGGCAGCCGTGTCGCTGAACTGGGCGCTGGACGTGCCGCAGGGCGACCTGGGGGGTTGGTACCAGACCAATCCGGGCACGCCCACGAGGATGGAATTCGGCTCGGGCGTCGAGCGCTATCGCGCCGCCCGCAAGGACGGCCGCACGGAGCCGCTCGACGCGGTGGTGCTGCAGGTCAACCGCTTCGTCACGTCGAACCTGTACGTCACCGGCCAGGCGCACAGCGCGTTCGCGGGCGGCGCCGGGGCGTATTCCGAAGGCCTGTTCGGCATCGGCGCGCAATTGCCGCTGACGCAGCGCCTGCGCCTGGGCGCCGAGGCGCTGGCCGGCGCGGCGGGCGGCGGCGGTGTCGACACCGGCGGCGGCGCCGTGGCGCAGGGCCGCGTGTATGCGGACTTCGCGATCAGCGACTCGCTGTCCCTGCGCGTGGCCGGCGGCAAGATCAAGTCGGTGCGCGGCAGCGGCGGCCTGGATGCGCCGGTCATCGACGCGGGGCTCGTGTTCCGCTTCGGCGTGGACCGCTCGAACAAGCGCTGAGCGACGCCGCCGGGCGCGGCATTTGCTGCGCGATCGCGCTGCGCAAGCCCGCGCAGGGAGTGTCTCCATGGCCCGCTCGATCTGGAAAGGCGCGATCGCCTTCGGCCTCGTCCACGTACCCGTCGCGCTGTATCCCGCCTCGCAAGAGGACGACATCGACTTCGACTGGCTCGACAAGCGCTCGATGGACCCGGTCGGCTACCAGCGCATCAACAAGCGCACCGGCAAGCCCATCACCAAGGAAAACATCGTCAAGGGCGTCAAGCAGGAGGACGGCACCTACGTGCTGATGGACGACGACGAGATCCGCAGCGCCTACCCGAAGACGACGCAGACCATCGAGATCGAGGCCTTCGTCAAGGCCTCCGAGATCCCGTTCATCTACCTCGAGAAGCCGTACTACCTGGAGCCGATCGCCAAGTCCGACAAGGTCTACGCGCTGCTGCGCGAAGCGATGATCGCCGACGGCGTGATCGGCATCGCCCGCGTGGTCATGCACACCAAGGAGCACCTCGCCGCGCTGATGCCCGACGGCCCGATGCTCGTGCTCAACACCCTGCGCTGGGCCAGCGAGGTTCGCGATTGGAAAGAGCTGAGCATTCCGCCGGCGGGCAAGGGCAGCCTCAAGCCCGCGGAGCTGAAGATGGCCGGCCAGCTGGTCAACGAGCTCACGGTCCAATGGAAGGCCGACGCGTACCACGACAAGTTCACCGAGGCGATCGCCAGCCTGGTCAAGGCCAAGGCCGCGGCCGGCAACACACAGGAGGTCACGCCGGTCGAGGCGCCGGTGGACCAGTCCGCGCCGTCGAACGTGGTCGACCTGACCGCGCTGCTGAAGAACAGCCTGGGCAAGCGCCGCGGCGCGGCCCAGGAGGTGCAGGACGCCGAGGCCCAGGCCGAGGCGGCCGTCGCACGCACGCCTGCCCGCAAGGCGAGCCGGTCCGCCGTGAAGAAGACGCCCGCCAGGAAGGCCGCGCCGGCGGCCAAGGCCAGGCCCGCCTCCACGCCCGCACGCAAGCGCGCGTGACGCGCGGGCGCCCGGGCATGGGCATGCCGAATGCTGATTCGGCCCATGGCCACCGCCCCCCGCACCTCGACTCCCCGCGCGGCCAGCCGCGCCTCGCGCGCGACGTCCGCGCCCGCCACCAAGCGCGCCCGCGCCAAGCCGGTCGCCGATGACGGCGCCCCGCTCGCGCGCTACAAAGCCAAGCGCGATTTCACGATCACGTCCGAGCCGGGGCCGGTGCGCGCCAAGCCGGGCAAGCAGCTGTCGTTCGTGATCCAGAAGCACGACGCCACGCGCCTGCACTACGACTTCCGGCTCGAACTCGACGGCGTGCTCGTGTCCTGGGCCATTCCCAAGGGTCCCAGCTTCGATCCCAAGGAAAAGCGCCTGGCGGTGCACGTCGAGGATCATCCGGTTGCCTATGGCACGTTCGAAGGAACGATCCCGAAGGGCCAGTACGGCGCCGGCACGGTGATCGTCTGGGACAACGGCACCTGGGAGCCGGTCGGCGATCCGCGCGCCGGATTGAAGGCCGGCAAGCTGGTGTTTCGCCTGCACGGCCACAAGCTGGCCGGACTGTGGGAACTCGTCAAGATCGCCAAGCCCGGCGAACGCCAGGAGCCGTGGCTGCTGTTCAAGAAGCACGACGAGTGGGAACGGCCGCACGCCGACTACGACGTCGTCAACGCATTGCCCGACAGCATCGTGGCGCATCCGCGCCCGCTGCTGGAGGACGGCCCTGCCGAGCCGGTGGCGGCGATCAGGCGCGCGGGCCGCACCGCCGCAGCGGTGACCCAGGCCGCGGCCAAGTCGGCATCGGCCTTCGAGCCTTCGGTGCTGGAAGGCGCGCGCAAGGCCGCGCTGCCGCAGACGCTGTCGCCCCAGCTGGCGACCCTCGCGAAATCCGCGCCCACCCACGGCGACTGGCTCTACGAAATCAAGTTCGACGGCTACCGCCTGATGACGCGCGTGGCCAAGGGCCAGGCCACGATCATCACGCGCGGCGGCCATGACTGGACGCACAAGATGCAGCCGCTTGCCGACGAGCTGGCGACGCTGGGTCTGTCGAGCGCCTGGCTCGATGGCGAGGCCGTCGTGCTCGACGCCAAGGGCCTGCCGCACTTCAACCTGCTGCAGAACGCGCTCGATTCGAGGGGCAACGGCGAGGCCATCGTGTACTACGTGTTCGACCTGCCGTTCCTCGATGGCTACGACCTGCGCGGCGTGCCGCTGCACGCGCGCCGCGCCCTGCTCAAGCAGATCGTCGCGGCCCACGGCGGCAACCGGGTGCGCTTCAGCGACGACTTTCCGGCCAGCGCCGCGCAGGTGCTGGAGACGGCCTGCAGCCTGAACCTGGAAGGCGTCATCGCCAAGCGCCGCGACAGCGTGTACACGTCATCGCGTTCCACCGACTGGCTCAAGCTGAAATGCCAGTCGCGCCAGGAATTCGTCATCGGCGGCTTCAGCGATCGAAGCGACAACGCAAACGCGGTCGGCGCGCTGATGCTGGGCTACTACGATGACAAGGGCGTGCTCCAGTACGCTGGCCGCGTGGGCACGGGCTGGAGCTCGGCCGACGCGGTCGCGCTGCGAACGAAGCTGGCCAAGCTGGTGAGCCCGAAGTCGCCTTTTCCGCCCGGCACCACGCGCTCCACACGCTGGATGACGCGCCCCGCCGCCGAGGATCACTGGGTCAAGCCGCAGCTCGTGGCCGAGATCAGCTTCGCCGAATGGACGCCGGACGGCAGCGTGCGCCACGCGTCATACCAGGGACTGCGTGAGGACAAGGATGCAAAATCGGTGGGCCGCGAGAAGGCGAAGGCACCGCCCGACACCGAAGAATCCACGGAGAAGCCCGTGACCGCCAGGACCAAGCCCTCGAAGGCAACGACCGCCGGCCCCGCGCCCGCCGCCAAGACCACGCGCGCCGCCAAGGCCGACGCCGCCGAGGTCGAGGGGGTGCGCATCACGCACCCGGAGCGCGTGATCGATGCATCGACCGGCCACACCAAGCTGGACCTGGCGCGCTATTACGCGAGCATCGCCGAATTCATGTTGCCGCACCTGAAGGGGCGGCCGGTGTCGCTGGTGCGCGCGCCCGAGGGCGTGGGCGGCGAGCTGTTCTTCCAGAAGCATGCCGACGTGCGCACCATGCCGGGCATGAAGGACCTGCCCGGCCTGTGGGAGGGCCACGGCCCGCTGCTGGAGGTGCCGAGCGTGCAGGCACTGATCGCGGCCGCCCAGATGAACGTCATCGAGTTCCACACCTGGAATTCGGTCAAGCAGAAGATCGACAAGCCCGACCGCATGATCTTCGACCTGGACCCGGGCGAGGGCGTGTCGTTCGCGACGGTGCGCGAGGGCACCGAGCTGATGCGCGCGCTGCTGACCGAGCTGGGGCTCAAGTGCTGGGTCAAGACCAGCGGCGGCAAGGGCCTGCACGTGGTCGTGCCGATGGCCGCGCGCCTGGACTACGACACCGTCAAGGGGTTCTCGCAGCAGATCGTCCAGCACATGGCCCGCACGATCCCGCAGCGCTTCGTCGCCAAGAGCGGGTCGACCAACCGCGTCGGCAAGATCTTCATCGACTACCTGCGCAACGGCTTCAACGCGACGACCGCGGCCGCATTCTCCGCGCGCGCGCGCCCGGGGCTGGGCGTGTCGATCCCGATCGCGTGGGACGAGCTGCCGGAGATGAAGAGCGGCGCGAACTGGACCATCTCCGACGCACGCGACCGCATGTCGTTCCAGAAGGCCGACCCCTGGGCCGACTACTGGTCCTGCAAGCAGACGATGACAGCCGCGATGAAGGCCTTGCAGGCCGCGGGCTGACCCGCGCCGCGCCGCCTGCTCACTTGGGGGCGGGGTCGCGCGCGAGCAGCGAGATGCCGCCCGCCGTCACGCCCAGCACCCATTCCTCGCCGCGATAGTGCATCACCACGACGCGCTCGCGCGCACCCACCGGCAGCGCGCGCACGAAGCGCGGCGCATCGGGGGACTGGGGCGTCAACTGCCCGGCCTGGAAGCGCTTGAGCAGCCGTAGTGCCAGCCAGGCCAGGGCGAGCACGAAGGCGAGCGCGACCAACATCGTCGCGACCGACGAGGCGAAGTTTTCCATGAGGTCAACCAGAAGAAGACCGGCCAGGATAACGCGTCGCGTCCTCGCCCGGCGGGCGGGCGAGCCGCTGCCGCGCGGCCTCCGGGGCCGCGTCGCCGCGGCGCTGGCGCTCGATCTCCTCGCGCACCTCGCGCGCCCAGAGGATGACCTCGGCGACGATGTCGAACAGGTGCCGCGGCACGGTGGCGCCGACCTCCGCGCTGGCCAGCAGCTCGCGCGCGAGGGCGACGTTGCGCACGATGGGCACGCCCGCGTCCTCGGCCGCCTCGCGCATCGCGCGCGCGACCTCGTCCTCGCCCTTGGCCGAGATCGTCGGCACGCCGTGGTTCTGGTGGTCGTAGTCGAGCGCGATCGCCACATGGGTGGGATTGACGACAAGCACATCGGCCTGGCGCGCCGCCTGCGCCGCATTGCGTTGCGACCACTCCTGGTGCACCTGCTTGCGCTGCTGCTTGACGTAAGGATCGCCTTCGTTCTGCTTGTGCTCGTCGCGGATGTCGCGCCGGCTCATGCGCATCTTCTTCATGAACGAGTGGCGCTGCCAGGCGGCATCGAGCACGGCGACGCCGGCGAAGACCGCCAGTGCGGTACCGACCAGGCGCGCCGTCACTTGCCATAGCGACTGCTCCAGCAACGGCGCGATGGCCGGCGGACCGGCGCCCGCAAGCGACGCCAGGCGCGGCAGCGATCCGCGCAGCACCACCCAGCCGATCGTCAGGAGGATCGCGACCTTGCCCATCGATTTGAGCACCTCGACCAGGTTGTCCATCGAGAACATCCGCTTGAGGCCTTCAGCCGGATCGAGCTTGTCGAGCGAAGGCTTCAGGCGCGACCAGGCGAGCACCGGTCCGACCTGCAGGAACTCCGCCAGGACGCCCACCAGCATGACGGGCACCAACGCCATCGCGGTGAGCAGCAGCAGGGTCTGCACGGCCAGCCATCCGATGTTGCGCAAGGCAGTGACGAAGTCGCCGTCCAGGCTTTGCACGGCGGCGCCGAGCAGGGCCTGCAGCCGCGCGCCCGCCAATGCGGCCGTCGCGCCGCCGAGCACCAGCCAGATGAGCAGCACCAGCGTGCTCGTCGCCTCCTTGCTCTTCCATACCTGGCCTTGCTTGCGCGCATCGCGCAGCTTCTTGGGTGTGGGCTGCTCGGTCTTGTCGCCGCCGTCGTTGTTGTCTGCCATGGCGACATCTTCGCAAGCCATGCGCGACGGTGAAAGCGAGCCGCTTCACATTTGTAGCAATCTATTACCTAGGGGGGTATCGAACTAACCGGCACTTCGAGCCGCCTCTTATGTTCAAGAGCAAATTTGCAACCTGCCAAATGCGTGAATAAGTCGCGGTTGCTTTTTCTTACAGCGTAACCGTCTCTGTCACTTTTTCGACATCACGCCCGGCAAAGATCGGCCCGTCTTCGACCCCAGTGGGAGAAGCCGCCGTCCGCTGCGGACGGCGACAAGGGAGAGAAAAAAATTGAAGCTGGCCCACACGACGATGGGCTTGTGCCTGGCCGGCCTGGGGTTGTCGGCCATGGCGGAGCGCGCGCCCGATTGCGCGCCCTCCGCCGCCGTCGCCGCGATGCTGGCGGCGCACAAGCCGGACAACACGATTGCCTGCGGCGGTGCCGCGGGCAACGCGGCGGCACACGAAGCGGCGCAACTGCGCCTCTATGACGCTGCACGCAATTCGCAGCCCACGGCCACGCTTGCGCCGCAAGCCGATGGCGACACCCCGTCCGCCCCGGCGCGGCCGCTCAACGCCAGCCAGCGCCGCGTGCTCGCGCTGGCGCCGCGCGTGGCCGCGGTCGCCCGCACGTACGACATCGACCCGCTGCTGCTGCATGCGATCGCGCATGTCGAATCGCGCCACGACCCGCGCGCGCGTTCGGCCGCCGGCGCCCTGGGCCTGCTGCAGGTCATGCCCGCCACCGCGCGCCGCTTTGGCGTCGACGACGCCCCGGGCGCGCTCTACGACCCGGCCGTCAACCTGGAGGTGGGCGCGGCGTACCTGAAGTCGCTGCAGGCCCGCTACGGCAACGACCTCACGCTCGTGCTGGCGGCCTACAACGCCGGCGAGGGTGCGGTCGAGCGCCACGGCCGCAGCGTGCCGCCCTACGCCGAGACGCGCGACTACGTGCGCCAGGTGCTCGCCGAATACGGCGCACTGCGCGCCGCGCTCGCCCTCGCCGAACGCCAGGAGCCGCGATGAGCCTGGCGACCTACTTCCGCTCGGCCGAACGCCGCGACTCGGGCCTGCTCGCGCGCTTCAGCGACCTGTTCCTGGTCGCAGGGATCGTCGCCATCGTCGCGCTGATGGTGCTGCCGCTGCCGGCCTGGCTGATCGACGTGCTGGTGGCCGTCAACATCGCGATCGGGCTGACGCTGCTGCTGGTGTCGATCTACATCGCCGGGCCGCTGGAGTTCGCCGTGTTCCCCAGCGTGCTGCTCATCACCACGCTGTTCAGGCTGTCGCTGGCGATCGCGACGACGCGCATGATCCTGCTGCACGCGCACGCCGGCCACATCATCGACACCTTCGGCAAGATGGTGGCCGGCGGCAACCTCGTGGTCGGCCTGGTGGTGTTCCTCATCATCACGGTGGTGCAGTTCATCGTCATCGCCAAGGGCGCCGAGCGCGTGGCCGAGGTGGCGGCGCGCTTCACGCTCGACGCCATGCCGGGCAAGCAGCTGTCGATCGACTCCGACCTGCGCTCGGGCCTGATCGACAAGGACGAGGCCCGGCGCAAGCGGCGCGAGCTCGAGCTCGAAAGCAAGCTGCACGGCAGCCTCGACGGCGCGATGAAGTTCGTCAAGGGCGACGCCATCGCCGGCATCGTGATCATCGCGATCAACCTGCTCGGCGGCCTGGCGGTGGGCGTGCTGCAGCAGGATCTGGACTTCGGCAGCGCGATGACGCGCTACTCGATCCTGACGATCGGCGACGGCATGGTCTCGCAGATCCCGGCACTGCTGGCCGCGATGTCGGCCGGCCTGCTGGTGACGCGCACCACCGACGAGGCCGACAGCCACCTGGGCGACTCGATCCGGCGCCAGCTGGCCGCCAAGCCGCGCGTAATGCTGGTGACCGGTTCGCTGTGCCTGATGTTCGCGTTCGTCCCCGGCTTCCCGGCGGCGGTCTTCGTCGGCCTGGGCGCCAGCATCGGGCTGGCCGGCGCGCTCGGCACGCCGGTGCTGCGCACACGGCTTGCGCGCCTGGTGCGGCCGGCGATGGCCTCGCGCACCAGCGCGCGCGAGATCGAGGAGCGTGTGCTCAGCACCGCACCCACCGTGCTGCGCGCGGCGGTGCCGCTGCTGCTGCAGGTGCCGGCGGGTGCGTTGCGACACGAGGCCGCGGCCGCGCTGGTGCAGGCGCTGCAGGACGTGCAGGAGCACTACCAGCTGCACCTGGGCCTGCCGCTGCCGCGCATCAGCGTGCACGGACTGCCGGAGCCGGGCCGGGCCGCGGGCGGCGACGCGCTCGCCGTGGCCGGCGAGTGGCGCTTGTTCGCCTACGAGGTCCCGATCGCCCACGGCGCGTGGACGCCGTTGCCGGCAGACGTCGCCGACGCAGTGCGCGAAGCGCTGCGGCGCCACGCGGCGCTGTTCTTCGGCATCCAGGAGACCAGCGCGATGCTCGCGCGCGCCGGCGGCGAGATTCCCGACGTCGTCAAGGAAGTGCTGCGCGCGTTGCCGATGCAGCGCCTGTCCGACATCCTGCGCCGCCTGGTCGAGGAAGAGGTGCCGATCCGCCAGCTGCGCGACGTGCTGGAGGCGCTGGCCGACATCGGCCAGCGCGAGAAGGACGTGCACACGCTGACCGAGTTCGCGCGCATCGCGCTCAAGCGCCAGATCAGCCACCGCCACGCCCCGAGGGCCGGCTGC
>Ga0209759_1001382_pt1 | contig 13974 bp, 9 predicted proteins | sample AraplaCL_Col_mMS_FD_184261 | JGI IMG/M metagenome (GOLD analysis project Ga0209759, IMG submission 184261) | Arabidopsis root microbial communities from the University of North Carolina, USA - plate scrape CL_Col_mMS (SPAdes) (version 2) | ecosystem: Host-associated > Plants > Roots >...
GACACCAAGGCGGTGATCCCCGAGAGCACGTTCGCCCGCATCTACCAGGAGGTGCTCAACTTCTGCAAGACCAACGGCAACTTCGATCCGGTGACCATGGGCACCGTGCCCAACGTGGGCCTGATGGCGCAGCAGGCCGAGGAATACGGCTCGCACGACAAGACCTTCGAGGTGGCCGAGGCCGGCGAGGGCCGCATCGTCGACATCGCCACCGGTGAAGTGCTGCTCACCCAGCACGTGGAGCAAGGCGACATCTGGCGCATGTGCCAGGTCAAGGACGCGCCGATCCGCGACTGGGTCAAGCTGGCCGTCACCCGCGCGCGCAACTCCGGCATGCCGGCGGTGTTCTGGCTGGATTCGTACCGCCCGCACGAGGCCGAGCTGCGCAAGAAGGTCGTGGCCTACCTGAAGGAGCACGACACCGCGGGCCTGGACATCCGCATGATGTCGCAGGTGCGCGCCATGCGCTACACGCTGGAGCGCGTGATCCGCGGCAAGGACACCATCTCGGTGACCGGCAACATCCTGCGCGACTACCTGACCGACCTGTTCCCCATCATGGAGCTGGGCACCAGCGCCAAGATGCTGTCCATCGTGCCGCTGATGGCCGGCGGCGGCATGTACGAGACGGGTGCCGGCGGCTCAGCGCCCAAGCACGTCAAGCAGCTGGTGGAGGAGAACCACCTGCGCTGGGACTCGCTGGGCGAGTTCCTGGCGCTGGCCGTGTCGCTGGAGGACATGGGCATCAAGCTGAACAACCCGAAGGCCAAGCTGCTGGCCAGGACGCTGGACGCCGCCACCGGCAAGCTGCTGGACAACAACAAGTCGCCGTCGCCCAAGACGGGCGAGCTCGACAACCGCGGCAGCCAGTTCTACCTGGCGCTGTACTGGGCGCAGGAGCTGGCCGCGCAGACCCAGGACCCCGAGCTGCAGGCCCACTTCAAGCCGATCGCGGCCGCGCTGACGTCCAAGGAAAAGACCATCGTCGGCGAACTGTCGGACGTCCAGGGCAAGCCGGTGGACATCGGCGGCTACTACATGCCCGACGCCGCCCGCACCAGCGCCGCGATGCGCCCGAGCGCCACGTTCAACGCGGTGCTGGACAGCGCCCAGGCCTGAGCAGACATCACCCGCCGAAGCGGCCGCGCCCTGGGAAGGGCCGGCCGCTTTTTCGCTTTCATGGCCACGAGGACCAGGGTTTGCGAGTACCACGATTCAAGATAGGGATGGGCAGTCAGCACATATTGCCCCGGCCGGATGCAAGTCCCAGAATCGACCGGCATCGAATTCGATGCATGCGGGCGAGCCTGCGATTCCCGCAGCCCGCAACCGCACAAGATCATCAACGAGGGCCCTTCGGGGGAAGCGCAAATGCAGTCCAGATCACACAGCGGCAGTCTGTCGATGGTTGTCTTGTCGGGCGCGCTCGGCATCCTTGCCACGGTACCGGTGACGGCGCTCGGCGGCGTCACGCGATCGGTCAACCTGAGCGGTACGACGTCCCCCAACACCGGCAGCTTCGCGCCGTCCGGGGCAGGCGACATCACTCAGGCGGAATTCCCCGAACAAGAGGATGAGGCGGACACGCCCGCGTATCCGGGCACGATCACCGATCGGTCGCTGTCGCGCGGCAGCGGCGTGGGCGTGTCGGTCAGCGGCAGCAGGAAGGCCAAGTCGAACCCGACCTTCAACGCCGGCTTCGAGGGCCTGAACCTGTTCCAGCAGCGCTATGCGCGCGGCGGCAATCAATTCACCGTCGAGCCGCCGGACCAGGCGCTGTGCGCCGGCAACGGCTACGTTCTCGAGGTCGTCAACGACGTCCTCAACGTCTACAACACCGCGGGGCAGTCCGTGCTGCCCGACAACACGGCGACCAACATCGTTTCCGGTTTCCCGACCGACGTGAACCACGCCGTCGACCTCAATTCGTTCCTCGGCTACGCGCCTGCGATCAACCGGACCACCGGCGTGCGCGCCCAGTCGGTGACGGACCCGAGCTGCCTGTTCGACGCCGCCACCCAGCGCTGGTTCGTGGTCGCCCTGACGCTGGAGTCGAATCCGAACGGCTCCCTCACGCTCCATAACCACCTCGACATCGCCGTGAGCCAGACGCCGAACCCGACCGGCGGCTGGAACATCTATCGGACCGATGTCACCAACGACGGCACGGACATCGGCGGCACCGGTGCCAACGCGGGCCCGTACCTCGGCGACTACCCGCACATCGGCGCCGATGCCAACGGCTTCTACATCACGACCAACGCCTACCCGTGGAACGGCCCGGGCTTCGGTGGCGCCCAGATCTACGCCTTCTCGAAGGCGCAACTCGCGGCCGGTGCGGCCAACGTGACGCTGGTCCACATCGACACCTCCGGCACGGTCAACGCGCCCAGCGATTCGGGGAACGGACAGCCGGGGTTCACCGTCTGGCCGGCGCAGTCCCCCGGCACCCAGAGCTACAACTCGGCCAACGGCGGTACCGAGTACTTCATGAGTTCCAATGCCGCGGACGAAGCGACGCACCCTGCGGCCGGCTTCGGCGGCAACTACGTCTCGACCCAGATCGTGGTGTGGACGCTGACCAATACCGCTTCGCTGAACACGGCCGCGCCCGCGCCCGCGCTGTCCAACAAGGTGTTGACCGTGGGCACCTACGCGATCCCGCCCAAGTCGAAGCAGCCCGGTTCCGGGACGCCGGCGACCACGTCCACGCCGCTGGGCGAATGCATCAACGACACGACGACGGCGACGATCGCAGGCACCGGTTGCTGGCGCCTGCTGTTCGGCGGCCAGCCGGCGCACAACGAGGTCATCTCGAGATTCGACGCGAACGACACGCGCATGCAGGAGGTGACCTACGCCGACGGCAAGCTGTGGGGCGCGCTCGACACCGCGTTGAATCCGGACGGCGGCGGACAACGGGCCGGCATCGCCTGGTACGTCGTCAACCCGGATGCGGGCAAGGTCGTGCTGCAGGGCTATCTCGGCGCCACGGGATACGACCTGAGCTACCCTGCGATCGGCGTCACGCCGAGCGGACGCGGCGTGATGGCGTTGACCGCGTCGGGCGACAACACGCATCCCAGCGCGGCTTACGCGGCGATCGACGCCAAGGCCGGCGTCAGCGAATGGAACATCGTCCCCGGCGGCGACGGCCAGGCCCAGGACGACGGCTTCACCAGCTACAAGGCGGAAGTCGGCAACCCGCCGCGCACGCGCTGGGGCGACTACGGCGCGGCCGCGGTGGACGGCAACTCGATCTGGATCGCCAGCGAGTACGTGGCCCATGCCTGCGACTTCGCCGCCTGGGGCGGCCGGTTCTTCGGCGGCACCGGCGACAACAAGCTGGGCACCTGCGCCGCCTCTCCCGGCGCGGCCGGCACGCGCGCCGCGCTTGGCAACTGGTCGACCCGGATCACCAGATTCACGCCTTGATTCCGGGAACGCAGCCGGAAGGCAGCGGATCACGCGGCAGGGTGGGCCGGGGTGCCGATCGCAGGCGCGCCCCGGCACCGGGGTCTCCGGCCACCAGGCCGAGCCCGGCGCCATCGCCTGCCGCCTGACCGGCCCCGACTGGCCAGGCGAAGCCGACCGCATTCGATGAACCGTCAACCTTGCGAGAACCTGGCCCCGAGTTGAACGTGGTTTCAGCTCCACCCTGAACTGCCGAAACGGTTGGAACGCGGCGCACCGGCGCCGCGGCAACACAGGGTTAGAGGTTTGACGATGCTCGCGAATATTCGAATCGGCCAGCGACTGGCACTGGCTTTCGCCCTGGTACTGGGCCTGCTCGCCGCCATGGCCGGCGTGGCCGGCTGGCAGATGAGCAAGCTCGCCGCCAATACGGCCGAGTACGCGACGGACCTCGTGCCCTCGTCCACCGCGCAGCACCAGGTCACCCTCGCCGTGGCCGACGAGCGCCGGGCCGAGTTCCGCCACATCCTGGCATCGACCAAGGCGGAGATGGACAAGGAGCAGCAGCACATCGTCGATGCCCGCAAGACGGCGTCCGAGCTGCTGGACAAGTACGAGAAGGAGTACGTCTCCGACGCCGAAGACAAGCAGCGCCTGGACAAGGTGCGTGCCTCGCTCGTCTCGTACTACGCCGTCTGGGAGCAAGTGCGCCCGCTGTCCGAGCAGACCAGCAGCGACCCGGCCAAGCTCGCCGAGACGGCGTCCTTGATGAATGGCGCGTCCGCCCTGGCCTTCGCCGCGGTCTCCGCCGCCGTGCAGGACTGGTGGGACCACAACTTGCACCTGTCCGACAACGAGGCCAAGGCCTCGCTGCAGACCTACTCGGACGCCAAGCTCACGCTGATCGCGATGGTTGCCGTGGCGCTCGCGCTCGGAAGCCTGGCTGCCTTGACGATCACCCGCTCGATCACCGTGCCCATCGGCCGCGCGGTGGCCGTCGCCAGCACCGTGGCCGCCGGCGACCTCAGCTCGCGCATCGTCGTGCACGGCAGCGACGAGACCGCCCAGCTGCTGCGGGCGCTGTCACGGATGAACGACAGCCTCGCGCAGATCGTCGGCCAGGTGCGCGCCAGCAGCGAGTCGATCGCGACCGGATCGGCGCAGATCGCCACCGGCAACCAGGATCTCAGCCAGCGCACCGAGGAACAGGCAAGCAACCTGCAGCAGACCGCAGCGTCGATGGAGCAGCTCTCGGGAACCGTCAAGGCCAGCGCCGAGACGGCGGGCCACGCGAGCGAGCTGGCGGCGGGCGCCTCGGCCGCTGCGGTCCAGGGCGGCGAGATGGTGGGCACCGTGGTGCAGACGATGCAGGACATTGCCGCGTCATCCAAGAAGATCGCCGACATCATCGGCGTGATCGACGGCATTGCCTTCCAGACCAACATCCTGGCGCTCAACGCCGCGGTGGAAGCGGCGCGCGCGGGCGAGCAGGGACGCGGCTTCGCGGTCGTCGCCAGCGAGGTGCGCAGCCTCGCGAGCCGTTCGGCCGAGGCCGCCAAGGAGATCAAGTCGCTGATCGTCGCGAGCGTCGAGAAGGTCGAGGCCGGCGCACGCCAGGTCGACGTCGCGGGCGGCGCGATGGCCGGCATCGTCTCGCAGGTGCAGCGCGTGAGCGCGCTCATCACCGAGATCTCGGGCGCCGCGGGCGAGCAGTCCACGGGCATCAGCCAGATCGGCGATGCGGTCTCGCAACTGGATCAGGTGACGCAGCAGAACGCCGCGCTGGTCGAAGAGTCGGCCGCGGCTGCGGAGAGCCTCAAGCTGCAGGCAGCGAACCTTGCAGGCGCCGTCCGCGTCTTCAAGCTCGGTCAGCAGAACTAGGCGGCCTTGTACGCGACGGTGGCGGCAAAGGCGATCCACGAAGTTCATCGAGGAGCCTGTCGATTTCCGGCCTTCCTGTTCGTCGTCAGTGCATGACCACCCGAAAGGATCGCCCGTGAAATACCTCGGCCTCGCCTACTTCACCCCCGACAGATTCGCCGCCATGGCGCCGGACGACGTCAAGGCCTTGGTGAGCCAATGCCCACCACTGGACGAGAAGATGCGCGCCACCGGCAAGATGCTGGTTTCCGCGTCGCTCGGCGATCTGAAGCGCTGGAGAACGCTTCGCCCGCGCGACGGCAGGACGCTCGTCACCGACGGGCCCTACACCGAGTCGAAGGAAGTGGTCGGCGGCCTGTTCATCATCGAGGCGGACAGCGAAGACGAGGCACTGCGCATCGCATCCATGCACCCGGCCGCCACCCTTGGCGAACAGGGCGGATGGGCCGTCGAGCTGATCCCGATGGACTTCTACCTCGGCGGCTGAGGGCTCCCGCGCCGAAAGGCGTCCTGCCGCCGCCATCGCTGCGCGCGGCACTGGCCGCCATGTTGTGATCACATATCCCTGTCTTCCGCCCGGAGACTCTGTCGGCCTCTGCTGCCATGGTGGATACTTGTGATCACACAAATTGTGGGCACGGCCTTTCCGCGCATCCCATGTCCAATCCCCTGCTCGATTTCCTGACCCGGCACCGAATCCACGAGGTGGAGTGCGTCATCCCCGACATGACCGGCATCGCGCGCGGCAAGATCCTGCCCAAGGATCTGTTCCTTGCCGCTGGCGAGATGCGCATCCCGAAGAGCGTGCTGCTCAATACCGTCAACGGCCAGCAGCCCGACAACGGCCCCTACGTCGGCGAGACCGACCCCGACATGGTGTGCGTGCCCGACGCCGGCACCGTGCGCATCGTGCCCTGGGCCGCCGAGCCCGTGGCCGTCGTGATCCACGATTGCCACGAGTTCGACGGCTCGCCGGTGGAACTGTCGCCGCGCAGCGTGCTGCGCCGGGTGATGGCGCTCTACGCGGCCAAGGGCTGGAAGCCGGTCGTCGCACCCGAGATGGAGTTCTACCTCGTCGCGCGCCAGCAGAACCCGCACGAGCCGCTGCAGCCCCCGCTCGGGCGCACCGGCAAGCCGGAGGCGGGGCGGCAGTCGTACTCGATCGACGCCGTCAACGACTTCGATCCGTTCTTCATGGAGCTCTCGCAGTTCTGCGACGTGCACCGTCTCGGCGTCGAGACCTTGATCCACGAGGCCGGCGCCGGCCAGATGGAGATCAACTTCTCGCACGGCGACCCGATGGACCTGGCCGACCGCGTGTTCCTGTTCAAGCGCACCGTGCGCGAGACGGCGCTGCGCCACGGCATCTTTGCCACCTTCATGGCCAAGCCGATGGAGCGCGAGCCGGGCAGCGCGATGCACATCCACCAGAGCGTCGTCGACGCCGGGACCGGGCAGAACATCTTCTCCAACGCCGACGGCAGCGCCAGCGAGCACTTCGCGCACTACATCGGCGGCCTTCAGAAGTACGTGCCGCTGGTGATGCCGATGTTCGCGCCCTACGTCAACTCCTACCGCCGGCTGTCGCGCTTCATGTCGGCCCCGATCAACGTGCGCTGGGGCCACGACAACCGCACTTGCGGCATCCGGGTGCCCAAGTCAGGCCCCGAGGCGCGCCGGGTCGAGAACCGCGTGCCCGGCGTCGACGTCAACCCGTACCTGGCGATGGCCGCCACGCTGGCCTGCGGCTACCTCGGCATGACCGAGCGACTCGAGCCGTCGGACGCCATGCGCGGCAGCGCCTGGAACCTCGACCACGAGCTGCCGGGCCACCTCGAGGACGCGATCACGCGCATGCGCGGGTGCGAGGCGCTGTCCGACCTGCTGGGGCCCCTGTTCGTCAAGGCGTTCTGCGCGGTCAAGGAACTCGAGTACGCAACCTACAGCCGCGTCATCAGCTCGTGGGAGCGCGAGCACCTGCTGCTGCTGGTATGAGCCGGATCACGCCTGCCAACGGCGGACTGGACTCCAGCCGCCTCGCGCGCTTCGCCGCCGCTGAGCGCGAACGCTTCATCGCCGCCAATCCGCGCTCGCAGGCGCTCGCCGAGCGCAGCGCGCGACACTGGTTGATGGGCTCGCCGCTCCACTGGATGAACGACTGGTCGACGCCGTTCGCGCTGCATGTGGCGCAGGCGAGCGGCTGCCGCGTGACGGACGTCGACGGCCACGAGCGCGTCGACTTCTGCCTCGGCGACACCGGCGCCATGTTCGGCCATGCGAGCCCGCCGGTGGTCGAGGCCGTGCGGGCGCAGATGGCACGTGGTTGCACCACGATGCTGCCCACCGCGGATGCGGCCTGGGTCGGCGAGGAGCTTGCGCGCCGCTTCGGCCTGCCGTTCTGGCAGAGCGCGATGACGGCGAGCGACGCCAACCGCTTCCTGCTGCGCTGGGTGCGCGCCGCCACCGGCCGCAAGCGCCTGCTCGTGTTCAACGGCTGCTACCACGGCACCGTCGACGACGTGTTCGTCGACCTCGTCGACGGCCGGCCGCGCATGCGCGACAGCCTCCTGGGCCAGGCGCAGGACCTCACCCGCCACACGGTCGTCGTCGAGTTCAACGACCTCCCGGGTCTGGAGGCGGCGCTGGCCGCCGGCGACGTCGCCTGCGTGCTCGCCGAGCCGGTGATGACCAACATCGGCATGGTGCTGCCCGACCCGGGCTTCTGGGCGCAGGCGCAGACGCTGATCCGCGCGCACGGCGCACTGCTGATCCTCGACGAGACGCACACGCTGAGCAGCGGCGTCGGCGGCTACGCGCGCGTCCATGGCCTCGCGCCCGACGCCCTGGTGCTGGGCAAGCCGATCGGCGGCGGCGTGCCGTGCGCCGTCTACGGCTTCAGCGCGGAACTGGCTGCGCGCGCCGCGGCGGCGAAGCGCGCGGCGCCACCCGGCCACTCCGGCATCGGCACCACCCTGAGCGCCAACATGCTGGCGATGGCAGCGCTGCGAGCGACGCTGGAACAAGTCGCGACGCCGGCTGCCCACGAACGCATGACGGCGTGCTGCACGCAAGTGGCCGAGGGCCTGCGCGCGGCCATCGCACGCCGCCGCCTGGAGTGGTGCGTGACGCAGCTGGGCGCCCGCTGCGAATTCCAGTTCGGCCAGCATGCGCCGCGCAACGGCAGCGAGGCCGGCGCGCTCGCCAACCCGGCGCTGGAGCACCTGCTGCACCTCGCGCTGCTCAATCGCGGCGTCATGATCACGCCGTTTCACAACATGCTGCTCGCCAGCCCCGTCACCAGCGACGACGACGTCGCCCTCCTGCTCACGGCCTTCGACGACGTGCTCACGGGGCTGTGCGCATGACCCGCGAACAGGAGACATACGAGACGCTGCGGCAGTGGGTCACCGTCGGCCGCTTCCTGCCCGGCGAGCGGCTGAAGCTGCGCGACGTGGCGGCGGAGCTGGGCGTCAGCCTGATGCCCGTGCGCGCGGCGCTGCAGCGCCTGGCGGCCGAGGGCGCCCTGTCGTACAGCCCGAACCGCGGGGTGGCGGTGCCGCAGCTATCGCGCGCCGAGTTCGACGACGTGCTGCAGACGCGCCTGCTGCTCGAGGGCGAAGCCGCCGAACGCGGTGCGCTGCGCCTGTCGCCGGCCGATCGCGAGGCGTTGCGCGAGGACGTCCGCCTCATGGACGCCGCGCTGCGCCGCCACGACGCCAAGGCCTACCTGGCGGCCAACGAGAACTTCCACGTGCGGCTCTATCGCGCCGCCGGCTCGCCGCTGCTGATGACGCTGATCGAGACGGTGTGGCTGCGCATCGGGCCGCTGTCCAACCAGTTGTTCGAGGACGCGTCGGCGCCTGCCGTCCTCAACGACGCGCACGATGACCTGATGCGCGCCCTCGATTCCGGCGACAGCGCCGCGGCGCGGCGCGCGATCGAGCGCGACCTTTTCGTCGCCGGCCAGTTCCTGCGCCGGCGCTGCGCCTGTCCGACGGAGGCGAAATCGAAATAGCTTCTGCGACACGGTCACTGCGCCCGCCTGGCGTCTACTCCGCCTTGAACAGGTGCAGATAGGTGCGGCTGACGGGCAGGACGTCCGAGCGGTTGCGGAAGAACAGGTCCGCCGTCTCGTTCTCGCCGCGCGTGACATGGCTGACGGCGTTCAGGTTGACGACGACCGAGCGGTGGATCTGCTGGAACTGCGCCGGATCGAGCTGCTCGATCAGCGCCTTGAGCGGTGTCCGGATGAACGCCTCCGCCTGCTTGCCCCCGTCGCCGCGGCAGGCGACCAGCGTGTACTTCTCGTCCGACCTGAGGTAGTCGATGTCATCGACCGGAATCAGGCGCACGGAGGCTCCCATGGAAGCCCGGACCCAACGCAATGCCGCGGGGCCCGGTTCAGGCGTCCTGTGTTGCAGGCGGGCCGCCAGTTGCGCGAGCATGGCGTCCGAACCGATGGCGGGCTGCTCCAGCCGGATGCGCTCGCGCAGCCGCGCCAGCGCGCCGGCAAGTCGCTGGGCCTGCAGGGGCTTGACGAGATAGTCGAACGCGCCCTGCTCGAACGCCTCGAGGGCGTAGTGATCAAACGCCGTGACGAAGACGACATGGGCTCGGCCGGCGATGTGCCGGGCGACCTGGATGCCGGAAAGCCCCGGCATCTGGATGTCCAGGAAGCACACGGCAGGCCGCAGGGAATCGAACTGTTCGATCGCCTCGAGGCCGTTGCGGGGCTGGGCGACGATGCGCAGCTCGGGCCACTGGACGGCAAGCAGGCCCTGCAGCACCTCGCGCAGCAAAGGCTCGTCGTCGGCGATGAGTGCGGTCACGGTGGTCATCTCTGGGCGGGAAATTCGATTTCGACAAGCACGCCATGCGGCACGACTTCGCTGAGACGCAGGTTGGCATCCCCCTCGAAGGCCAGCTCGAGCCGCTCGCGGAGCATGGACAGGCCGGTGCCCAGGCCGCCGCTGCTGGACGTGATGCCGACGCCCGTGTCGCGCACGGCGACCAGGCAGCGCCTGTCGCGCAGGCGGACGCTGACGTCTATCCGCCCACCCTCCAGGCTGGGATCGATGCCGTGCCGCACCGCGTTCTCCACCAGCGTCAACAGCGTTGTCGGAGGACAGCGGAAGGGCTCGACCTCGGCATCGGCTTCGACGCTGAAATGCAGGCGGTCCGGCAGGCGCATCTGCATCAGGACGAGGTAGGCCCGTGCCATCTCCAGTTCCCGTCCGAGCCGGTTGACGGGTTCGGACAGGCGCGGAACGGCGGCCCGAAGATAGCTGACCAGGCTCGCCAGCACCGGCGACGCCCGGGGCGAGCCGATATCGACCAAGGCCTGCACGTTGGCCAGGGTGTTGAAGAGAAAGTGCGGTTCGACCTGCGCCTGCAGCAGGCGCAGCCTGGAATCGAGCGCCTGCCGCTCGAGCTCGCCGCGCGCCCGCTCCGCCCGCTGGATCAAGTCGTCGCGTTCGCGCATCAGCGCCGTCATCGCCACCCACGACGAGACCAGCATGCCCAGGAAGGTCAGCGCACCGAAGGAACCGGCCCGGCTCTCGACCTTCCAGAAGGGCGGTGCCCCCGGCCGCGTGGCCGCAATGAAGAAAGCCAGCTCCACCAGGGGCATGACCGCGGCCACCGCGATGACCTGGATCGCCCAGCGGGCCAGCGGGCGCGGCAGGCGCCGGGGCCAGCGTTCGAGCAGCGTGAAGACCAGCAGCGCGCACAGCGCCGGCACGAACACCAGGGCCATCAGCTGGTAGAGGGCATCCTCCCAGGTGAGCGTGAGCAGCGCGAAGACGGCGCCGGCGGCGACCAGCGTCACCCGCAGGCGGTTGGACCGGAGCCGCTGTGCGAAGGAGCCTGGATTCATGGTGCGAGTATCGCCAGGACGGCGAGTCGTTCCTGCAGGCATTCGACGACCCACGGCCCGCGCGGGCCGAACCACGGCGGGGCGCGACGGAGGACGCCGCGCCTGGTCCGCGCGGATCGTGGTCCGGCGCACGCGGCCGTCGCCCGTCGCACGACGCTGGCGCAGGCGCGGGCGGCCGAACACAGTCGCTCCCATGAAACGCCTTCACCTCCTCCTCTCGACGCTGAGCTTCGCCGTTTTCGCCGCGCCCTGCCGGGCCGACGACGCCGAGCTTCAGTCCCTGGCGCTGTCGCACCAGCACGCCGCGCTGGAAACCATGGCGCGCGAACGCCTGGCGCGCGATCCGTCCGATGACGCGGCGCTCTGGTACTGGGGCCTGGACGCGGCATCCGAGCCAAGCAGCCGCGCCGAGTTGCTGGGACGAACACAGGACTGCGCGCGCAGCCGGCCGCAGTCGGCCCGCTGCCAGCACCTGTGGGGCACCTTGATCGCTGCCAGGCTGATGGACAGCTTCGACCTGTCGAGCCTGGGCGCCATCGGCGAGGTGCGCGAGCACTTCGAGAAAGCCGTGGCCATGGCACCGCAGGACTACACGCTGCGACATGACCTCCAGGCGTTCTACCTGGAAGTCCCCGGCATGCTGGGCGGGAGCAGCCGCAAGGCACGGGCCCAGGCCGAGGAGTTCGCGGCGATCGACCCGACGCGTGCCGCGCTGCTGCAGGCGGAGATGGCCATCAGCGCGAAGGATTTCGCCCGCGCGGACGCGCTGCTCGCCGGCGTCACGCCCGCAGGCGATCGGCTCCTCGCGCGCGACCTGCAGGAGGTGCAGGCGCACCTCGGTTCGACATTGATCGAGGCCGACGAATTCGAGCGCGCCCGTGCGCTGTTCGAACGCCTGCTGCGGCAGGCTCCGCAGGCGCCGGAACTGCAGGCCGGCCTCGGCCGCACGCTGTTCCAGTTGAAGCAGGCGCCCGCGGCGGTGGCGGCGTTCGAACGGGCCTTGCAGCTGGATCCGCGCTCGCATGTCCAGCACCGCCTCGCAGCCGCAGCGGAAGCCGCCGGTGACAAGGCCAAGGCAGCGGCCGCCTGGCAGCGCGTCCTCGCCGAGCCCGCCGAGGCGTCCTACGCCGACAAGGCCCGCGAACGACTCGTGGCGCTCCAGCGCTGAGCCCGTCGGCCAGCCTCCGTCCACATCCATCGCAGCGAAAAGCACTTCTGCGACTTCAAGCAAGCATGGTTTCAGATGGAAGATCCATGCGGCGCCGGGCCGGGCCGATCGGCGCGGCACCAGCAGCGCCGTCTCAGTGGTCGGACGACAGCATCAACTCGTTGGCTCCGACCGCGAAGAATTGGCCGTTGACGAAGGCCACGGCGCGCAGATCGGGGCCGTCCGGCGACATCGCAGAAGCGAGGGTCGAATCGACCCGTCGCGTCCACGTCTGCAGGTCGCGGCTGGAGTACAGGCTGCCGATGGTGTTCGTGTCGTCGTTCAGGAGGACGTATTCGCCGTCGTGGAAAGCGAGGGCGGCCGCCACCGGCACCGGGCGCGATTGCGTCGTCCAGGTGGCGCCGTCCGGGCTGGTCTGGACGATGCCGTCCGTCTGGTGCCTGCCGTCGGTAATGATGGCCGTGCCAATGCGGACGAACTGGTGGCCGTCGAACAGCACCGCGCAAAAGTCGATCACCGCGTCGCCGCTGGTGGGTGCAAGAACAGTCCAGCTGGCGCCGTCCGGCGACGTTGCCAGCGTGCCATGCGGCCCCGTCGCCACATAACGGTCGGCCCCGTGGGCGATGGCGACGAGCGACGGCGCGCCAGCCGCAGTTGCCAGTGAAACCCAGGCAAGGCCGTCCGCGCTCGCATAGACCTGGCCGGCGTCACCCACCGCGACGAAGCGCTGGCCGTCGTCGATGACCGCGCGCACCGGCGCGGCCTCGTCGGCGGCAATGCTCCAGCTCTGGCCGCCGTCCGAGCTCACTGTCATCTCGCCCGCTGGAGGATTGGCGCCGTACGTGCGCAGGCCGACGGCCACCAGAACGTTACCGCGATGGGCCAGGGCCACGGGGCTGAACGCTTCGCCGGGTGTTCCGCTGAACGGGCTCGTATACACGCGATCCCAGGTCTTGCCGTCGGCGCTCGAGGTGGCCCAACCGACGCTGGACACCGCCACGGTGCGTCCCGCCACGTAGTCGATCGCCGTCAGGTTGCCGATGGTGCCCGGCACGGCGGTGGTCCACTGGTCGGTCGAGCGCGGATTCCATTCAAGCGAACCGTAGTTCGACACACGCACCCAGCTGCTGGCATTGCCCGCGAGGCCGGCGAAGGGGTCGATCGAGTTGATGGGCGAGTGGTCAAACCACCAGGAGCCGTCGCCGGAGTTGCACAGGTCGACGCCGAACAACGGGCTCGGACAGATAGTGAAAAACATCTCCTGCGTCGGGTAGAGGCCGCTCACGTGCGATGAGGATGCCGCCGACCACGCAATTCCGTCAGTGCTGGTCAGGACGCCGACGTTCGAGATCGCCGCGAAACGACCATTGACGAACGCCAACGCGTGGGCGGCATTGTCGTTTGCCGACGCAAGACTGCCGTCCCCGTCGAGCCAGTGCTCGCCGTCCGTGCTGTGTACAAGGTGGAAGTTCTGGTCGATGCCCACGAACACGCCGTTGCCGAACGCAACCCAGTAGAGCATGCGGTCGGTCGAAGTCCAGGAGGCGCCGTCGTTCGAGGCCGCGCTGCCACGCGTTCCGGCGGAGATGTAGCGGCCGTTGCCAAAGGCAATCGTGCTTGCGGTCACGGGCCGAGG
>Ga0209759_1001383_pt1 | contig 13964 bp, 14 predicted proteins | sample AraplaCL_Col_mMS_FD_184261 | JGI IMG/M metagenome (GOLD analysis project Ga0209759, IMG submission 184261) | Arabidopsis root microbial communities from the University of North Carolina, USA - plate scrape CL_Col_mMS (SPAdes) (version 2) | ecosystem: Host-associated > Plants > Roots >...
CGCCCTGCACCTGCGGCCGTGGCGGGCCCGGCAGCGGCGCGGTCGCGCCGGCGACCGCCGTCCAGGCGCCGCTCTGGCGCAGTGCCTCCACGACGCCACGCCCGAATGCGGCATCGACCTCGTCGCGCTCGGCCGGGCGCCTCGAGGAACTGTCGTACATGGCCGCGGTGCCGGTCCACAGCAGCCGGCGCTCGGCCGCCTCGTAGACCTGCACCTGCAGCGTGACCTTGGCATACCCGGCCGAGTACGCCGTGGCCGAGTCCATCGTCACCAGCACCAGGTGCGAGGGCGGCGGGCCGACGGTGGGCCCCGGCTGCCGCGACGACAGGCGGACGTGCGCCGGGATCCCGGCCTGCGCCAGGGCCTCCTCGGCGCCGACGCTGGCCTCCACCATCACCGTGTGCACGCCGGAGCCCGCGGCCGACATCAGCGCCGGACGGTTCTCGCCCACGCGCGGCGGAAGGATGGCCGACAAACCGCCGGCCTTCAACTTCGGATCATCCACGAGGACGACCTCGACCCGGGTGAGCGGCACGCTCGGCGCGGCCGCGGCGCTGCCGGTGCGGCTGCCGGACAGTTCGCCGGTGGCACAGCCGGCGGCGAGAAGGGCCAGTGCCAGGGCGGCGGCCGGTCGGAGGACGGACATCATGGAACGCAGACTTTCGCGGGGCGTTTGCAGGGGAACCCAGCTTATCGGCCGCGGCCCGCGCGGCCGTGCGCAGTCCGTCACGCTTCGCGATCCTTCGAGGACGCGGCCGCGGATTCCGCCAAATCCTTGCTCGACGGTAGGCACCGCCGGGGCCTCGCCTGGAAGATGGGCCCGCACCAGGCTGGACGTACCGTCTGTACCAAGGCTATAATCCAAGGTTTTCCGCTTTCGGAAAGTGCTGGGCATGGTGCCCATGTGGCTTCCGACGACGCCTCGGGTCGAGAGATCCCCGGCAAAGCGCGACAGAGGACATCCCATGAAAGACGGCATTCACCCCAACTACCGCGAAGTCTGCTTCGTGGACCTGTCCAACGGTTTCAAGTTCGTGACGCGTTCGTGCGCCACGAGCAAGGAAATGATCGACATGGAAGACGGCAGGAAGCTGCCGCTGTTCAAGCTGGAAACCACCAGCGAGACCCATCCGTTCTACACCGGCACGCAAAAGAGCGTCGACAGCCTGGGCGGCCGTGTCGAGAAGTTCCGCAACAAGTTCGCGCGCGTCGGCCTCAAGAAGTCGTCGGCCCCGGCAGCGGAATAAGGCGCGGCTGCAAGGCCACGTCATCGGGAAAGGCAGCTTCGGCTGCCTTTTTTGTGTCCGCGGTTGGCCGTATTTGCCTCTTCGATGGCCGCAATTGCGCTCCAGGGGCGGAACAATGGATTTCCTCATCCTTGATTTGCGCTGTTCAATGACTCTCGCCAACTTCCTCCGTTTCGTGGGCGCCGCCGCCCTCGCCGCCGCGACGTCCGCGCTGCCTGTGCACGCCAGCACGCCGGCCGACGGGCCGGACGCGCTGGATCTGCACCTGCGGGAGCGCCCGGCGGGCGTCCTGCCGGTCGTCGCCGTCGTGGGCGACGGCGAGGTGGTGCTGTCGGACTTCGTCGTGCCGTACGGGGTCCTGGCGCAGTCCCACGCGGCCAAGGTGGTGGCCGTCAATGTCGCCGAAGGACCGCTCAGGGCGGGCGACGTCACCGTGCTGCCGGACATGACCGCGGCCGACTTCGACCGCGTATACCCGCAAGGCGCCGACATCGTGATCGTGCCCGCCACGGTCGACAAGCATGACGCCGAGCTCGCCTGGCTGCGCGCCCAGCGCGCGCACGGCGCGGCCCTGGTCTCGATCTGCGACGGTGTCACGCTGCTGGCCGAGATCGGCGCGCTCGACGGCCGCCGCGCCACCGGCCACTGGGCGTCGCGCCCGGGCAGGCTCGGGCACTTTCCGCAGGTCACCTGGCTCGAGAACACGCGCTACGTGGCGGATGGCGACGTGGCCTCCAGCGCAGGCGTGTCCGCATCGCTGCCGATCAGCCTGGCGCTGGTGCAGCACCTGGCGGGCGCGCAGGCCACCGCCGACACCGCGGCCCGCCTGGGCGTGGACGGCTGGAGCGCGCGCCACGACAGCCGGGTCTTCCACGTCACGCTCGCGGACAAGCGCGTGCATGTGTTCAACATGGCGCTCAAGCGCAACCAGGTCGTCGCGTTGCGCGTGCATGACGGCGACGACGAGGTGGCGCTGGCGCTGCACGCGGAGGCCTGGTCGCGCACGATGCGCAACGACGTGCGCATCGTGGCCGAGGGCAGCGGCCCGGTGACCCTGCGCGGCGGCCTGCGGGTGCAACCCGAAGCCGCGGCGGCATCGAAGAAGCCCGACATCGAACTCACGCTGGCGCAGCAGGCCCCGGCCGGGTCGGCCCTGGGCAGCGACCTGGACGCCATCGCGCGCCGCTACAACACCGGCACGGCGCGCCTGGCGGCGCTCGGCATGGAATACCCGTGGGGCGACCTCGCGCCCGCGCGGCACGCGGCGCGATGACGCTCCAGCCCGGCGCAACGACACGGCATGTGGTGCTGCTGGTCTATGACGGCTTCAACCTGCTCGATCTGAGCGGGCCGCTGCAGACCTTCGCGACGGCCAATCGCCTCGCTGCGGGCTCGGACACGCCGCCCTACCGCATCACGGTGGCCTCGGCGCACGGCGGCCTGGTCTCCAGCGGCGCCGATCTGGCCGTCGACACGCAGCCGGTCGCGCTGCTGGACGAGGTGCCCATCGACACCCTGCTGGTGGCTGGTGGCTGCCGCGGCGACGAATTCGACCACCCGGTCGAACTGGAGCACTGGATCGCGCGCCATGCACCGCGCGCGCGCCGCGTCTGTTCGGTCTGCTCCGGTGCCTTCGTGCTGGCCGGCGCCGGCGTGCTGCGCGGACGCCGCGTGGCCACGCACTGGGCGTGGGCCAAGCCCCTGCAGGCGGCCTATCCGTCGATCGCCGTCGACGCCGCGCCGCTGTTCGTGCGTGACGGCGCGGTCTGCACCTCGGCCGGCGTCACGGCGGGCATCGACATGAGCCTGGCGCTGGTGGAGGAAGACCTGGGCCATGCGCATGCGATGGCCGTGGCGGCCTACATCGTCGTGTTCCTGCGCCGCGGCGGCGGGCAGGCGCAGTTCAGCGAGCCGCTGAAGGCGCAGCGGCGGGCAAGCGACTTCACATCCCTGCATGCCTGGATGGCCGGGCACCTGGCGGAGTCGATCACGGTCGACGACCTGGCCGATCGCGCGCAGATGTCGCGCCGCAGCTTCGCCCGCACCTATCGCGCCAAGGTGGGTTGCACGCCCGCGCGCATGCTCGAGACGATGCGCGTGGAGGCCGCCTGCAGGCAACTGGCCAGCGGCGGGCACTCGCTCAAGGCGATCGCCGCCCAGTGCGGACTGCGCGATGCGCAGGCGCTGCGCCGCGTCTTCCTGCGGCGGCTGGGCGTGCTTCCGTCCGCCGTGACGGACGCCGCCCCCTTCCTGGAACGGCTCGGGAGCAGCGCACTGCCCTCGCCCGGCGCCTGACGCCCCGTCGCGCCTGCGCGACCGCGGCCGGCCTTTTTGTGCGGGCAAGCCGGGATTGCGCGCGTCATGCGGCATGATGCCCCCCGTGAATCTGCCTACCCCTGCCCTCGTCACCCAGCGGGCGGCCCAGCGACTGCCGCGTTGGGCCCTGATGCTGCTCTGCGCCGCCTACCTGCTGCCCGGACAGTTCTGGCGCGAGCCCTGGAAGAACGCCGACATCACCGCGTTCGGCTACATGGCATCGCTGGCCGAAGGCCGCAGCCCGTGGACAGCCCCTGCGCTGGCCGGGCTGCCCGGCGACGGCGCCCTGCTGCCTTACTGGCTGGGCGCCTTGTCCATCAAGGCCCTGCCCTTCATCGACGCCGCCAACGCCGCGCGCGTGCCCTTCGCGCTGTTGCTGGCCGCCACGCTGGCGCTGATCTGGTACAGCACGCTGCACCTTGCGCGCACCGAGGCCGCGCAGCCGGTGGCCTTCGCCTTCGGCGGCGAGGCCTCGCCGCTCGATTACGCGCGCGCCCTGGCCGACGGCGCGGTGCTGGCCACCATCGCCACGCTCGGACTGCTGCAACTGGGACACGAAACGACGCCGGAGCTGGTGCAGCTGAGCGGCGTCGCGCTGTTCATGTGGGTGCTGGCCGCCGCGCCCACGCGGCCGCGCGTGGCCGCCGTGTCCGCGGTCGTGGCGCTGACGGTCGTGGCCGCCAGCGGCGCGCCCACGATCGCGCTGGGCCTGGGCGCCAGCGGCTTCCTGATCTGCCAGTTCTCGCGCTATCCCGGCGCGCTGGGTCTGCGCCCCGCGCTGTTCCTGGGCATGCTGGCCGGCGCGCTCGTGGCGGCCGCCGGGCACGCCTGGGCCTGGCGCGCGGCCCTGCACTGGAACTCTCCCTGGCAGCTGCTGCGCCTGAGCGCATGGTTCCTGTGGCCGACCTGGCTGCTGGCGCCGTGGACGCTGTGGCGCTGGCGCCATCACCTGACCTATCGGCACATCGCGGTGCCCAGCGTGGGCGTGGCGGTCGCGCTGGTCGCGTCGCTGAGCATGGGCGGCTCGGATCGCGCGTTGATGCTGGCGGTGCCGGGCCTGGCGGTGCTCGCCGCGTTCGCGCTGCCCACGCTCAAGCGCTCGGCCGGCTCGGCCATCGACTGGTTCTCGGTGTTCTTCTTCACCGCACTGGCCATCGCCATCTGGGTGTTCTACCTGGGCATGATGACGGGTACCCCGGCCAAGCCGGCGCAGCGCATCGCCGCCCTGCTGCCGGGCTTCGAGCCGCACTTCTCGCCGGGGCTGCTGGTGCTGGCCACGCTGGGCACCGCGGCCTGGCTGGCGCTGGTGCGCTGGCGCACGGCGCGCGTTCAGCACGCGCTCTGGAAGTCGCTGGTGCTGCCGGCCTCGGGCGTGGCCCTGAGCTGGCTGCTGCTGCTGACCCTGGGCCTGCCCGCGATCGACTACGCGCGCAGCTACCGTCCCTGGGTCTACCTGGTCGCCCAGCACGTTCCCAACGGCGTGTGCGTGGCCGCGCAGCTGCCTCGCTCGGCGCTGGCCGCGCTGGAGAACTATTCGAACTGGCGCATCGACGCGCAGGGCGATGTCGCCAGGAACAGCGAGTGCCCCTACCTGTTGATCGACGAGAACCGGCGCGCGCTGGTCTCCGCGCCGCCGGGCTGGACGCTGGTCGCGCACCTGCATCGGCCCTCCGAGCGCGACGAGTCGACCGCGGTGTTCAGGAAGTCGAATGCGCCCACGCCCCGGCCGGCCGACTTCGGCCGCGTCGCGATCGCGCGCTGACGCGCGCCCGCAGCGCGCGAGCGCTCACCCGCGCCAGCGGCCCTGCTGCCCGCGCCGCTGCTCGCGCAGCATGAACAGGTACAGGCCCTCGACCTTCTCGCGCGCCCAGGGCGTCCTGCGCAGGAACTTCAGGCTCGACTTGATGCTGGGCTCGAAGGCGAAGCAGCGCAGTGGAATGCGCTGGTCGAGGCCGCCCCAGCCGTAGGTCTCGACCAGCGCGGTGACGATGGCCTCGAGCGTCAGTCCGTGCAGCGGGTTGCGGGGCTGCGCGGGCGGCGGCGGCGAGGCGGGATCGGTCATGCCGCGATTGTCGCTGCTGGCGCCCGACCCCCTCGCGTCGGCTTCGACTACGATGCGGCGCCACTCCCCCGACAAGCAAGGACTGCCCTTTGAAGTCGCCGTTCACCGTGTTCCTGACCTGCAGCGCCGTCGCCGTGATCGTGCTCGATGCGATCTGCGCCTCCATGGCGCTCGCCAGCGATTGCGCGGCGCTCATGGGCATGCTGCTGTGGACGCTGGCAGCGGCGCTGTACGCCGTGCTGGTGCTGCTGCCCGCGCTCGTGCGCTTCTTCTTCGTGGCGCCGCTCGGCCCGCGCGCGTTGCGGCTGGTCCTGGTCGCCGCCGTTGCGACGGCGATCCCCGCCGCGGAATTCTCGCTGCACAGGTATCCGCATCAGGACCACTGCATCGCCTGAGCCCGCCGATCGACGGGGGCCGCCCGGGAGCGGCCGCCTGCTCACTCCACCGCGCCGATCGTGCACTGCGCCGTATTGCGCGCCACCCCCCGCTGGTCCGTCGGCGCGCAGCCGTGGCCGGCCTTGCGCAGGACGCTGCTTGCAGCCGGCACGGCCGTCGGCGTCGGGCCGCCGTTGGCGGCGAGCGCGCCCAGCTGCGGATCGGCGAAGCGGATGCCGGTCACGCACACGTTGTCGTTCAGGCCGCCCACCGGCCGCTTCTGCGGCCACTGCACGTCGTCGGCACCGCTGCCGGGCGAGAACGAGCACTGCATCGGCGAACCGCCGTCGGCGCTCAGGTTGCCCGCGAAGACGGTGTTGGTGATCGGAAAGTCCAGCGTGCCGAAGACGGCCGCGCCGAAGTAGCCCGGGCCACCGGACGACTGGTTGCCGGTGAACGTCGTGTTGTTGATCCAGCCGGCCGCGCCGGAGTTGACCAGGAACAGCGCGCCGCCCAGGCCCTTGGTGGCCACGTTGCCGGCAAAGGTCGTGTTGGAGACCTGCAGGGTGTCGCTGACGAAATCGCCGGCGCCGGCGCCGGTGGCCCGATTGGCCGCGAAGGTCGAGGCCGTGATCACGAGCGGCTTGGAGTTCTGCACGTACAGCGCGCCGCCGGTGCGGGCGGCGTTGTTCTGGAACAGCGAGCGGTCGAACGTGGTGGCCTGCGCAGCGCCGTCCGCGGTGCGAAACAGCGCGCCGCCGAATTCATTGGAGGTGTTGGCGGTGAATGTCGAGCCGCACACGTTCTGGGCGCCGTCGGCGCCGCCGTCGATGGAGATGGCGCCGCCGTTGCCTCCCGAGCCGCCCTGGTTGGCCTGCGCCACGCCGCCGCAGCCGGCCGCCGCGCCGCCGACGTAGTTCGCGCCGGTGCCCGTGGCCTTGTTGTTCGAGAACAGGTTGTTGGCGAAACGGCTGTCGCTCTGCAACAGGCCGACGGCGCCGCCGTTGGCCCCGCTGTTGCCGTCGAACGTCGACCCGACGACGGTGACATCGAGCGAGGCCGCCGCGTAGATCGCGCCGCCGCCGACATCCGGCCCGGGGCTCTCGGCCGCGTTGTTGCGGAAGGTCACGTCGACGACATGCAGCGCGGCGTCGCGGACATAGACGGCCCCGCCGCCGCCGTCGGCCCAGCCGAACGAGCAACTCGCGTTGCCCGGCGTCGGCGGCACGTAGCGGGTGCCGACGGCCTTGCCGTTGGCCAGCGTGATGTGCTGCAGCGAGAGTCCCACGCGGCTCGTGCGGAAATTCGGATGCACGAGCTGGATCAGCCGCACCCGGCCACCGCCGTCGAGCGTGATCTTGCCGCCACCGTCGATCACGGTCTGGCGCGTGTCGGGCAGCACGAGCGTGCTGGTCAGCGCGATGGTGGTGGCGGCTGCCCCGCAGTTGAAGGTCACGACGGAGGACGCATTGATGGCCGCCTGCAGCGCCGACTCGGTGCAACTGGCGGGCGTGCCGTTGCCGACCACGAGCGCGCCGGCTGTCGCGGCCGACCCGATGGGCGGCGTGCAGACCGCCGCGGGCGCCGCCAGCGCGGACGCCGCGGCAGCGGCGGTCGCGCCGATGAACAGGCCCGCGCGGAGCGCAGGATGAAGCTGCACGCAGGCGCGTGCCGCGAGGCGGAAAGGACGAGACATGGGATGGGCGCGATGGAGGACAGGAAGGCCCGGATTCTCCGGAGCCAGCCGCGGCGCGCCAGGGTTCTGCTCATCCATCGCACCATCGTTACGCGCTGCTCACATGCGTAGCGGCGCGATACGTCTGCGAGTACCGATGAGATGAACCAACCGTGCGTTTCACGATCCGACGCGCCCGCCCGGGGGCGGCGCGGGCTCAGCCCGGCTTGACCGCGCTGCTCTTGATCAGCGCCATCGAGGTGGCGATCAGCGACGAGACCTCGGTCATGTTGCCCGGCACGATCATCGTGTTGTTGGTCTTGGCCAGCGCCTGGTAGGCGTCGACGGCGCGCTCGGCCACCTTCAGCTGCACGGCCTGCTCGCCGCCCGGCGCGCGGATGGCCTCGGCAATCTTGCGGATGGCGTCGGCGGTGGCGTCCGCCACCGCGACGATGGCCGCCGCCTCGCCCTGCGCCTTGTTGATCTCGGCCTGCTTCTCGCCTTCGGAACGCGCGATCGAGGCCTCGCGCTGGCCGGTGGCGATGTTGATCTGCTCCTGGCGCCGGCCTTCGGAGGCCGCGATCAGCGCCCGCTTCTCGCGCTCCGCGGTGATCTGCGCCTGCATCGCGCGCAGGATCTCGGCCGGCGGCGTCAGGTCCTTGATCTCGTAGCGCAGCACCTTGACGCCCCAGTTCGACGCCGCATCGTCGAGCGCGCTGACCACCATGCCGTTGATCATGTCGCGCTCCTCGAAGGTCTTGTCCAGCTCCATCTTGCCGATCACGCTGCGCAGCGTCGTCTGGCACAGCTGCGTGATCGCGACCACGTAATTGCTGGAGCCGTAGCTGGCGCGCATCGCGTCGGTGACCTGGAAGTACAAGATGCCGTCGACCTGCAGCTGCGTGTTGTCGCGCGTGATGCAGACCTGGCTGGGTACGTCCAGGGGTATCTCCTTGAGCGAGTGCTTGTAGGCGACGTTGTCGATGAAGGGAATGAGGATGTTGGGCCCGGGCGGCAGCACCGCGTGGAACTTGCCCAGGCGTTCGACGACCCAGGCGTTCTGCTGGGGCACCACCTTGAGCAGGCGATACAGGAAGATGATCGCCGCGACGATCAGGATGAGGGCGAGAACCTGGAATTCCATGAATAGTCCTTAGGCGCGCCGCAGCGCGAGTTCGTTGTGGCGCACCTCGGCGATCACGTGCGGGCCGGGCGCGGCGGCGCCGTCGCCGATGTAGCGCACGTTCCACGCCGAGCCGCGGTAGGGCACGCGCGCGGTGCCGTCGGCGTTCCAGCCGTCGACCTGCACCTGCTCGCCGATGTCCAGGTTGATGGCGGGATTGGCGGCCGGCGCAAGGCCCGCATCGCGCCGGCGCTTGCGATCCCAGACGATCACGGCGGCGCCGCCGACCGCCGCCGCGACCGCGACCTGCGCCAGGAACGAGATCTGCGCGTAGCCGGCCAGCGCGCCGAACACGCAGCCGATGGCCAGCATCAGCACGTAGAAGGTGCCGGTCGCCAGCTCGCCCGCCACCAGCAGCCCGGCGGCGATCCACCACCAGGTCGATGCACTCCAGTCCATGTCTTGCCTCCCAGTCAGACTGCCCCATTTTGAGCGGCTTCGGTGCGCCAGGGTTCCGGCGCGCGACCCGTATCATGCTCGAATGGATGCGAATATCGACAACGAAGGCGCCGAAGGCGCGCAAACCGTGCACGAGGCGCGGCTGTGGGCGGACAACGGCTGGACGGCCAAGGTCATCAAGAACGAGGACGACGATGGCTGGGCCGTGGCGATGACCCGCGACGGCGAGCGCGAGCCCGCGCTGGTCGGCCCGTGGACGATGGGCCGCGACAAGAAGAACCCCAAGCCGCTGGACGTCAACGCGTTCAACACGCTGGTCAAGACCGCCTCGGAAGTGATCCGCCGCCACGAACAGGCGCTGCACGCCGCGATGCACAAGCAATTCCAGGTCACGACCGACGCCGGCCGCGTGCTGGTCACGCTGGACATCGTGCCCGACGAGTTCGACCCGCACGCGCTGCTGGCGGCACAGGACGAATTCGGCGAGCAGCTCGCGCAGGTCAAGGTACGGCCGGACTTCAAGCTGACGATGGCCGGCGCGACGGCCTGGATCGACGCCGGCTACGCCAAGCCCTGACGGCCGCGGCGGCAGCGCTCAGTCGGCGCGCTCCACGCGGCACGAGAAGCAGCCGCGCTTGGCGTTGTGCAGGTGCAGGAAGGCGACCGCCGGATCGGCGATGAAGCGCTCGATGACGCCGCGCACGTCGCTGCCGTCGCAGACATCGGCCGCGATCATCATGTCGTCCCCGTCATAGGCCCGCACCGACATCCAGCGCCGCGTCACGTAGGGCGGGATCGCACCCGGCTCCAGCACCGCGCGCCGCGCGCCCTTGCGCACGAAGACGGGGCCGCTGGCGCGGTACGGGGAACGCGTGAGCAGGTGGTCGAACGGCAACAGCAGCAGCTCGTCGCCGACGTCGGCATCGGCCAGCGAGACCCGGCACGGAAAGCCGAAGGCCTCGTCGGCGACAACACGGCGGGCACCGAGGGCGGACAACTCGCCGTCGCTCATGGCGAAGAAGGGTTCGAAGTTCTCGGCGGACAGGCCGACCAGGCGAAAGCTCGACATGGCATGCAATCGTGAAGTGAAGGGATGCGTTCAGTCTGCGTGGCGGCCGCTGCGGCGTCCGGCCGCATTCGGACATCGAATTCGGCGCCCCCTGGCCTGCTTAGAATCGCCGCTCCTGCCCTGACCGGACGAGATCCCATGCACGTTGAACCGCTGGAGAAGTTGCCCCGCTCGGTGCGCGAGTTCCTGTCGCATTACTCGATGATCGTGCTGTCGATCCTGACGGCGCTGGCGCTGGAGCAAGTCGCGCTGCGCCTGGAGCATCGCCATGAAGGCGCGCGCGCCAAGGAGGAGATCGAGCTGGAGATCGCGTCCAACCACCAGCAGGCGCTCGAGGCGCTGCGGGCCACCGAGGAAAACGTGCAGGCATGGCACGCGCTCCTGAAGCGGACGCTTGCCGCGATCCGGGACGGCAGCAGCACCAATGACAGCCGCATCGCGGCACTGCGCGAGTCCAGCGCGCTGTTTCACGACTCCCTGCCTTCGCTCAAGACCACCGCGTGGGACGCCGCCCTCTCGGACCATTCGGTCAACTATCTCGGTCACGAGGACCTTACGCGCTACAGCCAGACGTACGCGATCCAGCGCACCTTCACGCAGGCGATGTGGGACACGCTGCGCGAAAGCGCCGTGCGCGACTCGTCCCAGATCTCGCTGGCCGTGCTGCTGGACAAGGCCGACAGCTACCAGACGGCGGCGACACTGGATTCGCGCATGCAGACGATCTCCATCCTGCAATCCCAGCTCTCCCAGCTGGAAGCCGCGCTGCGCGAGGCGCACACGGGAAGCGGCGAGAACGCCGCGCCGACCGCTGCGAGCGGGCCTTCGTCCGCGTCGACGCACTGAACGTCCTGGCGCCGCTGCCGGAGGTGCCTGGCGCCACCTCGGGCCCCGCCCTGTCTTCCGGCCGGCCCTCAGGCTCCTGGCCGTGGAATCCGGAACAGGTCGCGCTCGGCGCCGTCGGGCGCCACGAAGCGGTCGATGCGTTCGCCATTCAGGCGCCGCACCAGCGCGCGCGCCTGGTCGTTGGTGTCGACCATGTAGGTCTCGACGCTGGGCCAGCCCAGCACGTCGTAGGCATGCGCCACCGCCGCCTCCGAGGCTTCCTGCGCGAAGCCGCGGCTGCGGTGCCGCGGCAGCAGCCACCACGTGAGCTCGCGACGCCAGCCCGGCGCCTGCCAGAAGCCGCACACCCCCACCAGCTCGCCGCGCTCGCGATCGCGCAGCACCCAGACGCCGAAACCCTGCAGGTGCCACGAGCCGAGATCGCTCGCGAGCCGCGTCCAGGAGCCCACCACCGACAGCGGACCGCCGTACGACGACGAGGCGTCCGCGTCGGTGTAGAACGTGCGATACAGGTCCGCGCAGTCCGCGCTGGGCGGCAGCAGGTCGAGGCGCTCGGTGCGCAGCGTGGGGATGTCGAAAGCCATGGCGGACAGTCTAGGCCCTGTTCGCCCGCGCGCGCCGCGGTGGAAACACTGCGGGAAAAGCCCCTAGCCGGCGGCCTCAGCGAACCGCCGAGGGCTCCTCGGCCGCGGGCTGCGCGGACGCGAACGGGCGGACGCGAGCGGCGGGCACCACGATGCGGAAGGTCGAGCCGCGGCCCAGCTCGCTCTGGATGTCCAGTTCGCCGCCGTGGCGCTGCACCACGTGCTTGACGATGGACAGGCCCAGCCCGGTGCCGCCGGTATCGCGCGAGCGGCTGCCGTCGACCCGGTAGAAGCGCTCGGTCAGGCGGCCGATGTGTTCGCGCGCGATGCCCGGGCCGGTATCCCTGACCTCGATCTCGGCATTGCCGTCGCTGCGGTGCGCCCACTGCACCGCGATCGTGCCGCCGGGCGGCGTATAGCGCACGGCATTGCTGACCAGGTTGGCGATCGCGCTGGTCCACTCGCTCTCGTTGCCGGCCAGCTCGTCGCTGCCCTGCACGTTGAAGCGCAGGGTGTGGCGCCCGGCGGACAGCCCGCGCGCCTCGCTCTCGACCACCGAGAACAGGCGCGCCACGGGCGTCCAGCGCTCGCAGGTGGGGCGCGGGCTGCCCTCCAGCTTGGCCAGGGTCAGCAGATCTTCCACCAGCGTGGTCATGCGCGCGGTCTGCTGGGTCATCAGCGCCAGCACCCGCTCACGCTCGACGTCGGTCAGCGGCAGCGAGGCGATCGTCTCGACGAAGCCGGCAAGCACCGTCAGCGGCGTGCGGATCTCGTGCGAGACGTTGGCGACGAAGTCGCGGCGCATCGCCTCGGTGCGCTCGCGTTCGGTGATGTCCTGCGTCAGCACCAGCCGCATGCCCTCGCCGTAGCGGCTGACGATCACGCTGAGCGTCGAATCGCCGCCCGGCGTGGAAAACACCACGGGCTCGTCGAACACGCCGGCCTGCAGATAGGCCACGAAAGTGGGCGAGCGCACGAGATTGGTCACGCGCTGCAGGCGGTCGCGCACCGGGTCGAGCCCGAAGTGCGTGGCGGCCACGGCATTGAGCCATTGGATCTGGTCGGCCGCGTCGAGCAGCAGCACGCCGTTGGGCGATGCCTCGATGGCCGACATGAACTGCGCGAAGCGCTCCTGCTCCTGCACGAAGGCCCGATCGCGCTGGCGCAGCGCGCGCTCGATGCGGTACGACGCCTCGCCCCAGAAGCCGCGGTCGCGCGGGGCCGGCCGCTCGAGGTCGCCGCGCAGCCAGTCCATCAGGTGCAGCGCCCGCACGCCGTCGACCATCACCCAGACGGCCACCGCCACCGCGGCGCCAACGGCCGGGCCGAGTTGGCGCGCATCGATGACGTCGCCGACGAGCGCGCCCAGCCCGGCCCCCACGAGCGTGAGGACGATGGCCAGCATGGCGCGATTCAGCAGCCAGCTCACGTCGCGCTCCTGCGGGCCCGCGCCGGGTTCAGACGGAGGTCGCCGCGGCTTGCTGCGTCAGGCGATAGCCCGCGCCGCGCACCGTTTCGATCAGCGTGGAGCACTGCACCGGCGCGAGCGCCTCGCGCAGGCGCTTGACGTGGACGTCCACGGTGCGCTCCTCGATGAAGACGTGGTCGCCCCAGACGCGATCGAGCAGCTGCGTGCGGCTGTGGACGCGCTCGGTGTGCGTCATGAAGAAGTGCAGCAGGCGGAACTCGGTCGGGCCGATCTTGACCTCCTGGGTGCCGCGCGTGACGCGGCGCGTGGCCGGATCCAGGCGCAGGCCGGAGACCTCGACCGCCGAATCCAGCGCCTCGGGCGCCTTGCGGCGCAGCACCGCGCGGATGCGCGCCAGCAGTTCCTTGGTGGAGAACGGCTTGGTCAGGTAGTCGTCGGCGCCGGCGTCCAGGCCCGACAGCTTGTCGGCCTCTTCCGAGCGTGCGGTCAGCATGATGATGGGCAGGTCGCGCGTGCGCGCTTCCGAGCGCCAGCGCTTGGCGAGCGCCAGTCCGGTCTGGCCCGGCAGCATCCAGTCGAGGACGACCAGCTCCGGCAGCACGCGGTCGACCTCGCCCTGGGCGGCATCGGCCGTCTCTGCGATGGCCACTTCGAAACCGGCGTGGCGCAGGTTGATCGCGACCAGCTCGGCGATCGCGGATTCGTCTTCGACGACGAGGATACGGCTCATGGGTTTGGCTGCCTTGTCGAGTTGACTGGGTTGGTTATCGCACGGCGTC
>Ga0209759_1001385_pt1 | contig 13951 bp, 14 predicted proteins | sample AraplaCL_Col_mMS_FD_184261 | JGI IMG/M metagenome (GOLD analysis project Ga0209759, IMG submission 184261) | Arabidopsis root microbial communities from the University of North Carolina, USA - plate scrape CL_Col_mMS (SPAdes) (version 2) | ecosystem: Host-associated > Plants > Roots >...
GGAAGGCCTTCCTGAATCGCCTGCAGGAACGCACGGACAACCGCGACAAGGAAATCGGTGTCGGTGCGTACGTGGCGCAGCTCCAGGCGCTCAGTGCATGGGGGCAGAAGACGCCCGCAGACCTCTCCGTTGTCCGGCAGCCCGTCCTGGTGGTCAACGGCGATGCGGATCGGATGGTCCCGACGGTCAATTCGTACGACCTCGCGAAGCGTCTGCCGAAGAGCCAACTGATCATCTACCCCGATGCAGGCCACGGCGGGTTGTTCCAGTACCAGGAAGACTTCGTGCCCAAGGCCCTGGCCTTTCTCGCGGACTGAAGCTGCCGCGCGGACTCCCCCATTGGCACCGGCGACGCAGCTCAGCCAAGCCGCCTTCATCCGGGGTCTGGGCAGCAAGGACTTGATCACCAGCGGGGACCTCCGCGAAGTGATGTGGTTCCAGGGGCTGACGGCATTCTTGCAGCGCTCGAAAGCCGTTTCGCCCTACAACCGCACCGCGTTCTGAGCTGCGATGAAAGCAGACCTGGCGATGAATGTCATTTTTCCAAAGGACTCAAGATGAAAGCGAAATTCCTACCCGTCCTGATCGTGGCCGTCGCGGCGACGACTGGCGCCGTGGCGGCCGATGGCAAGGCGATCGCAACCGAGAACGGTTGCATGGCTTGCCACTCGCCAGGAGAACCCATGATCGGGCCTTCATTCGCGAGGATTTCCGCGCGCTACAAGGGCAAGGCCGACGCGCCGACTGTCCTTCTCCAAAGCATCAAGGGCGGAAGTCGGGGGAAATGGGGCGTCATGGTGATGAAGCCCGATACGAAGCTCTCGGACGACGACGCACGCGTCGTTGTCGACTGGCTCCTGACCAATTGAACTTGCGAGTTTCCCGGTCACTCAGCCCGAACTTAGATGTGACAGCTGAGTGCAGCATGGCGTTCCAGAACCTCAATGGGCATGGCGGGTCATGAAGGATTCCCGTATTCGGCGCCGACGCAACCGAAAGCAAGAGACACGCAATGCGCTTCTGCACAGCAGCAGTTCGATTGCCAAGAAAAGCGGCTTCGAGACATCCGGTGTCGACAGATTCATGGGCTCGATCGGCATGGCGGGAGGGACGTTCTACAGTCACTTCGAATCGAAAGACGCGCTGTTCGCCGTTCTCGTGGAGCGCGAGCTGATGAACACTTGGGAAATGCTCGCTGTTCGCGCTGACGCTTCGGGCGCCGATTTCGATGAACGCGTGCGTGCGTACCTCAGTACGACGCATGCCTTGCATCCGGAGGACGGGTGCGCCCTGACGTCGCTCGCCTGCGAAATCGCTCGTGCGGGTCCGGCTATCCGAACGACAGCGGAGCGCGGGCTGGCGAAGCTTCAGTGGGATTGGCGCGCTCGCCTGGGAGGCGATGGCGAGAGCGCTTGGACGCTGCTCGCGCAATGCGTCGGCGGAGTGACGCTTGCTCGCATGGTCGAAAGCGAAGCCATCCGGTCGGAGATCTTGATCTCCAGTCTTCGCTCCGTGTTGCGCGCGTTCGATGCGAGCAAGGACGCGCACCGTGTTGTCGGCAACTCGCGTCCTTCGCGTGCGTGACTTGCGCAAACGGCACCGCTATGGCGCATCCGCGCCGCGGCCCTTCAAGAGAAGACGGCGACTAGAGCCGTCGACTGAATCGAGCGAAGTGCAACTGCGAGACGACCGCTATATGCCGTCAAGCAGTCGCAAATGTCATGGCGCATGGCGCATGGCGGCTGCAACCGCTGCAAAGCAGTTGGCCGATTGCCACAGATGCACCAAGCGCCGCGCGCCGCCGCTGCCAGTGATGCGATGGCAGCTCAGATTTTTTGGAGCGTCCCGTCCGACAGCCGTTCGCTGAATTCCTTCCGCGTCATCACCACGGGTGACGCACCTGGGACCAGCAGATGAACGTGCACACCAACAAGCTTGTACTCGACAAGCTCCGCTGCCTGCACGGTTCGCAGGCGTTGCTCGGCTACAAACGCCTTTCTGACAGTCACCTTCATCACGATTTAGTCTACATCGGCGTCCGATTCGGACCGATGCCAATGCCGAAGGGGACGCGCTACAGCCGATGCGAGCTTCGGTCCGCTATGCAGGGCGGTTGTAAGCGCCAAGCTTAAGACCGCCTTTCGGCATCCGTCAGCAAGTCAAATAGTCGGTTCGATGCTGGAGACAAGTAGCTGTTCTGGCGACAAGTTACGACGAACCTGCGTCGCATCGTCGCGTCCTTGATCGGAACTTCCTTGAGGCCGCGAATCCCAGCGCTCTCGCCGATGTGATGTCGGGTAATGAAGCTCAGGAGACTGGTGCGCACGATGAGCGTAGGAAGCATCAGCAGCATGGTGCTCTCGACCTGAACGATCGGACGAGGAAGCCGCTTGCGATCGAGCGTGTGATCGAGCCCATCGCGTGTAGATGCGCCTGGCGGCTGTAGAGCCCATCGATAGCCCTCCGGATCCTTCAGTGTGGGCCTTGGACTCTTGAAGAGCTCGTCTCGGCGCGTCGCCGGCATTCGACTATCGCGACGCCGACGGGCTTCTCACGTTGATCCGGGCAGACCGCCGACACGACCAAATGTGCCTGCTGAGGGACGACGAAGTGCCGACGCAGCGCTTCGATCGCTGTTCATGTCGAACGTCCCGACCCGATCGACGAAGTGGGTCTGGCGCACGCCAACTGCGTGGAGATCGGCCAGGCCGGAGTCGCGATGATCGATACGCGCGATATCGCCGACGTCGCCGTGGCGGAACTGCTTCGGCGCGACAAGGCGCCCGCGACGTTGCCGCGCCTGACACTGGACCTCGTCGGGCCGCAGGCGCTGACCGGCGCGGACGCTGCGAAGGCTTGGCGCGACTCGCTGGGCCGTGAGGTGATCTATGGCGGCAGCGAGTTCGGGGCCTTCGAGGCGCAACTGGCCTTGTTCGGCCCCGGCTGCCTGGCCCATGACATGCGCCTGATGATGGCCCGCATCCAGGAGATCGGCATGCACGGCGTGTCGGGTGCCGTGGATCGACTGCAGACGATCCTGGGCCGGCCGTTGCGCTCCTATTCCGACTTCGTCAAGGACGCTGTCGCAAGGTAGGGTGCGCTGAACAGGCTTCAGGGAGCCGCCACGGCCCGCGGTCGATGGCCGGGCCGCAGGTCGTAGACCAGGATCGTGGCGACCAGGCTCGCGAGTGCCGCAACGGTCATCCACAGGCCCGGCGCGGCGCGGTTCCCGGTCTCCTGGATGAGCCAGGTGCAGACCATGGGTGTGAAGCCACCGAAGAGCGCGGTGGCCACGCTGTAGGCGAGCGAGAAGCCTGCCGTCCGGATGCGCGCGGGCACGACTTCCGTCAGCGCGACGATGGTGGCGCCGTTGTAGCTCGCGTAGAGGAAGGACAGCCATAGTTCCACAGCCACCATGCGCCCAAGAGCGGGCGCGTCGACCAGCCAGAGCATCGCCGGGTAGGCCGTCACGACGGTCAGCGCGGTCGCCGCCAGCATGATGGGCCAGCGACCGACGCGGTCGGACAACGCGCCCATGATGGGCAACCAGATCAGGTTGGAGACGCCCACCGCCAGCGTCACCAGCAGGCTGTCGCGTGTCGACAGTTTCAGCACGGCCTTGCCGAAGGTCGGCGTGTAGACGGTGATGAGATAGAACGACACCGTGGTCATGATCACCAGCAGCGTGCCCAGGCCGATGGTGCGCCAGTGGGTCGCGATGCCCTCCAGCGTCTGCCTGAACGTGGGGTGGTGCTTCGCGGTGCGGAACGCCTCGGTCTCCTGCAGTTGGCGACGGATCACGAAGATGACCGGCACGATCAGGCAGCCGATGAAGAACGGGACGCGCCAGCCCCAGGACTCCAGCGCCGGCTTGTCGAGCCAGGCGTTCAGGCCGTAGCCCAGCAGCGCCGAGACCACGACGGCCAGTTGCTGGCTGGCGGACTGCCAGCTGACGAAGAACCCTCGACGACCGGGCGAGGCGATCTCCGACAGGTACACCGACACGCCGCCCAGTTCCACGCCGGCCGACAGGCCTTGCAGCAGACGTCCCACGAGCACCAGCAGCGGCGCCAGCAGGCCCAGCGTGGCATACCCCGGCACAAAGGCCACCAGGGCCGTGCCGGCGGCCATGATCGCGAGCGTGAGCAGCAGTCCGCGACGCCTGCCGACGCGATCGACGTAGGCGCCCAGCACCACGGCGCCGACGGGGCGCATCAGGAAGCCCGCTCCGAAGGACGCGAACGTCAGCATCAGCGAGGCGTACTCGTTGGCGGCCGGAAAGAACGCCTTCGAGATCGCGTTGGCGTAGAAGCCGAACAGGAAGAAGTCGTACATCTCGATGAAGTTGCCGCTTGTGACGCGGATGACTGCACCGATCTGGGAGGAACGGGAAGGCTCGGCCATGGGGTCTCCTGGCGGCGTTCGAGAGACCCCCGGCCCATGGCTGGGGGCGCGGGGATCAGGGAGAGACGGGTTCGAGGCCCGTGGCGCGGATGACCGGACGATTGGCCGGATCGACGATGAAGGCGACGAAGGCGCGTGCCTCGGCCGGGTGCGCGCTGGTCGCGACCACGGCGGCCGCGTAGGGCGTCGTGCGCTGCAGTGAGTCGGGCATGTCGCCCACGATGTCGATGCCCTGCACCGGCTGGAGTTCGCTGCGCTGCTGGCAACCGAACGACGCTTCGTGGCGGGCCAGGATCTCACCGACCGGCGTCGCGGGGATCTGGCGCCCCTTCCCACGGAGCTCATCCTCGATACCGAGGTGTCGCAGGAGCTCATTCTGGATGTAGGTGCCGCTCGCGCTGTCCGACCAGGCGACCGATGATGCGGCCAGGAAGGCATGCCGCACGTCCGCTTCCGTCGCGAGGCGCGGCCGAGCGGCACCGGCAGGAACGGCGCACGCGATCTTCGATAGCGCCAGCCTGACCTTGCTGCCGGGCAGCAGGCGACCCTGAGCCATCAGGTCGTCGAGCGCGGGCTCCACCATGATGACGACGTCCAGCGCTTCGCCCCGGGCGAGGCGTGCCGGCACGGCCCCGGGCGTCGTTCCCATCGACGGTCCGAATACGCGCTCGATGCGCCGATCGGACCCCTGCGCCTCGTAACGAGCGGCCAGCGTCTTGAAGGCTTCCGCAAAGCCGCCCGACGACACCACGGTGAGGTCCGCGGCTTGGGCCTGGAAGGCAGCGAGCAGACCGCATGACAGGGCCAGGCGGGCGACGGCGAAGCACGCCGCGGCGATCGTGCGAATTGATGGCATGTTCTTGAGCCGCCTTTTGGCGTGCTTTGTCTCCGATGCGAGCCATCATGAGCGCAGCGCCAATCGACGTCCATTGCAACGTTGCTTATGATTGATGCATGGAAAGCAATGGTCTCGATCTCGACCAGCTGCGTGCCTTCGTCACCGTGGCGGATCTGCGCAGCTTCCGCCAGGCCGCCGACGAACTGCACCTGTCGCCACCAGCCTTGAGCCGGCGCATCGAACGACTGGAAGAGCGCGTGGGCGCCCGTCTCCTGGAGCGAACTTCCCGCTCGGTGCGCTTGAGCGTCGTGGGAGAAGCATTCGTCGAACGGGTGCGTGCCGTGCTCGAGGACCTGGACGATGCGATCCTCGGGGTGAACGAGCTGTCGTCCGGACACTCGGGACGCCTCACTGTGGCAGCGGTTCCGTCCGCGGCCTGCGGCTTCGTCCCGCAAGCGCTGTCCCGTTTGACGGAACGCTACCCCGGCGTCCGGGTGCGCTTGCTCGACGGATCGCTTCAGGCCACCGCGCTGGCCGTGCTCGGCGGACAGGCTGACGTCGGCATCGGTTTCCACGACAACGCTATCCCGGGACTGCACGGCGAACTGCTTGGCGAGGAGCCATATCTCCTGGCATTGCAGGCGACGCATCGCTGGGCCGGCCGGCGGTCGATTCGCCTGCAGGATCTGGGTGCCGAGCCGATGCTGTCCCTGGCAGCCGGCAGCGGCAACCGGGCGCTCCTGGACCAGCAGCTTGCGAGTGCGGGCGTCGAACTCCGCATCACGCATGAGGCCGCTCACGTCTGGGCCTTGATCGGGATGGTGGAAGCCGGGCTGGGCTGCGCGCTGGTTCCTGCCATGGCCTTGAAAGCTGCCCCGGCTGGTGTCGCTGCCGTGACGGTCCGCGGCAATCCGCTCAAGCGGAAGATCGCTTTGCTGACGGCGGTCGAACGCCGGCTCACGCCGCTCGCGCAGCGGCTGATTCCAGAGCTTCGGTCGGCATTTTCGAACTGAACTTCTTCGCGACGCGTGCTTGGATCGGCAGAGCAGCCGCCAAGCGTCCGCGCGGCGCTCCGACACGCCATCTGGCCGAGCGCAAAAGTCGCACTGATCGTGATGTTCTGCGCGCGCCGCAGGTAACAGCTGGTGAGTCCTGCGTGTTGCAGTTGCGGGGCCGGGCTTCGGTCATGACAGCGCTGGAACTTTGCGTTAGCGTGCGCCGCCAATGAACGACAAGGGAGTGAACGTGCCCTCGAAACTTGCTCAACCCGTCGACAGCGGGAATCTGCCCGATCCGGCTCGGCGAGCGCTGTCCGTCGGCCTGGGCCTGTTTCCGATGCTGCCGCTGCTGCCGGCGTGCAGCGCCGGTATCGAGGGCGATGGCAAGTCGGCACCCGGCTCGGGCCAGGCTGCGGACACCCACGGCAACACGTCGACCGGATCGGCGCCCGCCACCTCGCCGCCCGTGGCGGCACTTGCACCCGCGCCCGCGCCAGCGCCTGCACCGGCCAGTGCGCCGGCCCCGGACCCGGCATCGGTCAGCGGCGCATTCCGCCACCCCGGGTTGCTGCTCGCCGAAGATGCCGCGGCCCGCATCCGAGCACACATCAAAGCCGGCCAGGAGCCCTGGACGGGCTGGTGGAACAAGCTTTGCGCTGAGCCCAACGCTTCCTTGGATGCCAAGCCCAATCCGCAGCCCGCAGTCTATCGGGCCGACAGTACCAAGTACGCACTGTACGGCGACATCTGGCACGCCTGGACCCTGGTACTGCGCTGGAAGCTGTCTGACCCCGCGGACAACCGCTACGCCGACAAGGCGGTGGAGTACCTGGACGCCTGGGCGAACACCTTGAAGGAGGTTGGAACGGTTCCTCCCGGATCGACCGCCCATGACGATCACACCTTCATCATCCTGGCCGGGATACAAGGCCACCAGTTGGCGCAGATTGGCGAGATCCTGCGCACCTATCCGGGCTGGGCACCGGAGAGTCTGAAGCGCTTCCAGGACATGCTGACGACGGTCTTCGCGTCCGTCTCGTCATCGTTCCTCAGCGACGGCCGCATCGGATCCCACGCCAACTGGGAGCTGGCCTCCATCGCCGGCGCCATGGCCATCGGCGTGTTCTGCGACCGGCCCGACCTGTACCGCCTGGCCTGCGATTGCTACGCCGCCAACAACCGCGGCACGCTCAGGAACTTCGGCAACGGGGCGGCGCCGCACGGCGTCTACTACATGCACCCCGGCCATTTCGGGCAGTGGGAGGAGAGCGGCCGCGACCAGGGCCACTCGACGCTGGGCATGTCGCTGGGCGGCGACGTGATGGAGATGGCCTGGAACCAGGGCGACGACCTCTACGGCCTGTACAACAACCGCTTCCTCTCGGCGGCCGAGTACGTGGCGCGTTCCAACCTGCTGGACGAGAACGGCAAGACCTATCCGATGCCCTACGTGCCCGAGCAGGATCCGTCGCAGCCGCACACGAACCGGTGGACGGAGGTGAACCAGTCGTTCCAGCACGGCCGCAACTGCTGGGAGCCGATCTACAACCACTACGTCAATCGCATGGGGCTGGCAGCGCCGAACGTCGCGCGCATGGTCAAGTTGGTCGAGCCGAAGTACGGCGGCAGCAGCGACGACGTCTGGTGGCCGACGCTGGTCCACCGGCTCCCCGACTACGCCGGCCCGGTGAAGCCGCCGTCCGGCCTGACCGGCCACTTGCATGACGGCCGCGTCCTGCTCTCGTGGTGGGGCAGCGTGGGGGCGGCGGCCTACGAGGTCCACCGCGGCCCCACGGCCCGCGGGCCCTTCAGCCACCTTGCGACCGTCACGGCCGACCAGGTGCTCACCTACACGGATGCGCCACCCGGCGGGACGTGGTACTACCAGGCCGTCGCACAAGGCGCGACCGGTGCCCTGACGGCCGGCTCCAACGTGGTTCGCGTCGCCTCGTCCGGTGAGTCGCGCTTGACGATGTCGCTGAACGCCGGAAGCCTCGCCGGCAGCTTCCTGGCCGCTGACGGGACCTCGAGCGCGGTGCAGGGCAAGCTGCTGGACAACGCGGCCTGGGGCGACGGGCGCAACAACGACAAGGCCATCGTGTTCGATGGCAAGGCCTCGGGCCTCCAACTCCCGCAAGGCCTGTTCAGCGGCCTCGACGACTTCAGCGTGTCGCTGTGGGCCAACGCGAACGGGCTGCATTGGGACAGCTGCATGCTGTTCGCCGGGACCGACGCCAACTCGTGCCTCTTCATCGCACCCCAGAGCGGAGCGGCTGGCCGTCTGCGTTTCGGGATCTACGGCGCCACGTTCAACGACGCCCACGTCATCGATGCACCCAGCGCCCTGCCAACGAAGCGCTGGGTCCATGTGGCGGTCACCCTGCAGGGCACGACCGGACGACTCTACGTCGATGGCATCGAAGTGGCGAACTCCGACGACATCCTGCTGACGCCACGCCAGGTCGGCGACCAGGTCATCTTCCTGGGCCGCAACTGGGCGCATCCGCCGTTCAACGGTCGCATCCAGGACTTCCGTGTCCACGCGGGCGCCTTGAGCGCTGCGGAAGTCGCGGCGCTCGCGCGATAGCGGGACGCCATCGACCATCGATCAGCTCAGGCGCCGTCCCCATCAATGTCTTCAAACAACTTCCTTCAGCATGAGCACTCTTCAACTTCGCCTTGCTTTTGCGCTCGCCGCAGCGCTGACTGCCTGCGGCGGCGGTAGCGCGGGATCTTCAAATGGGGCAACCACGACCGGTGCAAGCGGCAGTGCGTCGTCCCCCGCTGGTTCGTCGAGCGGCACCTCATCGGGCGGCACGTCGTCGGGAGGCGGCTCCGCGGCCGGCTCGCCGCCAGCCAGCAGCCCGTCGAGCGGCACCTCATCCGGCGACACGTCGTCGGGAGGAGGCTCCACGGCCGGCTCGCCGCCAGCCAGCAGCCCGTCAAGCGGCACCTCATCCGGTGGCACCTCGTCGGGAGGCGGCTCCACGGCCGGCTCGCCGCCGGCCAGCAGCCCATCCGGCGGCACCACCCCAGCGAGCGGCTCCGCAGCCAAGCTCGCCGCCCAGCTTGGCATGCCCAATCGACTGCTGGTGGGACTGGGGGCGGGTGGCTCGGATACGACGCTGATCCAGGCGCAGGGGCTCAAGCCCGACATCTACGAGCGCTACCTCGTGGGGATCGACACCCAGGGCGGCTGGACGACCTGGAACTCGCCGTCCGGCGCGTACGCGACCTACGTGATGCAGCAGGCCGATTCGGTCGGCGCCGTGCCCATGTTCACGCTGTTCCAGTTCTCCGCGGACAACCTGTCCGACCTGACGTCGCTGGGCACGGCCTCGTACATGCAGACCTACTGGAGCGACGTGACCACGCTGTTCAAGGCCATCAACGCCTTCGGCAAGCCCGTCCTCATCAACGTCGAGCCGGATTTCTGGGGCTTCGCGCAAGCGGTGGCGAACTCGAGCTACGGCGGCGATCCGACGAAGATGCCCGCGGTCGTGTCTACCGATTCGGCCTGCGCCGCTCTGCCGGCGAACGCGACCAGCTTCGCTCCCTGCCTGATGAAGCTGGCCCGCAAGTACGCGCCGAAGGCCGCGATCGGCTTCCCACCCAGCAGCTGGGGCGGCTCGACGCTCGCCAGCGTGGTCACCTTCATGAACGCGATGGGCGCCAACCAGGGCGACCTGATCATCATGCAGACCGTCGATCGCGACGCCGGTTGCCGTGAGCAGGCGGCGTTGACACCAGCCACGGCGCAGGCCGACTGCGTCGGCGGCGCGGGCCCGTGGTACTGGGACGAGACGAACCAGTCCCACCCGAATTTCCAGGACAACCTCGCAACGGGGCAGGCCTACCACGACGGCATGGGCGGACTTCCAATCGTCTGGTGGCAGACACCGTTCGGCGCACCGTCGTCGACCCCCGGCGGCACGGCCGGCCACTTCCGCGACAACAAGGTCGACTATTTCCTGAAGCACCCCACCGAGCTGGTCGCCGTTGGCGCGCTCGGCATCGTGTTCGGCTCGGGTGCGGAGAACCAGACGACCCCGTCGACCGACGGCGGCCAGTACCAGACGCTGTCGAAGCAATACCTTGCCAAGCCGGCGCCGCTTCCGTGATCGGCTGAACATGCGGCGCTGGCCGCGCCAGCCGAAGCCGATCGGCCGACGGTGAGCGATTCCTTGCGTGCGTCCTTTGGCCGGGAGTGTCATCGGACTTGGCTGTGCAAGCAGGGTGTGCCCACGCGCGCTACGACTCATCCTGCGGGAAAAAGGTACGTGAGCAGCACGTCGCCCGCCGGACCGACATAGCGTCGTGAGGACTGCCCCCTTCGCTACGAAAGCGAACGTTGTCGCGGCCTGGCCGGCGACAACTCAGGCTCGTCCCTCCTGCGGTGTCGCTGTGCAAGGAGCGGCGACCACGCTTGTTCCGCATCGCCCGAAAGCGCCAGATTCGGTAGGATCTTTGCGAAGAAGCACCGCAACTGTCGCTGTGCTGGTGCCAGCTCATTTCAATTCTCGGCAAGCGTCCCGAGAGTTCTGGACGCACCGCGCTCGAACTGGGAAAGTACCGCATCTTCAGCTTCGACGCCGTGCCCATGCTCACCATCACCAACGCAACGTCCGCCTGGCTGCTCATCCTCGCGTCCGGGCTTCTGGAGATCGTCTTCTCCGTGAGCATGAAGCTTTCAGACGGCTACACGAGGCTGGTTCCTTCGGTTGCCTCTATCGGCGCGGCGATCTTCAGCGTCTGGCTCATGGGCCTCACGCTCAAGGTCGTTCCAATGGGTACCGCCTATGCGGTCTGGGCTGGTATCGGCGCTGCGGGAACAGCCATCGTAGGCATGCTGTACTTCCAAGAGCCCGTCACCCTCGCCCGATTCAGCTGCATCGGACTGATCGCTGCCGGCATCGTCGGGCTGCAACTTCAGGCTTCGGAGTAAGGTCTGCTTGACTTGTAGCACCGCGTCGGCATGGAGCACGCGAATAGCGCATCGGCTTTGAACGAGGTCAGTATGCAGGCACGATGGCAGCATCGCGTCGAGCACAGCCGTAGTTCATCAACTCTAGAGAGAGGCGGCATGAACTGGGAGCGTGGACGGCGACCGCCGTCGGCTTTGCAGCGCGAGCCGAACTCCAGACCCGTACCGCCGACGTTTGCTCTGCTGACCAAAGCCGAGCTCGGCTCTTCGGTGGCATAGGCGCATGGAACATCGACGGTCGGTTCGTCGTGCACGACTGGCGTTTTCAGGCCGCTGAAGTTGTGCGTCTAGTGGGGCCTGCCGAGTTCGCTGCTTACTCGACGGGCCTCCTCCCGACAGGGCGAAGTTGCTTTTCGAACTCCGAAGTTTCGACCAGAAATGGTGAGCGAGGGCTCCCTTGCGGTGGCCTTACGACCGGGGTATCCCCGTTGCTCCACATTCCTACGCAAGCGTTTTGACTTGCGAACTTCCAGGTAGCGTTAGGTCATCTGAACTTGGAGCGTCAAATGAGCAGCAATTAATCGCAGGGCGGCGGATCCGGCAAGCAGCAGGACCGGTCCTCCGGATCCTAGCAGTCGGGGTAACACGGCGGAGGCAATCAAGGCAGTGGTCAAGGCAAGCAGCAAGACCAAGCCTCAATAATGCCAACCAATTCGACGGTGGCTTTTTTAACTACCGCGTTGGCGGCGCAACGCGACGCGGACGATTGCCGAGCAATGCGGCGAAGAGGGTGTGCGCTCCATCGGGGCAGTGCCCGTCCGTACTGGAGCGTGTTGCAGCCAGAGTCAGTCAGCCGCCCGACAAGATCCCGATTTTGACCAAGAATCGCGACTACATCAGTCAGGACTGCCGCCCCAAATTGCACCTCCGTATCGTTATCGAACGAAGGCGGATTGCCTAACGGAAATGTATGGTGCTCCGCAGGTGGACTGATCAGTCCTTGGACGGGAGCGCGGCCCCTAGTGAAATTCCACTGGGGCCGCCGAACCATCAGACCTCGCGGCCGGTCCTGCCATGTACGCGGTCCCACGCATCGCGAGCGGCGGGGCTCGCTTCGCCCCAGGCGAGACTGGACTGCCCACGTGCAGCCATCCAGCCCTCCGCCAGTTCGGGCTCGACATCCTCGAACGAGCGGTCGCTGTCGTAGCGATTGACGCCGTAGCCGTACGCAGGCCCATAGTCGTCGTACGAACGGCCCGGTGCGACGTAGTCGCGCGACGCGTAGTTCTCGCGCCAGTACGCATCCTCCACCGTCGGGTCGACCGACTCGGCCACGCCCTTGCCGGCAAGGCCGCCGACGATGGCGCCTACGGCAGCGCCGACGGCAGTACCTACCGGGCCGGCGACGGTACCGACCGCGGCTCCTGCGGCCATGCCGCCTGCTGCGGCGCCGACTCCGACGCCCACGGGGTGTGCGCCAGGCGCTCCGGTGAGAGGGTCACGATTGGGCGTGCCCGTCTTGTCTTCAACAGTCTTGTCGCCATGCATTTGAATGTTTCCTGGTTAGATGAGCACAGTGCGAAGTGCGCAGCGACGTGCTCAGGGGTCGCCGAGAACAGCGGCAACTGAGGGGCCTAACCATTCATTCAAATGAAGCTCACGCCATCGCCGCGTCGACTTCTGCGAGAAGCTCTTGTGGAAGCTTGCATGCGGGAGCGAGCCGACGTAGGGATGCCACGCGCACGTGCACGTCGCGCCCTGCGCCGTCCGAGCCAACGAAGCGAATCAGGTCTGGGTCGATCAGGCCGCACTTCGACCGCAGCCGATGAACCATGTACTCACCGGGCAGTACGGCAGTAGCCACGCCGCTCGCCGTTGTTCCCGTCACCTTCACTCCGTGCGGGATATACACGCGATAGCACTCGGTATTCACTTCCATCCTCCATAGGCTGCAGGCGACCACCTGGCCGCCTGCAACGCTCGCGACCCCGATTCAGGCCGAGGTGACCTCGATGCGGCGCGGCTGGGCGTGGGCATGCTTCGGGACCCGCAGCGTCAGCACGCCATCCTTGAGGTTCGCTTCGATGCGGCCCGCATCCAGTTCTCGGCTCAACGTGAAGGTGCGGGCGAACTTGGGCACGCTGACTTCGGCCCAGAGCGCGCGCATCTGCGCAGGCGCATCGAGTTCCACGCGCCCCTCGATGGAGAGGCTGTCCCCATCAAGCTTCACTTCGAGGCGGTCCTTGGTCACGCCGGGCATGTCAGCGAGCAACGTGATGCCGCCAGCATCTTCGAAGACGTCCACTGCGGGCAGCACGGGGCGTTCGTTGGTGCTGCTGCTTGACTTGGTAGTCGTGAGTTCATTGCGTTCAGCCATGTCGTTCTCCTTGAACATCAGTTTGCGTTGCGGTCACTGCACGGTGATGCGCTGCGGCTGCGCGGCAGCGCTCACGGCGATGCTGATGCGCAGGATGCCGTCGCGATACTTGGCCTCCACCTTGAGTGGGTCGACGTCGTCGGGCAGCGAGACGGCCCGCGAGAAGCGTCCTTCCGGGCGCTCGTTCGCGTAGAGCTGGACCTTGGCGTCACGCGACGGGATGCCCGAAGTGCGCACACCGGAAATCTTGAGCACGTTGCGTTCGATGGTCACCTCGACCGAGGAGGCGTCGATGCCCGGCGCGAAGGCGAAGACTTCGACGCTGTTGGCCGTGCGAGCCACGTTGATTTCCGGAAATGCGCCGTAGGCGACCGAGCGAATGGCGCCAGGCGCACCCTCGACGCCAAACG
>Ga0209759_1001386_pt1 | contig 13947 bp, 12 predicted proteins | sample AraplaCL_Col_mMS_FD_184261 | JGI IMG/M metagenome (GOLD analysis project Ga0209759, IMG submission 184261) | Arabidopsis root microbial communities from the University of North Carolina, USA - plate scrape CL_Col_mMS (SPAdes) (version 2) | ecosystem: Host-associated > Plants > Roots >...
ACCTCGGCGCTCGACCCCGAGATGGTCAAGGAGGTGTTGGATACCATGGTCAGCCTGGCTGAGGACGGTATGACCATGCTCTGTGTGACCCACGAAATGGGGTTTGCTCGTACCGTGGCGAACCGGGTGATCTTCATGGACAAAGGGGAGATCGTCGAGCAGGCCACACCCGATGAGTTTTTCGATAGTCCCAAAAACCCAAGAACCCGTCTTTTCCTAAGTCAGATCATCCATTGATCGAATGTCCGACAGATAGGGGGGAAGTTGGGCTATCAACACGATTACGCATGAGCTCGTAATTAAAGAATTGCCTCACGGGTCTGGCATGTTCTTCGGTTTGGTCACCCTTGTTACGTGTTCTGCGCTTGGCTTCCAGGTAAATCTGGAAGCCTTTTTTATGATTGTTAGTGTGCGGTTGCGATTCTGCATTTTTATTTATTTTGAAATTTGGAGGTTGAGAGTGGCCAATTATTATGTGAGTAAGTCTCCCCAGGCGAATGGCCATCATGAAGTTCATGCCAGCACGTGCTTGCTTTTACCGTTGCCTGAGGAACGTTTGGTCTTGGGTTACCATGAGTCTTGCAAGGATGCATTGGAATACGCCAGGTTAAATTATCGTCAAGTCACTGGCTGCAAGACGTGCAGCAGGGCTGCGTTTTGAGTTTGATCGTCCATGTCGCACCACGAGCTCATGGGTACATTGCCGCCTGAGCACTAATCAAATCATTGGCTAATTACCTCTTTGATGATGGGGAAAGGGTATGCGGGGAGTTTCGTTTTCCCAGAAGTTTATAGCTTCTACGGTTCTTGGATTGGTTGTATGTTTTGGTTGCTATGCTATGTACACGGACTCGGTACAGCGTCAGGTGATGACGGAGAATGTAGAGTCTTACATTGAGGAGTCAGCAACGGGTGCGGCAGATAAAATAAGTGAGTGGCTGAATACACGAGTGCAACTTGCAGCGGTGGCATCGCAGTCTATTCAAAAGGAGTTGGCTGATCCCAGTGTTGTTGAGAAAATTGTATCGCTTCCAGTCTATAAATCAAATTTCGATTTGACATATTTTGGCTTTTCGGACGCTGCTCTTTTCATCCGAAGCCCCAACATCTCTATGCCCGCAAGCTATGACTTCCGCACCAGGCCGCTTTACAAAACGACAGTGGAGAATAACGGGATCACACTTTTGCAGCCTTACGTAGATGCGGCCACAGGAGGGTTGGTTGCGTCTATTGGCGTCCCTGTTTATCGAGACTCTACCTTGCTCGGGGTTTTTGGCGTAGATCTAGGTCTGGATACATTGGTGAAATATGTATTTCAGTTGGATCTAGGTGGGCTTGGCTACGCTTTTTTTGTTAGCTCGGACGGAAAAGTTATCGCTAGTCCAAAGGAGGGGCAGCAAGGAAAAACACTATCCGAGCTATTTGATATTAAATCAGGGGTGATCGACGGTGCAAAACTGAAGGCTAATGTTCAAGGGGTACCAACTACCTTGTACTTGAAGAAAGTCACAGGCATACCTACAGAAACATGGTATGTGGCGTTGGCCATAGATGAGAATAAGGCTTATGCATCACTGCAAGAATCTCGTCTGTCGGCCATTGCTGCACTGCTACTCATGGCGATGCTGCTAGTTTGCTTGATGGTTGTCTTGATGAGGGTTTTGCTAGCCCCTTTGAGAAATTTAAATTTGGCAATGAGAGATATTTCCCAAGGGGAGGGCGATCTGACAAAGCGCCTTCATTGTGATTCGTTGGATGAATTCGGTCAGCTGTCGAGATCGTTCAATCTGTTCGTTGATCGAATAAGTGCTTCGATACTCTCGGTAGATGGCGCAGCGAGCAAGCTGAATGTTTTTTCCAAACAGGTGTTGGAAGGTTCAAAATATGCTCTTGCCAGTTCTCAAGATCAAGCGGAGCGCGTGTTGGTGATCGCAGCATCCGTTGAGGAGCTTGGCGCAACTGCTCAGGAAATCGCTTCAAACGCAGCTCATGGCGCGAGTGAGGCCTCGAAAGTAAGATCCATGTCTGAGCATGGGCAAAAACTGTCTCAGAGATCAATCGATGCTATTGAGGCGCTGTCACAGAAAGTCACTAGCTCTAGGCAGAGCATTGAGAGCCTGAGCTCCAAAACAGAAAAAATTGGTGCGATCCTAGATGTAATCAAAGGAATCTCTGAACAAACAAATCTGCTTGCATTGAATGCGGCCATCGAGGCTGCTCGTGCGGGGGACGCGGGCAGAGGGTTCGCGGTTGTGGCCGACGAGGTCAGAAGCCTTGCTCATAGGACGCAATTGTCTGCTCTTGAGATCAATAGCATGATTACCGAGCTACAGAGCGATGCTCTCGTGGCGGTAGATTGCATGCTTGAAAGCCAGTCCCAGGGAGAGGGGAGTGAGTCAATGATTCAAGAGACAGGTGCGGGTATTTCTGACCTGAGCAAAGGAATAGGTGAGATAGATAAAATGAACTTTTCTGTGGCGGCTGCTACAGAAGAACAGTCTTTAGTGGTTGGCTCGCTCAGTGAGGAAATCAATGACATAAGTACAAAGAATCGCGAGTGCGTAGCAGTTTTCAATAAAAATATTGAGGCTTGCGCGGGCTTGGATGAGCAAGCGCTGACACTGAAAGCGTTGGTGAGTAGTTTTAAGTTGAGCTCAAGTTAGCACCAAATTCTAGTTGTATCAGTAGTTTAAATATAGTGCTTCTCATGCAGCACCTCTGCAGTCAGCACCAGGTCATGTCGAATAGGAAAACTCCTGCGGATCAAACATGTAGAGGGTGAGCGAATAACCAACCCGATTAAGCTGTGCAGCAAGCCCTGTGAGAACGGGGCGAGAGCCTGACCGATCGTGCTCAGTCGCTGATCCTCCTCATGCCACATTCACTCCACAAAGTGAATTCAACCATGGCGACCTGTCGAGACGAAGGTCTTCAGTGCTTCGCTTAGCGTGGTCAGCAACGTGACCGAATAACACGCCATCTCGCCAGATGATTATGAAATCGTTGACGGCACCGCCGTGGATTCCGTTGCGTGTTCCGTAAGGTGTTGCTCATCCCCAGCTCATCATCGAGGGATAAGTGCGTTGAAGCTAATCGTGGCGCAGCTGGAGTTGATGAGGTCAGAAGCAGCTCCTCATCAGCGCTTTGGCGTGACCTGGCAGACTGCGAGCAGCCGTCACCTGTTCCGGGGCTGGAGGCTCTGCTGCAAGGGTACGTTGGCTGTGGCCGATGCTGAATGATAATGCTGGTGATGGCATTGTGATGGTCTGAGACCGGCAGGCCTCGGATTTTGCGGTAGCATGCTTGTTACACCAACGCTTCCGTGCGCTGGGATTTAGGGAGCAGGAAAGTGGGAAGGACATTCGCTTTCGTTGATGAGTCGGGTAATCACGACCTCGATACCTCGAAATCAGGCAGTTCCGGTTTCTTCGTGGTTTGCTCGATTCTTGTCGCAGAGAAGGATCTACCTCGGGCCTATGAACATGCAGAGGCACTCAGGTCACGGCACTTCCAGACGGGTGAGATCAAGTCCAGCAAACTGAAATCCAAGGATTCGGATCGGCGCAAGAGGATCTTGGTTGACCTCGCCGAGCTACCGTTGAAGCTCTATTTCACGGTCGTGGACAAGGAGCGGGTGTATCAGGACGGCGGTTTGCAGTTCAAACAGTCCTTCATCAAGTACGTGAATAACCTTCTATATGCTCATCTTTTCAACCATTGCCCTGACCTGCATATGACGGTTGATGAGCATGGTGGGCCAGAGTTTCAGGCTAGCCTGCGAGACTATGTCGAAGCACGATACGCTGATGATCTCTTCGGTGACGCAGCGTTCCAGACCAAAAGCAGCAAGGACGATGTCCTGATCCAGGTAGCTGACTTTTTCGCCGGTACCGTCGCCCACATCTATGAGGGCAAAGCCTCCGCAGAGGTCGTCGAGGTCTACAAGAACATCTTGCGAGGCTCCACATTAGGCCTGTTGGAATGGCCACCCCAGTATCAGTCGCTTATCCCGCCGCCGATGGATGATGAATCGTATGCCAACCACCGGGTACACCAACAAGCGATAAAGCAAGCAGACCAATTTCTTTCCAGAATTGGCGATCACCCCGATGAAGATGAACGCTTGCAGCTCTGCATCCTGGACTGCCTGCGCTTCAGAAGTGAATTTGTCAGTGACGAGTACGTCTCCACCGGCGACATCGCGAAGCACCTGGCCGATAGGGGCTTTCAGGGGCTTACGGAGCAAAAAATCAGATCGAGCGGTATCGCGAAGCTTCGCGACGCCGAAGTGATCATCGCTAGTGCTGCAAAGGGCTACAAAATTCCGCGATCACGTGCTGATATCAATGACTTCCTGGAACTGGCATCGAGTCAGATTCTTCCGCTTCTGGATCGGGTCAAGAAGGCTAGGGATGTCTATAGACTCAGCAGTGTGGGGGGAATACGACATCTATAGCCACCGATATTGGCAGGCGCAAGCGGGTTGAATTTTCTAGGAAATTTCAGTCGAGGGGAAGAGAGTTGTCCTGCTGGCTCGGCAAAATCATTCGCTGATGTTGCCAAGACTTTATTGATGCCAACATCATTAGACACAGTGACGCTGTAGCAATCCATCACCGTTCTCGGCTATTTTGACGCGTTCCCGCAAGGGGCTTGTGAGACTCTAAGGATCCTGGGCGACCAGCAATCGTAGAGCCGGGCAGGTAGAGGGCGATGACAAGCCGACCTGTCTGTGAATGAGGCGCCGAAAGGCGCCTTTGTCGTTTCTGGGGTGGGCGGTCAAGCGCAATCGCGACCATAAAAAAACCGGCCACTGTGGGCCGGTTTTCTTTTGTCCTCATTGCGCGATCTGCAACATCGGACTGAATTCGATTGGAGCGGGTGAAGGGATCCCGCTCCATATCGGCATGTCACGTAAGCCCCAGTGAATACGGTCATTAGAGGGGTGTCGCAGCAGGGATTGTAGGAGATGTGTGTATTAGATGGAACGATAGATGCTCTGGCGTCCAGTAACGGTCGGGCACGCGTCAGGCTTTGGCCAGCGAACGCATTGGACGCATCGTAGGGGTATCTCCGCTTGATCGAGACCTCGCCCGTGGTCAGAGGCCAACTCGATCTTTGAGCGTATCTGGCCTCGATTCGCAGCTCTCTTAGGAGGCTGATCGCGGACAGGGCACCTCTCATACCATTCATGATGGCTGTCTGATACTGTCAGTATTTTCCAGGCAGGGAGCTTTACCACGTGAACGCAGCGAGTCCTTCTCCAGTAACGGTGTTGTTTCAACCAGAAAACCAGAATAAGAAATATGAATCTCTTTTTTTGGAAATTGACACGGGTCAGATAAAACTTCCAATGTTTCAGAGGGAGTTTGTTTGGGAGAAAGAGCAGTCGGCAAAACTAATTGACTCCATACTTAAAGGCTTTCCTATCGGGACCTTTATCTTTTGGAAAACCCGCGAAGAGCTTAGAAGCTATAAAGAGGTAGGGAATCACCTTTTGCCGGATACTCCAAAAGGGGATTATGTCCAATACATATTGGATGGGCAGCAGCGAATAACCTCGCTTTATGCGATCCGTAAGGGCCTCCGGATCAGCAAGGATGGCAAGGAAATAAACTATCAAGATATTTACATTGATCTATCTGAAAATCTAGAACGCGAAGAGTCGATAGTCAAAACGTCCCGCCAAGCCGGGGAGTCGAACCTCATCTCTGTTCACAGACTTTTGACCTGCAAATTCACCGACCTAATGGACGAGTTTACAAAGCCTCAGCTAGAACTGATGGAGTCTTATAAAAACAGCCTTACAAACTATGATTTCCCCACGATAACCATTCGTGATTATCCGATAGAGGTGGCTTGCGAAATTTTCTCCCGAATCAACACCGGTGGAAAAGCGCTTACTGTGTTTGAAATCATGGTCGCAAAAACCTATGACGAAAATAAATCTTTCGATCTAGCAGAGCGTTACGAAATCCTGAGAGACGGTTCTGAAGACGAAAAAACATGTCTTAGAACCGCCAAGTATGAAACCCTTCCACCGTCTCTAATCATGCAATGCGTAGCGGCTATCACGACACGCGCCGTGCGTGGGCGGGACATTTTAGGGATCAAGCGCGAAGATTTCATAGCGAGCTGGGCGCCTATGAGCGCTTCCCTATTCACAGCGATAGATTTCCTGCGCACAGAAATCCGGGTTCCCGTTTCTCAGCTCCTGCCGTATCCAGCTTTGCTGATCCCTCTAACTTACTATTTCCACTCCACCAAGAATCATAAGCCAACAGCTACCCAGGCCAAGCTACTTGAACAGTTTTTTTATTGGGTAGGGCTAACGGAGCGATACGGTTCTTCGTCGGACTCTGGGATCACTGAAGATTTCAACAAGATGGATATGATATTGTCCGGAAGAACGCCGGACTATCCACAATCCGAACTCCGCATTGAGAGCCAAGACGTAGCGCAGACTTATTTCTCATCTGGCAATTCCTACTGCAAGTCCATACTGTGTCTTTTGGCTTTTAACCAACCAAAGTCTTTTGATACGGACGGCGTTGTGATCTTGGATAACAGCAATCTCAAAATTGCAAGCAGCCGCAACTATCACCATTTCTTCCCTACCAGATACTTGGCTACTGCCATGCCGGACAGGGATGCAAATCTTGTAGCCAACATAACCTTAATTGATGGCTACTCCAACAAGCACCGAATCAGTAAAAAAGCGCCGAGCGAGTATATTTCTGCTTTCTCATTAGAGAACGGGGCAATACAGCAGACGCTTATAAGTCATTTAATTCATGATGTTGACGGCTACGGCGTGACGTCTGATGACTACGACAAATTTATTGAGCGCCGGTCAAATGCTATTGCCTCCGCACTAAACGCAAAGCTTCTTGGATCATACTGATAGATAGAGTCGTCCACTCTCTGCGGCTAGAACGGCCTCGCTTCTGTAGCGAGGCCACACCGCCCATCTATTATGGCTGGTCCTCATTGCTCCTGCCTAATGACTTGGCTCGCCAAGTCACGGAGGCGCATTACAAAGCGGTCGGATTATTTTTTGATTGGTTTGTCCCAACGCACTGCCGACACCAAGCCCCAGTTCCCGGCATCGTTTGGACGACGCCACTTTGCCAGAGGCATCCCCCTTAAATGCCTGAGTGCTTCCTCGAAAGTGCTAAAGCGAAGCTCTGAAAACTTCTCACCCACTCGGAATGATCCATCCCGGGGGCTGGCAAGTCCTCGATGGAAGCAAGTGCCATCCGCAGCGAAAGGCACCTCTGTGGCTTCGTGCGGCAACGCTGATTCGACAACCTCGAAAAACGCACCTACCTCTACACCCAGGGCATCTGCAAGCCCTTCAATCGCGTCGAGGCTGGGGTTAGCCATGCCTCGCTCAATTCGACTGACATAGCTGCGGGCAACGGCGGCGTGGTCAGCGAACGCTTCTTGGCTAAACCCGCTTGCGATCCGGAGCTGCCTGAACCTTTGGCCGAAACGCTCTCGTAAGGAAATTCTCATACATGAGATTTGGCCGGTATGAGACACTAATAGGCCACGCTCTTAAAGTGACATTTCCAACCTTGCGAGGGATTACGATGATCAGATTGAGTCAGGCTTACCGATTGAAAGGACTCCAGTGCTTCTGTGCTACGGCAATCTTGGCAGTCGCGTCAGTTGAATGTTTTGCAGCAGATAAAATTCCTGTCCTCGCAGCAAGAGCGGAGCAGGCAAAGGATGCGGTTAAAGCAACCTTAAAAGACCCGGAGAGCGCACAATTCCGCAATCTATACACCAAAAGCTGGACTGGTAAGGCGAGTCCAGACGATGCGGTATGCGGCGAGGTGAATGCAAAAAATAGCTACGGCGGTTACACAGGCTTCACGCGGTTTTATCAGGTTAATCCAAACGACGCTCCAGTCACTTGGAGCACCGCCGCCTGGGAAAATTCGTCATTCGGTTTCATTTGCGATTAACAGCGCTCGTTTGATTTTGGAGGCACTTCATTGCGGGGCTTCTGTCTCGCAATGATCCGTTGAATCTGAGTCAGGCTCCAATCCCCGCCCCGAGGGGCTGGAACTCCGATGCTGTTCAGTTCATCCATCATGGCTCGCTGTGACAGTCCTCTGGCCTGCATTCCTTCGAAGGTAGGCCGCAGCTTGGCAGCAAACTCATCTGCGGCCTGCTGACGCTCCTGAATGTTTGGCTTCAGGTTCTTGATCCCGGCTTTCCCAAGCACCACGCCCCGAGCCTTCGCTACAGCCAGAGCGTCTTTGGTGCGCTTGCTGATTTGGTCTCGCTCCCATTCCGACATGACGGCATGCATCTGAATCATGACCTTGTTGGCCTGAGGCATGTCGGCAGCAACGAAGTCACAACCGGTCTCTATTAGGCCGGAAATGAAATGCACGTTCCTCGCGAGCCGATCGAGTTTGGCAATGATCAAGGTAGCCCCATGCTTGCGGCAGACATCGAGCGCGGCCTTCAGCTTCGGGCGTTTCGCAAGGGCATCAGATCCCTTTCCGGTTTCAACCTCCTGAAACTCAGCAACCTGCTCCCAATCCCCCGCGCTTAGGTAACGAGAGACAGCCTCCCGTTGGGCCTCTAGGCCCAACCCGCTTTGCCCCTGAGCCGTGGTGCTCACTCGGTAGTAGGTCACGATTTTCCCATTTGCCATGAGGCCTCCGGAGTCCCACCACATGGCAAGACGTTCGTTTAATGTGTGGTCATGATGGCGTTCGGGATGATTCCAGTCAATAACAAATCATTTATTGACTGATTTGTGATTGGTTGGTAGGGTTGGCTCTCATCTACTGATTTGAAAAGGTATAGACATGACTGAAGAGCTGCTAAGCAACACCGTCGCTGCACAGACGCTCCACGACCTTGAGCCTGAAAAATCCACCGCACAGTGGTTGCTCTGGCTGCAAAATAATAGGAACCAGACTCGGTCTGTCTCCTATCGCATCCCATTCGAGCGCATGGCTGGCGGGGTTTTTTACCGCGAAACGGAGTTGCGCGCGTTCATCGAATGGGAGAAATCTCGTAATCTCGGAACCCTGAAGCTGACAGCACGGGCGGCAGAAGCAATGCGGGCCTTCGGTATTGGCGAAAAGGGCGGTAGCGCCACCGGCCGCAGGCTGAAGGTAAGTGGTATCAACCCTCAGGTTGAAGATGGCGTTCCGTATATTCAGCTAATCACGAACGATCCGTTGATGGTCTACCGCCTTGAGCTTGATGAGGCAGAGGCAATCATTAAGGAGATGGTAGAGGCCGTCGATGTTTGCAAAAGGAGCTGCAAATGAAAGTGAAGACCGTGACGGCCAGTGAGGCGGCCTATATCCTTCGCCGCAAGCTTGGCGCCGTGCGCGCATGGGACGACATGCTTAGTGATATGCGCCGGGGCAAGAACTCCTACTTCGGCTTGTTCCTTACCCCATATCTTTCGAGCCATGACGGTAAAGGGCTACGCCCATACTATCGCCTCCAGGACATCGCGGAGTTTATTCGGGCGGCCCTTGATATTTCCCCATCATCGACGGCAATGATCCCGGTCCAGACGTATGAGTTTGAGGTCGCGCCTGCTGACAAGCGGCTCTGGAAAGGGCGTCTCGCAGTGTGAGTGGGTCAGGCTTGGTCAGCCGCAAATCATTCAGGGTCACAGCCTGCATTGACTGGCTCGACGTTGTGATTGAGACGTCCAGACCCACGCAGCACCACCATCTTCAGGAAGCGATGAGAAACACCACCGGCACCGCTGGCGCTACGCTCTGGGTCGAGGCGCTTGATAAACAGGCTGGCAGTGTCGGCACAGTGTTTCGAGTTCGCTTTCAGGATGTGGTCGATTACGCAGAGTTAACCCATGCGCTTGACGAACTGTCCCTCCGATACCCTTTTGTTGCTCCGCCAAAACTCTCGTCGATTGAGGTGTCTTGCGACTTCCGGCACAAGACTGGCTCGATACCCGAGACGCTGGCAATGACGCACCGGCTGCAATCAAGCCTCTATGCTGACGGGACAAAGCACCGCCAGTTCGACCCCAGCCCCGGGATTTACCAAAACCGTTATCTCGACCGCCGTGGGGATCGGCTCGATCCGAATCTAAATTTCCGCATAGGCAACAAGAACGACCCCATCTCCTGGCAATGCTATTTCAAGAGGGGCGACAAGAACCAGCCACTGCCTGAGGACCAATGGCGTGCCCGGGTTGAAGTAACGCTGCGGGGACCAGCACCGCAAGAATATGGACTCAATCTACTGTCCGACCTTCAGCACTTCCGGTTCGACAAACTGGCTGGCCTATTTCGTTTTCGACGTCCAATAGCGCCGGAGCAGATGGCGGGCGGAGACCTCTTCAAGCTGATGGCTATCAAGATCAATCGCGAACTGCATGACGCCACCCCTGACCGGGGGATACACAGCTTCGATACGGTTGGACGGCGCGACAAGTCTCGGAAGATTCGAGCCGTGAGCTCACATCTTCAAGCTGACGACGAACTGCGTAATGCGGTCAAAGGAGCGCTCCGCAGGCTGACCCTGTAGAGACGCTTGCGGAGAAATTGGTGACAAAAGGCGGCTCGCAAACCATTTAGAAGCCTCGCCAACACTAGGTGCTGCGCCTTCGACCTAATAACTGTAAAGACAGTGTTCACCTTAGAGACAGTTGATCGCCTCACACGGGCACACGCCCCCCCCCTCTAAAAACCGATATCTTAGAAATAACGAAAGGTTCCGGAGGGCTAGCGTGTCTCGAAATCGTCCAGTTTTGACAAAACCTTACACGAGCGGGGAATCCCCTGTAATTGCTGGCTATAACTCAAACTCCTGGGTCATCCTCTGAAACCTAATGCATACGGGGCGCAACAAAAAATGGCCATTTGCGGCTGGCACGGCGCCTGTAGCCGCTCCCAGTAAACGATCTCTGTTTGTCCGGGAACTGGCGGTGGGGTCAGCCCTCCTGCGTCTCAAATCGCACCATAGCGGCTTTGACATTTTGCGATTCCAATCAGCAGGTTCACAGGGATGTGCAGTAGGGGGCAGGATCACAGAACCACCCCTTCAGAGCTACCGGCGGCTTGATTTTGCTTCTGAAGGGATCGGCATGTATTTCTGGGGGCGGCTACGATTTTGCTTTTCGCTCCAGAGCGTGCTTCACAGCATCGAGCCCATCGGAAACAGAGAAAGGTGCAATTGTGGGTAGCTTGAAGTCCAGTTGCCTAACGTAGGTCAGCAGTCGTTCTGCTTCGGCATCTTTCCTATACCGGGTCAGGGTGATAGTGCTTCCCCGACTATGGCCCGCCAACTGAGCCAGAATGTCAGGCGGAACCCCCAAGTCGCTTAGGGCCGTAATAAACGTGTGTCGAAAACTGTGAAAGGTGCGCTTCCCGTCTCTCGGTATAAAAAGCTGCTTCCCGAGAAAACGGTCGTTGAACCAGCTCCCTGCCGGTTTGCCGTAACCCTTGATGTCATCACGTTTAAGCTCTGGAAATAGTCGTAGGTGTCCAGCCGCAGACAGGGCGTCCACGTAATCCGGAAGCCCCAAATCAATCAGATGAGGATGCACTGCGACAATTCGCTGTGAGTTGATGGTTTTCAGTGATTTATCAGGGTCGTCAGCATCAATCTTGTCTGGGCCGTTGAGATTGAAATCTAGGTAAAGCACACCTGACTCTGAGGTTTTGATGTCATTCAGGTAAAGCTGTGACAGTTCGTTCAACCTTGCGCCAGTGTAAAGCCCCAGCAGGGGTAGCCAGAAAAAGTGGGGGGCGAACTGATGGAATTTTCCCTGCCTGGTCCGCACGCCGGTGCCGGTCTGAAACCAAATCGCCGAAAAGATTTTGTCGAGGTCAGTTTTGTCGAATTGAGAGCGATCATCCTGATCTCGGGTGACCTTTTTCGACTTTTCGATTGCCCTTTCAGCAGGATTACCGGTCAGGAATTGGTTCCGCTTTCCCCAGGCAAACATGCTGGAAAGCGTGTCGACATAGCGTTCAACGCTTGTGGAGGACAAACGGGGCTCTCCTTTCTCCTCGGCCAATACGAGTAGGCGGTGGGCATCATTGGTGCCATGACGGCGAGCAGCGTGATACCTATCAGCAGGCATCTGGCGAAGCTTCGCCTCGTAATCCCAGACCATCTGTCGACTCAACGCGCCCAATGGGGGATCGCCCATCAGCTCTACAAACGTGCCGCAATGTGTCCTCATTTTCTTTTGCTGATCCACCTTCCAAGCCGCTTCCTTTCGTAGAAGGAATGACTCCATCAGTGAGGAAACCAGCTCGTTAGCCCGCTCGGGTCGACAGCTTTCACAAAGGTGCACACCGGCTACTGGGCTTGCCTGTCTGGCTAGGGCCCGAGCTACTTGCGCTTGGAAGTTCACTCCTGAAGAAGCGATCAGCATGGACTTTCAAGAGCAACACCGAGCGCGATGTGAGACGTATGCCCGGCAGATCAAAAAAAGCGGCTTCGAGAGGTCGCAGAGGTATTCGGAAGACGACCTCCTCTGAAAATCCCGTTTCGATGATGTTCAAAATCGTGTGGCGTGAATCAAACGGCTTGAGAAAACGCCTGAAGGCATGAGGGCTTCCGATCTCAAAGGCGCTGTTGAGAACGAACCCACCGGACTCGCTCTCTCGGTCTACCTCCGTGAAGTCATTCACGATGACCCCGGGCTGAGAGTTAACCTCGACCATGAGCGGCACGTTGTTGTTGAGCAGCTCTCGAAGGATGAAGTCCACGTGCAGCCCGCTGCTGGCGCTCAACTCGCTGACGCTGATGACGCCCTTCAACACTGGTGCCTTGCCTGCTTCCGGCAGTCCACTCTCACCCATCTCTAGCTCGCTCAAGTATTGGTTCCATAGATCCAGCAGTCGGCATGCTACAGACTTCGCGTGGGCAAGATGTCGGGTATGCGTGGACGTATGAATTTCTCTCTGCCCCAGTTGCTGACGGAAGCGGGCAGGGACGGTAACGCGGAGGACATAGATTCCGCTCGAACGGCGGTAGAGGTTGTTGCGCTGTGCCACGTGGGGGGAGTCCTTTGTAGGAGGACTTACGTGGCAGGCAGAATCCAACTCGATGAACTGCTTATGAGTCAAGGAGTTCGAAGATAGTTGGAGCGGGTGAAGGGAATCGAACCCTCGTTATCAGCTTGGGAAGCTGGAGTAATGCCATTATACGACACCCGCTCGGACGGCTGACTTTGTACCAGATGTGGCCGGAGATTTGAAGTTTTTCTTTGAAAAACTGTGTTTTAACAGGGACATCGAGTAGTCGGTCGCGCAGGCAAGGCCCGTGCCCGTCACCCAGATAGAGCGCGGTTCCTGTCGGTTCCTGGCTTGCCTGCGAAGCTTTTGGTGGCCTCTCGGGCCTCTTCGCTGCGATGCGGCGTCCCGACAAGCCAGGCTCCTACAAGAGATGGGTGTTCATCAAAGGATTTGCGTTCGTTCGCAAGAACTGCGCAAACCCGTGACAGCACTTGTTCACATGGCCCGTGCATGGTGCTCCTGGACGTGTCGGTAATACCGCGATCGGTTTTCCTCGTGCGTCGGCTTGAGGAACTCAAGCAGCGCATGGCGGCTGTCCTGGCAGGCGGACTTGTGCTCCATGTCGAGAAAGTGCCCGGTGCTGCGGATCGTGGTGAAGTGGCTGTGGCGTACATGCTGGCCGAATTGCAGCGCGTCCCCGGGCGAGGTGTATTCGTCCCATTCGCCATTCATGAACAGCACCGGTACGTCGATCTGTTTCGCCGCCTTCAGGTAGCACAACTGGTCACTGTTGAGCACATGGCCGATATGGAAGTGCATCTGCTCGTATTCATGCTCGGCCAGGCTGCTGACGTGCCGGTAGTTGTAGCGCTTGAACAGCGACGGCAGGTGCTTGCCGATGGTGTTGTTGACCAGGTGGCCCATGCGGTCGCGGTCGCAGGCGCGCAGGTAGTCGACGCCCTGT
>Ga0209759_1001397_pt1 | contig 13826 bp, 9 predicted proteins | sample AraplaCL_Col_mMS_FD_184261 | JGI IMG/M metagenome (GOLD analysis project Ga0209759, IMG submission 184261) | Arabidopsis root microbial communities from the University of North Carolina, USA - plate scrape CL_Col_mMS (SPAdes) (version 2) | ecosystem: Host-associated > Plants > Roots >...
GAACTACGGCGGCGGCCTGAATGGCAACAACACTCAACAGTTGAACCTGTGGCATTTCGGGCCATCACCCAATCCGTTGGATTTTGCGACCGTCACTCCCGATTCCGGTGCGTACATACCGCCGTCCGGGACGCCCACGCCTTTCATTACGCTTCCCACGGTGACTCGCACGGAGACGACCACACAGGACGGTGTGTCCGGCATTATTCAGGCCGGGCGTAACTTGACGGTGACGGCCTCCACGCTGTCGAACAATGGCGGGCAGATCAGTGCGGCGGGTGACATCAAGATCGCTGCTGGAACGCTCAACAATGGCGCCACGACAGGTTCGACCCGAACCATTACCGAATCGATCGATGCCGGCGTCTTGAACGCGTTCGTGCAACAGTTGGCTGTTCAGTTGGGATGGGACCCCAACCATGGTCACCCGCTTGGCGTCATGAACGATGGCTGCACGTTTGGCGATTGCACTTCGGTACAGGGATTGATCGCGCCGCACTTCCTTTGGATCGGGCCGTCTGCCATGATGGGTTTCAATGGCAACGTGAACGTGCCGGGTCTGGCCGGCTTTACCGCCACGCCGCCTGCACCGCAAACCACGGTTCAGCAGACAGCAGGTAAGCAGGGCGTCATTGCGGCAGGCGGCAGCATTGACCTGACTCAGGTCGGCACCCTGAATAATGGCGGCCAGATCGCAGCGGCAGGCAACATCGCGCTGGGTGGTTCGGTCAATAATATCGGTCAACTCAACGTCAACCGCACGACGCTGCCCGGTTGCGTGGGCAACCCGACAACGTGCACCGACCCCGGCGTCTCCGGTGGTGGTAGCGCGTACCACGAGGCCATCGATCCGAAACAGCAAGTCGCTAGCATCATTGCTGGCGGCACGCTGACGGCTAACTTGTCGCAACTGACCAACCAGACGGGCACCATTGCCGCGAATGGGAACGTGCAGATCACGGCCCCCACGGTGGTGAATACCGGGGCCACGATTCAGTCGACCACGGGTTCAGTGACGATCAATGCGGCCAACGGCCTGACCAATCAGGCGGCGCCTACCACCACGGTGTATGCGAGCCACGGCTCGGACACATCGGCCTGCGGCAAGGTGGGCGGTACCGCTTGCGCCACCGCCACCCAAACGGCCACCGGCGATGCCGGCATGATCTTGGCTGCTGGTGACCTCAATATCAACGCTGGGTCATTGCGCAACAACGGCGGTGCCATCGTCGCCGGTGGGAACAACACGATTACGACCGGAAGTTTCGATAACAGCCCGGTTTTCATGCGGCAGTATTACCACTGGTCGTATTACAACCAGAACTCGACAGCCAGTGACACTTGGGGCTGCGATGCCGCTGGCGACATTTCGGGTTGCCAGCGCGTGTTCGGCAGCAACCTGACCAATGGCTGGAACGGTACCGCAGAGAATGCCCCGACCATCGGGCAACTGAACTCCTATGTGAGTGGTGGCAACCTCGCCATCCGTTCGGCTGGTGCGCTCGTCAATAGTGGCAACATTGAAGGCACCGCGATTTCCCTGTCGGGTGCCACGATCACCAATGGCATCACCAATCCGGCAATCCAGACACCACCGTCTACTAGCGGCCAACAGGTCGTCAGTCTGGGTCCCATCGGTACGCCCAATGCACAACTACCGGTGACGGGCACGCCGGACACGTTTAGCGGTCCGACCACGACGTTGCAAAAGGGTGTGCCGAACCCGAGCAACCCCGGCATATCGAACGGACAGTGGCAGTTCAATCCGGTTGTCGTGACGACCCAGACCGGTGGCGTGCCTAATTGGCACTTCAATGCACCGCTTGATGGCACCCAACTCACGTCGCCGACAGGTTCCGCATCAGGTCCTCAGTACCTGACCAATACACCGGCAACGGCAGTGTTGGGTGGCATCGGACCGAACACACTGATCAACGCACTGCCAGCCGATCTGCGTCCGGGTAGCACGCCGTTCTATTACGACCCACAGGCCGAGAATGCACGTCTGGATCAGGCTGCGTTGGCACAAACGGGGCGGACCAGCTTCATCAACGGCCTGACCTATGACAGCCAGAACCACCTGACGGTCGATGATCAGGAAAAACTGGTCCTGTACCAGAACGCAGTCGATTACGCGAAGGCGCACAACATCCAGCTTGGTCAGGCCCTGACGCCCGACCAGATCGCAGCGCTGGACAAGCCGATGCTGTGGTACGTGACGCAACAGGTCCCGGACCCCAACTGCATGAGCGGTGCTTGCCCGATGGTGAGTGCGCTGGTGCCGCAGGTGTATTTGCCACCGGGTTACAGCGGTATTGAGCCGGGCGGCAGCGTCGTCGCTACCAACAGCCTTAACTTGAACGCAGATAGCCCGATCCTGAACACGGGTACGCTGGGTTCGTATGGCACGTTGACCACCAACACCACCATCGAGAATCAGCAGCGTGCTGCTGACATGACGGCAGCATGGCAGCCAATCGAGGATGGCTGGGCACGGACGACAGGTCAACAAGGTCAACCCAACAGCGGGTTCATATTCGCGGCCAATGCATCTGATATTGCAGGGCAGGTGCAGAACATCAATGGTGTGCTGGCGCAGTTGAACGCCGATGGGTCCATGAGTGCGGCGGAATCCGCTCGGGTGGCTGCCGCAGTTCAAGCGGGCGTACAAGCCGTAACCAGCACGCATACCGACACCTTTGTCCGTGCGCCGGACGTAATGGGTGAGGTTTTTTCGGGCATCGTCATCGCGATGATTGCCGTGATGAGCGGTGGTGCGCTTGGTCCGGCGCTGTCCGGATTGGCGGCGGGGACGTTCGGCGCAACAGTCACAGGTGGGGCTATCGGTGCGATGGCGGGCTCCGCAATCGGCCAACTTTCGACCAACGATGGCATTAACTTCGGAAAGCTGTTTACGGCAGGTGCTGTGGGCGCCATTACTGCCGGAATTGCCAATGGCGTGACGGTTGGCGCAGACGGTTCGCTCGGCACTGCGATGGATTGGAGCGCACAGGTTTCCAAGAACAGTTTGGCAAGCCTGGCTGGTGCTCAAAGTGTGGCGGGAACGGGCCTGACTGAGGCCAGTGCCAGCACCACGACCAACATTGCGCAGCGCGTTGAAGCCATTCTGGTGATGAGTGCGGCCAACGCCGGGGTGAACACCGTCGCCTATGGCGGTAGCTTTGGTCGGTCATTCTTGAATGGTGTGGTGTCGAACGCAGCAGCAATTGGCGCATACGGAATTGGTGAGGGGACGGACCCGCTGTCGTTGGCAAACATCGCAGCACATGCGGCACTTGGGTGCGTGGCTTCGGCAGTGGAGGGTACCGGGTGCGCAGGTGGGGCGATTGGTGCAGCGACGAGTGCGGCGATCACGCCGTTCGTACTGGCAGGCCTTGATCCCAACGGGGCACCGACGAACCTTGGGCTAACCGCAGCAGTGACCGCTATCGCCGGGCTTGCAGGGGCAGGTGTGGCTAATGCCCTTGGGCAAAATGCATCCGCAGCAGCGACATGGGCGCAGAACGAAGCGCTGAACAATGACCTGAATGACATCCAAAAGGTGGTGGATGCCGTCAAGAACTGGGCGGCGTGGACGTATGCTGATCCGATTGCGGACGTAGGTCGGTGGACCAGAAACTTCCTGGCAACGGCGCAGCACACCTCAGGGAATTCGAACGCAGACCCTAACAATCAACTGCTTGGTCTAGGTAACGATGACACCTCGCATACGGGCAAAGCGGTCGTCACGCCGATTGCAGCGCTGGCCTGTCTCGTGACAGAGGGCGCAGCCTGCGGCTTGGCGCCTTTGTTGGGTGCGGTACCGTCTTCGCCACCGCCACCAAGCAATGCGATTTTTTCGAGCAGCAACAGCGGTTCGGGCGAAAGCAATAGTGGCCCCAACTCAAGTGGGGGTGGGTCTGCGGACAGCGGAATACCCGGTCGAGTGCAGTCGCGCATCAATGTGACCAACGATGGCTTGGATCATATTGGTGATCGGCACTTGGATTCGACAGTAAATGCCAGCCAGTTCATGATTGGCGAAAGCGAGTTGACGAAGTTGTTGCAGAGTCCAGGTACGGTGTCAACCCCCGTGACCCGGACGCTCCAGAGCGGCGGGAGCACCAATTACGTCCGGGAAGTCAATGTTGGACAGGTAATCGGTACCGATAAATTCAATAATTACCAGCCGACATCGACAATGACGGTGATTACAGACAGATACGGCAACCTGGTGACGGCTTTCCCGGGGAAACTGAAATGAAGACCAGAAGTTCAGAGAAAAGGCAATTGGTTCGAGAGGAGCTGCTTCGCACCTCCGAACAACTGTGCTCCACAAGCGATCTGAGTGGTCTAGGACTCGCCCTGCGGGGCCGTTTTCCGACTCTGCAACATGCATTCATTTTGGATTGGGTGCCAGAGCAGGCGGAAGACATCTACTGGGTCCTTATCGGGCCTAATGAAATAGCAGAAGTCGAGGTTCCGCGGGCACAACCAGGCGATGGTGAGCCTGCTTCGTTACAACAGCTGGATGTCGCGACGTATCGAAAAAAGCGTCATTTGCGGCAGGTAAGGGAAAAGCTGGAAATCGCGCTTGAGTTGATATGCGCTTGATCTGCGCAAGTGAGTCCTCGACGTCGAGACCGGTCTTTTGTGTCGATTTCAATGAAATGGTCGATGCCAATACTGTCTTGCTGTCGGCCAATGACACTAAGGCTGACGCGTCTGGTGTGATCGTTCAGCTGCAGGAGGGCATGTCCGTCACCGTGTATATGGATGATCTTGATGAAAATGGAAACATCGACAACCTTGTGGCCAACGGTATCGTTGTAAGAAACATGGTCTCTGGCTGGGCCGCCCACATAAAGTGGTGCTGCCGGATCGATACCGATGGTATTCGGGCGCAATCTGAAACGGAGCGATGAGTCTGATGTTATCAAGAGCCGGTGGCAGTTTATTTCGACCGGTGTCGGACGCAGTGAGCAAAACGTACAACCCAGAAAGTTTGCCCCTGAGGACAAAATGTAGATGGAACATGAAGGCGAGATCGTTCGTGACGCCTTTGGACTCTGGATTTCTGGGCTGTTTAGCGCAGTATGTGAGTGGAACCCAGAGGCTACTTTTTGGGAGAAGAGGGAATTCTTCTTCGCATTGCTGGAAAGGTTGCTTCGAGAGAGGAAGGTGATGTTCATTGCGCTGGGGGTTGATTGTTACGTCTCACCTTCGAATCCGACTCCGAAATACACGGTAGAGGACGAAGAGGCTCGCTGGAATGCACCTGTAGCCGAAATGATGAACTATGTTCGAAGCCGTTGGCCGGACGGTGTTACCAGCGAGCACGACGTTGAGTTGACTTACTACTTTTATGAACTTCCCGGGCTGATATGGGTTGGCGAGGACGGGCGTTTGGTAGTTTCGTAAGAAGACGCCTTGGAATTCCATATGTGGGGTTGCCGCCAGCATGGCGTTTTTCATGGCTGGACCATATTTCCGTAAGAGGTGTGTTCATGAAGTTTGATGTTGGCGGAAAAGCAAGGCAGGACTGAGCGCTGGGCCTGATAGTCGGCACAAAAGAAGAAGGCCATTCGGCCAGTAAATTTGTAGAGGGGAGTTCCGTGCAGTCACCCATTCGCCCAGCCAAGCTGGCCGTGCTTCTCGGCCTGTGCGCCGTTTTCGCACCACCAGTTGCCGTCGCCGCCGGGATCGTCCCGGACGGTGGCACCGCCACCACCGTCAGCACCCGTGCCAATGGCCGCCAACAGGTCAACATCGCCCCCGGCGTGGCTGGTGTCTCGCATAACACCTATTCGTCGTTCAACGTAGGTGCGGCAGGTGCAGACCTGAACAACGCGACGGTCGCCGCCCGTACCATCGTCAATCAAGTCACCAGCACGAACCCGTCCCTGATCCAAGGCAACATCGCCGTGTTGGGTCCGCGTGCGAATGTCATCCTTGCCAACCCCAACGGCATCACTGTGGATGGCGGTTCGTTCACCAACACCGGTAACGTGGCGCTGACAACCGGGCAGGTTTCGTTCAACGACTTCACCAATGGCGCCGGGCAGCTACAGCGCAACGTAGTGCTCAATACCAGTTCAGGTGCCATCAACATCGGTCCGGGTGGCTTGGCTGGCACCATGCTGAATCTGGAACTGGTCGCCAAGCAGGTGCGTGTGGCCGGTGCTGTGCAAAACAGCTTCACCGACCCGAACAGTCGTGTGCGGATCGTTGCGGGCGACAGTCGGGCCGAAGTCGATACCAGCGTTTCCCCGACCGACAACCTTTCTTCATGGATCAGCTACAGCAGCGCCGGTACCGGTACGCCGCTGGGTCTGGCGATTGATATTTCGTCGGGTGGCTCACTGGCCGGTGGGCGCATCGAACTGGTGGCAACCGATCAAGGCGCAGGTGTGCGTCATGCCGGTGCTGCCTTTTCTACCGCTGGCGACTTCGTGGTCAGCGGTTCGGGCGATCTACAGCTTGCCAGCGGTGCCGTACATGCTGCCAACGACGTGCTGATTGGATCGAACGGCCTGACGGGTACCGGAACCCTGTCCGCAAGCCGCAATATCCAGATTGCTTCGAACAAGGTCCATCTCGATGGTGCGACCCTGTCGGCTGGCACGATAGGCCAGACCGGTAATATCGTGATCGGCAGCACTGGGCAAGTTCATACGGAGCCCGTCACCATCGATCACAGCACGATCACCGCCACCGGTGGTGTTGGCTTGTCCGACGCTGGTCCCGGTGTTTCAATGACGGGCACCCAACTGACTGCTGCCCAGAACGTGGTGGCTCAGGTGGCATCCCTTGCGCTGAATGCGGACAGCACCGGCCAGACCCAGTGGACCTCGCAGCAAGGCGCGATTCAGATCACATCACCCGGTGCGGTGCAGATCGCAGGAAGCAAGATCGATGGTGTGGGCGGCACGTCAATTGAAGCCGGGGCGATCAACCTGAGTGCTGCAAATGGCAACGCCGCCACCATGCAGTCCTCCGGTGGCGATGTGTCTCTGAACGCTACCGGCACCTACACCCAGACCGATGCCAGCGTCATCGCCGCAGGTAACGCCACGATCCACGGCAGCAGCGCCAACATCGCGTCGTCTACGTTGCCTGCCACGGTCGCCGCCATCAACGGTGGGGTGTTGATCCAAAGCGATACCGATCTTATCAACACAGGTGGCCTTCTCCAAGGCAAGACCCGCAACACGAACCAAGCCGCGTCCGAAGGCGCCGTCACGTTGGTCGCGGGCGGAAGCATCCGTAACGACGCCACAGCCACCGCACAAGGCATCGTCTTTGGTCAGAACGATGACGTGGTACTGCGCGCCGGTGGCGACATCATCAACCACCAGAGCCGCATCCTGTCCAACGCCAAGCTGACGATGGTCGCCAAAGGTGATGTGTTGAACACGTTGGACAAAACTGCTGGCGCCGATGGAGAACAGCCGACCACGTGGACCAGCAGCGGCACCCGCTGGTTGTTCCTGCGCAACCATAGTTCGGGCTTCGATGTGGACTACGGTGGCATTCCAGTAGTAGGGCAGGTGCCTTACCTCGTTTCGCAGACCGGCACCACCGTCAGCGGACGCAACGTCAGCAACATTGGCGGGCAGATTCTCGCCAATGGCAGCGCCGACATCGCCATCACCGCAAGCGACGTTTTCCACAATGAAACCTTGGCGACCGGGTCAGCCCACTTCAGCCGTAGTTGCATGATCTTCTGTCGCACCAGTGCATCGAGCACGGTTTCGACCACGGGTGGCACCATCTCGGCGGGCGGCAACCTGAAGATCAACGCAGGGACGCTGGCGGAAAACATCGGTGGGCAGGTGCTGTCGGTTGGCGACCTGACCGTCACCGCACCCAAGGTTCGCGCAGTTGGCATCACCGGCTACACGGCGCTTGCACGTGATCGTGGCTTCAAGGCGTTCTTTGGGGATACATGGGCACGCCTGTATGCCTCCGATGTTGGCGGTAGCTGGCTGGCCTTGGGCGGTGCACTCACCATCCACGGGCAAGGCCAGATCGAAGGCGGCAGCTTTGATGGGCAAACCGTTACCGCCAGCAACGGCATCGTGACCGTGCGCGCCAAGTCCCGCCAGCCCGTGGCAATCGAATCCCGTCTGGGCCTGCCTTCGTGGTTGTGGCAGTGAGGTCGATACGCATGATCCAGAAGCCAGTGATCGTGGCGGTAGCCTTGCTGTGCGCTGCCGGTGCCTATGCACAAGTGCCGCCCTCCATCGAAGACCCGGCCCAGCGAGCGCTACGTGAACGGCAGGAAGCCGAACGTCGCCGTGAAGCCACCCAGCCAGCCCCACAGATTCAGGTGGCACCGGTCGCGCCGGAAGCCGCCACGGTCGAATCGGTGGTCGAATCCGGTACCACCTTCGACATTCATCGCATTGAGTTGACCGGCAACACCGTGCTCGATTCGGCCACGGCGGAGCAGATCACCCAGCCGTTCCTGAACCACGAACTGGGGACGAACCGTATCAACCTGTTGCTACGTCGCTTGACCGAAGCTTTCGTGCAGCGCGGGTTCGTGACCACTCGGGCATATCTGCCACCGCAGAACCTCAAGGAAGGTGTGCTGACCATCGCCGTGGTGCCCGGTAAGGTGGAAAGCCTTCAGATCAACGGCAAGACGGTCAAGACCTCGATCCCGAATCAGCCGATTGCCGTCAGTGCGCAGGGTGGTGGGTGGCTCACCGATGCGGGCACGGTGTGGTCCATGCCAGCGGTCGGCGATACCCTGAAACTGACTGATCTGGAACAGGGTGTCGATCAGATCAACCGCCTGCGCCGCAATCAGGCTGAAGTGCAAATTCTGCCGGGCCAGAGTCCGGGCGGCTCCGTCATCGCGCTAGCGAACCAGCCGGGCGACCGTTTCCGCTTCAATGCCGGTATGGACAACTACGGCAGCCGTGCCACTGGTATCAGCCGCTTGCGTGCCGGTATCGATGCGGATAACGCATTGGGCTTTCAGGAAGCGCTGTCGCTGTCCTACATCGGCACACGTGACACCAATGCAGCCATTGTGTCCACGGCAGTACCGTTCGGTTACAACACCTTCAGCTATACCGGGTCGGTGTCTGAGTACAACAGCCTGATTGGCGACACCGCTCTGCTGTATGGCCGGACCTTTGCCCATACCTTCGGCTGGAACCGCGTGATCGAGCGCGATCAGAATGGCCGCACTGCCTTCGACGTGACACTGACGCACCGCCGTAGCGAGCGCGAAGTCAACAACCTGTTGTTGGACCCGCAGAGTCTTTCCACCCTGCGCGTGGCGATCAATAGGCTGCGTAAGTTCGCCATTGGCGACCAAGGAGGCTATGCGACATGGGAAGCGGGCCTGTCACGTGGCATGGGGATGTTGATGGCCGACCACGACACCCCGGACATCACTCGCGACGAAGCACACAGCCAGTTCTGGAAGCTGGATGGCAATGCCAGCACGCAGTTGCCGTTGCCCAAGATCGCCAACGCTGCCTTGGCCTACCGTGGACAGGTTTTGGCGCAGTGGTCCAACGTGGCGCTGTTCGGTTCGGAACAGATTTTTGCGGGTGGCATGAGTTCGGTGCGTGGTTTTCGAGAGGGCATCATCAGTGGCGACCGGGGCCTGACGTTGCGCAACGAAGTCGTGTGGGCCAATGCCCCTGCCCTGCGGGGTGTCCGCATCGAACCGTATGCCTTCCTTGATGGCGGTCAGACCCAACTGATTGCTAACCAGCACTGGCAATACCTTGCTGGTACCGGACTTGGTGTGCGCATGTCAGCCACCTATGGCAAGAACACCTTCAGCAGCGAACTGTTACTGGGGCGTGCGCTGGTACAACCCGCACAACTTGGCAGCAAACCGACTGTGTTACTGGCGACCTTGAACTGGACTTATTGAGCGATGAGAACGTCGGATGACGATCAATCGAGCAAGCCAACGAGGCATCCAAGATCATGAATATGAAGATTGCCAAAGGCAAAACGATCAAGGCCGCATACCGTTCGGCCTGTCAAATTCCGGTCAGCCATCCGTTACTCACAGTGCTAACCACGGTCGGCCTACTTATGCTGACCGTGGCGGCGACGAATGGCGAATTTCGACCGTGGTTTTTTATGACGCTGCTCATGATGGCGCAGACGTTGGTGACGGTGCCGCTGCAAGTGGCAGGGTACCGACTCATCCTTCAGGGAAGCGCCAACGACCATGCGTGGTCATCGCAGACGGTCGTCTTGTGCCTCCTTGCCGTGCTGTCGGGCGCAGCCTTTGTGTTTATCGCCAAGCTGCGGTTGGTGTTGGGGCTAGTAGGTTCGATTGTTCAGTTCGCCCTCTACTATGTGCTGTATTACCGCCTCATCCTTGTCTTGCCAGCGTTGGCGACCGATGCGGGACGGTCGTCCATTCGTCTTTCATGGGCAGCGACATCTGGACGGTCTTGGTTCGTCTTCATCGTCACGGTCGCGGGTACGGCACCGATTCTTTTGGTGTCCCTTTGGACGGTGATGACGGGTCAGGTCTCTGCGCTTGGCAGCCCTGTGACTCCAATTGGATCGGTAGTGCAAGCGATCATGGCAGTCGTCTCGACGCTCCTTGTGGTGGGGACGAACTCGGCGATCTATCGGGCCTTGCTGAATACAGCAACCGTCGATGATGGGCTTGATGGGATGAGTGAAGCCGGTGCTCTGCCACGTAGCTAATTTGCGCGCGCAGCTATATTCGCTGGCGACTTTGAACTGAACTGATTGACGAGGATTTCCGACATGAACACATCGATTCGCCGTTTTGCTTTGACCACATTGGCGTTGGCAGCCGCCACGACTTCCTATGCATGGGCTGACGCGCTGCCACAGGGCGTTGTAGCCATCGTTAACGGCACCCAGATCACCCAAGCCCAACTGGACCGTGCTGTGGCGCAAACAGGCGTGGCGACCAATCCGAATGTCGTGCAGGCTCTCAAGCAGCAATTAATCGCCCGTGAACTGTTCCGCCAGCAGGCCGCCAAGGTGCCCGCCTATGACAAGTTGCCAGCGGTCAAGCAGGCTGTTCAGGAAGCGCACGATGCGGCCATCACGCAGGCATGGCTGAAGGACAACATCAAGCCCGCGCCCGTGACCGACGAACAGGTCAAGGCCCGCTATGAAGCTATCGTGTCCAGCTTGGGCGACAAGGAATACAAGGCCCGTGTGATTCAGGTTGGGGATGACGTGACAGCCAGCCAAGTCGTCACGCAGTTGAAGCAAGGCGGAGACTTCGTAAAGCTGGCGCAGCAGTACAGCACGGCACCCAATAAGGCACGCGGTGGTGAAATGGACTGGGTCAGCTTCAAGGTGCCAGTGGAAGAAGGTAAGACACAGAACTTGCCCTTGCCGGTTGCACGTGAGATTGCCGCGCTGGCACCGGGTGCCGTAAGTGCCGCACCGGTCGAGGCTGGCAATCAACGCTACGTCGTGAAGGTGGATGCCGTGCGTCCGACGCAGGTGCCCGCCTATGAAGCCGTGAAACCGGCCATCAAACAGGCGCTGGAAACGGCGGAACTGGAACGGGCCACGGTGGCTGTGGTGGGCGGATTGCTGAAGTCGGCGAAGGTCGTGCAGTGACGAGAGCTAACGCCTGTTGTCAGCTTCTATCGGGATCAAGATGCGCCTATATCTGTCATACAAATCAATTCCCGAATTGAAGGCTGTTCCAAGGCACGAGCAGCGAAGGGTGATACAGCGTGCCGTTGCACTTGCAGGCGCCGCGAGTGGGCGCCGTCAATACAGACTCACTATCGCATGGGTCGCGATAGTGATCGCTGCGGCAATCTTCATTGGTTCGCATAGCGCGCCCGATCCGTGGTGGATGTCGGGAGTTGCCTGTTGGCTATTCATCTCGGTCAGCTACTTGGTTGTGTTCCAATTTCAGGTGCGGCGCTTGCGTCCATACATCGGTCATGTGCTTGCTGAAGAAGGCACAGAAGCGAAAGGCATGTAGCCGGACTGCATGACCTTGGACGGCGTGTCGGTGCAAACCATCGGCCCATTCAAGCTAACCAATGCTGTATCTCTTCATCGACACGATATGAGCAAGATGTGGATGATCCGGGCCGATGGTGGCCGTCTGTACGGCGATTTTCGGGACAAGAGCATCGCTGCTATCGGATGGACGCAGCTTGCGCACCATGCCAAGCCGGGCATGACGAAGAAGGAACTGGTCGATCTGCACCTGTCCATCGCGCCGGAAACAAAAGAAAAGATGGCGGTTTCAGTGGCGTCGCAGGTATGGCGCTTCATGAATGAGATCAAGGTCGATGACTTGGTTGTCACGTACTCGCCAGACAGCCGCACCTACCTGATCGGTAAGGTGACTGGCGGGTGCGAAAGCCGGGCTGATCTGGTGGAAGAAGGTATGCCACTGGCGCGAACCGTGGTGTGGCAGGACAAGGAGATCCACCGCGATGATCTGACAGGCGCCGCCAAGGCCAGTCTTGGATCAATGCTGGCGGTGTTCGTGGTGCCTGCGTTCGCTGTGCACGAACTGCTTGGCACAACCGCTAATCAGCCGGTTCAAGGCAGCCCGGAAGTCCCGAATGAACCAGTGGAGGTCGATCCGTCACCGGAGATGGAGTGGTCCCTTGATGCGCTTCAGCAATTGGAATGGAAGCGATTCGAGATGCTGTGCGTCTGGTACTACGAAGCGAAGGGCTTTATTGTCGAAACGGTGCCACAAGGGGCCGATGGCGGTGTTGATGCCACCCTGTACATGAAGGGCAAGTCTGATCCCATCGCACTGGTCCAGTGCAAGGCATGGAGTGCGCCGGTCAAGGTCGCACCAGTCCGGGCACTAGGTGGCGTCATGCACGCCAAGAAGGTCGAGCGGGGCATTTTCTGGTCACTGACGGGTTTCATCGGCAAACCGGTGCGGGACTACGCCGAAGAAGCTGGCATCCAATTGTTGGATGGTGCTGGCATTGTTGAACGCATCCGCGCCTTGGATGCCGAAAAGCGAGATGAACTACTGACACGGGCGTTCGAAGGGGACTACCAGACACCGACTTGTGCAGCCTGTGGGATCAAAATGGTGGTCCGTCAAGGCGACGGCGGCTCATTCTGGGGATGCCACAACTACCCGAAGGGGTGCCGGGTCAAGATTCCACGTGCGGCCTGACTTCGCCAAATGGCTACAGTCTGAGCGAGATATGGCACGCCGCCATTGCTCTGTGGTGTGCAGAGAAGGCCTATCAATCTATGTCGCCGACAAACTGTAGACGGGGAAACTGCGATGCCCTGCTATGCCTGTGTTGCATTGATCGACACTGATTGCCATAAAGGGCCACATTGTGAGTTGGCCGCCATCAAAGGCGACCACTCTTTGATTGCTACCGCACGCTTGTTCGGATGGGAAAGTTCTACATACAAATGCCGGAAATGTGGAACGGTGCTGATTCGACCGAACTACAAGCACTGGCCGACCGAAACATGGCGTCTTTACGGTCCCTGATGAAGGCCGACACCTGCACTGTTCCGGTACCGTAGCCAAGTCGGCCAGATTAGATGGCCTATCCGAGTTTCAGGGCAATGTCCTCTGGTCGCAGGTGCGTGTACCGCTTCAGCATCTGCATTGTCTGGTGCCCGGAGACGGCGGCGACTTCCATAATGTTCAGTCCGCGTTCAACTAGCCTGCTGATTGCTTCATGGCGCAGATCATGGAAGTGCAGGTCGTGTAGCCCCTGCCGGGCCACAAGGCGAACGAATGCATGCTTGACGCTGTAGGTGCTGAAACCTTCAAACACTCGTTCCGTGTCTTGGGGAAGGCTGTGCATGATTTCGATAGCACGGCTTGA
>Ga0209759_1001398_pt1 | contig 13815 bp, 9 predicted proteins | sample AraplaCL_Col_mMS_FD_184261 | JGI IMG/M metagenome (GOLD analysis project Ga0209759, IMG submission 184261) | Arabidopsis root microbial communities from the University of North Carolina, USA - plate scrape CL_Col_mMS (SPAdes) (version 2) | ecosystem: Host-associated > Plants > Roots >...
CGTCTTCACACGTCGAAGTCGTCACGTTGAGCCGCAATGCCGCGAAGGCACGCGAGTACGCACCGCATCTGTTCGACGATGGCAGCGTGACGCTCATTGAAGGCGATGTCACCACCTTCGAGGCAGATGTTGGCCGCATCGATTTCTGCATCCATGCCGCCACCGATGTCGCCGACACGAAGAAGGCGGCCGACGCTCTGCGTATGTTCGATACCGGTGTCGCCGGCACGCGACGGGTGCTGGACTTTGCGCGAAAAAGCGGCGTGGCGCGCTTACTGCTGACCTCGAGCGGCGCGGTCTATGGTACGCAGCCGCCCTCCGTCGAAAAGATGCCGGAAAGCTATATGGGCGCGCCCGATCCGCTCGATCCCGCCACGGCATACGGCCAGGGCAAACGAGCAGCCGAGTGGCTCGCGGCGACGTATGCCCGGGAGGGCGATCTGCAAGTCGCCATCGCGAGAATCTATGCGCTCGTCGGTCCGGGCATTCCACTAGACGGCCCGTTCGCAGCAGGCAATTTCATACGCGACGCAATTGCCGGCCGGGCCATCAGCATGAAAGGCGACGGGCGGCCGCTGCGCAGCTATCTGTACATGGCCGATACCTGCATTTGGCTTTTCCACATGCTGCTTCACGCAGAGAATGGCCAAGCCTACAACGTCGGCTCGGAAGATGCGCTGTCTATCGCCGCGTTGGCGAAGACGATCGAACGCCTATGCGGATCGAGGGACTCGGGCCTGCCGAGCGCGGCGCGCAACGACTCGGATGCGCCCCGCTACGTGCCCGATACATCGAAGGCCCGAAGATCACTCGGCCTCGCGCAATACACCGGATTGGAAACAGCCTTGTCCAAAACTATCAACTGGAACAGAACGGCGGTGACGCAATGAAAGCCTTCGACGCGACACGCATTCGCAAGACTATTCTCGATATGGCCTACGCAGGATCGACGGTCCACATCGGCTGCGCGTTCTCCATTGTCGAACTGCTGGCGGTGCTCTACCGGAACCACTTGCGCTTGGACAAGGACGATCCGAGCTCATCGCGGCGAGACTACATGGTCCTCAGCAAAGGACATGGCGTCATGGCGCAATATGCATGTCTGAATGAAATCGGCTGGCTGTCGGATGAAGAACTCGGGCGATATTTCGGGAACGGCACACGCCTCAAGGGGCTTGCCGATGCTCATGTGCCAGGTGTCGAGGCGACTGCCGGCTCGCTCGGGCACGGGCTATCGGTCGGAGTCGGACTCGCGCTCGGCGCGAAACGCAATGGCACGGACCAAATCTGCTACGCCCTCGTGGGAGACGGTGAGCTGAACGAAGGCGCTATCTGGGAAGCCGCTCTATTCGCCTCTCAGTTCAAGCTCGACAACGTCGTTGTCATCGTCGACGCAAACGGGTTTCAAGCGATGGGCACGACCGATGAAGTCATGGGCCTCGGGAATGTGGCGGCGAAGTTCACAGCATTCGACTTCGATGTAGCGACGATCGACGGTCACGACGAGACTGCGATTGACGCGGCGTATCGCGATTTGAAGAGCATGAAGAACGGTCGGCCCAAAGCTATCGTCGCAAAAACGGTAAAGGGCAAAGGTGTGTCGTTCATGGAGAACGACAACATTTGGCATTACACCCGCCTCACGCCTCAGACCTATGAGGCCGCCGTGTCCGAACTCAGGGGTAAAGCATGAGAGACGCTTTCTCAAACGCACTGGTTGCCGCGGCCCAGAAGGATCCGAGGGTCTTGCTGCTCACGGGCGATCACGGATACGCTTTGTTCGATCCGTTCCGTAAGGCTTGCCCCGACCAATATATGAACTGCGGCATCGCCGAGCAGAATATGGTGGGTGTCGCAGCCGGCCTTGCAAAAGCCGGCTTCCGGCCCATCGTTTATGGGCTCGCGGCATTCGTGCCGATCCGGGTGCTCGAGCAAATCAAGATCGATGTCTGCTACGAAAATCTGCCGGTGACATTCATCGGGGACGGCGCAGGTGTCGTTTACGCGCAGCTGGGAACGAGCCATCAAAGCACGGAAGACATCGCGGCGTTGCGCGCCGTACCGCAAATCTCCATTTATTCGCCCGCGGACGGCTTTGAACTGAACGCATGCTTCGATCAGATTCTGCAAAGCGAAGCCCCGGCCTATTTGCGCATGGGCAAAGCCGACCTGGGCGATGTACACAGCGCTCCGTTGCCCGCTTCATCTTGTCACGAATTGCTGCCTCTATCGAGCACCGGCACCGCGCCCTATCTGTTTGTTGCGACGGGGTCCGGCGTCAAGCTCGCTCAAAAGGTCGCTGCGGCGATTGGCGGGGCCGACGTCGTCTCGGCGTCGTGCCTGAAGCCGTTTCCCGAGGCATCGCTTCGCAAGTTGGCTGAAGGGCGCGAGGGGATCGTCACTTTCGAAGAGCACTCCATTTATGGTGGGCTCGGTGGCATCGTGGCCGAAACACTGATGGGCCGTTATACGGGAACGTTCATTCGCATAGGGATCGAGGACCGCTTCAGTACGCTGTGCGGCAACTATCCCTTCGTCATGGAAAGTCATGGCCTGGCTGCGGTGGACGTCGAAAACCGTATCCGGAAAACGCTCGAAGAAAATGTCCAGTACCAACAGTGAAAGCACGGGCAGCCCGCTCCGTGAGCCCCCGGTGAGCCTACCTCGGCGCGAAACCGCTGCGGCGACGTTCGTGCAACTCCTGCGCTTCTTGGTCGTGGGTGGATTGAACACCGTATTCGGCTATTCGTTGTTCGCCGCGTTCACGTACTTCGGCATGCCCTACCCTGCCGCGATTGGTCTTGCGACCGTCGGTGGCGTCCTATTCAATTTCCAAAGCATCGGACGCCTGGTTTTCAATGGTGCGCCGCGCTCACGGTTCTGGCGATTCGTTGGTGTCTATATCGTCATCTACCTGCTGAACCTGGGTGGCGTTCGCCTCTTGCTCAGCCTGTGGCCAAACGTGTACATCGCCAACGCAATCACGCTCGTCCCGCTTAGCGTCATTGCTTTTATCCTCAATCGTCGATTCGTTTTCAACTTGCCATGAAGCACATTACGGTCGTCACGCCCTGCTTCAACGAGGAAGAGAATGTGGAAGCGGTCTACGCCGAAGCGCGCCGCGTTCTCTCTTCGATTCCCGGGATCACCTACGATCACCTGTTCATCGACAACGCATCGACCGACTCCACCGTCGCGAAGCTTCGTGTGATCGCAGCCGGCGATCCGGCCGTCAGTGTGATTGTCAATGCTCGGAATTTCGGGCACATCCGGTCACCGATGCATGGGCTTCTGCAAGCGAAAGGCGATGCAGTGATATTGCTCGTCGCCGACTTGCAAGATCCACCCGACCTGATGCGCGAATTCGTCGAAAAATGGCTCGCAGGTGCACCGATCGTCGTTGGCGTCAAACCCGAGGCCAAGGAATCGCAGCTGTTTTTTGCGCTGCGCAGGATGTACTACCGCCTCGTCACGCGGATCGCCAACGTGAAGCTGATTCAAAACTTCACCGGCTTCGGCCTGTACGATCGCAAGGTCATCGAGATCCTGAGGAAGATCGATGATCCGTATCCGTACTTCCGCGGGCTCATCTGCGAGATCGGCTTCGATGCCGTGCAGATCCCCTACGTGCAGCCTCGACGCAAACGAGGAATCTCGAAGAACAACTTTTATACGCTATATGACATCGCGATGCTCGGTATCACTTCGCATTCGAAGGTACCGCTCAGGCTCGCGACGATTGCGGGCTTCGTCTTGTCGGGGATGAGTCTTTGCGTGTCCTTCATATATCTCGTACTCAAGCTGTTGTACTGGAACAGCTTCTCAATGGGGAGTGCACCGCTGCTGATCGGGCTGTTTTTCTTTTCTTCCGTTCAGTTATTCTTCATCGGGTTGCTCGGGGAGTATGTCGGCGCGATTCTCACCTACGCACAAAAACGCCCGTTGGTGGTCGAGCGTGAAAGAATCGGCGGTAACACCCTCGAATCGCCGGCGGCATCCTCTACTGGTGAAATCAACGCGAGTTCAATAACCTCGGCCAATGCATTCGAGTAGGAACTGATCGTGACTGGATCGATCGCCCACGAGTCCGTCCGCACCGGCTCCTCGTCGAAGCAAACGATTCTTACATGGATTTTGCCGTGTTTCGCCGCGGCATTGTCATTGGCGGTGGGCTGGTACGTTTCCGGGGGCAAGCATGTAACGTTGCACATACCACTGCTCTATTCCAGCGACGGCCTGTATTCGCTTATGCTCATCAAGCGGCTAATGGAAAATCCGTGGATTTTTCATAGTTCGGCTTTAGGCTATCCGTTTGGCGCATCCCTCTACGATTACCCGATACCCGACAGCGGAAGCTTAGTTGTTTTGAAGGTACTGGCGCTCGCCACGGGCAGCGCCAGTGCCGCCTATAACATCTACTACTTCATCGGTTTTCCGTTAAATGCATTAGCGGCGTACTACGCCCTTACAAAGCTGAACGTATCACGAACATTTCGCATCACCGGTGCGATTATATTTTCGATACTGCCATTTCATTTTCTCCGCCTCGAGCACCTGTTCTACACGTGGTATTTCGCCGCACCTTTATTTGTCGTATATGCCATTCAGATCTATAATGGGGATATCTCTCTTTCATTAAGGCGGCATCAGCTAGCACGTCTAGTCCGCCCCGCAACGATCCTCGTTGTACTCTCCTGCTTCGGGGTGTACTATTCGTTTTTTGGCGTAATACTGTTACTGACGGCTGGCGTGCTTGGGTCAGTTCGCACCGGATCGCGCACTGCAATTCGTACGTCGATCATAATGGCGATGGTTGTTTTGATCGGCGTCACCGCCAATATCTCGCCGAATATCGCGAACCGAATCGCGCATGGCGCCAATCAAGAAGCAACCCATCGGCAAGCGGCCGAATCAGAGGTGTACGGTCTCAAGGTTGCGCAATTATTACTCCCTCGGCCGGATCATCGATTTCGATATTTCTCGAAGATAAACAGTGAATATAGCAGTTCATTTCCGCTAGTCAACGAGAATCGCTCTGCAGCTGAAGGATTCATCGCGAGCACCGGACTGATTATCCTGTTCTTTAGCCTGATCAGTCCAAGAAAGAGACCCAACGAATCTGATAAATTATTCATTCTCGGCTCGCTGACGTTCGTGCTGATCATGTTTTGCACGGTGGGCGGGCTCTCCAGTCTTTTCAGCCTGGTCATCAGCCCCATGATTCGAGCGTGGAATCGGGCAAGCGTATTCATTGCGTTCATGTCACTCACCGCGTCGATGTCGACGATGGATCGAATAGCGCAAAGCTGGCGCGGACGAACCGTAGCATCCTTCGCCATCGCTGTCGGGGCGCTCGCATTCGCAGTCTGGGACCAAACCACGCCTCCTTGCATCAGATGTCTGGATGCCACCAAGGCCGACTTTGAAAACGATGCCCGCTTCGTCTCATCGATCGAGAAGATGCTTCCACGCGGTAGTGCCATCTACCAGCTACCGTACATGGCATTTCCCGAGGTACCGCCGCTACACCGACTGCAGTCATATGATCAAGCACGTGGCTACATTCATTCGTCCGCACTTAAATGGAGCTACGGCGCAATGAAGGGAAGTGGCGGCGACCTGTTCTTTCGAGCACTGGCGGAGCAGCCGCTACCAAGGCAACTGGATGTGGTTGCGAGACTCGGCTTCCAAGGGCTGTGTGTCGACCGCAGAGGCTATGCCGATAACGGAGCGGACATCGAACAGATGCTAGTCCGCGCGCTTGGAAAGCAGCCGGCAATAATTAGCGCCAACGGAGAACAACTGTTCTTTGATCTGCGACGAAGCGATATGCCGCAACCGCGGCCGCTTCCGCCTGGGCTCACCGAACGGCAGATTATGAAACAAGCAGGGTTCATAGCGGACAAGCTTGGAGCACGGTACGCTGCGACCTTTCTCGAGGGCATAGATTTTTCCCGTCCCGACGTTCCAGACTTCGTATCCGACCTTGAAGGAGTGTCAGCGCCGGAATCATGGGGACGGTGGTCGGACGCCAATGCCTATCCGTATGTGAAGCTGTCCTTCTTCGGTGAGCTCCCCAAACGCTTTATTTTGCACATACGCGCGCAAGCTTTCGGACCAAACGCCGGCCGTCCCGTGACAGTGATCATCGGATCACAAACGCTCAGCTTTGTGCCCACCCCATCGATGGAGGAATTTTCCTTGCGAGTCGATAACGGAAGTGGTGCCAACACAATCGAAATCCATCCGGCTCAGCCAACGTCCCCGTCAGACCTAGGTATGAGCGCGGACAGCCGGAAGCTCGGAATCGGTTTGCACGGTCTATGGATAGAGGCAATCCATAATAACTAGGGTTGCGGCAGGCCGACGAAGCACAGAGCTGTTGGGACTCTTTCAAAATCGGCGAGACCCCGTGTCTCGTATAGCAGGCACAATCACCCGGGGCCTTGACATCGAATGACGCTACGGTTTGATATAGCTGCAAATGCTCGCCGCGTGCAAGCCATATTTTTGGCGGTGACTTTGGGAACTGCGATATGCGCCTGTATTCTTGCAGCACTGTATAGTTTGACGTCGAACGTCGGCGTGGTCGACACGTCATTGCTGGTACCCCGGCATCGCATCGGCCTCAACCCGAAGCCAACTGAGCGCTTCGTGTTCCTTGTGTTGGCGTTCGCAGTTCCCGTTGTCACGTATCTGATCTTCGTGGCCGGCGCTGACAACACAACCAAGCCAAGTTCGAAGCTCGGCAAGACAATCGCGAATGGCCTCCCGGCTGTTGTCGCCGCAGTTCTTATTGTTCCCTTTCGGGGGTTCAATTATGGCGAGTCGCTGATGACTGGCACTTTGGCTCCGACGGAGCATCCGCTTGCCCAACTCATACTGTGCCTTCTCGCTGCGTTCGTGCTGTGCATGCACACGATTCGTGAAAGGTCGATCGGTCTGACGCGCGCTCCCGCCGCTCGCCTGTGTGTTTGGCTGCTCTTCGTATCGGCGGTATCGCTCCAACTCTTCTCTTGGCGACTGATTGGCGAGGCATCGATCACCCCTGCCGCCACGTGGTGGAACAGCGCTGACGCAGTCATCTACAGTGTCAGCCAAGTCGTCAAAGGAAAGACCATCCTGGCAGACCTACCGTCTCAGTATGGATTATTCGCGGAGATACTAGCACCAGTATTTAAGGCCATCGGACTATCGATCTTAAAATTTACCGCGGTCTGTGCAGCGATGCAGATAACGTCATTGGTAGTGACGTTCTACATAGTGGACCAGCTCACGCGAAATCCAATAATAAAAGCCATAGCGGGCGTTGCGCTCGTAACGGTAACATTCGAAACATCGCTTTGGCTCATTGGAATCGATGAGCGATATTTTCAATACTGGCCGATCCGCTTCTTTTGGCCCGCGCTGTCGGTGTTTTTGTTTTATTGGTACTCCAAAACACAGACCCCAACTCGTTCTTTCGCTATCGGCTCCGCAGCTGCACTCGCAACGCTGTGGAACGCGGATTCAGGCTTAATGATAGAAATTTCGTTTGCCGCATTTCTGGTCGGGAAATGGGCATTCCTCCGCCTTCGCTGGCCGACCGAGTATTTTGAGGAGCGGAGCCGGCTCATTCGGTCGATGATGACGCAAAGCGCAGGGTTTGCGTTGATCGTCGTTTTGCTGTTTATGTACATGACTGTGAAGGCCGATCGATCGCTACACTTTTCCTGGCTGTATGCTTATCAAAAGCTTTTTTACGGCCTGGGATTTATGATGATGCCCTTGCCTTTGCGGCCCAGCCCGTGGATGAGCGTGTTGGCAGTCTACCTACTCGGCATGATGACCGCGCTGTCATCGTGGACGAAAGCTCCGCTTGGAAAAAAGGCGGACCTCATTTTCTTTATCAGCTTCCTTGGCCTCGGCTTATTTGTTTACTACGAGGGACGCTCTCATATTTTGAACCTTATAACGGTGTCGTGGCCAGCGATTGTCCTCAGCGCCGTGATGACCGATCGTTCGCTGAGACTCATCGGCTCGCGGCGTTTACCGAGAGTGGACATTGCCATTCCGGTAGTAGCGATAGCGTTGATGCTGTTTTGTTGCGTCTTTTTTGCAAAAAACATAGTAAAGATGTGGAATGATGCAACCGTCGAATACAAAACCAGAGGTGTTCCTAGCTCAACTCTCGTCTCCAGCGAGTTGACGTTTATCCGAAAGCACTCACGAGACAATGAAAATTGCGTTATCCTCGCCAGGCGGCAGGGTTTATACTACGCGGCCACTGGCCTTGTTTCGCCGCTCAGTGGCCCAGGATACGCTGAACTGATTACTGCACAGGACCGGGACGATCTCCTCCGCCAGCTGAAGACGCGAAAATTCGGTTGCGTATTCCTGGGGGTTGGCAATGAGTCGGCTGTTGAGCTCGGCGTTCCCGTAACCGACCTTTTTACGGGGTATAAGATCTTGGCAGAAAACCCTGAAGGGACGATCCAACTGCTAACGCCTCGATGAGCACGCCGAAAACGCGCCTCAACATCTCAATCCATTCAGCGATAACAGTACCGATGACGAGTAATAAATCAAGACAACGATGGCAAGCCGGGCTCGCGTTCGCGGCTATGGTCTTTCTGATGGCAAAGTTCGGCCGCTTCTTTCAGAACGGAAGCTTCGATTTGGTGCAACATTACTTATTGATCGACGAGATAATGAAGCACGGGGGCGTTCGGCCCGACGCCTATGCTCGAATCGGGGCAATGGCCGTCTATCCCCCGGCAGCGCATTGGCTGGCTGCTCTCGTCGGATGGATCACGGGCTCTGGGCTTATCGGCATGAACCTTGTGGCCATAGCTGCAGTTTTCGTCTGCTACCTTATCATCGTTTCCCTGGTTAGCGAGGGGTCTTGGTTGCGCGTCGCAATCTTTTTTGCGCTCTTTTTGGCGTTTCGATTCACTAGATCAATGGTTGGCTGGGAAGTCAGATTCAATTTTTTCTATCCCCAACTTGTCGCCGATGTGATCTACTTTGGCTGCTTGTTTTTGATCGCGAGGATACACCGAGATATTTCGAGAATTTCTGTATTCGTCATTGGCGGATTCGTGACGATGTGGATTCAACCATTAATAGCCGTTCATATATTTGCAGCGGGGCTAGCGCTGCTTGCGTGTGAAGCTGCAAAGGAGTGGATCGCCCAACGGCGATTTCCGCTCAAATCTGCGCTCGCTACACTAGGAGCCACCCTTCTAGCTGCCGTGATTGTAGTCGAGCATCCGGCATTCAAAGTAATGCGAGCTATTTCGGGCAACGATGGATACCTGGAGATCGGCTACTCTGAAATTATGCTTGTGACGAGTGTGTGCGCGTTACTGGGCATAATTAACATGACCCGGTACCTTCGATCAAAGGCAGGAGCTATCGATGCCGTTATCGCTTCGGCAGTGATCGGCGCAGCCCTTCTGACCTACCTACAATTCGCATTGCTAAAACTTCACGGGGACGGTTCGCCGTATGCTGTCAAGAAACACATGTTCCTGGTCTTTACTTTAGGGCTGATGAATTTCGTGCGCCTTGCAGGAAGTGGGTTACATGCCGCACGTTTGACACGGCTGCAATATGGCGGTCTTGGGGTCGGCGTCGTGGCCGCCGCAGTGATGTCATCATTCGCCCTCAAAGGTTTCGACACACCGGTTGCGCCGGTTGCGCGCGCTCTCTCCTACGCCGACAGCGCAGTAACCGATAACCTTCCGCCCTTTCGCCCGGGGAATACCGCTGCGGACGATGCGTCGCTTCCACTCATTGCGAACGTCATGATTTCTCTTACGTCGTTCCAACATCCTTTTGATGCACGCGCGATAGCATGGCAACAAGGAGGAAGCATTAAACGTGACATTCCATATGTGATGGTGGGCCGCACCGACGATATCGATCGGAAGTGTCAGCGCCGGTACGCCGAGGGGCAGGAGTTCGTGGTCGTCGAGCCGGCATGTCTGAAGACATACACGTTTGACGGTCCTCTCAGTTTTTCGTCCAAAGGAAATGGGGCACCGTACCTGGGTAACGGTTGGGGGTCGCCCGAAGAATGGGGCGTATGGTCGCTAGGGAACCTAGGAGGCGAGATTGACCTTGTGGTTCCCTCGGGGACCAAGGGCCCGCTTCGTCTTGAGGTCGATGCGATTTCCTACATAAACAGTAGGCATCCGAGCCAAGAAATCATTGTCGACGTTAACGGGAAAGATCTCGCTACCTGGAAATTTGACCAAGCATCGACAGCCGGACATCGCTCCGCGCTGATCCCGGCAGATCTCGTGAGCAGCGGCTCTCTTCATATTACTTTCAAGGCGCCAGGTGCAGTATCCCCCGCGCAAATGGGCGAATCGAGCGATGCGCGCTCCCTTGGCATCGGTCTCAAAACATTGACGCTAACTTCTTCCGATTAGCCCCGGAGTACCGCACTCGGAATTGTCTCGCGGCAATATAGTTACTCGAGTTCCGCCGGCTGGTACGACCGATACAGCCATGCCGGCCTTTTCTCCTTAGCCTCATCAGTATTTCGAGCGCGCACAAACACGTACTGTCCCAGGTCATGTTGACGATACTCGACCAAATGACCGAATTTTTCTGGGCTTACATACAGAGATGTCATATTGTCATGAACGTCAGCTGTAAACATTTCCTCAATAGTGAACCCCATGTAACTCAACAATAAAAACAGCTCGTGCTTATTGTATTCTCGATTGTGCCTACCGTACGGGCCGAAACCACTGTACGGATCATACATATTCGCACCAGCTATCATGCGGGCCACGTTCTCTATTCTATTAACGTTTGGAGTAGTTAACACCAAACACCCACCCTTCTTCAATACTCGCTTTATCTCTCTCAACACTCGACATGGGTCATTCAGAAGATGCTCGATGATCTCACAGAAAAGTACAACATCAAACGATCCGGAATCGAACGGGAAGGCGTCTCTCTCTATATTGAAGTGATGAAACGCGAGATCAACGGAGGTCCGAGCCTCGTTTTTCGCGTACTCATTCATAAATACTGTTTGAGTACCACCATCGCCGACAAATTCATCGGAAAAATAGTTAGCTAAACTCCAGTTCACCGGAGTGAACTGGCGCATCAACATCGTAGTAAAGTAGGGATTCGCTCCTAACTCCAGGCCGGTTGTGCCCGAGTCAACGCCGGCTCCTTGTACAAGGCCGTACGTGTGGACGAAACGCTCAAAATCCTGGACGCAATAGCCCTGTATCGATTCTGGCGCGCCATCCACGCGAACTGACTTGAGCCAATCAAATAACTGTGTCCGGCTTACGCCATCGGGTAACGGTAGCGCGGGACGGAGAGGAAACGAGTCTAGCGTATAAGCGCCACGCCCAGTTCTCGGAGAAGCTGTTGATGCGGTACCACGTCGCCACAAAAACATAAGCAACCCCTTACTTAAAGTCGATTAGGATCAGGACCCCGTAAGTAGCAAATATCTTCCTTAGCGTTAGTAGCGCAGCGTATCACATACGAATATGGCTAGGCCAAAATCTAAAAATCGGATCAAAAACGTTACCACTACCCAGCGCCCTCTAGGGCCGCGGGCCTCCATTCGTTGTGCCATGCTCCATCGAAGATCACATTTTTAATCTGTTCCGCACTTTGCTGCCATGTCAGCCACGGCATTCCCACCGATGAGGGTGCCCTTCCATCGGCATGCAAATCGAGCCAGTTCCTCAGTGCTCGCGCCAGGGTATCAGCATCGTCGCCGTCGAAATAAAACGCATAATCGCCAGCGACTTCGCGAAACACTGGAATATCCCTGGCAATCACCGGCACTCCTTTCTGTGCCGCCTCGATCAATGGCAAACCAAACCCCTCGCCTTTTGATGCGATCAGCAGACAAGAAGCAACCTCATAGACCTTCTCCAGGTACTCGTCGGTGACTCCCTCGAGCCAGAAGAACCGCTTGCTCCGTTCCGGGTGACGCTTCAGCGTATCGTCGAACCCGTTCAAACGCCAGCCAGCCTTACCAACAATAGCAAGATTGACGTCGATGCCGTCGGCCCACAGTTTTTCGAATGCCGCGAATGCTTGGACATGCCCCTTTCGAGGCTCCACGGTTCCCACCATGAGAATGGTAGGCCTGGCCTGTAACGCGGCAAGAACCTGCGGCGTATCGTCGGCCAGCCCTCTTGAAGGCTGACTGCTTTCAATGTCCGCGCCCAGGTGGAAATACCCTAGCTTAAGATCCCGCTTGCGCTCGACTTTTGCAGCATCGAGCCATACCTTGATGTCGTCTGCGACCGAACGCGAAATACCGATCAGGCCGTCCGAGACCGTCGCGATCGTTTGCAGCCACAACGGAAAACACTGCGCGATGACCTCCGGGAACCAGTCAGGCCGCGTTACCGGAAGCAGATCATAGACCACAAAATAAACCTTGATCCCACGCCTACGTTGCCGCTCGAACCATTGCTGTGCCGGTGGCACGCAGTCCGCCACCAAGTCCAGCCCCAGAAAAGCGTCTCCCTGCTGGCTATCGAGCCAGTCGTCCTCTTGTTCGACAACATGGCTGCCCAGGTCCAGCTCGCGCAGAAAATGATTGGCGTATCGATATGCCATGACCGTACGATCAAGTCGCACGGGCCTCACTTGCCAACCGGAGGGCGGCCCAATGAGCAGTTGACGCAATATGGCACGCGTCACCCGTTGAATGCCCGATTTTGCGTCGACCTCACAGAGGACCGAGACATCAACAAAGAGCTGACGCGCGCGAGTTCCTCGTTGATTCGCTGCGATAGCATCGGCTGTCGCGATGTAGTCGCGCTCCGAGGCCATAGCAGGATTCAGCTTACGTAAGGCGTCAATCAAATGGAGGTAGCGTGCTTCGCTGCCCGCATGTTTAACGTCTGCAGCCACTCCGGCGTCGTCTGTTACAGCCGCATCGCGTGGGCTGGAACGCTTGGCATAGGCGGCTTCGAATGCCCGCAACGCACGGCGCCCCGTTTCGTCCCACGAGAAGAGCCCGGCGCGTTGCCCCGCATGTTCACGCAGCGAACGCCAAAACGCTTCATCAGATAGTGCGCGTTGCATCGTGGACGCCATCTGCGCAATATCGCGCGGATCGAAAAGGGCGTCATCACGACCTATTACCTCTGGGATGCTGGTCGCATTGGAGCCAATGACCGCGGCACCGCAAGCCATCGCTTCAAGCGCTGGAAGTCCGAAGCCTTCATGGAGCGACGGAAAAACGAACAGGCGGCAGGTGTTATACAGCGCAACGAGGTCGTGGTCCGACACAAAACTGGCCAGAACCAGTTCGTCAGCGTTCAAGCCGTTGGCCTGAGCGAGGCTGCGGAGCTTAGCTGAATTGGATTCGGTCGCTTGGCACACCATGAAGAGCTGATGTTCCCGGCGGACTTGGATCGGCAGCTTGGAATAGGCAACGATGAGCCCCTCAAGGTTCTTACGCGGCTCCACAATCCCCGTCGTCATGACAAACGGTTTCGTCAGGCGGTAACGTGCGCAAAGATCCCCGCGTTGCTCGTCGGTCAGCTCGATCGTCCGGAAGCTATCCGAGACCGCCGACGAAATGTTAGTGATCTTCTCGCCAGCAATCCCGAGCTCTCTCGATGCCTCTTCCCCGCAATACTCGGAGATGGCAAGGAGGACATCGGCTCGCTTCAACGCATCGATCTTTTTCAGGTAATGCCGCTTGAACCCGGCGTCGGTGAGATAGCGATCTGGATTCAGATAGGGGATCAGGTCATAGAGCGTCACCGCGGTAAGGACGTCGGAATCGAGCTCTTTCACAGACGTAAGGGAGTGGTCGACGTATCC
>Ga0209759_1001400_pt1 | contig 13808 bp, 12 predicted proteins | sample AraplaCL_Col_mMS_FD_184261 | JGI IMG/M metagenome (GOLD analysis project Ga0209759, IMG submission 184261) | Arabidopsis root microbial communities from the University of North Carolina, USA - plate scrape CL_Col_mMS (SPAdes) (version 2) | ecosystem: Host-associated > Plants > Roots >...
TCGGCGCGGTCGAGCGCAAGGACCTGTCGCGCATCAAGAAGATCTCGGGCGCGAACCTGCATCGCAACTGGGTGATGATCCCGCACGTCACCAACCACGACGACGCCGACATCACCGAGCTCGAGGCCTTCCGCGTCACGCTGAACAAGGAATACGAGAAGGCCGGCGTCAAGGTCACGATGCTCGCGTTCCTGATCAAGGCGTGCGTCGCCGCGCTCAAGAAGTTCCCCGAGTTCAACGCGTCGCTCGACGGCGACACGATGGTGCTCAAGAAGTACTTCCACATCGGCTTCGCGGCGGATACGCCCAACGGCCTGATGGTGCCGGTGATCCGCGACGCCGACCAGAAGGGCATCGTGCAGATCGCCAAGGAGATGAACGAGCTCGCCGCCAAGGCGCGCGACGGCAAGCTGGGCCCGGCCGAGATGACCGGCGGCTGCTTCTCGATCAGTTCGCTCGGCGGCATCGGCGGCACCTACTTCACGCCCATCATCAATGCGCCCGAGGTCGCGATCCTGGGCGTCTGCAAGAGCGCCATCAAGCCGGTGTGGGACGGCAAGGCCTTCCAGCCGCGCCTGATCCTGCCCCTGTCGCTGTCGTGGGACCACCGCGTCGTCGACGGCGCCGCGGCGGCGCGCTTCAACACCTACCTCGGCCAAGTGCTGGCGGACTTCCGTCGCGTCATGCTGTAAAGGATCGACAGACATGGCAACGATCGAAGTCAAGGTTCCCGACATCGGGGACTTCAAGGACGTGGGCATCATCGAGGTGCTGGTCAAGCCGGGCGACACCGTCGCCACGGAGCAGAGCCTCATCACCGTCGAAAGCGACAAGGCGTCGATGGAGATTCCGTCGTCGTCCGCCGGCGTGGTCAAGGAACTGCGCGTGAAGGTGGGCGACACCGTCAACATGGGCTCGGTGATCCTGACGCTCGAAGCGGCTGCCGGAGCGGCCTCCGCGCCGGCGCCGGCTCCCTCGCCGGCGCCCGCGAGCGCCGGTGCGTCACCTGCGCCCGCGCCTGCTCCCGCGCAGGCCGCCGCGCCCGCGCATGCGGGGCCGGCGCCGGTGGCGTCGACCTATGCCGGCGGCGCCGACATCGAGTGCGACCTGCTGGTGCTGGGTGGCGGCCCCGGCGGCTATTCGGCCGCGTTCCGCGCCGCCGACCTCGGCATGAAGGTGGTGCTGGTCGAGCGGTATGCGACGCTCGGCGGCGTGTGCCTGAACGTCGGCTGCATCCCGTCCAAGGCGCTGCTGCACGTGGCGATGGTGATGGACGAGGTCAAGCACTTCGCCGACCTGGGCGTGTCGTACGGCGACCCGCAAGTGGACATCGCCAAGCTGCGCACGCACAAGGGCAAGGTGGTGGGCAAGCTCACCGGCGGCCTCGCGGCGATGGCCAAGATGCGCAAGGTCACGGTCGTGCGCGGCTACGGCAACTTCATCGATCCGTTCCACGTCAAGGTCGACGAGACCAGCGGCGAGGGCCAGCAGACCACGGGCAACGCCAAGACGATCCGCTTCAAGCAGGCCGTCATCGCCGCGGGCTCGCAGGCGGTGCGCCTGCCGTTCTTCCCGAACGACCCGCGCATCGTCGACTCCACCGGCGCGCTGGAGCTGCGCGGCACGCCCAAGCGCATGCTGATCGTCGGCGGCGGCATCATCGGCCTGGAGATGGGCACCGTCTATTCGACGCTGGGCGCGCGCCTGGACGTGGTCGAGATGCTGGACGGCCTGATGCAGGGCGCCGACCGCGACCTGGTCAAGGTCTGGCAGAAGATGAACGCCAAGCGCTTCGACAACATCCTGCTCAAGACCAGGACGGTGGGCGCCGAGGCCACCGCCGACGGCGTCAAGGTGAAGTTCGAGGGCGAGGGCGGGGCGCGCGAGGAGATGTACGACCTGGTGCTGCAGGCCGTCGGCCGCACGCCCAACGGCAAGAAGATCGGCGCCGACAAGGCGGGCGTGATCGTCGGCGAGCGCGGCTTCATCCCGGTCGACGTGCAGATGCGCACCAACGTGCCCCACATCTTCGCCATCGGCGACATCGTCGGCCAGCCGATGCTCGCCCACAAGGCCGTGCATGAAGGCCACGTCGCGGCGGAGGTCGCCTCCGGCGACCAGCACGCGCGCTTCGACGCCCGCGTGATCCCCAGCGTCGCCTACACCGACCCCGAGGTGGCCTGGGTCGGCCTGACCGAGGATCAGGCCAGGGCGCAAGGCATCGCGGTCAAGAAGGGCCTGTTCCCGTGGACGGCCTCGGGCCGCGCGATTGCCAACGGCCGCGACGAAGGCCAGACCAAGCTGCTGTTCGACGAGAAGACGCACCAGATCGTGGGCGGCGGCATCGTCGGCATGAACGCGGGCGACATGATCGGCGAGATCGCGCTGGCCATCGAGATGGGCGCCGACGCGGTCGACATCGGTCGCACGATCCATCCGCATCCGACCTTGGGCGAGTCGATCGGACTGGCCGCGGAAGTGGCGCACGGCAGCTGCACGGACCTGCCGCCGGCGCGCAAGTAGGCGCCGAGTTCGGCCAAGGCAAGGGCGCTTCGGCGCCCTTGTTCGTTGCCATCGCGCGATGGTTGTCATCCGCGCTGGCTGTCATCCTGCGACGGTTGTCATCCTGCGATGGCTGTCATCCTGCGATGTCTGTCATCCTGCGATGTCTGTCATCCTGCGCGAAGTCGCAGGATCCACCCCCGCCACGACGGCGACCCCTCTTGCGGCGCGCCCGGCCATGCCTATCGACCGGACGCTCGATCAGTTGAGGCCCGAGCCGTCGACATTCGTGATGGAATCGACGCGCAGGCGACAAGCCTTCGCGGCGCGAGCCCGCCCCCTTCGATAATCCGAGGGCTGCGGCAAGCCCGTCTTGCGCGCGCCGATGGCGGTCGCGGATCACCCTGGATCTCGATGCGCGCCACGCGACGATCGACAACACCTCAAGGGAATCACATGAAGAAGATTGCGCTTGCCGCACTGCTCGCGGCCAGCTTTGGTTTGGCTCACGCCGAAGTCATCACGTTCGAAGGGGTCGCCACGTCCGCGGCGATCCCGGCCGGCTACGGCGGCCTGAACTGGTCGAACTTCTACACGCGCAAAGTCACGCCCGCGGACGACGGGCATAACGGCTACAGCCACGCTCTCGAGTCGGGCACGTTCCTGGCATTCAACAGCGGCGGCGGTCCCGCTTCGCTCTCCGCGACCTCGGCCGCCGGTTTCGACCTGACGGATGGTTTCTTCACCGGCGCGTGGAAGAATGGCCTGAACATCAGCGCGCAGGCGACGTTCGAGAACGGCACCAGCGCCACCAAGAACTTCCTGGTGGACACCTCGGGCCCTATCGACGTGGTGTTCGGCTGGACCGACCTGAAGTTGGTGACCTTCACCAGTTCCGGCGGCACGCCGCAGGCCGGCTTCGGCGGTGCCGGTACGCAGTTCGCGGTCGACAATATCAACACGACCCCGGCCGTGCCGGAACCCGCGAACCTCGCGCTGCTGCTGGCCGGTGTCGGCCTGCTGGGCCTGGTCGCACGTCGCCGTTCGATCTGACGCCTGCGCGACGCGGGCGCGCGCCGCGCGCTCCACCGAAGCCCACCCAGCCCCGCGCGGTCGATCCGCCCGGGGCTTTTTTCCGCGCGGTGTCCGCAGCAGGGCAGCAAGTTCGATCAGGACGCCGACTGCAACACCGAGCGATGATCCGCCGCATGGATCGCGCCACCCGCCCGCTCACCGATCAGTTCCCGGCCGTCGTGGACTGGATCGAACAGCAGCTCGACGAGCCGCTCACGCTCGAGCGCATCGCCGAGCGGGCCGGCTTGTCCCCGCATCACTTCTCGCGCCTGTTCACCGCGCGCATGGGCCGCAGCGTCATGGCCCACGTGCGCGGCCGCCGGCTCGTGCGTGCCGCCCGGCGGCTTTGCAGCGAGCCCGACCTGAAGCTCGTCGAGCTCGCGTTCGATTGCGGCTTCGATTCCCAGGAGGCGTTCACGCGCGCGTTCAAGCGCGTGTTCGGCGTCTCGCCCGGGCGATTTCGCAGCGGATTCGCCGTAGAACCCATCGAAGGACAGTACCCCATGAATGCACCCACCGTACCCGCCGCGCCCGTCATCCAGTTGCCCGAGCTCGTGACGAAGCCAGCGTTCCGCGTCGCCGGCCCCGCGCGCCGGATGGACGAGGCCAGCAAGGACGAGATCCCGCAGCTGTGGTCCAAGCTGATCGGCGCGTTGCCATTCAAGGGCCAGACGCCCAGTTGGGCCACCTACGGCGTCGTCTCGAGCCTGGACAAGTCCGACGGCACCTTTCTATACCTGGCCGGCGTCGGCATCGAGCCGGACGGCGTGCCGCCGCCGGGCTTCACGACGATGGAGATCCCGGCCGCGACCTACGCGGTCTTTCGCATCACGCTCAACGGCTCGGCATTGCATCCGCAGGTCAAGCAGGCGATGGCGCAGATCTGGGGCGAGCTGATCCCGGCCTCGGGCCTGACGGTGATCGACGGGCCGGACTTCGAGCTCTATGACGGACGATTCGATCCGCTCAAGGCCGGTTCGGTGATCGACTTCCACGTGCCCGTGCAGGCCTAGTCACCTAGTTGCTGGGCTTGGGCGGCAGGTTCGCCGGGCCCGCGGCCGTGGGTGGCATCGTCTCGGGGTGGATCTCCGCCGGCGTGCCCGGTGTGCCGGGGATGATGGTGACCGTTTCCTTGAGATCGCCGCCGGCCGCCACGCTGCCCGAGACGGTGGTGTCGATGTTGTCGGCACGCTTGAGGCAATCTCTCTTGTCGTCGCCCGACAGCGCCTCGCAGCGCCGGCGCTCGTTGGCGGCGACCTCGGCCGGCGTGGGCGTGCGCAGGTCGTGCTTGCGCGCCGCCTGCAGCGCGGCGGCCGCTTCCTTCAGGCAGGTGGTCTGGCTCTCGGCCGTCTTGCCGGCCAGGCAGTTCGCACGGTCCTGCTGGTAGCTCGCCTCGGCAGGCGTCTGCGCCGGTGCCGTGGCGGAGATCGCGCCGACGGAGAACGTCGAGCAGACGGCAGCCACGGTGATGGCCAGGCATAGCAGCTCTGGGGTCTTCTTGAAGGACATGTCGGCTCCTCTGTTGAGTAGCCTTGTCAAGGGCATTCGTCGTGCCCGGTGCCCGCTGGACTATCGAACGGCGCCCTCGGCCACGATCTTCCACTGGGCCGCGTCGCGCTCCCAGTACTGGCGCAGCGCGGTCTCGCGGTGCGTGCGCGTGCTGCGCTCGTTGAAGGTGACCACCATCGTCTCCTTGGCGTCCGACCAGGTCATCACGCTGAGGTTGTCGAAGGAGATCGGATCCTTGGGCGGAACGGCCGGCGGCGGCAGGACGTGGCGCTTGCCGTGGATCATGACCACCCTGGGCGGTACCGGCGGCGCGGCCGGGATCTCGGGCGCCGCGCCCGGTTGGTAGAACGCCTTCAGCGCCTCCAGGTCGTCGCCGGCGCGCACGCTTTGCCAGCGGTTGACCGCGTCGAGGATCTCGGCGTGGTGCAGGCGCGTCGCGTTGTCGCTGACCCAGTGGATCTGGCGGGTGATGATGACGGGCGTGTCGTGGATGGGCACCGTGTTCATCAGCGCCACGAGCTCGTCGTTGGCCAGAGTGACGCAGCCGTCCGAATCCTTGGGCGGCCGCGAATACGTGTTGAACGGCACGCCGTGCACGTAGATGCCCGAGCCGGTGCGCCCGTGCAGCTTGTCGAACAGGTTGGGGTAGTTCAGCTGCATCGCGCCGGCGCCGAAGGCCTCGCCCAGCGATCCGCGGCCGACGCGGTCGGAGACGAAGTAGACGCCCAGCGGCGTGCGCTGGTCGCCTTCCACCGACTTGTCGACGCCTTGCTTGCCCACGGACACGTAATGGTCGCTGACGAGCCGCACGCCTTGCGGCCCGTTCTCGAACAGGTACAGGCGCGAACGCGTGGTGTCGACGGCGATCGCGTGGTGGATCGCCTTGGGCAGCACGATGAATTCGGCCGGCACCTGGTTGGCGGGGGGACGCTCCTGCAGCGCGTGCAGCCGCTGCTGCGCCTCGTCGCGCAGCTCGCCCAGCTCGGCGACGACGGCGGGGTCGGCGGCGCTGGCGGCATGGGCGGCGCCCAGGCCGGCGGTGTTGCCGCTGCGCGCGGAAAGCAGGTCGGCGTAGACCAGCTGCGCCAGGCGGAAACCCGGCACGTCGCGCGTCAGCGCGGCGGCGGCGTCGAGTGCCAGCTCGGTCTGCTGCTGTCCGATCGCGCGGTAGATGCCGATCAGCCGGCTTTCGGGCGACCCTTTGAATGCGCCGATGAAGGGCGAGCCGGCGACCGGCGTGCCGGCGCTCGCCGCGGCCCGCGGATCGGCCGCCGCCGCGTCGTCGGCCAGCACGATGGCGGCCTGGACGACCGCCCGCGCGGGCGCCGGCGTCGCATGCGGGGACGGAATGCCATGCAGCTCGGTGCTGGCGAGCAGTCCGGCGCCGGCGACCACGAGAGAACCCACTGCCACTGCCGTTCCGGGCCACCGGGGCCGCCGCGGCGTCTTGCTTGACGCGAGGAAGGCGTCCTTGTCCATCGTCATCCGCCGACGGACTCCTGCTTGATCAGCCACTTCCCGGACGGCGAGCGCACCAGATCGAGCGTCTTGTGTCCGGAAGTCGTCAGAGCGTCCGATTCATAGGTCTGCTTGAAGTGCGCCTGCGCCTTGTCGCCGTTGACGCTCACGCGCAGGTCGGAGACCTCGACCGCGATGTGCTTGCGCGGAACGATGCGCGCCTTGCGGTCTTCTTCCCAGGCCTTGTGCGACTTGCCGCCGGTGGCGTAGTCGGGCGTGTAGGCGCCCAGGTAGCCGCTCATGTCGCGATGGCTCCAGGCCGTGGCCCAGGCGTGCACCGCGCCGTTGATTTCGGCGATGGCATCGCCATTGGACGCCGCGGGCGCCGGGGAGGGGGCGGGTGCGGGCGTCGGAGCGGCCTTGGCGACGACGGGCGCAGGCGCGGGCACGGCGACCGGGGCCGGAGCGGGCTTGGCCATGGCGACCGGCGCGGGAGCGGGCGGCGCCACAGGGGCCGGCTTGGTGACGACCGGCGCAGGTGCAGGTGCGGGTGCGGGTGCAGGCGCGGGCGCGGGCGCGGCGACGGCCACCTGCGTCGGCTTGACGGCCGGCGCCGGCGCAGGCGTGGGCGCGGCGGCGACCGCCGTCCCGGGTGCGGGGTTGGCGATCAGCTCGCGCAGCAGCACGAGCTTGGGCGGCACGGTGGTGTCCGACTTGTCCAGCTGCAGCGCCTTCGAGTAGGCCTGGCTGGCCAGCTGCGCGTAGACGTCGCCCAGGTTCTGGTACGCGGTGGCGTATTGCGGATTGGTGCGGATCGCGGCGACCAGCGCGGCGCGAGCCTTGTCGTAGTCGCCTTGCGAGCCGTAAAGCACCGCCAGGTTGTTGTACGGCGCGGGCATCTCGGGGTGGTCCTCGACCAGCTTCTGGAAGACCTGCAGCGCCTCGGCCTTGCGGTCGAGCATGGACAGCGTCACCCCGCGGCGAAAGCGCATCGCCGGGTCTTTCGGATTCTTGGCCAGCGCCTCGTCGATCAGCTTGAGCGCCTGCGTGCTCTGGCCGCTCTTGATCAGGCGCTGGATCTCGACCGCCTCCGCCGAGGGCGCGGCCGCCGAAGCCGCCGCAGGCAGTGCCAGTGCGGCGGCAGATGCCGAAACCAACGCGAGCGCCGCGACGGCGCGAGTGAGCAGGTGCAGCGACGTCAGCGAGGGGCGGGAAACGCGCATGGTGGCAGTTTTGGTTCTTTTGCTGGGAGTGGGCAGGACGGACGTGCGGTTGCGCGTGAGTCTATCGAAAATAGGGATCGGCTCAGCGCGGAAAAGCATAAAAAAGGGGCGCCAATTGGGCCCCGACACGAGTGGAAACCCCTGGCAGACTCGCCTCGATTCGATGCCGCCATGGAATTGGCCACGCAATCCCGGTGCGCGGCACGCGTCGGCGATCCTGTCCCGTTCAAGTGCGCAATCAGGGCGCCGATAGCTTCCAGTGGACTTCGAATCCTCCTGCCCAGCCTTGTCCAGCCTGCCGTGGCCGCGCCCGCTCGGGGCGCTGGTCGACGCCGCCGCCTGCGCCGCCCGCCTGGCCGCGCTGCTGCGGGCCGCGTTGCTGCGCCTGTGCGCGGGGCTGGCGCTGGTGGCCGTGTCCGTGCACGCGGTCGATCCCGACCGGATCCTCAAGTCGGCCCGCAAGTACGGCGCGGCCTCGGTCGCCAACGCGACGGCGCTGCAGCAGGTCATGGCGTCCCTGGCCGGGCGCGACGACGCGGCCAAGATCAGGGCCGTCAACGACTTCTACAACCAGCGCCTCGCCTACAAGGAGGACATCGACAACTGGGGCCAGGTCGACTACTGGGCCAGTCCGCTGGAAGCGCTGGGCAAGGGCGCCGGCGACTGCGAGGACTATGCGATCGGCAAGTACTTCACGCTGACCTCGCTGGGCGTGCCCGATGCCAGGCTGCGCATGGTCTACGTGCGTGCCACCATCGCGGGCGCTCCCGGCGGCTTCGTCGCGCACATGGTGCTGGCCTACTACCCGGCGCCGGACGCCGAGCCGCTGGTGCTCGACAACCTGCAGCCGCTCATCCGCCCGGCCGGCGAGCGGCCGGACCTGTCGCCGGTGTTCAGCTTCAATGCCGAGGGCTTGTGGCAGGGTGTTGGTAGCATCCGTGCCAGCGGCGACCCGTTGACGCGCCTGTCCAAATGGCGGGAAGTGTTGACGCGTGCGCGCCAGGATGGTTTCCAATGACGACCCGCCCGCGCGCGGGCAGCAGCCGAGCGCGCGCGCTCGGCCAAGAGGAGAGTGCATGTCGCTGATTCGCCAGGTGTGGTTGCTCTTGTCGGTGACGCTGCTGCTGGCCTTCGCTGGCGCGATCGGCGTGTCCGTGCATGGGGCGCGCCACTACCTGCAGACGCAGCTGGCCCTGAAGAACAACGACACCGCGCAGTCGCTGGCGCTGACGCTGTCGCAGCAGAAAGGCGATCCGGTGGCGCTCGAGCTGGCGATCTCGAGCCAGTTCGACACCGGCTACTACGAACGCATCCGCCTGCTGGGGCCCGCCGGCAAGGTCATGGTCGAGAAGCAGGCCGGCACGCACCCGCAGAAGGCGCCCGGCTGGTTCGTCGCGCTGCTGGGCATCGCGCCGCCCGACGGCGTCGCCCAGGTGAGCGACGGCTGGCGCCAGATCGGCCGCCTGGAGGTGCGCAGCCAGTCGGCCTTCGCCGACGACGAACTGTGGCAAAGCACGCTCGACACCGTCGGCGTGCTGCTGCTCCTGGTGATCGGCGCGGGAATCTTCGCGACCGTCGGCGTCAACCGCATCCGCGTGCCGCTGCTGCGCACCGTCGACCAGGCCAAGGCGATCACGGAGCGCCGTTTCGTCACCGTCGACGAGCCCGACATGCCCGAGCTGCGCAACGTCACCCGGGCGATGAACGCCATGGTGGGCCGGGTCAAGGCGATGTTCGACGAGCAGGCCGGCCAGGTCGAATTGCTGCGCCGCGAAGCGCATTGCGATCCGCTGACCGGGCTGTCCAACCGCGCCCATTTCCTGGGTCGGCTGAAGGTGATGCTCGATGCGGAGGACGGCGCGGCCACCGGGGCGCTGGTCATGGTGCGTCTCGTCGAGCTGCAATCGCTCAACCGCACGCTCGGCCGCTCGGGCACCGACCGCCTGTTGCAGGACGCCGCGGCAGCGATGGTGGAGTCTTCGCGGCGCACTCCCGGCGCGGAAGTGGGGCGCCTGAACGGCAGCGACTTCGCGCTGGCGCTGCCGGATGTGCTGTCGCTGCGCGAGTCGGCGGCCGACGTGTCCGCGCGCCTGCGCGCCCTGCTGCGCACGCACGAGGGCGGCACGCACGCGGTGGTGGGCGCGGTGCGCTGGACCCACGGCGCGGCGCTGTCGACGCTGCTGGCCGCCGCGGACCAGGCGCTGGCCCGCGCCGAGAGCCGCGGCCCGCACGCCGTGGAACTGGACGACAACGCCGACGGCGGCGCCCTCGGCGAAGACGCCTGGCGTCACCGCATCCAGGCCGCGCTGGGCGAGCGCAGCGCGCAGCTGGTCGACTTCCCGCTGGTGGGCCGCACCGGCGAGCTGGTGCACCACGAGTCGCCGCTGCGGCTGCGGCTCGGGGACGAAGGCACGCTGGTGTCCGCGGCGCAGTGGCTGCCGATGGCGCGCCGGGCGCAGTTGACCGCCGACGTCGACCTGCTGGCGATCGAGCTGGCGCTGCTCGCGATCGCGGCCGACTCGATGCCGCGCTCGATCAACGTGAGCCCGTCGTCGCTGTCGGACTCGGCGTTCTCCACCCGCGTGCATGCGCTGGTCGTCGCGCATCCGGCGGCCTCGCCGCGGCTGTCGCTGGAGCTGGCCGAGGCCGGCGCCGTCAAGCAGCTGCACCTGGTGCGCGAGCTCGCCGAGCAACTGCACGGCTCGGGCACCCGGATCGGCCTGGAGCACGCCGGCGAACGCCTGGCCGACACGCGTGGCCTGCTGGAGTCCGGGCTCGACTTCGTCAAGCTGGACGCCAGCCTGCTGCACGGCCTGGCCAGCGACGAGGCGCGCGCCCAGCACGTGGCCGGCACCGTGCGCATGCTGCACGGCATCGGCCTGCGTGTCTACGCCGAAGGCGTCGCCGAGGTCGACGACGCGGCGGCGCTGTGGGCGGTGGGCGTCGACGGGATCACCGGGCCGGTGGTGCAGGCGGGGCGCGGCGCGGCCTGACAGCGCGGGGCGCGTGCGGGGCGTGTCGTCCTGCGCGCAGTCGCAGGATCCACCCCTTCCGGGCGGCGACCCGGCGCGACTCCGCCGAGCCGGTCAAGCGATGTCGGCGCAATGCACCGGGAACTCGCCCCGGCGCCGGTCGGCGAAGAAGTGCTCCAGCGTGACCTTGACCGTCCGGAAGGCCAGCTCGCCCCACGGGATCTCCGATTCGTCGAACAGCCGGGCCTCGATGGTCTCGGGGCCGGGCGCCAGCGTCGGGCTGGTCATCTCGGCGCGGTAGTAGAAATGCACCTGCCCGACGTGCGGCACGTTCAGCAGCGTGAACAGGGGGCCCAGGACGATCTTCGCGCCAGCTTCCTCGATGGTCTCGCGCACGGCGCCCTGTTCGGTGGTCTCGTCCAGTTCCATGAAGCCGGCCGGCAGCGTCCAGAAACCCTTGCGCGGCTCGATGTTGCGCAGGCACAGCAGCACCTTGCCCTCGAACACGGGCACGGTGCCGACCACGTTGAGCGGGTTCTCGTAATGGATCGTCTCGCAGACGCTGCAGACCGCGCGCTCGCGGTTGTCGTCGGGCGGCTCGCGGTAAGCGGTCGGCGCGCCGCAGGCGCGGCAGTGTCGGATCGAACGAGGGCTGAACATGGGAGAGTCTCAGGCGGGTTCGGGCCAGTGTAGCGGGAGCCCTGCACGGCGGTGGGGGACGGCCCTGCATGGCATAGTCGTCGGCGCCGACGATGGATTGGGTCGGCCCATTGTCGAGGAAGACCAGCACATGACCGACGTCATCATCGTTCCCGTCGTCCCGCGCGTGCATGTGCACGGGGGAGGCGAGTTCCCGGTCCACCGCATCTATTGCGTGGGACGCAACTATGCCGAGCACGCCGCCGAGATGGGCCACGACGCGCGCGAGACGCCGTTCTTCTTCATGAAGCCGGCCGACGCGGTGCTGCCCGCGCGCGCCGGCGAGCCGGTGGCGATGGACTATCCGACCCTCACCAACGACCTGCACCACGAGGTCGAGCTGGTGGTGGCGATCGGCGACGCCGCCGCCGGCAACGGCCGCGATGTGGCGGAGGAAGACGCGCCACGCCTGATCTTCGGCTACGCCGTCGGCCTGGACATGACGCGGCGCGACCTGCAGGCCACGGCCAAGAAGGCCGGCCGGCCCTGGTCCATCGCCAAGGGCTTCGACCATTCGGCGCCGATCGGCGCGATCCACCGCATCGAGGACACCGGCGAGCTGAGCACGGGGGCCATCGGGCTGGACGTCGACGGCACGCCGCGCCAGCGCGGCGACCTGTCCGACATGATCTGGAACGTGCGCGAGACCATCTCCTGGCTCAGCCGCGCCTGGACGCTCAAGCCGGGCGACCTGATCTTCACCGGCACGCCGGCCGGCGTCGGCGCGGTCGGTCGGGGCCAGACGATGACGGGCCGCATCGCCGGCCTGGGCGAGCTGGTCGTGACGCTGCGCTGAGGGAGCCTGGCCATGCAGCTTTACAACTATTTCCGCTCGTCGGCCAGCTGGCGGGTGCGCATCGCGCTGGCGCTCAAGGGCCTGCACTACGACTACCGGCCGATCCACCTGGTCAAGAAGGAGCAGTGCACGCCCGAGTACCTGGCGGCCTCGGGCACGGGCCTGGTGCCGCTGCTGGTGCTGGACGACGGCACGCGCCTGCACCAGTCGATGGCCATCATCGAGTACCTGGACGAGACCGTGCCCGAGCCGCCGCTGCTGCCGCGCGACGCGCTGGGCCGCGCCCGCGTGCGCGCGCTGGCGCAGGACATCGCCTGCGAGATCCATCCCCTGAACAACACCCGCGTGCTCGGCTACCTGACCGGCCCGCTGGCGGCGAGCGAGGAGGCCCGCGGCGCCTGGATCCGCCACTGGATCGAGACCGGGCTGGAGGTTGTCGACCGCCAGCTCGCGGCGCAGCCGTCGACCTATTGCCATGGCGACACGCCGGGCCTGGCCGACTGCGCGCTGGTGCCGCAGATCTTCAACGCGCAGCGCTTCAACTGCAAGCTCGAGCACGTGCCCCACGTCATGCGCGTGCATGCCGCCTGCATGATGCACGAGGCCTTTTCCACCACCCAACCGTCGGTCTGCCCCGACGCCGAGTAAATGTCGCCCCCACGCTCACTTCATTCGCTGCCCCCCGCGGGGGCGGCTCAGCGCCTTCGGGCGGCCGGGCGGCACTGAAGATGCCGCTCGAGATCGTCGAACCCTTGCCGCTCGAGGCGTTCTTCCGGCCGCCGGCCTGGCCCCGGGGCACGGGGGCGCTGATGACCACCCGCATCGGCGGCGTCAGCGAGCCGCCGTGCGACTCGCTCAACCTCAAGGCCCAGAGCGACGATCCGCTGGCCCAGATCGCCGTCGCCGAGAACCGCCGCCGCTTCGCGACCACCCTGGGCGCGACGCCGGTGTTCCTCGACCAGGTGCATGGCACGCGCGTGGTGCGGCTGGGCGTGGCCAACACCGGGCCGGACGCATCCGTCGAGCGCGCCGATGCCAGCATCACCACGGTGCCCGGCATCGCCTGCACGGTGCTGGTGGCCGATTGCCTGCCGGTGCTTTTCGCGACGCGCGACGGTCGCGCGGTCGGCGCCGCGCACGCGGGCTGGCGCGGGCTGGCCGCCGGCGTGCTGGAGGCCACGGTCGACGCGATCCGCGCCGCGGTGCCGGTGCCTGCGGGCGACATCGTCGCCTGGCTGGGGGCGTCCATCGGTCCGACGGCCTTCGAGGTCGGCGCCGACGTGCTGGCCGCGTTCCACGACCACGAGGCGCGTCACTTCCGGCCCGCACCGGCGGTCGACGGCGTGCCCAAGTGGCTGGCCGACCTGCCGGCACTGGCCGAAGGGCGCCTGCGCCGCCTGGGCCTGACCGACGTCACCGGCTGCGGCCTGTGCACGGTCAGCGACGCCTCACGCTTCTTCTCGTACCGGCGCGACCGCGTCACCGGCCGGCTGGCCGCCGCCGCCTGGATCGAGGTCGCCTAGCTCGCGCGCGCGCCGGGTGACCTCGGCCTCCAGGGCCGTGTCGATGTCATTG
>Ga0209759_1001401_pt1 | contig 13807 bp, 10 predicted proteins | sample AraplaCL_Col_mMS_FD_184261 | JGI IMG/M metagenome (GOLD analysis project Ga0209759, IMG submission 184261) | Arabidopsis root microbial communities from the University of North Carolina, USA - plate scrape CL_Col_mMS (SPAdes) (version 2) | ecosystem: Host-associated > Plants > Roots >...
CGCCGGGTTGGGCGCGCGGAAGCCCTTGCTGAAGGTGCCGCGCAGCGTGAACTCGCGCACCGGCGTGAACTTGAAGCCGGCCTTGGGCGTGGCCGAGGTGCCGGTGGAGTCGTAGTGGTCGACGCGGCCGGCGACGTCGAGCTCGAGCTGCTTGGTCAATGGCGCCACGAGTTCGGCGTAGGCCGCGCTGACCGTCTGCTTGCCCTCGGCGAACGAGTAGATGCCGATCGCCTGCGAGCCGTTGACGAAGGATGGCGGGAACAGCTCCTTGAGCTGGCGGTGCGTCAGGTCGGCGCCGATGCTCAGGCCCAGCGGCCCGCCGGCCAGGTCGGCCAGCGTGGTGCTGCCGCGCACGCTGGCGAAGGTCAGGTCGTTGGTCGACGTGGACGACGCGCTGGGCGCCACGGTGGCCAGTTCGGCCGCCGAATTGGGGCCGCCCACCAGGTAGCTGCCGTTGTCCAGGGCGTCCTGCAGCGCGGGGAAATCGATGTAGTGGTGGAAGCTCGCCTTGGTGGCCGCGCGCGTGTAGCCCACCGAGCCGTTCAGGTCCCAGTTGCCGATGGCGCCCGAGAGTTCGGCCACCGCGCGCCACGAGGTCGTCACGGTCGTCTGCTGCAGCGGGCCGATGTCGGGGAAGTCGTAGAGCAGGTTGGCGGTGTCGCCCGTGGTGTTGCCCGGGTAGCTGGCAGGCACGGTCAGCACGAACGGGAAGCTGTCGGGAAACGCCGGCGTGGGCGCCGAGCCCGGGCCGAAGTGGAACAGGTTCAGGCCGCCGCCGTTGCCGCCGATGCCCACGCCGGTGGCGGCCGCGTTGTTGTACAGGCCCACCTGGTGCGCCTCGCTGCGCAGCATCGAGCCCTGGAAGTTGGCCTGCCAGCCGCTGGCCAGGTTCTTCGTGTAGCGGCCCATCACGTCCAGGTTGGTGGTCGACGGCGACAGCGTCTGGTACGGGTTCTTGTAGCCGCACTGGTCGGCCGCGGCCTGGGTGGCGGTGCAGCCGGGGTAGTAGACCAGCGGCGCGCCGTTGGCGTCGGTCAGCACGCCGGTGCCGCTGCCCGCGCCGCTCGACGCGCCGGAGACCGACCCGGAATCGGTGCCCTGCGTGAGGTCGGCGCCGCCGTAGGGCCGCCAGTCGGTGCGCGCGAGGTAGGGGCGGCTCTTGAGCAGGATCGAGTTGGCGTAGCGACCTTCGATCGAGATGTAGGCGTTCTGGCCATCCTTGGCGAGGTCGCCCCAGCCAGTGGTGATGCTCGCGTGCTGCGTGGCGCCGTCGCCGTGGCTGCTGATGCCGGTCTCGGCGCTCATGGTCAGGCCGGTGAAACTCTTCTTGAGGATCACGTTGACGACGCCGGCGATGGCGTCCGATCCGTAGACGGCGGAGGCGCCGTCCTTGAGCACTTCGATGCGCTCGATCGCGTCGACCGGGATCGACGAGATGTCGACGAAGTCGCGCTCGCCGTCGTCGGGCATCGGGTACGAGGCCATGCGATGGCCGTCGATCAGCACCAGCGTGGCGCCCACGGTCAGGCCGCGCAGCGCGACGCCGCTGCCGCCGGCCGCGAAGGCGCTCGGCGCCGACTGCGACAGCGAGCCCATGTTGTTGGCCGTGATGTTGTGCAGCACGTCGCCGATGCTGGTGTAGCCCGAGTTCTTGATGTCCTGCGACGTCAACACCTGCACGGGGCTGGGTGTCTCGCTGTCCGTGCGGCGCACGTTCGAGCCGGTGACGGTCACCGTCTGGGACTGGACGGCCGGTGCGTCCTGCGCGAGCGTCGCGCCATGGATCAACCAGATCGGCAAGGCCACGACCAGCTGGGCGGGGCGCCATTTCGCGAGACTTCTGAGAGAACTGGACATGCTGATTCCTCCGGGTTTGGATACGACGGATCGGTGACGCAGTAACAGTCGGCAGGGCGTCGGACGCGGCTCGAGGCCGCGCGACGCGTCAGGAATCGTCGCGGTAGGCCGCGCTGACCTCGGCGGCGCGCTTGCGTTCGTTGCGTGCCACCCAGATGCTGGCCAGCGTCACGCCGATGGCCACCACGACGATGATCACGGTGGCGACGGCGTTGACGCTGGGGTCCAGCCCGAGGCGGGCACGCGAGAAGATGACCAGCGGCATCGTGGTGGCGCCGGGGCCGCTGAGAAAGGCCGAGACGACCACGTCGTCCAGCGACAGGCTGAACGTGAGCAGCCAGGCCGACAGCAGCGACTGCGCGATCATCGGCAGCGTCACCAGCGTGAACACCTGCCATGGGCGCGCGCCCAGGTCCATCGCCGCTTCCTCCAGCTGCGGGTTGAGCGTCTGCAGGCGCGCCTTGACGACGACGGTGGCGTACGACAGGCCGATCATCAGGTGGCCCAGCCAGATCGTCACGAGCCCGCGTTCGGGAAAGCCGATCGCGTGCTGGATCGCCACCAGCATCAGCAGCAGCGACAGGCCCTGGATGACCTCGGGCATCACCAGCGGCGCGCTGACCATGCCCGAAAACAGCGTGCGCCCGAAGAAGCGCTTGTACTTGACCAGCGAGAACGCCGCCATCGTGCCCAGCACCACCGAGCCGCAGGCCGACAGCAGCGCGATCTTGAACGACAGCCACAGCCCGTTGATGATCTCGCGGTCGTCGGCCAGCTTCGCGTACCACTCGAGCGAGAAGCCGCCCCAGTGCGAGGGCAGGCGCGAGTGGTTGAACGAGAAGACGACCAGCGTCAACATCGGCAGGTACAGGAACAGGAAGCCGGCGACCAGCCAGGCGCGGCCGAAGTTCTTCGCGAAGCCGGGGCTGAAGAAGGCACGCTTGCTCATTTGCCCGCCTCCTCGACACGCGCCTGGTAGCGGTTGAACAGCGCGAGCGGCACCACGATCAGCAGCACCAGCACCACGGCGATGGTCGAGGCCATCGGCGGATCGTTGTTGCTGAAGTTCTCGTCCCAGATCACGCGGCCGATCATCAGCGTCTGCGGGCCGCCCAGCAGCTCGGGCGTGACGTACTCGCCGACGCAGGGAATGAACACCAGCATCGAGCCGGCGACGATGCCGGCGATCGACATCGGCACCGTCACGCGCCAGAACGCCACCCAGGGCGTGGCGCCCAGGTCGGACGCGGCCTCCAGCAGCCGCAGGTCCATCTTGGACAGGTTCGCGTACAGCGGCAGGATCATGAAGGGCAGGTAGGTGTAGGTCATGCCCACCAGCAGCGAGAACGTGGTGTGCATCAGCTGGCCCGGCGCCTCGATCAGGCCCATCGCCAGCAGCGCCTTGTCCAGGTGCAGCCCGACGATCGCCCTGGCCACCCAGCCGCCTTCGTCGAGCAGGCCCTTCCAGGCGTAGACGCGCAGCAGGAACGAGGTCCAGAACGGCAGCATGACCAGCATCAGCAGCAGCGCCTGCACCGATGCACGGGCGCGCGCCATGAAATAGGCGAACGGGTAGCCGATGAGCAGGCAGCAGAGCGTGGTGCACAGCGCGTACTTCAGGCTCGCCAGGTAGGCGTTGAAGTACAGGCTGTCGGTGAAGACGGTGGCGTAGTTGGTGACCTTGGCGGCGAGCTTGACGGCGCCGTTGGCGTAGGTGACGAGATCCTCCACGCGCACGTCGCCCATCTCGGAGATGGAGTACTTGGCGACGATGAGGAAGGGCGCCAGGAAGAACAGCAGCAGCCAGGCAAAAGGCACGCCGATGACCAGGCCGCGGCCGCGCCACCAGGGCAGGCTCGTTCGGGAGTGACGGGTCGGTTGCACGGGCCGCCTCCTCAATGCGTCAGCACCACGTGGGCCTGCGGCGACCAGCTCGCCCAGACCGTGTCGCCGCGTGCGAACGCGTCGTCGAGGTGGCGTTCCGTGTTGGCCGCGCTCACCGCCAGCACCTGGCCACTGGCGAGCTTGACGCGGAACACCGTCGTCGCGCCGAAGTACGACAGCTCCTGGATCGTGCCGGAGACGGCGTTGAACTCGCCGGCCGGCCTGGCGCGCTGCAGCGAGATCTTCTCGGGCCGCAGGGCGACGGCCACCGGCATGCCCAGCGTGCCGGTGATGCCGTGGCCCACGTAATGGCGGCAGTCCGCGCAGTCGATCACGACGTGGTCGGGCTCGTCGACCGTGACCTTGCCGTCCATCAGGTTGACGTTGCCGATGAAGTCGGCCACGAAGCGCGTGGCCGGCGTCTCGTAGATCTCGGCGGGCGAGCCCACCTGAAGGAAGCGGCCCTCGCTCATGACGGCGATGCGCGAGGTCATCGTCATCGCCTCTTCCTGGTCGTGGGTGACCATGACGCAGGTCACGCCCACCGAGTGGATGATGTTGACCAGCTCGATCTGCGTCTCTTCGCGCAGCTTCTTGTCCAGGGCGCCCAGCGGCTCGTCCAGCAGCAGCAGCTGCGGCTGCTTGGCCAGGCTGCGCGCCAGCGCCACGCGCTGCTGCTGGCCGCCCGAGAGCTGATGGGGCTTTCTCTTGCCGAACTTGCCCAGCTGCACGAGCTTGAGCATCGCCTCGACGCGCTCGGCCACCGTGTCCTTGGGCAGCTTCTCGCGGCGCAGGCCGAAGGCGATGTTGTCCCACACGGTCAGGTGCGGGAACAGCGCGTACGACTGGAACATCATGTTCAGGGGGCGGTCGTACGGCGGGATGCCGGCCAGGTCCTGGCCATTGAGCACGATGCGGCCCGAGGTGGGCGTCTCGAAGCCGGCCAGCATGCGCAGCAGGGTCGTCTTGCCGCAGCCCGACGAGCCTAGCAGGGCGAAGATCTCGCCCTTGGCGATGTCCAGGCTCACGTTGTTGACGGCCTTGTAGCCGGCGAAGTCCTTGACCACGTCCTGGATCTGGAGGAACTTCGCGTTGTCGGCGCTTGTGTTCATGAGTCGTGCCGCCCCCTCGGGCGTGGTTTCTTGCAGTCGTTGTTCGGTGCGTCGCGCGGGCGCCTGGCGCGCGGCGACGCGGCTCGCGCTTTCGGCGGGGGTGCATTTTGCCCGGGCCGGCCGGGCAGGGGTCGGGCGTCCTCTCAGGTTCCGGTCTTGAACTTCGTGTAGGTGCGGTTCTGCAGGCGCCGGATCTCGTTGGTCCAGGATTCGGGCGGCCCCACCATCCGCGACAGGTCCGCCGGTGACAGGAACAGCGTCGTGTCGCTGGCCAGCTGCGGCAGCACGAATGGCCGGGACGCCGGGTTGGGGTTCGCGTAGAAGACCTTGTTGGTCAGCGAGGCGGCGACCTGGGGCCGCAGGATGTAGTCGATCCACTTGTGCGCGTTGCCCGGGTGCGGCGCGTCCTTGGGGATGGCCATCACGTCGAAGAACAGCATGCCGCCCGTCCTGGGGATCAGCACCTGGATGTTCTGGCCGGTCCTGTTGTCGATCGCCCGCTGGCGCGCGATGTCGATGTCGCCCGACCAGCCCATGACGGCGCACAGCGCGCCGTTGGCCAGGTCGTTGATGTAGCCCGAGGAGCTGAACAGCGTCACGTCGGACCGGATGGTCCTGAGCAGCGCGAGCGCCTGCTCGTAGTCCGCCGGGTTGGCCGTGCCGCGCGGCTTGTTCAGGTAATGCAGCGCCACGGGCACCACCTCGTCGCCGGAATCGAGGAAGGAGACGCCGCAGGACTTCAGGCGCGCCATGTACTCGGGCTTGAGCAGCAGATCCCAGGCGTTGTCGGGCATCGGCAGCGGCCCCAGGGCGGCCTTGACCTTGTCGACGTTGATGCCCACGGTCGTATAGCCCCAGAGCCAGTCGACCAGGTGGTCGTTGCCCGGGTCTATCCTGGCGAGCTGGGCCGCGATGGCGGGGTCGACGTTCTTCAGGTTGGGCAGCCTGGACTTGTCCAGCCGGGCCAGCAAGCCGCCCTGAAGCTGGATGCTGGCCCAGTACGACGACGGCACGACGATGTCGTAGCCGCTGCCGCCGGCCACCAGCTTGGCGTGCAGGATCTCGTTGGAGTCGAAGTTGTCGTAGCGGACCTTGATCCCGGTTTCCTTCTCGAAGTTGCGGATCGTGTCCTCGGCGATGTAGTCCGACCAGTTGTAGATGTTGAGCACCTTGTCCTCGGACGGCGGCGCCTGTGCGTGACCCGCCCCCGCGGCCAGCGCCAGCGCGAGTGCGCACGCGAGGGCGGTCAGGCGGCGAAACGATGGAATCATCCGAGGGTCTCCGTGGGTGCGGGAAAGGGCGTACGACCGGTCTGCGCTTACACCAGGCCGCGCGTGCGCAGGTCGGCCAGCGTCAGGTCCAGGCACTTGCGCGCGAGGCCGACCAGCTCGTCGATCTGCGCCCGCGTGATGACCAGCGGCGGCGCGATGATCATGCGGTCGCCCACTGCTCGCATCACGAGGCCGTTGGCGAAGCAGTGGCCGCGGCAGATCATGCCGACCGCCAGGTCCGAGGCGAACGGGGTGGCGCTCGCCTTGTCCTTGACCATCTGGACCGCGCCCATCAGGCCGCAGGTCTGGGTGTCGCCCACCAGCGGGTGGTCGCGCAGTTCCTCGAAGCGGCTTGCAAGATACGGGCCGACATCCTCGCGCACGTGCTCCACCAGCTTCAGGCGCTGGATCAGCCGGATGTTGGCGACGGCCACCGCGCAGGCCACCGGGTGGCCCGAGTAGGTGTAGCCATGGTTGAAGTCGCCGCCTTGCTCGATCAGCACCTTGGCCACGCGCGCGCCCACCATCACGCCGCCGAGCGGCACGTAGCCCGAGGTCACCCCCTTGGCGAACGTGATCATGTCGGGCTGCACGCCGAAGGTCTGGCAGCCGAACCACTGGCCGGTGCGCCCGAAGCCGCAGATCACCTCGTCGCTGATCAGCAGGATGTCGTACTTGCGGCAGATGCGCTGGATCTCGGGCCAGTACGTGGACGGCGGCACGATCACGCCGCCGGCCCCTTGCACCGGCTCGCCGATGAAGGCGGCCACCTTGTCGGCACCGACCTCCAGGATCTTGGCCTCGAGCGTCTGCGCCGCCTTCAGGCCGAAGGCCTCGGGCGTCATGTCGCGCCCCAACTCGTACCAGTGCGGCTGCTCGACGTGCACGATATTGGGGATCGGCAGCCCACCCTGGGCGTGCATGCCCGACATGCCCGAGAGCGAGGCCCCGGCCATGGTCGAGCCGTGGTAGCCGTTGTTGCGGCCGATGATGACCTGGCGCTGCGGCTGTCCGACCAGGTCCCAGTAGCGCCGCACCATGCGCACGTTGGTGTCGTTGCTCTCCGAGCCCGAGCTCGAGAAGAAGAAGTGCTTGAAGCCTTCCGGGGCCACTTCGGTCAGCAGCTCCGCCAGTTCGATGGCCGGCGGCGTGGCCGTGTTGAAGAACGCGTTGTAGAACGGCAGCGTCTCCAGCTGCCTGGTGGCGGCGTCGATCAGCTCGCGCTGGCCGTAGCCGACGTTGACGCACCACAGGCCCGACATGGCGTCTAGGATCTTGTTGCCGTCGGTGTCCCAGACATAGATGCCTTCGCCGCGCTCGACGACGCGCGCGCCCTTGGCGGCCAGCGCCCGGTGGTCGGTGAACGGATGCAGGAAGTGCCTGGAGTCGGCTTCCTGCCACTGCTTGGTGGTACGAGTGGTCGTCACTGGGTTGCTCCTTTTCTTGTCGTCCTGCGCAAAGCCGCAGGATCCTTGGGTTCAGACATGCAGCAGCAGGTGCTCGCGCTCCCACGGCGAGATCACCTTCATGAACTCGGCGTGCTCGATCTCCTTGACCTCGGTGTAGACGGTGATGAAGTCCTTGCCCAGGACCTCGTGCAGGTCGGCCTCGTCGCGCAGCAGCTGCAGCGCCTCCGTCAGGCTGCGCGGCAGCTGGTAGTCGCCGAGATAGGCGTCGCCCTTGCACTCGGCCGTCGGGGTGATCTTGTTGCGGATGCCCAGGTAGCCGCAGGCGAGGGTGGCCGCGATCGCGCAATACGGATTCGCGTCAGCGCCGATCACGCGGTTCTCGATGCGGCGCGCCTGCGGCATGGCGATCGGCGAGCGGATGCCCACGGTGCGGTTGTCGGTGCCCCACTGGATGTTGATCGGCGCCGCCGTGTGACGCGCCAGCCGGCGGTACGAGTTGACGTACGGCGCGAACAGCGCCATCGCGGCCGGGATGTAGCGCTGCAGGCCGCCGATGTACCAGTAGAACTCCTGCGTCGGCGTGCCGTCTTCATTGGAGAAGATGTTCCTGCCGGTGAGGGTGTTGACGACGCTCTGGTGCACGTGCATCGCGCTGCCCGGCTCGCCGGCGATCGGCTTGGCCATGAAGGTGGCGTACATGTCGTGGCGCAGCGCGGCCTCGCGCACGGTGCGCTTGAAGAAGAAGACCTCGTCGGCCAGCCCCAGCGGCGCGTCGTGGAAGAAGTTGATCTCCATCTGGCCGGCACCGATCTCGTGGATCAGCGTGTCGACGTTGAGCTCCATCTTCTGGCAGTACTCGTACACGTCCTCGAACAGCGGGTCGAACTCGTTGACGGCGTCGATCGAGTAGGCCTGGCGCGAGGTCTCCGAGCGGCCGCTGCGGCCGATCGGCGGCTTGAGCGGCATGTCGGGGTCGGTGTTGCGCGCGACCAGGTAGAACTCGAGCTCCGGCGCGACGATCGGGCTCCAGCCCTGGGCGGTGAACAGCTCGATCACATTGCGCAGCACGGAGCGCGGGGCATACGGGATCAGGTTGCCGCTCGGGTCGTAGCAGTCATGCAGCACCTGCGCGGTGGGGTCGGTGGCCCAGGGCACGATGCGCACCGTCGTGGGGTCGGGCCGCAGGTGCATGTCGCGGTCGGTGGGCGTGATGACGTCGTAGTACGGGCCTTCGGACGGGAACTCGCCCGTCACGCCCATCGCGACGATCGCCTCGGGCAGCCGCATGCCGCGGTCTTCGGTGAACTTCTCGCGCGGCAGGATCTTGCCGCGCGCCACCCCGGTCAGGTCGGGCACCAGGCATTCGATTTCGGTCACGCGGTTCTCGTTGAGCCATTGCTCCAGGTCGGCGAAGTTGGCGAGGTCTCTGTTGATGGTCATGGGTGTCTTTCGTGGAGTTCTGGTCGGCGGGCGATGCGTTCAAAGCATTTGTCGGGCCACGCCGGGCAAGAGTGCGGTGACGACCCGGTGCATCACGGATGCGGGCCGCGCAATCCTTCCTTCCACTGTCGGCAGGCCTGCCCGAAGGCGGTGAGCATGCGCATCGAGACATCGTTGCTGGCGGCCTGCCATTCGGGGTGCCACTGCACGCACAGGTTGAAGCCCTTGGCATCGGCCGCGGAGAAGGCCTCGACCACGCCGTCCGGGGCCCGCGCTTCCACGCGCAGTCCGTCGCCCAGGCGATTGACTGCCTGGCCATGCACCGAGTTGACTTCGAACCTGCTCAGGCCGACGACGCGTTCGAGCACGCCGCCCGGCTCGACGAAGACCTCATGGGCAGGGCCGTACTGCACCTCGACCGGCTGGTCCTCGGGCGCGCGATGGTCGGCTTTGCCCTCGACGGCGTGCACCGCCTGGTGCAGCGAGCCACCCAGAGCGACGTTGGTCTCCTGCGTGCCGCGGCACACGGTGAACAGCGGCAGGCCGACTGCCAGCGCGTGGCGGATCAGCGGCAACGTCCAGGCGTCGCGTGCGGGGTCCAGCGGCAGCGACAGGTCCAGCACGTCCTCGTCGAAGTGCGAGGGGTGCACGTTGCTGGGCGAGCCGGTCAGGAACACGCCATCGGCGATCGCCAGCAGCGCCTGCAGCTCGACCTCGTCGGCATTGGGGATGACCAGCGGCAGGCAGCCTGCCAGGCGCACGGCATCGGCGTACTTCTTGCCGGCGATGTGGTACGGATGCGGGCCCAGCATCTTGTTGCAGGCCGGCACGAGCACCAGCGGGCGCCGCGCGGCGGACGACCGGTCGACCGGGACGTTGGGGGCGGAGTTCACGGGAACGAAGTGGGAGTCTTTCGAGGGTGTCATAGCAGATCCTTGAGCCGGTACCAGGCCATGCCCAGCACCAGCGCGGGCGTGCGCAGCGCCCGCCCGCCGGGGAAGGCGCGGTGCTTCAGGCGCGCGAAAAGATCGAAACGGCTGGCGTCGGTCGTCATGGCCTCGGCGACGACGCGCCCGGCCAGGCCCGTCAGCGCCAGGCCGTGGCCCGAGAAGCCTTGCAGGTAGTACACGTTGGAGCCGATGCGGCCGAAATCGGGCGCGCGGTTCATCGTGATGTCGACGAACCCGCCCCATGCATAGTCGATTTTCGCCGATGCCAGCTGGGGAAAGGTCTCGACGACCCGGCGCCGCATGCTTTCGCGCAGGTTCGCGGGCGTGCGCGTGCTGTAGCTGACGCGTCCGCCGAACAGCATGCGGTGGTCGTTGGTGGTGCGGTAGTAGTCGAGCACGAAGTTGGTGTCGCAGACGCACGACCGCGTGGGGATCAGCGAGTCGGCCAGCAGCGGATCCAGCGGCTCGGAGCAGACGATGTAGGTGCCGACCGGCATGATGCGCGCCTCGAGCGCCGGTGCGAGATCCTGCAGGTAGACGTTGCCGGCCAGCAGCGCCTGGCGCGCGTGCACCTGCCCGCCGGCGGTCTCCAGCGTCAAGCCGCCGTCCTGGCGCAGCGAGCTGACCCGGCTGTCCTCGAAGATCCGCACGCCCGCGTCCGCGGCCGCGCGCGCCAGCCCCCGCACGTACTTCAGCGGATGCAGGTGGCCCGAGCGCGGATCGTGGATGGCGCTGTGGTAGCGCTCGCTGGCCACCCACTTCGAGACATCGGCCGGGGCGATGCGCGTCAGCGGATAGGCGTATCTGGCCTCCAGCTCGTCGGCCCATTCGGTGAGCTGCCGCCCCTTGCGCGCATTGGTGGCCACGCCGAGGAAGCCGTCGCGCCAGTCGCACGCAATCTCATGTTCGGCGATGCGCCGGCGCAGCATGTCCAGCGCCTCGATCGTCATGTCCCACACCCGGCGCGCGTCCGCGAGCCCGAGCTGCGCCTCGATGACGTCCTGGCTGCAGGCCAGCCCGTGGATCGCCTGGCCGCCGTTGCGGCCGCTGGCGCCCCAGCCGATCTCGCGCGCCTCGAGCACGACCACGTCGAGGCCGCGCGCACGCAGCTCGAGCGCCGCGCTCAGGCCGGCAAGACCGCCACCGACGATCGCGGCGTCGCAGCGGATTGCGCCCGCGAGAGGCGCATGCCGCTGCGACCGGGGCGCGGTCGCGGCGTAGTACGAATTCCGCGAGAGATCGCGGTCGGACTCCAGGAAGCTCATAGGAAACGTGCGCTAGGCAGGCCTTTTCTGGGAGGCCGCCCGCTCGGCGGCGCAAGCGGGCGTCTTGTGTCTGGGGAAGGTTCGAACGACTCGCTTGCCTTCTCAGGCAGATCGGCGGATCGCGCCGCCCAGGATGTCGATCAGCTGATCGATGTGCGAGCGTTCGATGATCAGCGGCGGCGACAGCGCGATGATGTCGCCCGTGGTGCGCACCAGCGCGCCCTTGTCGTAGCAGTCGAGGAACACGTCGAACGCGCGCTTGGTCGGCTGGCCGGCCACCGGCGTGAGCTCGACGCCGCCGACCAGGCCGATGTTGCGGACGTCGATGACGCCGGGCAGGCCCTTGAGCGAATGCAGTGCGTCGGCGAAGTAGCCGGCCATCTCCCCGGCGCGCGTCAGCAGGCCTTCCTCGGCATAGGTCTCCAGCGTGGCCAGGCCGGCCGCGCAGGCCAGCGGATGCGCCGAGTAGGTGTACCCGTGGAAGAACTCGATCAGGTGCTCGGGGCCGGTCATGAAGGTGTCGTGGATCTGCTGCCTGGCCAGCACCGCGCCCATGGGCACGGCGCCGTTGGTCAGGCCCTTGGCCACGGTCATCAGGTCGGGCGTGACGCCGAAGGTCTGCGCCGCGAAGGGCTGCCCGGTGCGGCCGAAGCCGGTGATGACCTCGTCGAAGATCAGCAGGATGCCGTGCTTGTCGCAGATCTCGCGCAGGCGCTGCAGGTAGCCTTGCGGCGGGATCAGCACGCCGGTCGATCCGGCCACCGGCTCGACGATGACCGCGGCGATGGTGGAGGCGTCGTGCAGCGCGATGACCTTCTCGAGGTCGTCGGCGAACTCGGCGCCGAAGGGCGGCTGCCCGACGCTGAACGCGTTGCGCGCGGGGTCGTGGGTGTGGCGGATGTGGTCGACGCCGCCCAGCATGGTGCCGAACATCTTGCGGTTGGCGACGATGCCGCCCACCGAGATGCCGCCGAAGTTCACGCCGTGGTAGCCGCGCTCGCGCCCGATCAGGCGCGTGCGCTGGCCCTCGCCCCGCACGCGGTGATACGCGATGGCCATCTTCAGCGCGGTCTCGACCGACTCCGAGCCGGAGTTGGTGAAGAACACGCGGTTCATCCCTGCGGGCGCGATCGCGGCCACCTTCTGGGCCAGCTCGAACGCTTTCGGATGCGCCATCTGGAACGGCGGGCAGAAGTCCATCTCCGCGGCTTGGCGCTGGATGGCCTCGGTGATCTTCGTGCGGCCATGACCCGCGTTGACGCACCACAGGCCCGCGATGCCATCGAGCTCCTGGCGGCCGTCGTCGGTCCAGAAGTGCATGCCCTGCGCCTTCGTGAAAAGGCGTGGGGCCTTCTTGAACTGGCGGTTGGACGTGAAGGGCATCCAGTAGGCGTCGAGATCGGTGGTCATGGCAATTCCCGCAATGGTTTTCTTGTGTCGCCGCCGCCGGCTTCCAGGCCGATGCAGGCGACGACCCGACTGTAGCGGGGAGGGCGCGCAATGTGCTCCCAGGATGGTTGAGGGCAAACCCCCGAAAACGCAATATCATGCGAAGGAATCCGGCTCCTTTCGCATCCCATGCGCCAAATACCCAAATCCCTGCAATTGGATGCGATAGACCGTGGCATCTTGAACGAACTGCAGAACGACGGCCGCTTGTCCAATGTCGAGCTGGCGGCACGGGTGCACCTGTCGCCGTCGGCCTGCCTGCGCCGTGTCAAGCAACTGGAGGACAGCGGCGTCATCGCGGGCTACGTGGCGCTGCTCAATCCCAAGCTGGTCGGACGTAGCGGCATCAGCTTCACGATCATCAACCTGACGACGATGAGCAACCACCTGCTCGAGGAATTCGAACAGGCCGTCAAGGAAGCGCCCGAAATCCTGGATTGCTTCTACGTGGCCGGCTCGAACGACTACCTGATCCGCTTTGCGTACCGCGACGCCGAGGACCTGGAGCGATTCCACACCGACGTGTTGATGCGGCTGCCCGGCGTGGAGCGATCCAATTCGATGCTGGTGCTGCGCACCGTCAAGAAGACGACGGCGCTGCCGATGGGCGACTGAGAGGGCCGTCGGCCGGCCCCCACGGGTGTCAGGCGGCCGAACTCAGCGCCGAGTCGGCGCGGCGCACTTCGATCGCCTTCATCTGCGTGTCGGCCGACGCGCGCGCGGCCGGGAAGACCTGGCCTTGCTCGAGTGCCAGGTGCTCCAGCAGCAGGGCCGCGTAGACGTCGGCGGCGTGGCGCAGCATGTCGACGTCGTAGCCCCCGAAGCCTTCGGCCACGGGCTGCAACTGGGCCAGCACCTCGCGCCAGTTCTCTTCGAGCCAACCCTGGTCCTGGCGCAGCCGGTCGACGCTGGCCTCGAGGGAGGCGTCGCCGCGGCCGGTGATCAGCGGGAAGACCTGGCGGTCGACGTCGATGTGGTGCTGGCGCGCGGTATGCGAGAAGAAGTCGATGACCGAGCGGGCATGGTCGCGGGCCCAGGTGTCCCAGCCGCGGTCTTCCATGTGGTTGACCAGGCTTTGCAGTTCTCCCAGCCAGTAACGCATCTGTTCATGCGTGGCAACAAGCCGGTCGAGCACCGGCAGGGCGCTGGCGATCGGGGAACTGCAAAGAG
>Ga0209759_1001405_pt1 | contig 13784 bp, 7 predicted proteins | sample AraplaCL_Col_mMS_FD_184261 | JGI IMG/M metagenome (GOLD analysis project Ga0209759, IMG submission 184261) | Arabidopsis root microbial communities from the University of North Carolina, USA - plate scrape CL_Col_mMS (SPAdes) (version 2) | ecosystem: Host-associated > Plants > Roots >...
CGCTGGGCCCGATGCTGGAAAAGCTCGCCGGCGAGTTCAACGGCGCCTTCCGCCTAGCCAAGGTGGACGTGGACAAGTCACAGCAGTTGGCGGCCATGTTCGGCATCCGCAGCATTCCCACGGTGATGCTGGTAAAGGATGGCCAGATTGTCGACGGTTTCGCCGGTGCCCTGCCCGAAGGCCAGCTGCGCGAATTCCTGCAGCGCCATGTGCAGCCGCTCGACGGCGCCGCCAACAAGGACGAACTCGTTCCCGAATCGCCCGAGGAAGCCATCAACCGCATCCAGCAAGCCATCGCCGCCGAACCGGACCGCGCCGAGCTGAAGCTCGACCTTGCGCTGGCCCTGATGCGCGCCGGCAACGCCGATGCTGCCGAAGCCGAACTCACCTCGCTGCCCGCCAACCTCGCCACCGATGCCCGCGCCGTGCGCCTGCGCAATCAGCTGGACCTGGCCCGCGCGCTCAAGGGCGCACCGTCGCTGGCCGAACTGCAGCAACGCGTGCAGGCCGATGCGGCCGACTGGTCGGCACGCGACCTGCTCGGCGTGCGCCTGCTGCTTGAAGACGACGCGGCGGCCGGCCTGGATCAGTTCCTTGCCATCCTGGAAAAGGCCCGCGACTGGAACGACGGCCAGGCGAAGAAGCGCCTGCTCGCCGCATTCGCCACGCTGGATGATGCCGAACTGGTGGGGCGCTATCGCCGGAAGATGGCGTCGCTGGTGTTCTGATCGACATCCCGACGCGACGTTCGCGCCGGGTGTGCACGCAGCAAACCCATTCCCTCGCGGGAAAGGGTTTTTTGTTGGCTCAGGGCGCGCCGGCCACGCCAGTGCCGCTACCGATGTTGCGGTCCAGGAACTGGGTGACGCGTTCGTATAGCTCCTGGGTGTTCTGCTCGTCGTAGAACCCATGTCCTTCGCCCGCCTTGTACAGCCACTCGTGCGGGATGCCGCGCTTGTTGAGCGCCGCATGCAACGACTCGCCATGCACTGGCGGCACGCGCTCGTCCTGTCCGCCGACAATCAGCATCACATTGGCCTTGAGGCTATCGAGCTGGTTGATCGGAGAATGCGCGGCTAGCACCGCCGGATCGCTGCCCAGCGTCATGTGCAAATAGCTCTTGCCTGCCGTGCGATCGGAGATGTCGCCGTCGGTGTACATCTTCGCCAGATCGTAGACGCCGACGTAACCGATCGCGCACCGATACAGGTCCGGCTCCTTCAACGCACCTTCGAGCGCCGCATAGCCGCCGTAACTTCCACCGAAGATGCAGGTGTGCCCTGCCGAGGTGATGCCCTGCGCAATGGCCCAACGCGTGGCGTCGGTGACGTCGTCCTGCATCTTTCCGCCCCACTCGCGATAGCCCAGTTGCTCGAACGGATGGCCGTAACCCGCCGAGCCGCGAAAGTTCACCTGCAAGACGGCGTAACCGCGCGTGGCCATCATCTGCACCAGCGGATCGAACTGCCACGAATCGCGCACATAGAACGGGCCGCCATGCACAAGCACCACCAGCGGCACATGCTTGGCCTCTTCCCGGCCCGGCGGCATGCTCAGGTAGCCATGGATGGTGAGCCCGTCGCGTGCCTTGAATTCAATCGGCTGCATGGACGCCATCTGGTCCGGCTTGATCCAGTCCGCGCGTTGCAGCAGGCGCTCGGCCTTGCCGGTAGAGCGATCCCAGAGATAGTAGGTACCCGGGTCCATGTCCGACGAAGCGAGTGCCACTGCCTTGCTGCCGTCGTCGGTGCCCGAGACCATGGAAATGCTTTCGCCCGGCAGGCCCTTGGTAAGCGCGGCGATGGCCTTCAAGGTGTCGGAGCCCGCGACAAAGGCGGAGACCGACGGTGTGCCCGGCATCGATGCCACGCCCACCACGTCGCGACCGTCGAGGGTGTAGATGAGCTCCTCCGCGCTGGCCGTGTCGCTGCTCCAGACGGTTTCCTTCATGGTGCGCGTGGACACGTCCCACACACACAGGGCCGACACAGCGCCTTTTTGTCGGCACCACATGTAAACCTTCGTGTCGTCCTGGTTGAAGGTGGCCGGCATCGCATCGATGCCTTCCTGGTTGCCCTGGTACAACAACTCCCACGGCTGCCCATCGCCGGAGCGGTAATAGACCACCGGATGGAAATGGCTGTCCTGGCCTGATGCGAAACGCGCAACACCATGGTTGTCGACCACGAACGATGCGTCGCGCAGCGGCGCCGTGCCCATCGGCCGCTTGACGCCGCTGTTCACGTCCATGGAAAAAAGCTGGGTGTAGGCGCCGTCGGCGCCGCTGTCCCACGGTGTTACCGCGATCATCACGTGATTGCCATCGCCGTTGCGCAGCCGGTCGACCAGTTCAGCTGACGCGCGCTCCGGCTGCGCCTGCTGCGTATGTGTGGACTGGCCGTTGCCCGCGCGATAGCCGAACAGGATGGACGCGCCGCTGCCATCGCCATTCACGCCAAAGATTTCACCCGTGGCGAAAGGACGATCCCAGCCACTCACCTTGGTGCCTTCCGTATAAAGCACGCGATGGTTGTTCACCCACCAGAAGTTGACGACCTGGTTGCCCTCGCGCGGCTTGAGCATGGTGCCCTTGTGATTCACCAGGTCCACCAGTGCCAGCATGGGCTTGCCCTTCACCACCGTGGTGGCGGCGAGGTAGTGGCCGTCGCCGGAGATCTTCACGTTGTTGTACTGCATGTGGCGCGCGAGGTCGGCCATGGGCACGACGGGCACGGTGGACGCAAACAACGGGTATGACAGAAGACAGAGCACGCCGAAGACGGCGCGCCGGTATCGCTTTTCCATGCACTCTCCCCTGAAGCGAGGCACCCCGTGCGCCGCCGCTGCCCGGAGTATAGACACCAAACCTCCCACAGGAGGGACCGCCGCCGGGCGATTTCAGGACACGCCATGTCACGCGCTTCGCAGCGGCGGCTCCGCCACCATACGGCTACGTATGTTTATGACTATACTTGCGCCGTTCTCAACTCTTTCCTGTTGCCTATGCGCGCTTCCACCTTCCGCCGATTGATGAACCTGTGGCCGCCGTTCCTGTTCAACAGCATCCGCGTGCAATACGTGTCGGAGGACTGGTCGGAACTGCGCGTGGTGCTGCGCCTTCGTCCGTGGAACCGCAACTACGTGCGCACCCAGTTCGGCGGCAACTTGTTCGCCATGACCGATCCGTTCTGGATGCTGCTGGCGATGCACCAGTTGGGCAATGATTACTTTGTGTGGGACAAGGCCGGCGCCATTGACTTCGTCGCGCCCGGCCGTGAAGACGTCTACGCGCATTTCAAGCTGGAACCTTCGGTGGTCGAGGAATTGCGCGAGGCGGCGGCCGGCGGCGACAAGGTACTGCGCTGGTTCGACGTGGATGTCGTCACGCGCAGCGGCGAGGTGGAGGCACGCGTGCGCAAGCAGTTGTACGTGCGGTTGAAGCCGAAGGCACGCACAGAACCCGCGAGCGAACCTCAGGCTAGCGCTGCCTGACCACGGCGCCCGGCAGTCTGAAGGGCATCTCGCATGGCGTTTCGCCTGCGACGCAACGCCGGTCCGTGGGACAATGCCGCTTCCCTTCCCCCGGCATCCCCCATGAAGCGCCTGCGCATCAAGCGTTACCTGTTCACCGGCCTGCTCACGTTCATTCCGCTGTGGGTGACGTGGGTGGTGTTCAAGTTCGTGCTGAGCATGCTCGCAGGCATCGGCACGCCGCTGGCGTCCGCGCTGCTCACCACGCTTTCGTCCACCACGCCGCTGGCCGGCGTGGCGCTCAACAATGCGTGGATCACCTTCATCATCGCGCTGTTGCTGACGCTGGGTGTGCTTTACGTGCTCGGCTGGCTGGCCAACCGCGTCATCGGCCAGCGCTTGATCGATGGTTTCGACGCGTTGCTCGCGCGCATTCCGCTGGTGCAGACCATCTACGGTGGCACCAAGAAGCTGATGGCCGTGCTGCAGCAGAAACCCTCGGGCGTGCAGCGCGTGGTGCTGATCGATTTCCCGCGCAAGGGCATGAAGGTGGTGGGCTTCGTCACGCGCGTCATGACCGAGGAAGGCACCGGCCGCGAGATGGCCGCCGTGTATATCCCGACCACGCCCAACCCGACCGGCGGTTATCTCGAAGTGGTGCCGGTGGACGAACTCACGCCTACCGACTGGACCATGGACCAAGCCATGGCCTTCATCATTTCCGGTGGTGCGGTAGCGCCGGACACGTTGCCGGCGTCGCCGGCTGTGTTGCGAGAGGGCTCGCAAGACAACGCGTGACGCTGGAAAAGGACTTTCGGCACGACGGCCAAAGTCACCGAATTCCTGCTTTCGCAGGAATGACGTGAGGACATATCCACACGCAGCGCGCGTCCACGCACTCGTCATCCCCGCGAAAGCGGGGATCCAGTGACTTCCCTCAAGTCGCCGAAGCCACTGATTGCCGCCTTGCGCCTGTCAAAACGCGCTTCCTCCACAAGAACGCCGCGAGGAAAGATCAAGGCACTAGTTGCGCCTTACGCCACCACCTCGAACGGCCGCATCATTTCGTTCGAGGCGTGTTCCAGCAGATGGCAATGCCATACGTAGCGGCCGGTATAGCCTTCAAACGTGATGATGTAGCGCGTGATCATGCCGGGATACACCTGCGCGGTGTCTTTCCAGCCCGCCTCGTGCGGCGGTGGCGGTTGCGCGGGGCCGGTGTAGCGGATCGTCTTTGATTCCAGGTATTGGTCCACATCGAACGGGCGGCGATCGAGGATCTGGAAGCGCACCAGATGCAGGTGGATCGGGTGCGTGTCCTCCGTAAGGTTGAGGAAGCTCCAGATCTCCGTACTGCCCAGTTTGGGCTTCTCGCTCACCGGTTCGTGCCAGCGCTTGCCATCGAGCAGCATCAGCATGGGCGTTGCCACGCAATCGGCGTACTCGTCGATGGTCAACACGCGCGTCTGCGTGGCGCTCGCCTCGGCGGCGCGCGGCACGTCGCGCAGTTTTGACGGCACGCGGCTGCCATCCTGCACCTGCCCTGCGCCCACCTTGAACTGCATGATCGGCAGCACGTCGTTCATCAGCTCGATGGTGGCGCCAGCCATGCGGGCAAAATCCACAATCAAATCTGCGCGCTCGCCGGGCGCGAGAAACAAGTTGGTCTGCTGCACGGGCGCGGCCAGCAGGCCCTGGTCGCTCCCGATCTGCGTGAAAGCCTTCTGCCCGCGCAGGCTCAAGCGGAAGAAACGCCCGTTCGCAGCATTCAATACGCGGAAACGATAGCGCCGCGGCTGCACCTCAAAATGTGGCATCAGCGCGCCATTCACCAGCATGGCGTCGCCGAAGACCTCCGGCATCCATGGCGCGTCGCTGACGCCGGATACCGGGTAATAGAACTGGCCGTTTTCGGTGAGCAGGCGATCGGTTAGCACCAGCGGCACTTCGTGCTCGCCGTCGGGCAAGCCGAGCGACAACTCATGTTCGTCACGCAGCAGATACAGGCCGAACAAGCCGGCGTAAAGATTCAACCGTTCGATGCCCATGGTGTGGTCGTGATACCAGAGCGTCGCGGCGTCCTGCTTGTTGGGGTACGTCTGGCGGCGCGATTGCCCTGGCACGAACCAATCGGTGGGATAACCATCGTCCGATGCGGGCACGCGAGCGCCATGCACGTGCACTACGCTGCGCACCTCCGGCTTGTCGGCTTCCGCACCGCAAATGTGATGATCGATAGGGAGAAAGTGCTTGGTCGGCAACTGGTTCAGCCACTCCACCTGCACGGCCTCGCCGCTGCGCGCCTCGATCGTCGGGCCGGGCATGCTGTTGCCGTAGGTCCACACGCGTGCCGGGGGAAGATCGCGATGCACGCGTTGTGTGGTTTCGCGCATGGCGATGCGCAATGGCACACCCGGCTTCGGGTGCAGTACTTCAGGCAACGGCAGCGGATCGACGAACGGTGCCAAACGCGTGGGGTCGATCAGTTTCGGCACAGAGGCCTGGTCGGCCACCGCATGTTTGCAGAGGCTGCTGCCGTGCACGGGTGACATGGCCATGTGCATCGGCGCGCCAAATGCACGCCATACGCCAGCAGTGGCCATCCAGCCCACGCCCTGGAGAAAACGACGACGCGAGGGATGCAAGGTTCATCGCCTCCATGAAAAAAGGAAACGCCCCGGAACACGTCCGGGGCGTTGAAACACGACTTCGGGTCAGCCGTGATGAGGATGCGGCAAGCTCGACCAGGGCCACGGCGAAGGCTGCTTCACCGGCTGGCCGGTCTGCTCATCGAGCACCAGCGTGCGATGGCTGGCGAACGGCTGGTAGAAGTCGAACATCGAATCCAGCGAACCGGCCATCGCATCGAACGACCCCCCGCCGAGACGCTTGCCGTGCAGCCAGTTGTCTTCGATGAAGCGCATCACCGACGACTGATCCGTCACCGTGTGGTCCACGTGGTTGCTGCGGGCCCACGGCGAAACCACCAGCAGCGGCAGGCGTGGGCCATAACCGCAGCGACCTTGCACTGGCTTGCCCTTGCTGTTGGTGCCCGACAACGTGCCGCGCGCCTTGCACACGCCCTCGCCATCCAGCGCATCTTCAGTGGTGGCAGAGGCATTCACGCGCGGCGCGGCCTGGTGGTCGTACCAGCCGTCGGAGTCGTCATAGGCGATGACCACGGCGGTGTCCTGCCAGTCCGGCTGCTGCTGCAGGAAGTTGATCACGTGCACGATGAACTGCTGCTCGTCCAGCGGATCGGAATAGCCGGCGTGACCGTCCTGGTAACCCGGCGCCTTCAGGAAGCTCACCGCCGGGAAGTTGCCAGCGGAAACGGCCGCGAAGAAATCACTGGTGTCGTACTGGTGATTGCCCGCATCGCCCTGGTGGCCGATGGTCGACACCGACGTCGGACGCGCGTGCGTCGGGTTGGCGGTGGAAACGTAGTACTGGAAGGGCTGATGATGCGGGATGTAATCCGCCTTCGCCGTCTTCGTCACGGCAGAGAGCGTGCTGCGCTTGCAACCGGTGGTGTTGTTGGCGTTCGTCTGCGTGAGATCGAAACCGCCCTCGAAGAAACCCCAGGTGATGCCGGCATCGTTGAGCATGTCGCCCACGTTCCTGCCACCGAACTGCACCTGGTTGCCCGTGGGTGAGGAACACACGTCGCCGATCGGATCGGCGTCGCTGATCAGCGTGAGGCCGCCTTGGCCGTCATCAATTTCGTTGGCGGTGCCGTTGAGCGTCTGCGTGACGCCGTTGGTTTGGCCTGAAATCAGGTTGATCGCGCCCGGCGTGGACGGGCCGAAGGTGGTGCCGTAGCTGTTGTCGCTCATGGCGAACCACTGCGCGTAGTTCCACAGCGCGGTGACGGTGTTGCCGTCGTAGTAGCCCATGACCTGGCCGGTACCTTCCTGCTCGGCCGTGCCGCCCGGCAGCGTTTCACCCGTGCCGGTGTATTTGGGAAAGAGATCCATCTTGCCGCCGTCGAACGCCTGCTGCTCCGGACCGTAGTCGTGATCCTGGTCGGCCGTCGCGGCCTGCGTACGCGCCAGGCGGAACGGGTTGATCGCGCCCGTGCCGTTCGCGCTGTTGCGCTGGTTCGGGTTGTTGGTCAGCAGGCGACGGTCGTAGCCATTCACGTTCGGGGTGAACGGGCGGGCGTAGAAGCTCGGCTCATCCTTGCCATTGGCGGCATAGGGATACGTGCCGAAGTAATGATCGAAGGAAACGTTCTCCTGGAAGATCACCACCAGGTGCTTGATCGGCGTGGCCCTGCGCGTGTCGCCGCCGCCGTGGTGCGCATCGGTGAGGGCTTCGGCGTGAACCGGAAGCTGGGCAAGAGAAATGGCGGAAAGGCTTAGAACGCACGCGGCAATGCAGACTGCGAGGTTGTTTCGCATGGAGGACTCCCTACGGTCGCGGTGATGCGCTTCCCCTCAAGCGCTGCTCCCGCCGACCTTAGGCTCGCCAGGTGACAGGCAAATAACAGGAAACCATCGCATTTTCATGCGATTGCGCTTATGGGATCGGTTTCACGCAAGCCGCGCTCGCCGCCCCGTTGGACGTCCAGAGGCCGCCAGCCCCCGCAACGGTGGTGGTCATGAAGACCACCATTCCTTCAGATGTTCCCGGTTGCGAGAACCGCCCCTGACCTTTGACACTGTCTGGACCGTGACTTGCGGCCTAGCCTGAAAAGTCATTCACGCGATGCGGGGTAGCGCCAGGTCCCTTGCGATCGCTGCATTAATCGCCGACCTGCGCGGCCAACGAACCACAGAGGGACATCCATGACCAAACCGTATATGAAGCCCATTGCGCTCGCCGTGAGCGTGGCCCTGTCGCTGAGCGCCTGCGGCAAGCACGAGGACGCCGAAAAGGCCCCGGCCGCCAGCAGCACCGCGCCTGCCGCCGCCAGCACCGCGGCCATGGCCGCCGCCGCGCCCAAGAGCGTGTTCGACATCAGCGAACTGGATACCAATGTCCAGGCGTGCCAGGACTTCAACGGTTTCGTCAACAGCAAGTGGGTGGCCGCCAACCCGATCCCGAGCGACCGCACCCGCTGGGGCGCCTTCGATAAGCTCGCCGAAGACAGCCTCAATACGCAGCACGACATCGTCGATGCCGCCGCCAAGGGTTCTGCCGACGCCAAGGCGGGTTCCATCGAACAGAAGATCGGCTACCTGTACGCCTCGGGCATGGACGAAGCGGCCATCGAGAAGGTCGGCTTCGATCCGATCAAGCCCAAGCTGGACGCCATCGCCGCGCTGAAGTCCGGCAAGGACGTGGCCAACTACCTTACCCAGAACTTCAGCACGGGTGACATGCAGGTGTTCCAGTTCGGCTCCGGCGCCGACTTCAAGGACGCCAAGATGCAGATCGCCTTCACCCAGCAGGCCGGCCTTGGCCTGCCCACGAAGGACTACTACAGCGACGCGAAGTACAAGGAAATCCGTGACGCGTACCTCGAGCACATCGCCAAGACGCTCGAACTCACCGGCGTGTCCGAAGCCGACGCCAAGAAGCAGGCCGACCAGGTGCTTGCGTTCGAAACCGAACTGGCCAAGGCATCGCTGGCGCCGGTGGAACTGCGCACGCCGGAAAACCAGTACCACTTCGTCACCGTCAAGGAAGCCGACAAGATCACCCCGCACTTCAGCTGGGAAGATTTCTTCAAGGCCCAGGGCGTGACCGTCGACAAGGGCTTCTCGCTGTCGCAGCCGAAGTTCTTCGCCGAGTTCGACAAGCTGCTCGCCAGCGCACCGGCCGACCAGTGGCAGGCCTACCTGCGCTTCCACACCATCGATGACGCCTCGCCGCTGCTCAGCAAGGCCTTCCAGGACAATCGCTTCGATTTCTACGGCAAGACGCTCTCCGGCCAGCCGGAACAGAAGCCGCGCTGGAAGCGCGTGCTCGGCGGCGTGAACGAGTCGATGGGTGAAGCGCTGGGCCAGCTCTACGTAGCCAAGGTGTTCACGCCCGAAGCCAAGCAGCGCGCGCAGGAACTGGTGGACAACGTGCGCAACGCGCTCAAGGCCCGCATCCAGAACCTCGACTGGATGAGCGCGGAGACCAAGGAAAAGGCCATCGCCAAGTGGAACACCTTCCTGCCGAAGATCGGCTACCCGGACAAGTGGCGTAGCTGGGACGGCCTGGACATCAAGCAGGGCGACTACTACGGCAACGTCATGGCCGCCGCCAAGTTCAACTACCAGTACGACCTGGCGAAGATCGGCAAGCCGACCGACCGCAAGGACTGGGGCATGACCCCGCAGACGGTCAACGCCTATTACAACCCGACCGACAATACGATCAACTTCCCGGCCGCGATCCTGCAGCCACCGTTCTTCTATGCCAACGGTGACGACGCCATCAACTACGGCGGCATCGGTGCCGTGATCGGCCACGAAGCCAGCCACGGCTTCGACGACGAAGGCAGCCAGTTCGATGGCGAAGGCAACAACGCCAACTGGTGGACGAAGGAAGACCGCGAGAAGTTCGACCAGCGCACCGACCGCCTGGTGGCGCAGTTCAACGACTACGCCCCGGTCAAGGACAAGCCGGATGCGCACGTCAATGGCAAGCTAACCCTGGGCGAGAACATCGCCGACCTGGGCGGCCTCAACGTGGCATACGACGCCCTGCAGGAAGCGCTGAAAAAGAACCCGCAGGAAGCCAACGAGAAGGTCGACGGCTACACCGAAGACCAGCGCTTCTTCCTGAGCTGGGCCCGCGTGTGGCGCGGCAACATCCGCGAGAAGGAAGCGCTGCTGCGTCTGAACACCGATCCGCACGCCCCGGCGTCGCTGCGTGCCATCGGCGCTCCGTCCAACATGGAAGCCTTCGCTACCGCTTACCAGTGCAAGCCGGGCGACACCATGGTGCGTTCGGGCGACAAGCAGGTGAAGATCTGGTAATGCCTCATCACTGAGGTTTGGACGTCCGAAGCATTTGGACGTCCATGAAGACGAAGGGCGCTGCATCTTGCAGCGCCCTTTTTCTTTTGCCCGACGTGCCACGTCGTTGCCTAACGTGCCATGCGTTGGCTGAAGCGCCTTTTTGTGGGAGCGCACCCTGTGCGCGACAACCTCACGTTCCAATGGCGCCGCGATGCCACGGTTCGCACAAGGTGCGCTCCTACAACGCGTATCACCTCGCCGGGCAGCCTTCCCCTTGCAGGAGCGCACCCTGCTGCGACCGCAGAGTTGCGTCGATGCTGTTTCGCGGGGCTGCCGCGTACAGGATGCGCTCCCACAAGGCATTCGTCAGATCGAGCGGTGTTATCTGCCCCGCGCTCGCCTTGCCTCGTACGCCTTCAGGTGCGCATACGCCGTGCGCAGCATGGTCATCTCTTCCGCCGAGGCGCCGGAGCGCGCCAGCAAATCGCCAACCACGTGATCGGCTTCGATCTGACCGCCCTGCTCCAGATCACGCATCATCGAAGCACTCAGCGCCGAGCCTTTCTCGGTAAGCACGCCACGTGCTCGCGCCATCACCGCATCGGCGGGCGCATGGCCGTTGTGCTCGGCAACGCGCCGGCAATCTTCCAGCAGATGCAGCGTGGCCTGCTCGCCGCCTTCGGCCGCCATGATGTCGCCGACGGGTGCACGCATGAGGCAGGTGATGCCAGCGAGCGAGGCCAGGAATACCCATTTGTCCCACATGTCTTGCAGGATCGTGGTGCTGAGTCGTTGCTCGAACCTGGCCCTCGACATGGTGGCGAGAATGCGTTCCACGCGTTCGCTGCGCGAGCCGTCGCGTTCGCCGAAGGTCACGCTGTGCGACTGATTCAAATGGCGCACCACGCCCTGCACGTCCAGCGTGGCGGCAATGACGCATTGACCGCCGAGCACCCGTTCCGCGCCAAAGCGTGAATCGAGCAAGTCCAGATGCCGCATGCCGTTCAACAGGGGGAGAATCGCTGTATGCGGCCCGACCGCCGGCGCCATGTCCTCCATCACCTGCGGCAGGTGATAGGCCTTGCAGCTCAACAGGATCAGATCGTAAGGCTGCTTTAGCGAGCCTGCCTGCACGGTCGGCGGAGCAGGCAGCGTCGCGTCGCCAAAGCTGCTGCGGATGACCAGCCCGTGTTCCGCGAGTTGCGCCGCGCGTTTTTCGCGCACCAAGAAACACACATCCGCCCCGCTCTCCAGCAGGCGCCCGCCGAAGTAGCCGCCTGTCGCACCCGCACCGATCACCAGCGTTCGCATCGTTCGTCCTCCAACGTGAGGAGGCAGAGGCTAACGCACTCGGCGGGCCCCATTGCGCCCCCGGCCAAAGCGCGCGTCGCGCACCAATAGACAATTGCAACTCATTCTCATTACCAATAACATTCACTGAATGACTGTCGGCGGGTTCTTACAGGTGATGGACCACCCGATCAGACAAAAGCGTTTTAACTCAGATGCTTGAAACCATGCAGCCTTCGACGCCCCGCCGCCGCCACTCGTCGATCTGCCCGGCCTGACCTCGGTCGACCGGCCCACATTCTTACGACGAGCTCCCCATGGCCTACATCAAGAGTCGCAAACACCCCATTTCGCGTAACGCGTTGAGCGTCGCCACCGCCACACTCATGACGGGCCTGGCGATGGCCCAGCCTGCCCTCGCCGCCGACACGACGCCCGACACCACCAATCCCACCAGCACCGCCACCAAGAACCTGGCCGGCGTGGACGTGCAGGCGTCGACCATCAGCGACTACAAGGTCGACAACCTGCAGTCGTCCAAATACACGCAGCCCATCCTGGACACCACGCAGACCGTGCAGGTGATCAGCAAGGACCTGTTCCTGCAGCAGGGCGCAACCACGCTGACCGAAGCACTGCGCAACAGCCCGGGTGTGGGCACTTTCTACGTGGGCGAGAACGGCACCACGTCCACTGGCGATTCCATCTACATGCGCGGTTTCGACACGTCGGGCAGCATCTTCGTCGACGGTGTGCGCGACCTGGGCACCATTTCGCGCGACGTCTTCAACACCGAGTCGGTGGAAGTGATCAAGGGCCCAGCGAGCACGGACAACGGCCGTACGGCGCCGACCGGCGCGATCAACATGGTCAGCAAGCAGCCGGAGCTGGGCAGTGGCGTGAGTGCGTCGCTGTCCTATGGCAGCGCAGACCAGCGTCGCGTCACTGCCGACTGGAATCAGGGGGTAAGCCCTTCCTCGGCCTTCCGCCTCAACGTCATGGGCCAGGATTTCGGCGTGCCGGGCCGCGACAAGGTGGAGAACAACCGCTGGGGTGTCGCGCCGAGCTTCGCCTTCGGCCTGGGCACGGCCACGCGCGTGTATCTCGACTACATGCATATCAAGCAGAACAACGTGCCCGATGGCGGCGTGCCGACCATTGGGCTGCCTGGCTACACCAGCCCTGATCCGAAGCGTCCGTTCATCACCAATGCGCCGGAAGTGGATTCGTCCAACTTCTACGGCACCACGGCCGACCATGACCATGTCACCGCGGACATGTTCACCGCGCGCATCGAGCACGACTTCAACGACCAGCTCGCATTCCATAATACGTTCCGCGGGGGCCGCACGTTCGAGGATTACCTGCTGACGTCGTTCATGGGCAGCGCGGCGAACCTGCTGACGCCGAATCCCAATGATCCCTCCACCTGGTCCATCGCGCGCAGCAACCCCACGTTCAAGCACCAGTCCAACCGCATCATCACGGACCAGGCCAACGTTACCTACAACTTCGAAACCGGCTCGATCACGCACAACCTGAGCAGTGGCATCGAGCTGACGCAGGAGAAGGCCACCACCATCGGCTATGTCGCGTTGAACGGCACCACCTGGCCGGCCGCCAGTTTGTACAACCCGAACTGGGACGTGAAGGGCCTGATCTACGGGCAGAACGGCGCCTATACGGACGGCCAAACGGATACGGCATCGGCCTACCTGTTCGACACGCTGAAGTTCGGCGAGCATTGGCAGGTGAATGCCGGCACGCGCCTGGACCACTACACCACCGACTACGCCAGCATGGTGGCGTGCGGCGCCAAGAACGGCCCGGTTTGCGGCACGCTGCCCACCGGCTCCGTCGTGCAGGGCCTGACCACCAGCGTGAGCGACAACCTGTGGAACTGGAAGCTCGGCGTGCTGTACAAGCCGGTGCCAAACGGTTCCATCTACATCAATTACGCCGTATCGGCCGAACCTCCGGGCGGTAATACGCTCACGCTGTCGAGCTCCACCAACAGTCTCGATAACCCGAATCTGGAACCCGAACGCGCACGCACCTATGAAGTGGGCACGAAGTGGGATCTGATGGACGACAAGCTGCTGCTCACCGGCGCGCTATACCAGT
>Ga0209759_1001406_pt1 | contig 13764 bp, 11 predicted proteins | sample AraplaCL_Col_mMS_FD_184261 | JGI IMG/M metagenome (GOLD analysis project Ga0209759, IMG submission 184261) | Arabidopsis root microbial communities from the University of North Carolina, USA - plate scrape CL_Col_mMS (SPAdes) (version 2) | ecosystem: Host-associated > Plants > Roots >...
TGCACATGCTCGCTCGTCTATGCTTCGGCGTCGTCCGTTCCGGGCAGCCCTATCGCGCCGACTGGCTGGTCAAGACTTGACGTTCAAGACGGTATCTACTTGCAGTCGCCAAGGTACAAGCATGCAGGGCGATGCAGGGCGGGTTAGCCGCAGGCGTAACCCGCAACCGCGTCGCACCATCAATGCCGCGAGGCGGCGCGTTCGAGTTCGTCCACCAGCTCTTCGTAGATGCGCTCGCGTGACGACGAGATGTCGCCGCGCACCCCGCACCCCGCACGACGGCCGGTGCCGGTGCGCGCTGGTGACGAACTTGCAGTCGCCAAGGTACAAGCATGCAGGGCGATGTAGGGCGGGTTAGCCGCAGGCGTAACCCGCAACCGCGTCGCACCATCAATGCCGCGAGACGGCGCGCTCCAGCTCGTCCATCAGCTCTTCTTAGATGCGCTCGCGTGACGGCGAGATGTCGCCGCGCGCACCCCGCACCCCGCACGACGGCCGGTGCCGGTGCGCGCTGGTGGCGAACTTGCAGTCGCCAAGGTACAAGCATGTAGGGCGATGTAGGGCGGGTTAGCCGCAGGCGTAACCCGCAACCGCGTCGCACCATCAATGCCGCGAGGCGGCGCGCTCCAGCTCGTCCATCAGCTCTTCGTAGATGCGCTCGCGCGAAGGCGAGATGTCGCCGCGCGCGATCGCCGCGCGCACGCCGCACGACGGCTCGTGCCGGTGGGTGCAGTTGGCGAACTTGCAGTCGCCCAGGTACATGCCGTAGTCCAGCATCAGCGAGCCGAGTTCGGCCGACTTGATGTGGTGGATGCCGAACTCCTGGAAGCCGGGGGAGTCGATCAACGCGCTGCGACGCGCGTCGTCCAGCCAGTACCAGGTGGTGGTGGTGGTGGTGTGCTTGCCCGACTTCAAGGCCTTGGAGATCTCGCCCACCTGCGCGTCGGCGTGCGGCACGAGCAGGTTGACCAGCGTGCTCTTGCCCATGCCGCTGGGACCCAGCACCAGCGTGGTCTTGTCCTTGAGCAGCGGGTCGAACAGCGACTTGGTGCCGGCCGAATCGGTCTTGACGGCCACTTCGAGCACGTCGTAGCCCATGCGGCGGTACGGTGCCAGGCGTTCGCGCGCCGCGGCGGCCTCGGGCAGGTCGATCTTGTTCAGGACGATCTTGACCGCGATGCGGCCGTCCTCGGCGGCGATCAGCGCCCGCGCCAGCTGCGATTCGCTGTAGGGCGGATCCGTGGCCACCATGATCAGCAGCAGGTCGATGTTGGCCGCGAAGTTCTTGCTGCGCCATTCGTCCTGGCGCTTGAGCAGGCTGGTGCGCGGCTCGAACGACTCGATGACGGCTTCGTCGCCGGAAACCTGCCAGCGCACGTGGTCGCCGACGATCACCTCGCTCTTCTTGCCGCGGCCGTGTGCCAGCATGCGCGTGCCGTCGGCTGTCTCGATGACCGAGTGGCGGCCATGCACGCCGACCACGCGCGCCAGCGCCAGCCCGGATGCGCGCGGGGCGCCGCGCGTTGCGCTCAAGCCGCCGCTCCCAGCAGCTTGGCATCTGCCAGCCCCAGCGCCGCGATGCGCGAGGACGCCGGCGGGTGCGAGTAGTAGAAGCGCACGTAGAGCGGATCGGGCGTGAGGGTGGACGCGTTGTCCTCGTACAGCTTGAGCAGCGCGCGCACCAGGTCGGCGGCATTGGCGTTGCTCCGTGCGTAGGCGTCGGCCTGGTATTCGTCGCGGCGCGACAGGCTGGCGAAGACCGGCGAGACGAAGAACAGGAACGGCGGCAGCGCCATCATGAACAGCAGCAGCGCCAGCGCGTCGTTGGAGTAGCGGATGTTGGGCGTGACCCCCAGCCCCGTGTAGAAGGCCCCCTGCGCCGCGAGCCAGCCCAGCAGCGCGAAGCCCGCCAGGCTGGTGGCGAGCATCAGCACCACGCGCTTGACGATGTGGCGATGCGCGAAGTGGCCCAGTTCGTGCGCCAGCACGGCCTCCACTTCGTCGCCGTTCAGGCGCTGCAGCAGGGTGTCGAAGAAGACCACGCGCTTGCCCGCGCCAAAGCCGGTGAAGTAGGCGTTGGCGTGCGCCGAGCGGCGGCTGCCGTCCATCACGAAGAAGCCCTTGGCGCGGAAGCCGCAGCGCTGCATCAGCGACTGCACGCGCGCGACCAGCGCGTCGTCGGACAGCGGCTCGAACTTGTTGAACAGCGGCGCGATCAGCGTCGGGTAGATCACCATCGCGAGCAGCTGGAACACCGTCAGCGCGCCCCAGGCCCAGGCCCACCACAGCGCTCCGGTGGCCTGCATGATCCACAGCACCAGCGCCAGCAGCGGGCCGCCGATCGCGATGCCCAGCAGCGTCGACTTGACCAGGTCGGTGACGAACAACGCGACCGTCGTCTTGTTGAATCCGAAGCGCTGCTCGAGACGGAACGTGCTGTACAGGTCGAACGGCAATTCGAGCAGCGCGCCGATGACCACGAAGGCGCCGATCAGCAGCAGTTGGTAGGCCATCGCGCCCCAGCGCGGTGCGACGTGGGCGAGGAGCAGGTCGTTGAGCGCGGCGAGGCCGCCCATCAGCGTCCAGCAGATCAGCACGGCGCTGCCGAACGCGTCGCTGGCGATGCCGAACCGCAGCTTGGCAAGCGTGTAGTCGGCGGCCTTCTGGTGTGCCGCCAGCGCCACGGTGCCGGCGAACGCCGCGGGCACGCTGGCGCGATGCGCGGCCACGTGGCGCATCTGCCGCGTGGCCAGCCAGAACTTGACGAGCAGCGAGGCCAGGACGGCGGCCGAGAAGGCGAGGGACAGGACAGCAGGATTCATGGGTTGCAAGTGTAGGGGGTCGGGCCGCCGGTTCCGGCGCGCCAACCCCGGCGTTTCGGGCTGGGCGGGCGCCGGGAACCCCGCTTGCAGGTGCGGCCATGCCCGGCAGGATGCAAGAGCCAGGGTTGACACCTTGTTACGGCTCGGCGAGCGCCAGACATCCTCGGCAGCAATCGCCCGACTACCATGCCGGGGGAGGGCGGGGCGACCACGAGATGGAGACCGACCGTGATAGATCAGGACATCGACGGCAAGGTGCCGCCCGAAACGGCGGCCGGAGCCAGCGGCGCGCCCAAGGGCGCGCCCGAAACCCTCGAGCAACAACTTGAAAGGGAACGCGAAGCGCGCGTTCTCATGCGCGAGCGCCTGCGCACCACCGAGGCGCTGGCGGCCGAGTCGCAAGCGCTGCGCGCGCGGATGGCACAAGAGCTCGAGCGCGTGACGGCCGATCGCGATCGGCTGCGCATCGAGGCCGAAGCCGCGGCCGCGGCCGCGCCGGTAGCTGCCGAACCCGCGCCGGTGCGCGCAGCAGCGCCGGCGTCCGCGCCACGGCATGCCGCGGCGCGCGCGGTCGAGCCCCCATTGACTTCCCGCGCGCTGCCGCCCAAGGCGCCGCATGCCGACGACCGGCCGCTGAAGCCCCCGGTGCCTGCGGCTCGCAAGGGCCCGTGGGGCGCGCTGGCGATGCTCAGCGTGGTCGCCGTGGCCGTGGGCGCGCTCGCCTGGTACAAGGGCTCGCTGCCCGGTTTGAAGGAATTGCAGTCGGTGCTGGACCCGCCCGCGCCGGTGACCGCCGCGGCGGCCAACCGCCAGGCCACTGCGCCGGCGCCCGGCGCGCGCCCCGACGCCGTTGCGCCGGCGACGGCACAGGCCACCGTCGCCAGGGCCGCCCCGGCCAGCGGGCCGGTGGCGTTGCCGCCGCTGACGCCTGATGCCCAGCTCGCGGCCGCGCCCTCGGCGGCGGGCCCGGTCGCCGCCGCATCGCCGGCGGGCATGTCGACGGCGGAAATGGTGGGCCGCTTGCGCAAGGCGCTGGACGGCGAAGGCATCGCGTCGCCGGTCGACGTCGACGTCGCGACGGGCCGCGTGCAGGTCACCGATCCCAAGGCCGACGACGCGCTGCGCCAGCGCACGGAGATGGTCATCCGCGCGGTCTACGCGGGCGCCAGCCTGCCCGAGCCGCAGATCGAACATCGCTGGTTGTCGCCGATGCACGGCGCGCGCGAGACGGTGGCATCGACCGATGCGCCAGCGGCCGCGCGCACGGCTGCGCCGGCCGCGGCGCCGTCGCCCGACAGCGTGGCCGCAGGCCGGCATGCCGCGCTCGCGCGGGGACAGGAGCATCGCCGCGCGGCGGAAGTCTCGGTGGCTGCCGCCGAGGAGTTGACGCCGGTGCTGCCCGCCGGACGAGTGACCGCGGCCTGCATGGATGGGCTCGTGGGCAAGTCGACGGCGCGCCGGGCGAACCTGACGGCCTGCATGAAGCACAGCTGTTGCAGCAGCGCCGCGAACCACAATTCCGAGGAGTGCCGCGCCTACGAAAGAGCCTATCCGTTCACCTGCAGCGCCGGTTGAGCGGGAGCCCGCGCCGCCAGGCGGACGGCGCGCGATTTGCCACGACGCGGAAGGGGGCGTTGCCTCGCGCAAGCCCATTCTTCGTCATCCAAGTGCAAAGGAGTCCGTCAATGGACACGCTCAACGAAACCCTCAGCCATGACGTCATCACTTCCGACCGAGTCGAAGGCACGGCGGTCTACAACGACGCCGGCGACAAGCTCGGCTCGATCGACTATCTCGTGATCGACAAGCGTTCGGGCCAGGTGCGCTACGCCGCGCTCGAGTTCGGCGGCTTCCTGGGAATCGGCACGAATCGCTATCCGGTGCCGTGGAGCCTGCTCGACTACAGCACCGAGCGCGGCGGCTACGTCGTGCCCATCACCAAGGAAACGCTGGACGGCGCGCCACGCTACGAGGAAGGCAAGCGTCCGGACTATGACGAGCAGTACGGCCGCAACGTCTACGACTATTACGGCGTGGGCTGGTAAGACAGGCTGATGCCTGGCGCGCGCACGGGCACGTGGCCCGAGCGCGCGGCTTCAGTGCTGCGACGGCCCCATGGCCAGCACGGCCCGCGCATCCTGCGCGCGGGGGAGCGAAGCGCACGGTGTGCGGTGCGTCGAGTCCGCCGTGGCTGCTCAGGCATCGTCATGGTCGAACCAGTCGTCGAACGAACCTTCGTCCTCGGGGTCGTCGTCGACTTGGACGTCGATGTCGTGGCAATCGGAATCGAACACGTCTGCATGACCGACGTGCACATGCACCGGCCCGTGGTCGTGCGAGAACACATGCGCCCGCGCACCGTGCACGAGTGCGAACGCCGCGATCACGACGGCAAGGGCTTTCCAGGGATGGCGGGGGCTCGGGTTCACGGCGGTCTCCTTCAGGCGATGAGCTGCACGATAGGCACGCTGCCGGCGTCCCGCCAGCGCGACGCGACGGGCGCGGCGATCGGCAGGACGAAGCGAACCCAGGCGTGACGGGCCGCGCCCGCGACCTGCGCGAGAATGGCAGCGTGTGCGCCGGCCTTGCCCGTCGCCGAACCCCATTCGCCCCGGAGACCCGATGACCGACACGCTGCTGCAGAAATCCGAGAACAACCTGATCTGGGTCGACATGGAGATGACCGGCCTGTTCCCGGACACCGACCGCATCATCGAGGTGGCGGTGGTCATCACCGACCCGCAGCTGACGGTGCGCGTCGAGGGCCCCGTCTTCGCGATCCACCAGAGCGACGCCACGCTCGACGCGATGGACGCCTGGAACAAGGGCACGCACGGCCGCAGCGGGCTGATCGACCGCGTCAAGGCGTCGACCGTCACCGAGGAGCAGGCCGAAGCCGCGCTGATCGAATGGATGAGCCAGTACGTGCCCAAGGGCAAGAGCCCGATGTGCGGCAACTCGATCTGCCAGGACCGCCGCTTCATGGCGCGCACCATGCCCAAGCTGGAAGAGTTCTTCCACTACCGCAATCTCGACGTCAGCACGCTCAAGGAACTGGCCAAACGCTGGAAGCCGTCGGCGCTCGAGGGCCTGAAGAAGGCGGGCAAGCACACGGCGCTGGCGGACATCCAGGAGTCGATCGATGAGCTGGTGCACTACCGGGCGACCTTGCTGAACGTCTGAACGCTCAGGCGCGGTCGCGCGCCACTCGCGCGAGATAGTCCTCCAGCGTGCGATCCGCCAGCGGCTTGACCAGCACGGCGACCACGTTGGTCTGGCGGCCGATGACGTAGCCTTCGCGCAGGCGCACCGGCAGGAACCCGCAGCGCGCCCAGAAGCGTTCGGCGCGCGTGTTGCCGACCACGACGCCCAGCCGCATCCAGAGCGCGCCGTGGTCGCGCGCCCACTGCTCCAGCGCGGCGTAGAGGCGTTGCGCCTCGCCGCTGCCTTGGCGCGACGCGTCCACCATGAACAGCCCGATGTGGCAGACATCCGCGGCGAACAGGTCCGCCACGATGCCGGCGAAGGCGGCGAGTCGTCCGGAGGGGTCGACGAATCCGATCTGCCAGACGCGCGACCACGGCACGTCGGACGGCGGCGTTTCCGTCAATTCCACACGCGCCTGGTCGGCACCTGCCGGCTCCCCCTGCACGGCCACGAAGTACGCGGGGGTTGGCCTCGAAAAAGCGCTGCAGCAAGGGCGCGTCGCCGGCGGTCAGTTCGATCGCGCGCAGGGCGTCGATCGGCGACCTGGGCAGCGTGGCGGGTCTCATCTCGACACGCGGCTCGTCGGCTCGGCCGGCCGGGGCAGCTCGCGCGGCGGGCGGTTCGACAGGCGATAGGGCGCCTGGCGCTTGCGCAGCGCCCGCAGCAGGCCCTGGGCCTCGTCATCGGGCCATTGCGGGGTCTTGCGGTACTCGCTGCAGTCGCTCTTGCGCGTCATCAGCTGATGGTTGATCAGCTCGCGCCGCAGCGTCGCGTGGTCGCCGAAGACGTGCCAGGCCTTCAGCACCCGGTTGACCTCGGCCTCGGTGTAGACGCGGCGGGCGTCGAAACGAGTCCACAGCACCCACATCGCGAGCCGCTGCTGCGACAGCTTGGGCGGCCAGCGCGTCAGCCGGCCGCTGAAGTCGAAGCACTTGAGCGTCTTGGCGGCGCGTTCGCTCAGGCGCGGCGTCGGCAGTTCGACGTTGGGCGTCGTGGCCGGGTCGAGCAGTTCGGGCGCGTCGTGCCAGGCGTCGGGCGATGCGGGAGACGGCGGCGTTGCCGCCGGCATGGGCGCCGCGGCCGTCTGGCTGCACGCCTCAGCCTGGAGTTGCTGCAGGTTGCGCTTGCCGGCGCCGCGCGCCAGCAGGTTCATCATCTCGACATGGCCGGGCAGGCGGCCGTGCGTGATGTGGTGGTCGGCGAGCGCGCGTTCGAGCATGCGCGCGAGGGTGGAGATGTCGGGTGCCGCGTACGGCACGACGGTTCGGGTCATGGCTAAGCCTCACGTAGTCCAGCGTGTGCTCAACACTGCGCAGGAACGCAGCACTGGGGGTTGCCCTTGCCAGAGTCGAGCTCACGCGGGGTGAGACAGGCCTGAACGAAAACGAAGCGTCTGGTGGTTCACGGGGAACCGGAACGCGGCAGGTTTAGCGACGCTGGGACTGCCAGCGCGGCAACGCCTGGGTGAACTGCCGACCGAGATGACAGTCTAGCAGGATGCCGCGCGCGCCGCGGCGGCCCTCGGGGCGCGAGCGAACCGGACGAGCTCCCGACACCCGCCCGGGTATCGGGAGCCTGCCACGCGGAGCTCAGAAGGCGTAGCCGAGGGCGACGATGGCCGCGCGCGGGTTGAAGTGGATCGAGGTCGTGCGGATGTTGCCGGCGGTGTCCGAGCGGTAGTGGCTGTTGACGCGCGCCACCGAGTACGACGCCACCACGCTGATCTCGCGCGTGATCTGGTACTGCAGGCCGACGGTGGCCGCCGGGCCGATGGAGCGCGACAGGTGCACGCGTGTGGGACCGCCGTTGGCCGCATCGCCGGCCGCGGTGGACTCGAGCTTGTAGAAGCGCGTGTAGTTGAATCCGATGCCCGCGTAGGGCCGCAGCGCGCTGGACGGCTCCATGAACTTGTAGTCGATCAGCAGCGAGGGCGAGAACCACTTGGCCGTGGCGACTTCCTGGCCGTTGAACGGCACCGAGCCGACGGTGGCCGGGCCCTTGCCGTAGGTCTTGACGGTCGGCGGAACGCCGGCGGCGAGATCGAGCGCCCAGTGCGGATCGAGGTTGCGGATGTAGCCGATGTAGGGCGTCGTGACGTCGCCCACGCGGATGTTGATGCCTGGCGGCGTGAACGGGCCGCTCAGGTCGTGCGCCTTGACGTCGTCGTGGACGAAGTAGGCGCCCAGGCGCAGCTCGTTGGCGGGCGCCCCGTCCTGGGCGTGGGCGCCGGCGGCGCAGGCCGCCAGGGCGAGGGTGGCCAGGCGGAGGCTGGGGAAGAACGTGCGTTGCGTCATGCTGGCCCTCGTCAGAATTGGGCGAAGAAGGCTTGCGCGGCGGTCTCGCACGCGGCCTGCGTCAACGGGAAGTGGTAGTTGGCGACGAGGCCATTGCCCACGTCGGTGGCCAGCGTGGCCGGATCGGTCACGCCCTGGCCCAGGAACAGCGCCGTGGCCTGGGACGCGACGCTGGCCACCTCCAGCGCCATCACCCCCTGCGGCGAATTGGGCACGCCGGGCGCGCTGAAGAAGCCGGAGAAGGTCGGGTTGGACAGCACGGCGGTCTGCACGTCCGCGCTGATCTTGGTGGCGCCGGCCGTCGGCTCGGACGCGTAGACGCCGGCGGCGATCGTGCCCACCAGCGTGGGCAGCTGGCCGGCCTTGGTCGGATCGCCGTTGGTCGATGGATCGACGTCGACCACGGTGACCAGGCCGGTCGAGATCTCTGGCGCCCACAGCGCCTTCATCGCCAGCGTGTTGATCTTGTAGAAGACCTCGGGATCGTTCATGCCGCCGCACAGCATGACGGGCGCCTTGGGCGTCCAGCCGCGCAAGTCGTTCTTCTTCAGGTCTGCGCGGATGCCCAGCGCCGGCGTGGCGGCGGGTGGCAGCAGCGTGGTGGGCGTGGGGATGAAACCGTCGGGCGTCGCGATCGCGTCCAGCGCGTACTGGATGCGCAGCGAGTTGGTGAACAGGTACGGATCGCCGAAGCCCAGGTTGCCGATCGGATTGGCGGCCGCACTGGGCTGCGCGAGCGCCGCGTCCAGTGCCGGAATGCCGGTGCCCGGCTCCGAACCCGTGCCCGGCGTGACGACATCGAACACCGCGAACTGCGGCAGCTTGCCCGAACTGATGAGCGTGCTGTAGCTGTATTGGCCCGGGATGAGCGTGTCGATGCCCGGTGCATAGGTCGAGCTGTAGACGTCCGTCGGCGTGCTGTAGACGTTGCCGTAGGACTGCTGGTAGCTGTTGACGATCATCGGATAGTAGATCGTGCCGCCCAGCCCGGGCGAGCTGTACGCGATGGCCGCGTCGCCGAAGGCGAGCAGGGCGTAGGGCCCCGACATCGGCGCGGCCGCCGTGACGGGCATGCCCGCGGCCTCCATCGCGCGCTGCGTGGCCATGGCGACGTGTCCGCCCTGCGAATAGCCGGTGATGAACAGCTTGCCGTTGTCCGTGTCGCCGGAAGGCAGGCCGTCGCTCAGCGCGGTGCGCGCCGCCTTCAAGGCATTGATGACGTCCTGCGACTGCGCGTCGGCATTCAGGTACGGGTGGTAGGGCAGCGGCGACGAGTCGTAGCCGGCATAGTTGGAGGCCACCACGATGTAGCCGTGCGCGGCGAAGAACGCGGCGACCATCGCGCCTTCGGCCCAGCCCGCATTGTCGGGGTCGGTGATGTCGGCGATGTTGTAGCTCTTCTCGACCGCGGTGCCGTGCGTGTAGACCAGGACGGGCCGCGCGCCGGAGCAACCGGTGCCGCCGGTGGGCGCCATGATCGCGCCCGACGCGGTGGTCTGTTCGTTCTTGCCGCCGACCGTCTGGTAATGGAAGTAGTGGAAGTCGACGCCGCAGGTGGGCGCGCCGGCCAGCGCGAGAAGCTGCTGGCCCTGCGTGCTGGCATTGAGCTGCGCCGTCAGGTCGGCCGCGTTGAGCGAGGCGACTCGCAGCGGCGGGGATTCGATCAGCGTGCCCGCTGTCGTGCTCGTGTTGGTGCTGCCGCCGGGACTGCCGCCGCCGCAGCCCGTCAAGGCGGCCGCCACCATGGCTGCCGCGCCCATCGCCATCGTCGATCGCATCGTCATCTCCTGAGTGTTCTGGTGCGCCGTGGGCGCCGGAAACGTCACCGCCGGGCTGCCCGCGATGCTTCGTCGAAAACGATAGTCTTGGCTAGTCGTTTCCACGATGGGGTATTTCCCGCACGCGTATCGGTCCTAACATTCGCGCTTGCTCAACCGGCTCGAACGCAAATGCAAATCCCGATCCCATCCACGCGCCGCAGGCTTCTGGCAGCCGCTCTCGGCCTGCTGTCGTGTTGTGCCGCGGCGGCCGTCGACAACAGCGCGACGGTGCGTCCCGGCGACGACTTCTACCAATACGTCAACGGCGACTGGCTCGCGCAGCACGACATCCCGGCGGACAAGGCGGCCTGGGGTCCCGGCTCGGTCCTGGCCGACGAGACCGACCGCCGCATCGTCAAGCTGATCGAGGCCGCGGCGCGCGACGGGAATGCGCGCGGACAAAGGCGCCAGATCGTCGACTTCTACGCCGCCTACATGGACGAGGCCGGCATCGAGGCGCGCGGCACGGCGCCGCTGCGGCCGGCGCTGGCGCGCATCGCCGCCATCGGCGACAAGGCAGCGCTGGCCCGTGCCCTGGCCGCCACCCTGCGCGCTGACGTGGACGCGCTCAATGCGACCAATTTCGAGACCGAGAACCTGTTCGGCCTGTGGGTGACGGCCGACATGAACGACCCCGCGCACTATCGGCCCTACCTGCTGCAGGGCGGCCTGGGCATGCCCGATCGCGCGTACTACCTCGACGACAGTCCCCGCATGGCGCGGCTGCGCGAGCAGTACCAGGCCCATGTCGCCGCGACGCTGCGGCTGGCGGGCTTCGACGATGCGCCGGCGCGCGCAGAGCGCGTGATGGCCCTGGAGACCGAGCTCGCGCGCCGCCATGTCTCGCGCGAGGATTCGGAAGACGTGCTCAAGGCCAACAACGTCTGGACCTTGCGCGATTTCGCCACGCGCGCGCCCGGCCTGGACTGGCCCGCGTTCTTCCGGGCCGCGGGCCTGGGCGACCAGACGCGCTTCATCGTCTGGCAGCCGGGCGGCATCAGCGGCGCGGCGGCCCTCGTCGGCAGCGTCGACCTGGCCACCTGGAAGGACTATCTGCGCTTTCACCTGGTCAACCACTTCAGCGACGTGTTGCCCAAGGCCTTCGTCGACGAGCACTTCGCCTTCCACGGCACGGCGCTGCAGGGCACGCCGCAACTGTCGGAGCGCTGGAAGCGTGCGCTGGCCGCGGCCAACCTGGCGCTGGAAGAACCCATCGGCCACCTGTATGTCGACCATTACTTCCCGCCGCAGGAAAAGCAGCGCGTGCGCGAGATGGTCGGCCACATCATCGAGGCCTTTCGCCAACGCATCGACAAGCTGGACTGGATGGCACCGGCCACGCGCGCCGAGGCCAAGGCCAAGCTGCGCAGCCTCTACGTGGGCATCGGCTATCCGGATCGGTGGCGCTCATGGGCGGGGTTGAAGGTGTCGCCAGACGACGCCTTCGGCAACGCGCTGCGCGGCGAGCAGTTCCATCTCGCGCAGCAGCTGGCCAAGCTGCACCAGGGCGTGGACCGCGCCGAATGGTCGATGGCGCCGCAGGTCGTCAACGCCGTCAACATGCCGATCCAGAATGCGATCAACTTCCCCGCCGGCAACCTGCAGCCGCCGTACTTCGACCCGCAGGCCTCCGACGCCGTCAACTACGGTGCCGTCGGCACCATCATCGGCCACGAGATCAGCCACAGCTTCGACGACCAGGGCGCCCTGTTCGATGCCGCAGGCCGCCTGCGCAACTGGTGGACGCCCGAGGACAGCGCCCACTTCAAGGCCGCGACGGCGGCGCTGGTGGCGCAATATTCCGCCTACCGGCCGTTTCCCGATCTGGCCATCAACGGCCAACAGACCTTGAGCGAGAACCTGGCCGACCTGGCGGGCATCGGCGCGTCCTACGACGCCTATCGGGCCTCGCTGCAAGGCCAGCCGGCGACGCGCGAGGGCGACGTCCAGTTCTTCTCCTCGTTCGCCCGCGTCTGGTGCCGCAAGACGCGCGAGGCCAAGCTGCGCCAGCAGATCATCGGCGACGGCCATGCCCCGGCGAAGTACCGTGCGTTCACCGTGCGCAACATCGACGCCTGGTACGAGGCGTTCGACGTGCAGCCCGGCGATGCGATGTACCTGGCGCCGGCGCAGCGGGTGAGGGCCTGGTAGGCGGCCGCGCCGGATCGGACTTACTTGGACGAGATGAGATCCACCTCGAACACCAGCGTCGCGTTGGGCGGGATCACGCCGCCGGCGCCGCGCGCGCCGTAGCCCAGTTCCGCGGGAATCGTCAGCACGCGCGTGCCGCCCGCGGCCATGCCCTGGACGCCTTCGTCCCAGCCCTTGATGACCATGCCCTGGTCGAGACCGAACACGAAGGGCTGGCCGCGATCCTTGCTGGAGTCGAACTTCTTGCCGCGGCCGTTCGGCGCCGCCGGGTCGGACAGCCAGCCCGTGTAGTGCACGGTGACCGACTGGCCGGATTTGGCGATCGGGCCGTCGCCGATCTTGGTGTCTTCGTACTGCAGGCCGGAGGGGGTGGTGGTCATGTCGTGTTTGCTCTGGTTGGGGGAAGGGGACGCCGTGGGCGCCGCGCAGGATGGGATGATGCCACCGACTTCGCGCAACCTTTCGGCCCAGGCGGGCACGGCCCTGGAGAGCCAGCCCGACGGGGTCTCGCAGTGGTCGCTGCCGTCGTGCAGCGCGGCAGGCAAGCCCAGCACCCGCGCGGCGCGGCGCAGTGCGGCCACCGCCTCGACATCGCTGCGCAATGCAAGCGGCCGCGCGCCGGTCTGCTTGGACAGCTTCTGCCCATCGTCGGCGTAGACCAGCGGCGTGTGCAGGTAGCGCGGCGTGGGCAGGCCCAGCACGCGTTGCAGATGGATCTGGCGCGCCGTGTTGTCGGCCAGGTCCTGGCCACGAACGACATCGGTGATGCCTTGCGCGGCGTCGTCGATGACCACGGCCAGCTGATAAGCCCACAGCCCGTCGGCGCGCTTGAGCACGAAGTCTCCGACGCTCAGCGTGACGTCCTGACGCTGGTCGCCCAGCAGGCGGTCGCGCCAGTCGATGACGATGTCCTCGCCCGCGGCCGTGCGCGTGCGCAGGCGCCACGCGGGGGTGCGCTTGAAGGGCGCGGCCGGTTCGCCGTCGGTCGAACCGAACGCCGGCGGACAGCAGGTGCCCGGATAGACCCGCTCCACGTGCGCGAGCTGCGGGACGCCCGCGCGCGCCAGCGCGGCGGCGATGTCCGAGCGCGAGCAGGTGCAGGGATAGGCCCAGCCGGCGCGCTTCAATTGCGTGAGCGCGGCCTCGTAGCGCTCGCCGCGGCGCGACTGCCAGACGGGCGGTGCGTCGGGCACCAGGCCCAGCGTGTGCAGCTGCGCAAGGATGCCGGTGTCGGCCTCCTGTATGCAGCGGGGGGTATCGACGTTCTCGATGCGCACCAGCCAGCGCCCGCGGTGCGCGCGCGCGTCGAGCCAGCTCGCCAGCGCCGCCACCAGCGAGCCGGCGTGCAGCAGGCCGGTGGGCGAGGGCGCGAAGCGGCCGACATAGGGGCCGCCCGGCGCGCCGCTGCCGTTCATTTCTCGGCCGGGGGACACGGCCCGCCGCGCAGCAGCAAGGCCGAGCGCGTGGTGG
>Ga0209759_1001407_pt1 | contig 13743 bp, 11 predicted proteins | sample AraplaCL_Col_mMS_FD_184261 | JGI IMG/M metagenome (GOLD analysis project Ga0209759, IMG submission 184261) | Arabidopsis root microbial communities from the University of North Carolina, USA - plate scrape CL_Col_mMS (SPAdes) (version 2) | ecosystem: Host-associated > Plants > Roots >...
CAGATCTTCGGCCGCATCCAGGCGCGCGGAGGTCGATGCGGCGGTCGTCATGATGCCGGGCGCATTTGCGATGCCCGACACGTTGAATGCGACGCTGCTGGCCGTGCAGCCCACGCTCATCGTCGCGCCACGCTCGTTCGAGGTGGCCCGTTCGCGGCCGGGCCGCGGCAGCCGACCGCGCGCCACGCTCGAGGAGTTGTCGCATCATCCGTGGGTGCTGAATCAGGACGGCTGCGGCATGCGCTCGACGCTGAGCCGGGCGCTGCGCGCGTCGGGTCTGCCGTTCGAGGTCGCGGTCGAAGCATTCGGCTCGGATTTGCAACTCTCGCTCGTTGCGCGCGGCGTGGGGCTCGGCGTCGTGACGCCGGGCGTGCTGGCCGCCAGTCCGTATTGCGAGCAATTGCAGCCGCTCGATGTCGAGGACTTCGAAGGCACCCTGAACGTCTGGCTGTTGCACGGCAGTTTGCCGGGACGGCTCATGCGGCCGGTTTCGCTGCTGCGCGATGCATTGATCGACGTGATGGCAGCGGCACCGCAGCTCCGGGCCGCGAAGGCGCTCCCGGCGTCGCCTGCAGAGCCCGAAACGAAATCCGCACGGCGCCCGCGTTCCGGCTCGCGGGGGCGCGCCGAATCGTCGCAGCCTCAGTAAGCGAAGTACGGCCCGACGCCGCCGGGTGTGCTTTGCTGTTCGATGGCCGCATACACATTGCGGCCGTAAAAGAACGGCAACCCCCAGTCGAACACGGTAGAGCCCACGAACGCGGGACCCGCGAGCAAGGGCAGCGCGGCCGCGCCCGCACGGTTCTGGGCGATGTTGCTCGCATTGCCGACACTGAACGTGACCGCACTCGTCACGCCGTTCGCGCCGCGGTTGATCGCTAAGAACTGCGTGGTGGAGGCAGGGCAGTAATAGTCGCTGTTCGGGCTCGCGCACGCGGACATCTGGTTGGTCGCGAAAAAGAGCCCCGTCGAGCCGCTATCGATGAAGCTGCTCGCGTACGTCGTGCCGTTCTCCGACGTGGCGAACACGCCGCGCATCGCGTCGACGGTCAGCACCGTCGCGGAGCCCAGGCCATTGTTCGCTGCGGTGCCGATGCCGAAGATCAATTGACCGTCGACGCTGGTCGCGCCGCTCGGCGCGATCGCCGGAAGACTGACGATGACACCGTTGTTGTCAGTGGCAAAGTAGGGGACCGGATTGGCAACCTGCAGGCGCTCCTCCACGGCAATCGACGTGCACGATGTGCCCGAGCAGGCGTAATAGGTGCCGGCAATTGCTTGCTGTGCGCACGCGGCGCCGCAGTCGTGCTTGAATACGCCGATCCCGAGGATGCCGTTGGCCGCCAGTGCGCCCGGTGTGTTGCGCGCCGTACCGGTGTTCGAGCAGCTCGCCGGCACGGCAGCGTAGTTCGGATCGACGAGCTGCACCGGCAGCGCGCTCGCCGTTTCGCCGGAGATCTTGACGTCGGCGAGACGCACCGGGCCCCACGTGTAGCCGTCGAAGAACTGCATGCATTCGGCGAGCGCATTGCCGCTTGCATCGGTTTGCTGCGGCAGTGCGGCCGCGCTCGTCAGTTGCGAGGCGAACAGGCGCAACCCCCACGAGCCGGTGTCGACGAGCACATGATCGATCGTCTGGCAGTTCGACGTGCCGGGCGCGCAGACCGTCACGCTGACGAACGGCATGTTGGGCACGCCGGAGATGCCATTGTCGACGGTGATCGGCGCAACGTTGGCGGCGTGCGCCGTCGCATTGGTATTCGCGTTCGGCGTAGTCGATACATTGTTGTTGGACGCGGCGGCCGACGCTGTAGCTCCGCTCGAGCCGCCCCCGCCCCCGCACGCCGTCACGGCGAGTGCGATGAGCGCAGCCAATGCGAGCGTGATCGACCGGAAAGTTCGGCGCATGGCGAGCCTCCCGTTATCGAACGACGCTTGCGTCGACACCGGACGGCAAGGCCTGCGGCAGATACGCCCGTCCGGCGAATGCGCGCAGATGTCCGCCGGAATAGACGACGAGATCGCTCGCCGCGACGGCGAGCGCGGCTTTGCGTCCTGCCGCGCTCGCGCTGACGTAGCGATCGAACGCATCGCCGAGCGTCGCCCTCAGGTCGGGCAACGTGGGTCCCTCCCATGCGACGCCGAACACCCGGCCCGACGACGCGACATATTCGCGCACGACCGTGCCTGAAGGTAGCGTAATGGTGTGAACAATATAGAGACCTTGCACGCGGCTTGCGTGTCCAATGGCATGCATGGCGGTAGTGTCGCCAGCGACCGTTTCGGCTCGGCCGCCCAACGCTGCGTGCGCGGGCGCATTCGAGAGACAAGGCAGAAGCACGAGCATGCGCGCGGCGCGCGCAAAAAAGCGTGAATTCACGACACTTCCTTCATACAAGACGCAAAGAACGGAGTGGGTGCACGTGAGGTGCTGCTGCGTCTACGGAAGCGTGGCGCGCAACTTTAGGGCGGTATGGGCCGGGCGAGAGCGGCGCGGCGCGCCGGACACGACCGAGCGGCGAGACAGGCGAGCGCGAGAACGTTCGACGCTTCGACGCGCTTCGTCGGTGAGCCGCACGAAACAAGGGTGCGATGCCGATCGGCATCGTCGGTTGCGTATGAAACGACGCCAACGTGGCGCGTCTAACGAATGGCGGAAAAAAACTTTGTCCGCGCGCCGAAAAAAGCTCTATTTTTAACTGGGCGCTGAAGATGAATACGGATCTCGGGGTGGGGCGCGTCGTACATCCCCCTCCCGCGGCAATTGCGCCGACGAATCAGAAGACGTCGCTATCGGGTCCCCTACCGGGGAGCCAAGGATGACGAGACAATGAAATCGGACTCTCGGTCGACCGGGTCAGCCCCGGGCCAACTGCCGGGCACGCGCGAGCTGCCGCAGAGTGAGCTTGTCGACGTGCCGCCCGAGGCCGAGCGCAAGCGCGTCCTGATCGTGGATCGCGATGCCGATGCGCTCTCGGGCCTCGCTTACTTGATCGAGAGCATGGGATACGAAGCGCAGCCGGCGCGCGACGCGGCCGAGGCGCTTTCGATCGCCCGCGAACAGTTGCCCGACGCAGCCTTCGTCGATATCGGCACGCCGCAGCGCGAAGATCTGGCAATCGCGCGCAGCTTGCGCGAAATCGCCGGTAAGCGGCCGCTTTTGCTGATCGCGTTGACCGGATGGGGGCAGCCTCAATACCGCGAGATGGCAATGGCGGCCGGATACGACGTGCACTGGGTGAAACCCGTCGGCGCGGATCAGTTGAACTTTCTGCTTTCGATGACGCTTGTATGAATGTTGTATATGCGCAACGAAACGCATTTCGATCACCGCATCGTGTTGCGACGCACCAAGCGGTTTGCTAGAGTTGGAACTGTCTCCTCCATGTCTCCTCTGATATGGATTCAGCCCGCCAACTTGGCGGGCTTTTTTTTGCCTGTAGCGGGCAAACGCGTGTCTCGCTGCCGGCCCCGGCCCTTGACCCCTGCCTGGGCAGCGGCCCTGAAACACTGAAATCGGTCCATCCCCCTCGGGCGGTAGTGCAGAAATCGCCGATTGACATTGGCCATGAACATCGGGCCTGAGAATGGCTCGGACTAGCGCCCGCCCTCGATCAAAACTTGTAGGACAGCGCCACGTACGTGATGAGCGGATTCGCCTTCAAGTCGCCCTGCGTTACGCCGAGCACCGAACCGTCCGCAGCCTTGACGATGACGGACGATTTAGTCTTCAGCGGGATGTAAGTCAGCGATGCCGTCACCCCCCAGTGCTTCGAAAAGCTGTACGCGCCCCCCACATTGAAGACGGGTGCCCACGAAGACGAAGCCTTGGCTTCGACTTTCGTCACGCCGGGCTTGTTCGCGCCGGCAGCCAATACGGCGCCCAGATTGTTCTGCGTCGACGTCACGAAGTTCGGATTGAGCTGGATATCGGAGAACCAGTTGTATGAGACGCCGACGCCGACGAACGGTCTGAAGCGTGCCGTCGCGGAGGCAAAGTAATACTGAAGCAGGACGGCCGGGCTCCACTGGCGCACGCTTTTGACGATCGGCTCGTTGGAGGGATCGTCGAGATTGACCGTGCCCAGCGCAGCGGACGGGCCCGGCGGCACCACCTTGCCATGGCCGTACATCTTGAACGTCGGTGGCACGCCTGCCACCGTGGTCAGCGCGATGTGATCGGTGAAGAAATGGCTGATGACGAGACCGGCGGTATCGGCGTTGTTCGTGGACAAGCCGCTGCCCGACGACGTGAACGAACTCGGCAGACGCAGCGGAGTATCGATCGGCTGGGGCGACACATAGGTCGTGAGCGGCGTGCTGGAGTCCTGCGGCATGATGTGGAACCAGCCGAGCGAGACGACGTTCTCGCCGGCGTGCTGGCCGTAAGCGGCGCCCGAAACGCAGAGCGCGGAAGCGGCCCAGGCCGCGGCGTGGATCTTTTTCATCGTTGACTCTCCCTGTGCAGCGTTTGTTATGTGCCGCGCGGGCCGCTCGTCGGCGGCTTCGGGCGCGGCGGGTGCCCGATTCGTTACTGCGGTGCGCTACTGCGTCGGCAATTGCACGAATGCGTTGATCGTGAAGTAGGGCGACGATGCATTCGATTGGTCGAGATAACCGAACACGCCGCCCGTGAAGATCAGCTTGCCGCTCGCCGAGGACTCGCCCACTTTGGTCGACGTCACGACGCCGGGGACGCTCTGTGCGAAGTCGAGGTTCAACGCCGTGGCGAGCGATGCCTGCGATGGGTGATACGGATCGAGCATCGTGGCCTGCGTGCCGATCAATGCCGTCGCGCGGTAGTCGAACTGGCTGTCGACGCCGATGTACTGCCCGTCCTCCGCATTCACGGCAATTTTCGATTGCGGCGCGAGGATCGAAATGCCCGATTCGTCGTCCGCGACGAGCAGATTCGGATTGGCATAGCCGGTGCGAATGAGGATCGGTACGAGCTGGCCGCGCAGCTTGCCCACGATCATGAAGCCTTTGCCTTGCGGGGAACTGGCGAGCGTGGGCTTGGCCTGCCCCTGGAAGTTGTCGGTTTCGAATGCCCCGCTGCCGTCGGACGACAGTACCCAGTTCGTCCCGGGCTGCTGGCACTTGCCGGCGTTGACGCCGGTGTTGTCGCATTCGGTCCAGGTGCCGTTCGCGTTGAGCGTGATCTTCGTGTCGACCGCAACCTGCAGGAAGTTCTGCGAAGGCACCTCATGAAAGCCGAGCTGGTTATAGGTCCCGGCCACATTCGCGAGATTGGTCTCGAGCGAGGAAAAGCCGATGAACGGGTAGTAGGGGAACGTCGTATCGGCAATCGCGCCGACGCCGGCCATCCCGTTGTATTGCAGCTCCTTGCCCGGGATCGTGCCGCCGAGTACGCCTTCGCCCACGAAGATGCGCGCGGGCCGGTTGGGATCGAGGCTCGCGCCGTTCAGATAGAACGCGCACTGGTTCTGCTTGGCCGTCGGCAGCAACGTTTCCTGTGTCAACGTGCCCGACTGTTGAGTACCCGCACGCGTCGGCGTGGCGGTGCCGGTGGTTTGCGGAACGGGCGACTCGACATAGTTGACCTGCCAGGTCATCTTGGTCGTATCGATGCGCATTTGCACGAGTTCGCCGTCGCCGCCGCCGCCCGTGAAGACGGTGTTGTAGTCGAGCGATGCGGGGCAAAGCCGGTCGACGACCGGGGCGGGCGAACCGCCGCCTCCGCCGCCACCGCATCCGGCCAGGACGAGCGCTGCCGCCAGCGCCAAAAGGGCTTTCCAGCTCATAACCGTTCCTCCTTGTACTTCGTTTATCGTTATCGGGCGGCCGGCTCCCTGTCGGCGCGCCTCTTCGTTCGTCGTGCTGACTGATAAGGGTTGCTTGCCTCCTCGTAGACGTTGGCCCGTTCGAATGACGGTTCGAAGCGCCGCGCGTTGCGCTCAGTGCGCGCCCGCGAACGCGCCGATGCCGAAATAGGGCGTCGAGCTCGTCGTCTGCCCCACGATCGACGACGACGCAGCGATGCCGCCGTTTTCCGTGCCCTGCAGCAGAATTGCGAACAGGCCACCCACCGTGGAGCTCGGCGAGAAGCCCGTGGCGATCGCGAAGCCCGCGTTGCCGGCGCTGTCCTGCACACTGAGGAGCCCCTGATTCGAGGACGGATAGTCGAGCGTGAACGTGCTTTCGGCGGTGCTCGTGGGGGGATCGACGAACTTGCCCGACGTGCCCTGGATCAATGTGGCCGTGTATTTGAAGTTCGAATCGGCGCCGACGAAGCCGCCGTCGAGCGTGCCCGATGCGATGTTGCCGGCCGCAGCCAGCATTGCGATGCCGGACTCGTCGTCGACGGTCAACGTGCCGGGGTTCGCGTAACCCGTTCTCACGACGATGGGCACGAGCGTGCCGTTGAACCTGGCGAGCACCATGTTGGCGTGCGCGCCGCTGCCGAGCGTCGCGCCGCCGACGATGCGCGGCGGGTTGCTGCTCGTGAAGTAGCTGCCCGCGCTGGAGGCCGCCCAGGTGCCGCCCGTCGTCGTGCAACTGCCCGCGCTCGACGTGCAATTGCCGCTCGCGTCGAACGTCTCCGTGGTATTCGTGCCCACGGCGCGGTAGTTGTCCGAAGGCTGCAGGTGATAGACGAGCCCGTTGTAGGTGCCTTTGAGGTCGGCCAGGTTCGTATCGACATCGGCAAAACCGATGAACGGATAGAAGTCGAACTTGCGGTCGGGCACCGAGAAGAGGCCCAAGATGCCCGGATACTGCACCTCCGCGCCCGGGATGCCGCCGCCTGCCACGCCGTAGCCCACGAAGATCGTCGGTGGGTTGCTCGCGTTGAAACTGCCGGTCGTCGCATAAGCGGAACCGTCGCTCGCGGTCCCGTTGCCCGGTTGCAGGACGAACGCGCAGCGGTTTTGCTCCGCGCTCGGCAAATCCGTGCGATGGGTGACGGCACCCGTGATCGTCGCGCCGGCGCGTGTCGGCGTGACTTGCCCTGCCGTCAGCGGAATCGGGGATTCGAGCCACTTGAGCGTATAGCTCATCGAAGTCGGATCGATCTTCAGGCTGACGATCTCACCGCTGCCGGCGCCGCCAAGATAGGTGTTCTGAGCGATGCTCGCTTCGGTTGGGCAAAGCGGCTGGATCGCGGCCGATGTCGGCGCGCCCTGAATGCCGCAACTGGCACCGGAGCACTGCGACGCGCCCGAGGCGGATGCGGAGGTGCTCGAGCCGCCCGAGCAAGCTGAAACGAGGGGAATGCTGACGAGTACCGACAGCAAGCCCCTTGAAATGGCAGTTTGCATGCCTTTGTCTCCCTGATCTCGTTATGCGGCGTAATGTCGCCGTGCATTTTTTTTCTGTCAATTGATAAAGGCGTCTAAAAAAGCTAATTCAAACGGCCGCGCCGGCCGTCAACTAATACGGGGCGGCCTCGTTCGGACGAATTGAAACGAAAAAGCGTTTCAAGCGCTGGATCGATCGCGCAACATTGGCACGGCGCATGAAGTGGCGCATGAAGTGGCGCATGAAGTGACGCAGGCCGGAGCGAGGCGGCACGCGGGTGCCGCAAGGCTCGGAACAATGACGATGAAAATACGGAGATTCCCGAGGCGCGCCGGCTTCGGTTTAATTCGGCTTGGTGGAGATTTGCAAACTTTGGTTACGAAAGTTACGTCTTGCCGGCTAATCTGACGTTGAGCTTTCCAATTGGGGTGGCGCGCAAAAAATAAAGCCGGCCATTGGAGGCCGGCTTTACCGGAAGCAATCTGAAAAGCAATTGCGCTAGCAAATCAGCTGGCGAGACCCGAATCTTCGGCTGCACCGATACAGAGATTCATACATTGGATCGCCGCGCCTGAAGCGCCTTTGCCGAGATTGTCGAGCCGCGCCACGGTCACGAAGCGTTCCTCGTTGCCGAACACGAAGAGGTCGACGCGGTTCGTCTCGTTGGAGGCTTGTACGTCGAAAAAGCCGGCATCGAGGTTGTCCTCGGCGTCGAACGGCGCGACGCGCACGAACGCTTCGCCGGCGTAGTACTCGGCATAGAGCGCTTGCACGTCGCGCGGCGTGACGCGCTTGCCGAGTTCGGCAGCCGAGAACGACGTCGTGACGGCGAGGCCCTTATAGAAATTGCCGACGATCGGCGTGAAAACAGGCGTCGCCTGGAGCCCGCCGTGCACGGTCATTTCGGGCAGGTGCTTGTGACCGAGCGCGAGGGCATACGGACGCGGGCTCGCGAGCTTCGCTGCGGGCGGGCTGGCCTCGTACTCGGCGATCATCTTCTTGCCGCCGCCGCTGTACCCGGTGATCGAATACGCATGCGCCGTGAACGCGGGTGTGACGACGCCTGCCTCGACGAGCGGCCGCATGGCGAGCACGAACGCCGAAGCATGGCAACCCGGCACGGCAACGCGCTTGGCGCGACGAATCCGCTCGCGCTGCGTACGCGTGAGTTCGGGCAGCCCGTACGCCCAATCGGCATGTGTGCGAAACGCCGTACTGGCGTCGATGACCACCGTCTTGTCGTTATCGACGAGGCCGACCGATTCGCGCGAGGCGACATCGGGCAAGCAGAGGAACGTGACATCGGATGCGTTGATGAGCCGGCGACGTTCGTCGATGTCCTTGCGCTTGGCCTCGTCGATCCGCAGGATTTCGATATCGGCACGTCGCGACAGGTACTCGTAAATCTTCAGGCCAGTCGTGCCTTCCTGCCCATCGACAAAAACTTTGGTGCTCATTTCGATCTCGCTGGTTTCACCGGATTGACATAGACGGCGCTGCCGCGCGCCCAAACCGTGATTTTACGGCCTTGGCGCGAAAGCCGGGCAATTTCGAGGCGGTCGGCACGAATTCTGGGCTCAGCGGCCGTACGTTACCGTGATGCGGGCCTTTGCGAGCGTCGCCGTACCGATCTCATGCTCGAACATCAGCGCGGGCCGGCCGGCGGCGAGCCGCAAATCGACCGTGTTCAGCGCATAGACGGTGACGACATAGCGGTGCGGTTTGCCAGGGGGCGGGCAGGGGCCGCCGTAGCCGGAAGCATCGTCATAGTCGTTGCGCGCCTCGATCGCACCCATTTGCTTGAGCCGGTCCGAGCCGCTCGCCTGCGTGGGCAGCGCGTGAACGCTCGCGGGAATACCGGCAACGGCCCAGTGCCACCAGCCCGGCCCCGGTGCGTCGATGTCGACCATCGTGACCGCGAAGCTCCGGGTGCCCGGCGGCTCGCCGCTCCACTGCAACTGCGGCGAGCGGTTCAACCCGTGGCAGCCGTTCTTGTCGTAGACGAACGCGTTGCCGAGCGGCTCGCCGGGCGGCAGATCCTTGCTCGTCACCGTGAAAGTGCTCTCGGCCCATGCGGCGGGGATGCCGCACCCTGCGAGACCGAGCGCCGCCCAGGCGAGCGCCGCGGTCCCTCCCCGCGCGCGGAGCAGAAACCGAAATCGAAACCGAAACCACACCGATGCAATGACCGAGCATGGCTTGAGCATGAGCCGTTTCTCCCCCGGGAGTCGCAAGACCGCGCGTCCGTAGCGGTGATTAATGGCCCGAACCGGTCTTCCGGGCCGGAATCGAGTCTAACATTTGGGCTCCCTGCCGGAGCGGGCTGTCGCGCGGGCAACACGCCGCGCGGCGGCTTTCGCTTGGAGTCTGCCCGGCACCGGCGATCCCCTCCACGACATCCGGATTCATGAACGAGAACGAGCTTATCGAACCGTCCCCGTCGGCGCATACGAGCGCGCCCGCACCGGGGGCGCGCATCCGCGTCGTCATGGCCGACGATCATCCGGTCATTTTGCTCGGTGCGCGGCATGCGCTCGCGCGCTTCCCCGATATCGACGTCGTGGCCGAGGTGCGGCAGTCCACCGATCTCGTCAAGACGTTGGCGCAAGTCGCGTGCGACGCGCTCGTCACCGATCTGGCGATGCCGGGCGGCCGCCATGGCGACGGGCTGCCGCTCATCGGCTATTTGCGGCGGCATTTTCCCGCGCTGCCGGTCGTCGTCCTGACGATGCTCGAAAACGCCGCGCTGATTCGGCGGCTCGGCGAACTCGGCGTCGTCGCCATCGTGAGCAAGGCCGACGATCTGTCTCACATCGGCTTGGCGGTTCGCCATGTGGCGCGCGGCCTTCCTTACGCGGGCCCGACCGTGCGCGCGGCGCTCGAGGCAATGAACGCCGGGGGCGGGCGCGGCGAGCAGGCCCCGCTCTCGCCGCGCGAACTCGAGGTCGTGCGTCTGTTCGCGGGCGGCATGACTATGAAAGAGATCGCTGAGCGGCTCAACCGCAGCATCAAGACAGTCAGCACACAGAAGACAGCGGCATTGCGCAAGCTCGGCCTCGCGCGGGATTCGGAGCTCTTCCAGTACGCGCAGTCGGCCGGGCTGAGCCATCTATCGTCGGCGCAATGAAAAACGCCCGTCGCGAAGACGGGCGTTTGTCAACCGGGTTCGCCGCGTTCAGTGCACCGAACGCGGTTTGCTTCGGCTTACTGCGGTGCGGCCGTTGCGCCACCGTGCGCGGCGGACCATTCGGCCGGCGCGTGCAGGAACTTCTCGACTTCATCGAGCGTTTTCGCTTCGAAGTAGCCCGACGCCTTCGCCACACGCAACACGTCCCACCACGTGGCGAGCGCGTGCAGGTCCACGTCGATGTCTTTGAGCACCGACACGCTTTCCTTGAAGATGTTGTAGTGAAAGAGGACGAAGCAGTGGTTCACGCGTGCGCCGGCCGTGCGCAGCGCGTTGATGAAGTTGATCTTGCTGCGGCTGTCCGTCGTGAGATCTTCGACGAGCAGCACGCGCGATCCTTCCTCGAGCAGCCCTTCGATCTGCGCATTGCGTCCGAACCCCTTGGGCTTTTTGCGCACGTACTGCATCGGCAGCATCATGCGGTCGGCGATCCACGCCGCGAACGGGATGCCGGCGGTTTCGCCGCCCGCGACAGCGTCGATCTGCTCGTAGCCGACGTCGCGCAAAATCGTCGCTTCCGCCATCTCCATCAAGCCGCGGCGCACGCGCGGATACGAGATCAGCTTGCGGCAGTCGATATACACCGGGCTGGCCCAGCCGGACGTGAAGATGAACGGTTTTTCGGCATTGAAGTGCACCGCCTGCACTTCGAGCAGCATCTTGGCGGTCGTATCGGAGATCGTTTGGCGATCGAAGCCTGTCATGGGCGAGTCCTTGGGGAGAGGGGCCGCGGCGGGCGCAATGGCCCGGGAAGCAGCCCGAAAGAGCCGGCGGCGCGCTCGTGCGCGCACAGGGGGCGTATTTTACCCGAGTTGGGGCGGGTGCCGGCCGGCCCGCCGGGGAGGTGTACACTAGCACCCCCGCAAACGCTGCCGGCGCGCGGGCGGCGTGCAGCCAGGACGCCGCGGGCCCTCACCGTGCCGGCCGACGGCGTGCGGGCCCTCGTCTTCCGGCGGGAGCCCTTCGGCGCGCGCGGGCCATATTCATTACGTCTTGCAGGTCAATCATGGACGAACAACTGAAGCAAAGCGCCCTCTCGTATCATCAGAATCCCCGGCCCGGCAAGATTTCGGTGACGCCGACCAAGCCGCTGTCGAACCAGCTCGATCTCTCGCTCGCCTATTCGCCCGGTGTCGCTGCCGCGTGCGAAGCGATTCACGCGGATCCGCTCGACGCGCAAAAGTACACCTCGCGCGGCAATCTCGTCGGTGTCGTGACCAACGGCACGGCCGTGCTCGGACTCGGCAACATCGGCCCGCTCGCGGCGAAGCCGGTGATGGAAGGCAAGGGGTGTCTCTTCAAGAAATTCGCGGGCATCGATGTCTTCGACATCGAACTCGCCGAGTCGGACCCTGACAAGCTCGTCGAGGCCATTGCGATGCTCGAGCCGACGCTCGGCGGCATCAACCTCGAAGACATCAAGGCGCCCGAGTGCTTCTATATCGAAAAGAAGCTGCGCGAGCGCATGAAGATTCCGGTCTTTCATGACGACCAGCACGGCACCGCCATCATTGCGTCCGCGGCCATCCTGAACGGTCTGAAGGTCGTCGGCAAGGAGCTGTCGCGCGTGAAGCTCGTCTGCTCGGGCGCGGGCGCCGCGGCCATTGCCTGTCTCGACCTGCTCGTCAACCTGGGGCTCACGCGGGAAAACATCCTCGTTGTCGATTCTAAGGGTGTCATCTATCAGGGCCGCGGCAACCTCGATCCGTCGAAGGAGCGCTACGCGGCCAAGACCGAGGCACGCACGCTCGACGACGCGATCGAATCGGCCGACGTCTTCCTCGGCTGCTCGAGCGCCGGCGTGCTCAAGCCCGACATGGTCAAGAAGATGGGCGCGAAGCCGCTGATCCTCGCGCTGGCGAACCCCGAGCCCGAAATTCGCCCCGAGGACGCGAAGGCCGCGCGCCCCGACGTCATCATCGCCACGGGCCGCTCGGACTATCCGAACCAGGTCAACAACGTTCTTTGCTTTCCGTTCATCTTCCGCGGCGCGCTCGATGTCGGCGCGACGACGATCACCGAGGAGATGAAGCTCGCCTGTGTACGCGCCATCGCGGAGCTGGCCGAGGAGACGGACCAGGGCGATGAAGTCGCCAAGGCCTACGAGGGTCATTCGCTCGAATTCGGGCCCGAGTATTTGATTCCGAAGCCGTTCGATCCGCGCCTGATCATCAAGATCGCGCCGGCGGTTGCGCAGGCTGCGATGGATTCGGGAGTCGCCACGCGCCCGATCCAGGACATGGATGCGTACCGGGAGCAGCTCGGCGCCACGGTCTACCGAACCGGGATGGTCATGCGTCCCGTGTTTGCGGCGGCCAAGCAAAAGGCCGCACGCATCGTGTTCGCGGAAGGCGAGGACGAGCGCGTGCTGCGTGCCGCGCAGTTCGTGCTGACGGAAGGCATTGCAAAGCCGATCATCATCGGGCGCCCCGCCGTCATTGAAATGCGCCTGAAGAAGATGGGCTCGAAGCTCAAGGGCGGAGTCGATTTCGACATCGTCAATCCGGAAGACGATCCGCGCTATCAGCAGTGCTGGCAGGCCTACCACGAGATCGGCGCGCGCGAAGGCGTGACGCCGGACGTCGCGAAGGCCGCGATGCGCAAGTTCAACACGCTGATCGGTGCGATTCTCGTGCACCTCGGTTACGCCGATGGCATGATCTGCGGCCTCATCGACACCTATCACAGCCATCTGAAGTTCATCGATCAGGTGTTGGGCCGCGCGGCGCAAGCCGAGCACTATGCCGCGATGAACCTGCTGATGCTGCCGGGCCGCAATCTGTTCATCTGCGATACCTACGTCAACGAGGTACCGAGCGCCGAGCAACTGGCCGACATGGCCGTCCTTGCCGCCCGCGAGATCGAGCGTTTCGGCATCGCGCCGAAGATCGCATTGCTGTCGAACTCGAACTTCGGCAGCACGCCCTCGGCATCGTCGCAGCGCATGGCGGCGGCGCGCAAGCTGATCGCGGCGCGCGCGCCGGAGCTCGAGGTGGACGGCGAAATGCACGGCGACGCGGCACTGTCCGAGGCAATCCGCAAACAGTCGTTCCCGGGCACGACGCTGACCGGCGAGGCGAACCTGCTCATCATGCCGAACGTCGAGGCGGCCAACATCACCTATAACCTGCTGAAGATGGTGGGCGGAGAAGGCGTGACGGTCGGCCCGTTCCTGCTCGGTGCGGCCAAGCCCGTCCATGTGTTGACCGCGTCCGCGACGGTGCGCCGCATCGTCAACATGACGGCATTGCTCGTGGCGGACGCAAACGCGGTGCGATAAACAGAACGAGCAGGCT
>Ga0209759_1001408_pt1 | contig 13728 bp, 16 predicted proteins | sample AraplaCL_Col_mMS_FD_184261 | JGI IMG/M metagenome (GOLD analysis project Ga0209759, IMG submission 184261) | Arabidopsis root microbial communities from the University of North Carolina, USA - plate scrape CL_Col_mMS (SPAdes) (version 2) | ecosystem: Host-associated > Plants > Roots >...
GGCCGGCGTGGGATCGCCGCTGCAGGCGGCCAGCGCGCCGGTCGCCACGGCGACGGTGAAGAAGGCGCCACGCTTGAGTAGTTGTCTGCGGTCCATGTCTCGTTGCTCCAGGTTCCTGAGGGATTCGGGGTGGGCGCGAGGATAGCGACGCCAGATGGCAGTTCAACCGGGTCAACACGGAGGCGTGGGCGACCGTTGCGAGTGCGCGTCGCTGAAGCGCGAGCCCGCGGGCATTTCCTCTTGCCAGCGATTGCCTGTCGATGGGCAACGCGGCGTCGTGCAGGGTGTCGGAGCGCGCCGGCTTCGTGCGCGAGCGCGTGCTGGCCGGCAACGACACGCTGCGCGGCGTGCTGGTCGACGACTTCGAGTACGTGCCGCGCTGGACCGGCGCGCGCGCTTTCTAGAGCAGGACGTCTAGCCGCTGCCGCCTTCGGCCAGTTCGCGTTGTGCCGCCATCTCCTCGGGCCGGCGCAGGCCCGCGACGTAGTCGAAGCGGCGCGTGTTGCCGTCGCGGCGGTAGATCGAGAAGCGGGCGATGCCCAGGTTCTCGAGGTTGGGCAGGCCGGTGGTCCAGAACTGGGTGCGGCCGGCGACGACGAGGATGCGCACCATGCCGTTGTCGCGCGCCGGCAGGAGCTGTTCGACATCGGCGTCGCCTGTGGCGTCGACCGCGTTGCGGAACTGGCGCGCGGAGACGGGCCTGGCGCTGTCGCGAATGCAGCCGTCGCACTCGCACGCCATTGCGGCCTGCACCGCCGCCCAGCGCATCGCGGCGGTCTGCTGGCCCGGGTTGACGTCGTCGCTGCGCTGGCGCGCGGTGGCCGCGCTGTGGCGCATGCCCTCGAAGTCGTCTTCGTCGCGATCGGAAGCCCGATGTGGCGCTGTCCCTTCCGCGCGCGCGTGAGCGGACGCGCCCGCGGCGAGCGCACGCTGGCGCGCCTTGCGGGCGGCCTTGGCCGCCTGACGCGCGGCCTGCAGCTGCGCGGTGACCTGGGCGTGCAGCTCGTCGAGCCGGCGCAGGATGCGGGTGGATTCGGCAAGGACGATCGTGCGACCGTACCCATTGACCTCGGCGCGCCATGCCGCCACCAGCGAATGCGCGCGGCCGGCGTGCGGCGGCAGCTGGGAGAGCAGGTCCTGCACTTCCATGTAGCGCGTGCCGATGCCGTTCTGCAGCTCGCGCAGCGACGAGGCGCGGTCGACGATGCTGAACTGCAAGCCCCAGGTGTCCCAATCGATCTCCTGCCAGCTGCGATCATGAAAATTGGGCTTGGCCATGCCTGCGGTCCGGTTCCTGGAGCTGACGGCTGCCGCATCGCAGCTGCCGGGCAGGATGCTACAGGGGCCGTGCGGACATCGGAAGGCGGCGGCGCGCGAAGCTAGGGATTCACCGGCCCGGGCGCGACGGCGGCGGCCAAGACTCGCCCAAAGGACCGGCCGAAAAGCGCATCGGGCGCCGCTCGAAGAGGGGCGCCCGAGAGGGACGGAAGGCGCGCCTGGCGCCTGGCCTCAGGCCTGGTCGTTCTTGCGGCGGCGCGTGGCGGCCACGGCCAGGAACAGCGCGCCCAGGCCCATCGTCGCCGCGCCGGAGGCTTCGGGGACCGCCGAAACCGGCGGCAGGTTGCCGGGCTGGTCGCTGGTGCCGGACTGCGTGGGCGTCGGCGCCGGGGGCGTGGACGTCGGCGGCGAGACGACCGGCGGGGGCGTCACCGGCGGCGTGGCCGGCGCGGGCGACGGGCTCGGGGTCGGGAACAGGATGTCGCCGCCGCCAGGGCCGCCATTGCCCACCGGGGCCGGGGCAGGCGCGGTCACGCCGCCGGAGTCCCCCCTGTCGCCCGAGCCGGGGGCGACCGCGGTCTCGGGCGCCGCGGAGCCGCCGACCGGCGCGGGCGCGCCGGCGCCCCCATTGCTGCTGCCAGCGGTGTCATTCTGGGCCACCAGGAAGCTGCCAGGCGGGATGGCGCCTGCGGCCGGGTCGCCGTACTTGAAGAGGTCCTCGTCCGGCTTGTGGCCACCGGAGCCGCCGACGCCGGCCGCGTGACGGCGCGCGCCCAGCGCCGCCAGGTGGGGCAGGGCAGCGGCGCCCGTGTGGGAATCGCCCCCGCTGCCCAGGGTGCCACCGCTCGACGACGTGCCGCCGCTGGCGTAGGAGGGAAGCGGTTCGCTCCTGGGATGGAAGAAGGCCAGGAACCCGCCGCCGAAGCGCTTCCAGTCCACCGAGACGAAGGCAGTCGCACCGCAGAAGAAGGCAATGAGTGCCAGGACGACTGCACGCTTGCGTTTGTTGTTGGACATGATGGCGGTCGGATGAGGAGCTAGTTACCGTATGTTACTGGCTCGACAGGAAGTTTCTGGACGTCCGTTCGGCACCGTGGCGACGCGCGCGAGGGAACCGTGAACTAGTTCCGTCCCCTTGTCTCAAGCAAGCCGGGCAGGTGCCGAGACGTGCGGGTCTTCCCGCGGGCGGCGGGCGGTAAGTCCGCGGAAAGTCGCGCCCGGCGACGATCGCCCGGCGGCAGCCGTCTGCCCGGGGGTGAACCGCCGCGCCGCCGTCCGCCCGGAACGCTCGCGCCGCACCGAGAATCCCGCCAATGAATCGCATCGCCCTCGTCGAAGACCACGAACGCCTGTCCATGCTGGTGCGCAAGGCGCTTGCCTCGGCCGGTATCGAGGTCGACGTGTTCGACCGGATCGCGAGCGCCCGCCACGCCATCGCCGAAACGCCGTACGGCGCCATCGTGGTCGACCGCGGCCTGCCCGATGGCGACGGCCTGTCGCTGGTGCGCAAGCTGCGCGCCGAGGGCAACGTCACGCCCTGCCTGATGCTGACCGCCCGCGACGCCGTGCATGACCGCGTCGAGGGCCTGGAGGCCGGCGCAGACGACTACCTCGCCAAGCCGTTCTCGATGGAGGAGCTCGCGGCCCGCGTGCGCGCGCTGCTGCGCCGGCCGGCCGCGATGCAGAGCCTGAACCCCTCGTTCGCCGACATCCAGCTGGCGCCCGACCAGGGCACGATGAGCTGCGGCGCCGAGACGGTGACGTTGCCGTCGGCCGAGTTGCAGATCATGCTGTGCCTGGTCAAGGCCCAGGGCCTGGTCGTGCGGCGCGGCGCGCTGGAAGCGGCGGCCTGGGGGCTGGTCGAGGCCGTCACGCCCAATGCGCTGGACGTCGCGCTGCATCGCCTGCGCAAGAAGCTGCAGGCGATCGGCTCGGCGCTGCAGGTGATCAACGTGCGCGGCCACGGCTATGCGCTGCGTTCCGATGCGCACTGAGCCGCGCTCCGCACGCCGGCCCTGGCGCGACAGCGACTGGTGCCGCTGGGATGCCGGCGAGGCCCGGCGTGGCGGCGCGTCCGGCCCGTCGCGGCGCGAGCAGCGCTGGCGCCGCCGCGCCGCCTGGGAGCTGGTGCACCACCGCCGCCATCACCAGGGCCGCAGCCTGGGCGGCAACCTGCTCGCGATGTTCATCGTGGCGTCGCTGCTGAGCATCCTGCTGGCGGCGCTGGTGCTGGAGACCGCGTTCAACTGGCATCGCGGCGTCGCGCTGTCGCACGGCCTGGGCCGCCAGGCCGAGTGGATCGCCTCGCATCTGGTCTTCGACGCCGCCGGCAAGCCGGTGGCGCTGCGCGAGCCGCCCGACACCGCCTGGGTCTACACCGCGGCGACGCGCGACTGGAAGTATCGCGTTGTCGACGGGCGCGGCGTCGCGGTGCTGGCCTCGGACGCCGGCGCGGCGCCGTTCGCGCCGGCGGGCGCCGGCTTCGACGCCGCGCGCGAGCGTTTCGATGTCGTCGTCGATGGGCTGGCGCTGCATGTCGTCGCGAAGGCCGTGTCGCGCGGCGGCCAGCGCTATGTCGTGCAGGCGGCGATCAGCGATCGCGCGGCCGCGCTGTTCAGCGGCGCGATCGTCGGACCGATCCTGCAGAACGCGCTCGTGATCGCCGCGGTGTCGCTGCTGCTGTTCGCCCTGGGCGTGCACGGCTCGCTGCGCCACTTCCTGCTGCCGCTGCGGCGGGCATCGGACGCCGCCGCGCGCATCGCGCCGCGCAATCTCGAGACGCGGCTGTCGGAGGCGGCGATGCCGCGCGAGCTGCAACCGCTGATCCGCGCGTTCAACGCGGCGCTGGATCGCCTGCAGCAAGGCTATCGCGTGCAGCAGGAGTTCCTCGCGGCCGCCGCGCACGAACTGAAGACGCCGCTCGCGTTGATCCGCGGCCAGGTCGAACTGAGCGAAGCCGCCGACCGCGAGCTGCTGCTGGGCGACATCGACCGCATGGCGCGCCAGGTGCACCAGCTGCTGCACCTGGCCGAGGTCAGCGAGGCACGCAACTATCAGATGGCCGAGACCGAACTGGGCGCCGTCGCCGACGAAGCCGTGGCCTTCCTGCAGCGGCTCGCGCAACGCGGCCACGTGCACCTGGACCTGCGCACGGCCGAAGGTCTCGCGCCGCGGCGCGCCGATCGCGGCGCGGTCTTCGTGCTGATGAAGAACCTGATCGAGAACGCAATCCAGCACTCGCCCGGCGGCGGCGTCGTGACCGTCGACGTGCGCGCCAACGGCTTTTCGGTGCGCGACGAGGGCGATGGCATTGCGCCCGAGCATCTGCCCGAGCTGTTCAAGCGCTTCTGGCGCGGTGCCGCGCGGCGCGACACCGGCGCCGGCCTCGGGCTGGCCATCTGCCACGAGATCGCGCTCGCGCACGGCTGGTCGGTGGTCGCGCGCAATGGCAACAAAGGGGGCGCGGAGTTCCTGGTCTCGTTCGACCAGGCCGCGACCTCGGCGTGACGCACTCCCATGTCGTCCTGCGCGCAGAATGACGGCTGAAGGCAAAGGCACACTGTCGCGATGCTATCGACCCCATCCGCCCATCCCCTTGACAACGTGATGTGGCAGGCGCTGACCACCACGCAGGCCGCGTGGTCGCGCGGCGGCGAACTGGCGCGGCGCTTTCGCCCGGAGTTCGCTCCCTTTGCCGGCGTGCCGGCCCTGTCCGAGGCCGCGCTGGCGGCCCTGGCGGCGGACATGGACTTCGGCGAAGTCGTGGCGCTGTCCGACCCCGGCGATTTCGACCCCGGGCCGCTGTTCGACGTCACCGATCGCAAGAACCTCGTGCAGATGGTCGGGCCGGCGACCGGCGAGGTGCGCGGGCCGCAGCGCTTTCGCGCGCTCGGCCCGGACGATGTGCCGCAGATGACGGCGCTGGTGCAGCTCACCGCGCCGGGCCCGTGGTACGAACGCACCCCGGAACTCGGCCGCTTCTTCGGCTTCGAACACGAAGGACGGCTGGTGGCGATGGCCGGCGAGCGCATGCGCGTGCCCGGCCACACCGAGATCAGTGCCGTGTGCTGCCACCCCGAGTGGCGCGGGCAGGGCCTGCCGGCGGACCTGATGCGCCTGGTGTCGCAAGGCATCGTGGCGCGCGGCGGGACGCCCTTCCTGCACGTGCTGGCGGAGAACGCACCGGCGATCGCGCTCTACGAGAAGCTGGGCTTTCGCAAGCGCCTGCAAAGCCGCCTGACGATCCTGCGGCGCAACGCAGTCCCTTGCTAGAGCGCCTTGCCGCGGGGCTTGGGTGCCTGGGGCGTGCCCGCTTCCTCCTGGCCCTGCGGCAGCGTCCGGGTCAAGTCGACGAAGGCGCGGCCGTGCTGGCCGTCGACCGGTTCGGCATCCTCGTCAGCGCCCTCGACGGGCGCGACGATGGCCTTGCCGAGCGACTCGAGCGGGCCGTCCTCGTTGGCGCCGACGACGCGGCTGTTGCGGCCGTCGGCCAGGTCGTCACGGGTGCGGTCGGTCTTGGTGCTGGTCATGTTCGTGGCCTCAGTTTGCATTCCCCGGTCGGGCAATCGCCATGCCGCCGCGGGCCGCCGGTTGGGCACGAACCCTGCCGCTTCGGGGATGACCAGTACTTCAGGACCAAGGACATGCAGATCCAGATCAATGCCGACAATCACCTCGAAGGCAGCGCCGCGCGCGACAAGTGGGCGAGCGGGGTCGTCGAGTCGGCCATGAACCATTTCGCCGACCAGGTCACGCGTGTCGAGGTGCACCTGAGCGACGAGAACGCCGGCAAGGGCGGGGCACCCGTCGTTCGCTGCAAGATGGAAGCCCGCGTCAATGGCCGCCCGCCGATCGCGGTGACCCATGACGCGCCATCGCTGGACCCGGCCGTCAACGGCGCCGCGGACAAGCTGGTGCGCGCCACCGAGCACGCGATGGGCCGCGCGGGCAAGCACGCACACGAGCCGCGCCCGTTCGCGGCGGGCGATGCGGCCGGCGACGACTTCGTGCCCTCGTCCGCGCCGTTCTGACGCGCGGGCTACGCCCGCACGGGAACCGTCGCTACGCCGCCCTGGCCCGCCGGGAGCGAGGCGAGCGCGGCTTCCGCGGCCTGCAGCAGCGGCAGCAACTGGTTGCCGTGCGCGGGCGACCACACGACCCCGACGCGGGCGACCAGCGGCAGGCGCGCGACGCCCACGTTGACCGGTGCCGCCAGCGCCTGCGCCACCTTGGCGGCCACCCGTTGCGCCTGCTCGGCTTCGTGCAGGTCGACCAGCATCGCGGCGAACTGGCCGCGATCCAGCCGCACCGCGGTGTCGGTCTTGCGCAGCTCGAAGTGCAGCCGTCCAGCGGTGGCGCGCAGCACGTCGTCGCCGACGGTGTGACCGTATTGTTCGCAGATCGCATCGAAACCTTCGATCTCGATCAGCATCATCGCCAGCACGGTCTTCTGGCGCGCCGAACGCAGCAGCGCCATTTCGGCGCGGTCCTGCAGCACGGCCCGTGTGGGCAGGCCGGTGAGACTGTCGTGGTGCGTCAGCCGCAGCGGCGATTCGCCGTTGCCGCGATGCAAGGGCTCGACCGCGATCAGGCCGGTGACCTGGCCGCGGCCGTCGCGCAGCGCGCCAACGTTGAGCCGCGTGGGATGGGGCGATCCGTCCTTGTGGCGCAGCACCCAGTCGTGTTCGCTGGCGACGCCGTCGCGGCGCAGCGCCGTGCCCAGCACGCCGGCATCCGCGATGACGTGTTCACCCAGGATGGCCGACAGCTCCACGGCGCGCGCCTCGAGCTCTTCCAGTGCGATCAGGCTGCCGGCGATGGGCTTGCCGCTGAGCTCGTCGCGACCGTAGCCCAGGCGCTCGGCCGCGACCGGATTGATCCAGCGTATTCGGCTCTGCGCATCGACGCCCAGCACGACGCCTGGGTAGGCATCCAGCAGCAACTGCTGCACTTCTCCGAGTTCCAACCAGGTGTGGGATAGCGGATCGAGGGTGGCGTGTTGGCTGTCCATCGGCCCAGTCTCGCACCGACTGGCCGTCGCCGACAAGCTTTTCCGGTGAGGACGAACCCGATGGGCGTGCGCTGCAATCTCGCGTACCGTGCGGGCTGTTCCAATGTCGCTCATGACCACCGTTCCCGTCGATCCCGCCCTGCAGGTCGAAGCCTTCTTCGATGCGCCGACCAGCACCTTCACCTATCTCGTGCTCGACCCCGCGAGCCGCTGCTGCGCCCTCATCGACAGCGTGCTGGACTACGATCCCAAGTCGGGCCGCACCAGTGCCGCCGGTGCCGAGCGCCTGCTGGCCCGCGTGGGCGAACTGGGCGCCACGGTGCAGTGGATCCTGGAGACGCACATCCACGCCGATCACCTGTCGGCCGCGCACTGGATCAAGCAGCGCGTGGGCGGCCGGGTGGGCATCGGCCGGCGCATCGTCGACGTGCAGCGCGTGTTCGGGCAGCTGTTCAACGCCGGGCCCGAGTTCGTTGCCGACGGCAGCCAGTTCGATCATCTGTTCGACGACGGCGAGACTTTCGCCATCGGAGCGCTGGGTGCTACCGCGCTGCATACCCCGGGCCACACGCCGGGCTGCATGACCTTCGTCGTGCCGGGCGCGACGCACACGGCGGCCTTCATCGGCGACACCTTGTTCATGCCGGACTACGGCAGCGCGCGCTGCGATTTTCCCGGCGGCGATGCCGCGGCGCTGTACCGCTCGATCCGCCGCGTGCTGAGCCTGCCCTCCGATACCGTGCTGTACCTGTGCCACGACTACGCGCCCGCCGGCAGGCAGACCTGCTTCATGACCACGGTGGGCGAGCAGCGCGCGGCCAACATCCATGCGCACGACGGCGTGACCGAGGACGAATTCGTCGCGATGCGCAACGCGCGCGATGCGACGCTCGCCAAGCCGCAGCTGCTGCTCCCTTCGGTGCAGGTCAACATGCGCGGCGGCGCGCTGCCCGAGCCCGAGAGCAACGGCGTGCGCTATCTCAAGATTCCACTCGACGCGCTGTGATGGCGCCATTCGTCCTCGGCGCGCTGGTCGGCCTGCTGCTCGCGCTCACCGGCGCCGGCGGCGGCATCCTCGCCGTGCCGCTGCTCGTGTTCGCACTGCACCTGGGTCTGGCCGAAGCGGCGCCCATCGGCCTGCTGGCGGTGGGCCTGGCCGCGGCGATGTCGGCCAGCCTGGGCTTGCGCGACGGCATCGTGCGCTACCGCGCGGCGATGCTGATGGGCGGGCTCGCGATGGTGCTGGCGCCGCTGGGCGTGATCGCCGCGCAACGCGTGCCCAACACGCCGCTGACGATCGCCTTCGCGGCGGTGCTGGCGCTGTCGGCCTGGCGCATGTGGCAACGCGCGCACCGCGCGCTGCGCCCGACGGCGGACGCGCCTGCCCATGCGACGCTGCCGTGCGTGCTCGACGCGCGCGACGGCCGCCTCGTCTGGACGCGCCCCTGCGCGCAGGCGCTCGCGTTCACCGGCGCCTTCGCGGGCATTCTCAGCGGCATGCTGGGCGTGGGCGGCGGCTTCGTCATCGTGCCGGCACTCACCCGCTTCACGGAGTTGTCGGCACGCAGCATCGTCGCGACCTCGCTGGCCGTGATCGCTCTGGCGTCGATCGGCGGCGTGGGCGCTGCCGCCTGGAAGGGCGCGATCGCGTGGGACATCGCGCTGCCGTTTGCCGTCGGTTCGGTGCTGGCCTCGCTGCTGGCGCGCCTGATCGCGGCGCGCGTGGCGGGCCCGCGGCTGCAGCAGGGGTTCGCGATCGTCAGCGCGGCGGTCGCCTTGCTGCTGCTCGTTCGCGTCCTGGGCTGGATCTCGCTGCGATAGCGGACAGGGCGGAGGCGGCGCCGACGCGTTGGCGCACCGGCGCAAGGGGCGGCCCCGGCTCGTCTGCGCCGGGGCCGGCCGGGCCTTATTCGCAGGCGTACGACAGGTTGGTGCCGATGACCTTCTCGTTGAGCACCGGGAACTGCGCGGACGTGATCGCGACGTACCACTGATCCTGGTAGCCGGCGCGCACGAAGCAGGGTGCGTCGTAGGAGAAGCGCACGGTGCAGGTGCCGTTCTGGGCCAGCGTGGCGCCGGTGCAGGTGTCGGCAATGATGTTCAAGCCGCCATGCTTGGGGCCCAGGTTGGTCGGTGCTGCGACGGACAGGTTGCTGGCGAAGCCGGGGCCGTGGTTGGTCACGGTGATGGAGCCGGTGGTGTAGCCGCCGCCCGGGGCGGAAACGTTCAGCGGATTCGGCGCAGCGGTCAGACCCGTCTGGGCCGAGGCGCTCGCGCCGAAGGACAGGCCGAGCGCGAGCAGCACGCTGCTCATGGCGATGCGATTGGATTTCATTTTCTTCCCTGATTGAGATGTGATGACAGATCCGGGCAGGGTCTCTGCCGCGGACGGGGCAATTTACGTCGCCGCGGTCGCGCTGACCTGCGGGAAATCACCAGCTCCGACCACTACCCCCTAGAACCTGTACGGGTAGGGGTATACGAGACTTTCCGGGCGCCGGGCGGCACACCGCGCCCAGTCGAGTCTGGCGCGGCCGTGTTGCCGGCGCGGACGGCCTCAGCCCGCGTAGCGCAGGGGCAGCGCCGTCGTGAACTTCAGTTGCTCCATCGCGAAGCTGGAGCTGACGTCGAACAGCTGCGTCCCGGCGATCAGGCGCTTGTAGACGCCGTCGTAGGCGGCGATATCCGGCACCACGATGCGCAGCAGGTAGTCGATGTCGCCGCTCATGCGGTAGAACTCCACCACTTCCGGGATCGAATCGACGGTCGCATGGAACTGGTCGAACCAGGCCTGCGTGTGCTGGCTGGTGCGGATGTTGACGAACACCGTCACGCCCACGTTGACGCTCTTGGGGTCGACCAGCGCCACGTGGCTGGTGATGACGCCGGCCTCCTTCATGCGCTGCACGCGGCGCCAGCAGGGCGTCGTCGACAGTTGCACCGCAGCGGCGAGCTCCGCGACGGGCGTGTCGCATTTGAGCTGCAGCATCTCCAGCAGCTTGCGATCGATGGCATCGAGTTTCATGCGCGGCCTTTCCGTGAGAATGAAATTCTAGTCGCCGCTCTCCCGTCATCCTGCGCGAAGTGGCAGGATCCACCCGTGCGAAGGCGCCGTTCGACGCGTCGATGCGGGTCGCGCGCAGTGGCCGCATCCAGCACCGGCCGCCCGACTGTGCGACGATGCGCCGCCTATGCCGCCAGCCTCGTCCCTCGCATCCCACCCTTCCTTTCTTCGCTTCTGGGCCGGCCGCGTGGCCGGCACGATGGCCAACCAGATGCTGATGGTGGGCGTCGGCTGGCAGATGTACGACCTCACGCACAGCGCGTGGAGCCTCGGATTGGTGGGGCTGTTCCAGTTCGTGCCGGCGCTGGCCCTGGCGCTGGTCGCGGGCCATGTCGCCGACCGCCACGACCGGCGGCACATCGTCTCGCTGGCCTTGCTGCTGCAATTGCTGGCGGCGCTGGCGCTGCTGCTGTCCACGCACGAGAAATGGATCTCGCGCGAGCTGATCCTGGGCGTGTCGCTGCTGCTGGGCGTGGCGCGTTCGTTCCAGATGACCGCGCAGCAGGCGCTGACGCCGCTGCTGGTGCCTCCCGCGATCCTGGCGCGTGCGATGGCCTTCAGCTCCTCGGGCATGCAGGCCGCCATCATCGGCGGCCCGGCGCTCGGCGGTTTCCTGTACGGGGCCGGAGCCGGTGTCGTCTATGCCGCCTGCGCGGGGCTGTTCGTGCTGGCGGCCGCGCTGGTGTGGAGCGCGCGCTACGACCACAAGCCCGTGCCGCGTGCGCCGGTGACGATGGACACGCTGCTGGCCGGCGTGCGCTTCATCCGCGCCAAGCCGGTGGTGCTGGGTGCGATCTCGCTGGATCTGTTCGCGGTGCTGCTGGGCGGGGCCGTCGCTCTGCTGCCGATCTACGCGCGCGACATCCTGCACGTCGGCCCGGAAGGCCTGGGCCTGCTGCGTGGCGCGCCGGCGATGGGCGCGCTGCTGATGTCGCTGGTGCTCGCGCGCTGGACGATCACGCGCCGCGCCGGCGCGATCCTGTTCGCCTGCGTGGCGATTTTCGGGGCGACCACGATCGTGTTCGGCCTGTCGCCCTGGTTCTGGCTGTCGATGGCGGCGCTGTTCGTCAACGGCGCGGCCGACATGGTCAGCGTCGTGGTGCGCCAGACGCTGGTGCAGCTGGACACGCCCGACGAGATGCGCGGCCGCGTCAGCGCCGTCAACTCGATCTTCATCGGCGCCAGCAACCAGCTTGGCGAGTTCGAATCGGGGGCGACGGCCGCGCTGTTCGGGCCGGTCGGCGCGGTGGTGGCGGGCGGCGTGGGCACGCTGGTCGTCGTCGGACTGTGGATGCGCTGGTTTCCGCAGCTGCTGCGTCGCACGAGCCTGGCCAGCGCCTGAGCGGGCGCCGCGGCGAGGGTGGATGCTGCGACTGCGCGCAGGATGACAAACCCGAGTGGGTGGATGCAGGACGGCATGCCGCGCGGTCCGTCATTCTGCGCGGAGCGAAGCGCAGTCGCAGAATCCACCCCTGAGCAGAGGCCGCATCCAGTCGGGCCTCGGCTTCAACCGTCGATGACGGTGACCTGCGGCCAGCGCTGCGCGTAGCGCTTGATCGATATGCGCTGACGATAGGTCTCGACGCTGACGCGCGCGGGATTGCGCCGTACCACCATCGCGAAAAGGTCGGCCAGCCCGTGCGGCGCGATGACGTGCAGGCCGTCGTCGTCATCGAGCCAGAGGCCGACCGCCGTTGCGAATTCCGGCCAGCTGGCGACGGCGTCGTCCAGCGATCGAAGCGGCGCGACGGCGTGGCCGAAATGCCCCGCGAACCACAGGTGCACGCCCGCCTGGTTGGTCACTTCCCAGGGCGTGTGGGGCGCCGCGAGTCGCAGTTGCGCCTGCAGCGCGGCGTCGCGCTCGGGCGCGAGGTCGTCGGGATCGAACCACGCGACATCGACGTCCGCCAGCGCCGAGGGCGTCGCGCGTGCGTGCAGCGCGTCCCACACCAGGGTGCGCACCGCGCCCGCGCCCACGCACCATGCCCGCAGGCGCAATGCGCGCACGTGCGCGAGGGCCTCCATGAACCACGGTGTCGCCCGGGCAAGGGCGACCAGGCGGTCGCGATCCTGCAAGTTCAGCCGTGGATATGCAGCGGCGGGAACGACTTCACGAGGTCGTCGATGGCCTTCATCTGCGCGAGGAAGGGCTCGAGCTGATCCAGCGGCAGCGCGCTGGGGCCGTCGCACTTGGCCTTGTCCGGCTCCGGATGCGCCTCGAGGAACAGGCCGGCCAGGCCGACCGCCAGGCCGGCGCGCGCCAGCTCGGCCACCTGTGCGCGGCGCCCGCCCGAGGCGGCGGCCCCGGACTCGCGCTGCTGCAGCGAGTGCGTCACGTCGAAGATCACAGGGGCGTCGCCCGTGGTCTTTCTCATCACCGAGAAGCCCAGCATGTCGACGACGAGGTTGTCGTAGCCCAGGCAGGTGCCGCGGTCGCACAGGATCAGCTGGTCGTTGCCGGCCTCGCGGAACTTCTCGCAGATGTTGGCCATCTGCGACGGGCTCAGGAACTGCGGCTTCTTGATGTTGATGACGCGGCCGGTCCTGGCGAGCGCGACGACCAGGTCGGTCTGGCGCGCCAGGAAGGCCGGCAGCTGCAGCACGTCGACCACCTCGGCCACGGCGGCGGCCTGGTGCGGCTCGTGCACGTCGGTGATCAGCGGCACGCCGAAACCCGTCTTGACAGCCTCGAGGATGCGCAGTCCTTCTTCCAGGCCCGGGCCGCGGTACGAGTGGATCGACGAGCGGTTGGCCTTGTCGAAGCTGCCCTTGAACACGTAGGGAATGCCCAGCTTGCTCGTGACGCGCACGTATTCCTCGGCCGAGCGCAGCGCGAGGTCCTTCGACTCCAGCACGTTGATGCCGCCGAACAGCACGAAGGGCGCGCTGTTGCCGGCGACGATGGCGGGGGTGATCTTGACGGTGGACATGGCGTCTCCTTGGTTCGCAACCCGCATTTTGCAACGAGCAGGCCCGGCGGGCGGGTGCGGGCGTGCGAAGCGGACCAGTCGCGTCCCGCCGGGACCGATGTGACCCGATTCGTCACCTCCAGGAGTGACAAATTTGGTCGCATGGCGCTTTTCTTCGCCGGCCCGGCGCACGACCGGCCAGCGTTCCCGGAGGCGGCACCCATGGGTTTCATTTGGAAACGACGCCGATCCGCCGAAAGATCGCTTTCGGCACGGGATTTGCGGACTCCGCTCCAACAGCGAACGGACGTCGTTTGGGATGTCCCGGCCCGGGACCTGCCGCCGGGGCCGCTTGCGCACAAGAACCGGAGCGAGCGATGAAGGGCAATCAACTGCAAGACGGGGAGCTGCGCCGGCGCCTGCTGATGCTGGCCGCCGGCCTGGCGCTGGGATCCTGCGGCGGCGGG
>Ga0209759_1001410_pt1 | contig 13726 bp, 9 predicted proteins | sample AraplaCL_Col_mMS_FD_184261 | JGI IMG/M metagenome (GOLD analysis project Ga0209759, IMG submission 184261) | Arabidopsis root microbial communities from the University of North Carolina, USA - plate scrape CL_Col_mMS (SPAdes) (version 2) | ecosystem: Host-associated > Plants > Roots >...
GCCGCCGCGCGGAACGATGGTCAGCCCCATCTCGACGCAGCCGGCCACCAGCGCGGCCATCTCGGCCTCGGTGTCGGGCGTGAGCACGACGAACGGGTATTCGACGCGCCAGTCGGTGGCGTCGGTGACGTGCGAGACGCGCGACAGCCCGTCGAACTTGATGTTGTCCTTGGCCGTGGCCTTGCCCAGCACCTTGCGCGCGCGCTGGCGCAGGTCCCAGACGTCGCTGAAGTGCTTGGCGAAGGCCGCGACGGCCTCGCGCGCGCCCACCAGCAACTCGGCCACGTTGGCGTCGCGCGCGGCATCGGCCTCGGGCGTGCGGCGCTTCTCGACCTCGGCCAGGCGGTGGTTCAGCGCGTCGATCAGCATCGCGCGGCGCTTGGGGTTGTCCAGGAGGTCATCCTCCAGGTACGGGTTGCGCTGCACCACCCAGATGTCGCCCAGCACCTCGTAGAGCATGCGGGCCGAACGGCCGGTGCGGCGTTCCTCGCGCAGGCGGTTCAGGATCTCCCAGGCCCGGGTGCCGAGCAGCCGCAACACGATCTCGCGGTCGGAGAACGAGGTGTAGTTGTACGGAATCTCGCGCAGCCGCGGGGCGGCGGGATGGGTCTGGGCGAGCGCCGCGGCGGCGGCCAGCGTGGTGGCGAGGGGAGCGTTCATGGGGCCTGGGCACGAGGGAGGACGTGTCCACGCGGGGAAATGACCGCACGTGGGGTTGAATCGTACCCCAGCGGCCCCCCGCGATCCCGCCGTGGGGTCGGGCGCCGACGAGTCGGCGCGGCCGGTGTCGCGGCGGTTCTACACTTGTCCGGGCAGGTTCCGGGTTCGGGCAATCGTTGCTTCGCCGGCTGCGAAGGACTCCCATGACGTCGGACTGGCCCTACCCTTACTGGATCGCGCACCGCGGCGCCGGCAAGCGCGCGCCCGAGAACACGCTGGCGGCGTTCCGCGAGGGCGCGGTGCAAGGCTTTCGGATGTTCGAGTGCGACGTCAAGCTCTCGGCCGACGATGTCGCCTTCCTGCTGCACGACAGCACGCTGGAGCGCACCACCTCGGGCCACGGCACCGCCGGCGAGCGGCCGTGGGCGGCGCTGTCGCAACTGGACGCCGGCGGCTGGCACGGCGCGCGCCATGCCGGCGAGCCGATCCCGACGCTGGCGGCCATCGCCCGCTTCGTGCTGGCGAACGGCCTGGCGGCCAATCTCGAGATCAAGCCGACGCCCGGCGTCGAGACGCGCACCGGCGAGCTGGTCGCGCACGCGGCCGCGCAGCTGTGGGCCGGCAGCGCGCCGCCGCCGCTGCTCAGTTCCTTCGAGGTGCCGGCGCTGGAAGCCGCCGCCGAGGCCGAGCCGGCGCTGCCGCGCGCCCTGCTGCTCGACGAGCTTTGGCCAGGCTGGTTCGAGACGGCCCGGCGCCTGGCCTGCCGCGCGGTGGTCACGCACCACTCGCTGATGGACGCGGCGCTGGTGCAACGCCTGCATGGCGCGGGCCTGCGGGCGCTGGTCTACACCGTCAACACGCCCGCCGAGCTCGCCGCGATGCGGGCGGCCGGGGTCGACGGGGTCATTACCGACGAGGTCGAGCGCTACGGTGGCGAAGCCAGGGGCCAGGCGTCTGCGTGATCCACACCGCGGCGGGGGTGGATCCTGCGACTGCGCGCAGGATGACAGACGTTTTGGCGGGGTGCGTCCTGCGACTGCGCGCAGGATGACAGACGTTTCGGCGGGGTGCGTCCTGCGACTGCGCGCAGGATGACACACGTTTCGGCGGGGGTGAAGCTGCGACTGCGCGCAGGATGACAGACGTTCCTGCGACTGCGCGCAGGATGACTGGGTGACAGGTGTTTTGGACGCGCGTGGCAAAGCGTCTGGCGCGGCCTACCTTTGCCCGTCATCCTGCGCGCAGTCGCAGGACCCACCCCCGTCGAGGCCTTGCCCGGGCGTCTTGCGCTGAGCAAGCGCCTACGGCTGAAGCAGTTCCGCCGCGACATCTCCTTCGGCGTCCGGCAACTGGGGCAGCACGCGGATCGAACGCAGCAGCGGGCTGCGCCAGGCCACCAGCGTCAGCACCAGCCCGACGCCGCCGGCGAACGCCAGCGACGCGCGCAGGTCGACGTGCTCGCCCAGCCAGCCGCCCACCAGCGCGCCCGGCGCCGCGGGCAGCAGGATCAGCCAGCGCATCGTGCTGGTCATGCGCCCCAGCATCGGCGCCGGCGTCACCGCCTGGCGCAGCGCAAGGAAGTTGATGAACATCAGCACCGCGCCCAGCCCGAACAGCATCAGGTTGAGCGCGAAGATCGCCACGCCCAGCGGCCCGACGGGCGCCATCGCGAGCAGGATCCAGCCCAGGCTGCATGAACCGATGCCCATCGTCATCGAGGGCCCGGGCCCGAAATGGCGGCTGATGCGATGACCCACCAGGCTCGCCAGCACGGTGCCGAAGCCCAGGCACACGTAGCTCAGGCCCACGCTCTGCTCGGACAGCCCCAGCGTGCGGGTGGCAAACAGGATGTTGACCACCTGGGCCGAGTTGTTGCACATCTGCCAGCCGCCGGCGGTGCTGGCCAGCACCACCAACAGCCTGTTGTGCAGCACGAAGCGCAGCCCGGCCTTGAGGTCGCCCCAGAACTCGCTGGCACCGGCCGACGGCTGCTCGTTGACGCGGATGCCGCGCAGGATCGCGGCCGACGCCACCAGCAGCGCCGCGTCGAACAGCAACGCGATCGGCGCGCCCAGCAGCTTGATCAGCGCGCCGGCCAGGCCGGGCCCGGCGACATCGGCGCCCGAGCTGGCCAGCGCGTTCTTCGCATTGGCCTCGACCAGCCGGTCGCGCTCGACGATCTGCGTGAGCACGATCTGGGCGGCGCTGCCCGCCGAGGTGTAGACGATGCCGATCGTGAAGGCGACCACGTAGAGCCAGAAGATCGTCAGCGCGTGCATCCACGCCGCCAGCGGAATGCTGACGGCCGCGCATGCCAGCGTGAGCTCGCCGGCGATGTAGACGGGCAGCTTGCGAACGCGGTCCAGCCACACGCCCGAGGGCAGGGAGAACAGCACGAACGGCGCGATCTCCATAGTCGTCAGCAGGCCCATCTGCGTGGGCGATGCATGCAGCAGCACCGCCGCGGTCAGCGGCAGCGCGAGCATCATGATCTGCCCGCCGAACGAGCTGGTGAGCACCGACGTCCACAGGCGCCGGTAGACCGGGTCCCGCAGCAGATCGTCGGGCGCGAGCGCGAAGCGTGCCCGCAAGGCGGCCAACGCGCGGCGCGCAGCCGTGTCGTCCGATCTCAGCGCGGTCGAGCCGAGCTTCTTGTCCATTTCAACGTCTCCCTGTCCTCGGGCCACGTCGCAGCCTCGTGGGCGGCGGTGGCCGGGTTGTCTGGCAGCGGCGCGTCCCGGATGGACGGCAACGACCGCTGGGGTTCCCAGCGGTGGCGGGCCAGGCCCGAAGCTGCTGGGGAGTTCAGATCACCGGTGCAAGTCCGGCGGCCGCTGCTGCGACCTTGCACGGATGCATCGGATTGGCGCCGGAGGGCGATCCGCACGACGGCGTGGACGCCGGCATCATCACCGGGGCGGCACTCGGCGCGCCCACCAGGTCGGCGAGATGGCATTGCAGCCGCGGGCCGGCCAGTTGCAACACCAGCGCCGCGACGATGCCCGTGGCCACCACCATGCCGCGTGCCGCCGTGCCGCCTTGCGGGCGGCGCACCCCGGCCGGACGCGTGACGCGTCGTCGGGCGAAGGTGGGGCGGGTGGTCATGGGCGGCAATCGGTCGTGAGCGTCGATAGTAGCAGCGGCCCGCGCGCGCAGGCAAGCGCCCTGAAGAGGGGTTGCGCCGGCGGCGCAACGGTCGCATCGGCCGTCAGCCCGGCGGCATCTCGTGGCCGCAGACGCCGCACTGGACCTTCCTGAGCGACATCCACGGAAATGCGCGCAGCCAGCGGTGGTCGCACTTGGGGCAGCGGCTGACGGTGCGGCGCGAGATCAGGCTGAACGTGACGGCGATCCAGACGATGTCCAGCGTGGTGTAGAGCGCCGGCGGCGGCTCGCCCGCGAACTGGCGCCAGGCCTTGATGACGAGGAACATCGCGGCGCTGCCGACCGGCAGCCACCACCAGATTAGGCGACGGTCGCGGCGCAGTTGCGCCAGCGTGAGGGGAGCAGCCGCCAACGAATCAGCTCCGGTAGTCGGCGTTGATCTTGACGTAGTCGTACGAGAGGTCGCACGTCCAGACCGTCGCCGACGCCGCGCCGCGCTTCAGATCGATGCGGACCGTGATCTCGGACTGCTTCATCACGCGCGCACCGTCCTCCTCGCGGTAGTCGGCGCGCCGGCCGCCGTCGGTGACCACCGCGACGTCGTCGAGAAACATCGAGATGCGCGACTGGTCGAGGTCGGCGATGCCGGCATATCCGACCGCCGCCAGGATGCGGCCGAGGTTGGGGTCGCTCGCGAAGAACGCCGTCTTGACCAGCGGCGAGTGCGCGATCGCGTAGGCCGCGAGCTTGCACTCGGCCTCGTCGCGCCCGCCGTCGACCTGCACCGTGATGAACTTGGTGGCGCCCTCGCCGTCGCGCACGATGGCCTGCGCCAGTTGCTGCGCGACCTGCGTGACGGCAGCCGCCAGCGCGCGGCCGTCTTCGGACTCCAGCGAGTCGATGCGTGCATGGCCGGCCTGCTGCGTGGCCATGATGACGAAGCTGTCGTTGGTGGAGGTGTCGCCGTCGATCGTGATGCGGTTGAACGAGGCGTCGGCGGCCTGCCTGGCCAGCGTCTGCAGCAGCGGCGCGGCGATCACCGCGTCGGTGGCCAGGAAGCCCAGCATCGTCGCCATGTTGGGCCGGATCATGCCGGCGCCCTTGCTGATGCCGGTGACGGTGACGGTCTTGCCGCCGACCTTGAGCTGCATCGACGCGGCCTTGGGCAGCGTGTCGGTGGTCATGATGCCTTCGGCCGCGTGCGCCCAATTGGCGGCGGCGAGATCGCCCAGCGCGGCCGGCAGCCCTGCCTCGATGCGCTCGACGGGCAGCGGCTCCATGATGACGCCGGTGGAGAACGGCAGCACCTGGCGCTCGTCCAGCCCCAGCAGCCCCGCCGCGGCCGCGCAGGTGCGGCGCGCGCGCGCGAGGCCGTCCGCGCCGGTGCCCGCGTTGGCATTGCCGGTGTTGACGACCAGCGCCCGGATGCCGTCCTTGCCGTCGCCGCCGGCGCCGGCAAGGTGTTCGCGGCAGACCTGCACCGGCGCAGCGCAGAAACGGTTCTGCGTGAACACGCCGGCCACCTGCGTCCCGGCGTCCAGCACGAACGCGACCAGGTCCTTGCGATTGGCCTTGCGCACGCCGGCCATTGCGATGCCGATGCGCACGCCCGGGACGGGATGCAGGTCGGCAGGGTTGGGGGCGGCGAGGTTGACGGGCATGGGGCAGCTCCAGGACAGGCGGACGGCGCCGCGAAACAGGCGATTCTAGAAGGCGCGGGTGACGGCTTGCCGCCCAGCCGCGCCGGCGATCCCTCAGCGTCGGGCAAGAAGCACGCCGTCCTCAGTTCGCGTCGGTGGTCTCAGTCGCCGCCCCCTCCGCACCCACTGCTGCAGTTGCTGCCCCCACCATCTCCGCTCGAGCAACTCGAGTCGCCATCGCTGCCGCAGGAGCTGCAGGACCCGCCGTCGTCATCGCCTTTGGCCTTGCTCGCGCGCCTCGTGGCCGTGGCGAGGGTGCCGGCGTTGACCTGCTGCTTCAGGCCGTCGAAGCGCAAGTCGTCGGCCAGGACGGTGCCGCCGACCAGCGCCACGCCGAAGGCGAGCGCTGGCCCGACCGGGGTTGTCTTCCGGTACTGGCCCGCTGCCAGGCGCAGCGGCCGCAGCACTCGTTCGGAGCGCGCGTTGGCGCGCCACAGGCGCTGCTCCAGCAGCACGATGAGGCCGCACGCGGCCAGCGCCATCAGCACCAGGAAGCCGACGGGATGCGGCGAGCCGAGCGCATGGACGATGCGTTCGATCTCGATGGCCAGCAGCACCGCCAGCCCCAGCAGCGCCTGGGCACGATGGGCCGGGAGCGCGGCAACGTCGCTGGCGATGCCGGCGGCGATGAGCCGGCGTTCGTAGTTCGCCGCGAGAGAGCGCATGGCCATGCACGCCGCGGTGAAGCGCAGCCCGCCATCGCCCGCCGCGGCCAGGCACACGGCCTCGGCCGGATGCGACGCACGCGGCTCGACGCTCATGTTCAGCCGGATCGGCGGCCGCGCGCCGCGCTCCGACGGCGGGCCGGGCGGCAGCAGCGTGCCGCGTTCGGTGAGCGCGACGATGGCCGTCATCGCCATGCGCTCGGCGCCGCCGCTGAACCAGGCGGCCTCGTAGGGCTCGAGCCGGTCGCGCGCCGCCGCGTCTGCCGGCGCCGCGCGCGCGCGCAGCCCCCACCAGGCCAGCGCCGCGGTGACCGCCAGAGCAGTAGACAGGAACTGGAATGGGCCGACGCCCTGGAGCGGCTGCAACAGGCCCGCCGAGCGCAGCAGCACCCCGCCGGCAACGGCGGCGGCCACCGCGGCGAACGCCAGGCGATGGCCGTGCCGCAAGGTCGCCGGCACCGTCCAGCCCGGGACGACGGGCCGCGGCGGTGGCAACTTGCCCGGCCGCGGCCAGACGACCGGCGGGGCCGTGCCGCCGAACGCCTGCCGGTAGTCGGCCAGGGTGCGGCGGTACATCTCGTCGTGGCGGCCGCGTTCGCCCGACCGCGCGGGCGCGTGGTGCAGGAAACGGCCGAACACGGCGCTGCAGAAGGCCTCGTAATGCGCGGTGCGCGTCAGGTGCAGGTGCCAGGCCTCGTCGATGTCCGGCGACGGACTGGCGGCGTGGCCGGTGACCTGCGTCAGCACCAGGAAGCGGCGATATTCCTCGACCACGGCCAGCGCATAGCCCAGCGTCCAGCCCTGGTCGTCGGCCAGGCGCGACTCGAAGGCCAGCGGATCGCCGGGCTCGTTCAGGCCGAAGGCCTCGATGCGTTGCAGAAGGGACGTGGCTTCATTGCGCAGGGCATCGCGCTCGTCGTTCATGGAGAGGCGATCGGCGGTCATCTGAACTTCAGGCGTCCTGGCATGGCATGAGCCGGTGAATCCATTGTCCGGGTTCGGGCCGGTCGTCATCAGCCGCCGCAGCCGCCACCGCAACCGCCCCCGCAACCACTGCCGCCACCGTCACCCCCGCCGCCTCCGTCGCCGCCGAGCGAGCCGCCCGGACGCCCCGCCTGCAGCATGCCGCGCGGTCCGATGGCCGCGTCCAGGCCTTCGAAGCTCGGCTGGGCCAGGACAGCAGCCGGCCCCAGCAAGGCGAGCGTGAGGGGCAGCAGCGCGGGCGGGACGGGATCGGTGGCCGGGTCGCCGGCACGCAGCCGGCGCCGCTCCAACGTCTGCGCCATGTCGTCGAGCTGCTTGCGGCCGCGCCACGTTGCGCGGCGTGGCACGACCAGCACCAGCAGCGCGCTGGCCGCCAGCAGCGTCAGCAGCACCAGGAAGGACATCGGTCGCTGCGTGCCGAGCGCATGCAGGATGCGTTCGAGCGCGACCGTCACCCAGGCCGCGGTGAGCCAGGCCGCCGCGGCGCGCGCGGGCGGGATGCGGCCACGGTCGCTCGCCAGGCCCGCGCGCTGCAGGCGGGCGGCGATGCGGCCCGCGGCCGGTGCCAGGGCCACCCGCGCGCGATCGAATTCCAGGACGCCGTGGCGCGCACCCGCCAGGCAGGCGAGTTCCACCGGGTGCAGGCCCTCGGGGGGCGGGCCTTCGAAAAGCAGGCGATGCAACTTGCGGCGCGCCGATCCGGTGCCGATCTCGCGGCGATCGAGCCTGGGGACGCCGCGCTCGACCAGCATGGTCAGGGCCATCACCGTCATCCTGGCGTCGCCGCCGGCGAGCCAGGCGGCCTCGTAGGGATCGAGCGTGTCACGCGTGCCCGGCGGCGCGAGCGCCCCGGTCGACAGCCACGCCAGGAAGAGCAATGCGACGCTGACCGGCACCGCGATGCCGAGGAACCGCGGCCCGCTCATCGCATGCGTGGCGTCGAGGACGCCCAGCAGGTTCAGCGCCATCGCGATCACGACCACCAGAGTGGAGACTGCCACGAACGGCGCACGGGCCAGGGGCCCGGGCAGTCCGATCAGCACGGGGGCAGCGGGCGGGCAAGCGAAGCGCCTGTCGGCGGGCGGCCAAACGTCCGCGGGTGGCGGCGTCCCGAATGCGCGCCGGTAGTGCGTCAGCGTCTGCGCGTACATCGCCTCGTGGCGCTCGTGCTCGGCGGCCCCGGCCTCGGCCGGCCGGTGGTGCAGGAATCGACCCAGCGCCTCGCGGCAGAAGCGCTCGTAGTCGGCGGTGCGGGTGATGTGCAGATGCCAGGCCTGGTCGACGTCGTCCGACGGACACACCGGCTGGCCGGCGACCTGCGTGAGCACGAGGAAGCGGCGATATTCGCGAACGACCCGGACGGCATGTCCGAGGGTCCAGCCGTTGTCGTCGGCCAGCCGGCATTCGAAGGCGAGCGGGTCGCCCGATGCGGTGAGTGGGTGGGCCTCGACGCGTGCCAGCAGCGTGGCCGCGGAGGTGGTGATCTCGTTGTGCGAGTGACTGGTGATGGGAACCTTCCTTTCTTGTTGTTATGGTCTCTTCTTGTTGTCGTTGGAAGTGTGAAGCTGCGTGGCCGCCGCGGGCAATCGTGGGAAACCACAATCGTGAAAAAGCGCACGGCCGAACGAGTCGGCCGCGGGAGATCGACGGAAAACGCGCCGCGTCACTCGATGACCGAATTGCGCGACGCCGCCTCGTCCTGCCGGTCGTCCGGCAGGTGGATGCTGCCGGCGTGGAAGTCGTACTCGAAGACCTCGCCGTGGCGGCCCCATTCGATGACGGTCTTGAGCACCCGTTCGGCCTCGGCCGGATCGAGGTGCTGCTGCAGCAGGCGCAGGAAGGGCTGCTCGGGCAGCGCGCGTTCAGGATCCTGTTCCAGGCTGTGGCGGATGTGCGCGGCCAGCGGGACGTTCTCCAGCACCTGCTGGCCGAACAGCTCCTGGCGCAAGGTGTGATCGCCGTCGACGTAGCGCCGGCCCACGAGCGTCAGGTGCAGGTCGCCGCTTTCGACGCGCGCCAGGCCCAGCAGGTCGATGGCACGCGCCACCGGCAGCAGTTCGTCGTCGGTGAGCTCGGACTCCTCGGCCAGCTTGGGCAGGTCGGCCTCGCCGTGGAACGGCGGCCCGGCAAGCAGCTCCAGCAGGCCTTCCATGCGCGCGATGTCGGCCTCGGGCAGGCGGTCGTACAGGCGCAGCGCCTCGGGCTCCTCGGTGGTGCGGTCGGCGCGCCCGGCGCCCGCCGTCATCAACGCGTAGACCTCGTCGATCAGCGCGCGCACGTTGGCCGAGTCCGCGATGCGCGGACGCGGCAGGTCGATCGCGAGCTGGAAACGGATTCGGCCCGGGTCGCTGGCGAAGATCAGGATGCGGTCGGCCATCAGCACCGCCTCCTCGATGTTGTGCGACACGACCAGCATCGCCTTGGTGGGCATGCCGCCCTGCGTCCACAGCTCGAGGATGTCGTCGCGCAGGCGCTCGCCGGTGAGCACGTCCAGCGCCGAGAACGCCTCGTCCATCAGCAGCACGTCGGGCTGCGTGACGAGCGCGCGCGCGATGCCCACGCGCTGGCGCATGCCGCCGGAGAGTTCGCGCGGCAACGCGCCCTCGAAGCCCGACAGCCCGATCAGGCTGATCGCGGCCTCGGCGCGCTCGGCGCGTTCTGCGCGTCCGATGCCGCGCGCCTCCAGGCCCAGCTCGACGTTCTGCTGCACCGTCAGCCAGGGAAACAGCGCGAACGACTGGAACACCATGCTGATCGCGCGCGCCGGCCCGTACAGCGGCTGGCCGCGATACTGCACGTTGCCCGAGTCCACGCCGATCAGGCCGGCCATGATGCGCAGCAGCGTGCTCTTGCCCGAGCCGGACTGGCCCAGCAGCGCGACGATCTCGCCCTCGCGCAGCGTGAAGTCGACACCCTCGAGCACCGGCCGCTCACGGCCATCCGCGGCGCGGAAGGACTTGCGCACGTCGTTGATCTGGATGATGGGAGGGGCGGTCTTTTCCATGGTCGACTCAGCTCAAAAGTGCATGCGCTCTTCGGCGATACGGTACAGCCTGCGCCACACGAAGTGGTTCATGCCCATCACGAACACGCACATCACGCAGATGCCCAGCGCGATGCGGTGGAAGTCGCCCGCCGCCGTCATGTGGGCGATGTAGCTGCCCAGGCCGTTGGCCTCCAGCGTGGTGCTGCCCCAGGTCACGTATTCGGACACGATGCTGGCGTTCCACGAACCGCCGCTGGCCGTGATGGCGCCGGTGACGAAGCTTGGAAACACCGCCGGCAGCAGGAAGCGCTTCCAGCGCAGCCAGCCCGTCAGGCCCATGTTGCCGGCGGCGAAGCGCAGCTCCGACGGGATCGACGACGCACCGGCGATCACGTTGAACAGCAGGTACCACTGGGTGCCGAACACCATCAGCGGCGACAGCCAGATGTCGGGGTTCAGGTGCCAGTGCACGATCAGCACGACGGCGCCGGGGAACATCAGGTTGGCCGGGAACGCGGCCAGGAATTGCGCCACCGCCTGCAGACGGCCCGACCAGAGCGGCCGCAGCCCGATCCAGACGCCCACCGGCACCCACAGCAGCGAGGCCAGCGAGATCAGGACCACCACGCGCAGCATCGTCGCGCAGCCCAGCAGGAACACGTGCCACACCTCGGCGAAGCCGACCTCGGCATGCACGAAGGTGTAGAGCTGCCAGACCGCGAACAGGCCGCCGGCCGCGATCAACGCGTCCCAGACGCGCGCGAGCGTGCCGCTGGCCGGATGCGGCCGCGCGCGGATCGACGTGCCGTCGTGCGTGACGCGAAACCAGGTGAAGGTGTTCTCCAGCGCATGCGTGAAGCGCTCGCTGATCTTGGCGATGCGCTCGGTGCGGCGCGACCAGGTGAGCAGCCACGAGGTCGGCGCCGACTCCTGGCCGCCCTCCTCGAAGCGGAACTTGTCGGCCCAGGCCACCAGCGGGCGGAACAGCAGCTGGTCGTACAGCATGATGCCGATCAGCATGCCCAGGATGGCCCAGCCGATCGCCTGCAGGTTGCGCGCCTCGATGGCCAGTGCGATGTACGAGCCCACTCCCGGCAGCTTGATGTTCTGGCCCGAGACCGCGATCGCCTCGGAAGCGACCACGAAGAACCAGCCGCCCGACATCGACATCATCATGTTCCACAGCAGCCCGGGCATCGCGAACGGCAGCTCCAGGCGCCAGAAGCGTTGCCAGGCGGACAGCTGGAACACCCGCGCCGCCTCCTGCAGTTCGCCCGGCACGGTGCGCATCGACTGGTACAGGCTGAACGCCATGTTCCAGGCCTGCGAGGTGAAGATGGCGAAGATCGCCGCGCACTCGACGCCGAACAGGTTGCCGGGAAACAGCGCGATGAAGCCGGTGACGGTGATGGCCAGGAAGCCCAGGATCGGGATCGACTGCAGGATGTCGAGCATCGGCACGAGCACCTTCTCGGCCGCGCGCCAGCGCGAGGCCGCGGTGGCGAACGCGAAGCTGAACAGCAGCGAGAACAGCAGCGCGAGCAGCATGCGCAGCGTCGTGCGCAGCAGGTAGTACGGCAGCTGCAGCGGGTCGAGCGACAGCGGGATCGGATCGCCCAGGTGGTACGGCTTGGTCATCGCCGCGCCGCCCAGGCCGGCCAGCACCAGCGCGGCCAGCACCAGCGGCAGCAGCGCCCAGTCCCAGCGGTTGCCGGCCTCGACGACCTGTCGCGGGAAAAAGTTCTTCTCGAATGCCATGGGCAGCGATTGTCGCGGTTAAAGGGCCGGCCCCTCCAGGCACTGTCATTCTGCGCGGAGCGAAGCGCAGTCGCAGAACCCACCCTCGCCGGGCCGCGACCATGGCTGGGGTGGATCCTGCGACTGCGCGCAGGATGACATCCGTGAGGCAGGCCGCCCGTCACGCGCAGCCATCAGCCTGCGCACGGCGGAGCCAAAGAAAAGCGGCCGCAAGGGCCGCTCGTCTTCACCAGTGTGGCGCGCTCAGCTTAATTTCCCGTGACATTCCTTGAAGCGCTTGCCGCTGCCGCAAGGGCACGGGTCGTTGCGCCCGACGCGCGGCATGCCCGGCGCGCCCAGGCCCAGATTGAGCGGCGCCGACTCCTCGCTGACGCTGCCGTCGTCGTTGGGATGCGTGTACTGCACGTTGCCGACCACTTCGGCGCGCTGCTCGATCGCCTGCGCCGCCTGGGCCGCCTGTTCCTGCGTCTGCACGCGCACCGTCAGCAGCACCTTGGTGACCTCGGTCTTGACGGTGTCGATCAGGGCCGAGAACAGCTCGAAGGCCTCCCGCTTGTATTCCTGCTTCGGGTTCTTCTGCGCATAGCCGCGCAGGTGGATGCCCTGGCGCAGGTAGTCGAGCGCGGCCAGGTGCTCGCGCCAGTTGGTGTCCAGGTTCTGCAGCAGCACCATGCGCATGAAGGGCGTGAACTGCTCCTCGCCGACCATGTCCAGCTTGACCTGGAAGGCCGCCTTGGCGGCATCGACCACCGCCTTGACGATGTCCTCGTCGTTGATGGAGTCGGCCTTCTCGACCAGCCCGGCCAGGTCGACGTCCAGCAGGTACTCGGTCAGCAGCGCCTTCTGCAGGCCCGGCAGGTCCCACTGCTCCTCGACGCTCTCGGGCGGCACGAAGGCGCGCACGACGTCTTCCATCGTGCCTTCGCGCAGGTTGGCGATCTGGTTGATCAGCGACTTCGCCTCGAGGATCTCGTTGCGCTGCTGGTAGATCACCTTGCGCTGGTCGTTGGCGACGTCGTCGTACTCCAGCAGCTGCTTGCGCATGTCGAAGTTGCGCGCCTCGACCTTGCGTTGCGCGCCCTCCAGGCTGCGGCTGACGATGCCGGCCTCGATCGCCTCGCCTTCGGGCATCTTCAGGCGTTCCATGATCGCCTTGACGCGGTCGCCCGCGAAGATGCGCATCAGCGGATCTTCCAGCGACAGGTAGAAACGCGAGGCACCCGGATCGCCCTGGCGGCCCGAGCGGCCGCGCAGCTGGTTGTCGATGCGGCGCGACTCGTGGCGCTCGGTGGCGATGATGCGCAGGCCGCCGGCGGCCTTGACCTGCGCGTTGAGCGCCTGCCATTCGTCCTGCAGCTGCTTGATCTGGCGCGCCTTTTCCTCCGGCGGGATGGAGTCGTCGGCCTCGATGTGCTCGACCTGCTTTTCGACGTTGCCGCCCAGCACGATGTCGGTGCCGCGGCCGGCCATGTTGGTGGCGATGGTGATCGCCCCCGGGCGGCCCGCCTGCGCGACGATCAGCGCTTCGCGCTCGTGCTGCTTGGCGTTGAGCACCTGGTGCGGGATGCCGGCCTTCTGCAGCAGGCCCGAGAGCAGCTCGGAGTTCTCGATCGAGGTCGTACCGACCAGCGCCGGCTGGCCGCGGTTGACGCAGTCGCGGATGTCCTCGACCACGGCCAGGTACTTCTCGCGCGCGGTCTTGTAGACCAGGTCGAGTTCGTCCTTGCGCTGGGTCGGGCGGTTCGGCGGGATCACCACGGTCTCCAGGCCGTAGATCTCCTGGAATTCGTAGGCCTCGGTGTCGGCCGTGCCGGTCATGCCGCCCAGCTTGCCGTACATGCGGAAGTAGTTCTGGAACGTGATCGAGG
>Ga0209759_1001411_pt1 | contig 13716 bp, 14 predicted proteins | sample AraplaCL_Col_mMS_FD_184261 | JGI IMG/M metagenome (GOLD analysis project Ga0209759, IMG submission 184261) | Arabidopsis root microbial communities from the University of North Carolina, USA - plate scrape CL_Col_mMS (SPAdes) (version 2) | ecosystem: Host-associated > Plants > Roots >...
TTGCGCACGATGACGTCGGGGATCACGTACTGCAGCTGCGTGGAGCCGAAGCGCCAGCCCGGCCGCGGATCGAGCCGGCGGATGCGGTCGCAGACGGCTTCGATCTCCGCCGGCGTTCGGCCCAGCGCGCGCGCCATCGTGCTGACGTCCTTGGCGGCCAGGCAGTTCAGGTGCTCGCTGATGATCTGGCGCGCGATCTCGCGTGCGCCCTCGTCCTCGATCGTCGACAGCTGCGCCAGCAGGCATTCGGAAACGCTGCGCGCGGCCACGCCGGCCGGCTCCAGCGCCTGCACGCGCTTCAGGGCGATCTGCATTTCCTCGAGCGTCGCGGCCGGGTCGAGATCGGCCACCGTGATCATCTCCTGCAGGTCGGTGCGCAGGTAGCCGTCGTCGTCCAGTGATTCGACGATCACCTTGGCCAGCACGAGGTCGCGCAGGGTCAGCGGCAGCACGGCGAGCTGGCCATGCAGGTGGGCGGCCAGCGAGGTCGGCACCGCCATCATGTCGAGCGCGCTGGTCTCGTCGTCGTCGGCGCGCTTGCCCGAGCCCAGGCCATCGGCCTGCCACATGTCGCGGTCGCCCTCGCCCGGCAGGTCACCCTCGGGTGCAGCCATCGTCTCGGCGGCGGCCTCCTGGGCCTCGCGCGCTTCCTGCGCCTCGGCCGCCTGTTCCGGCGACAGGCCCTCGTCGCCCTGGTCGTCGGGATTGGTGTCCTCTTCGAGGAACGGGTTCTTGCCCAGGGCATCGTGGACTTGCTGGGCGAATTCGAGCGAGGAAAGCTGCAGCAGTCGCACGGCGTGTTGCAGGCGGGGGGACAGCGTCTGTGTCTGGCGCTGTTCGGTGCGGAAGTCCATCGAACCCATTGGTTCCTCCTGAGCGTGGGGGCCCGCGTCAGCCGGCAAGAGTTGCCGGATTCGCGTTCATGCTTTGGTGGATTGCAACGCCCGTGCCAGATACCGAACCCGAGGGTAAACCCCACACCCGTCGTCGCTCCAATGCGCACGAAAGAGCCAATTCGACACTTTTGTGCGGATTAGTTGAACGTTTGACGCATGAGCGCTTCATGCATCTGAATAATGACCGCGTGCAAGCTGCATTCCGATGACCGCAGGCCCCAGAATTGCCGCAAGCCGCGATCGCCGCCGCCGGGTCGCGATGCCTCAGCGACGCGGCTGGCCGCGGCCGCGATCGGGGGCCACCTTCTGCTTGTAGAGCTGGTCCATCACCGGCCCCTTGTCGGTGTCGGCGCTGCCGTCGGTCGCGTTGTCGTACGCCTGTTGACCGACGTCCTGCTGCTGCGGCGTCGCACCGGCCTGGCTGGCGCTGGACTCGTCCTGCTCGTGCGGCAACGAAGGCTCGGGCGACTGGTCGCGCGACGCGGTGGTCGAGCCCTTGGCCTGCTCATCGAGCCAGGCGGGATGGCGCACCGGGTAGACGTGTTTCATCGAGGTCTTTCCGCGCCCTGCGGCGCATTCAGAAGGTGTAGCCGAGCGCCAAGGTCACGTTGCTGACGTTGGAACGGCCTTGGCCCGCGAACTTGAAGCCGTGCTGCTCCCAGCCGATGGAGCCGTGTACGCCGCGCGTGACGTTCATGTCCAGCGCCACGCCATAGCCCAGGCCGAAGCCGCGGGCCCGTCCGCTGCCCAGGCCGGCGTCGGCCGCGGTGCTCACGTGGGTCACGCCATAGGTCGTGCCGACCTTGGCGTCGAGCCCGAAGACGTCGCCCAGCGGCAGCCGGCCCACCGCGCTCAGGTTGATGCCGCGCGCGATCACGCTGCCGCCTGCGCGGTCGGCCTTGCCCAGGTTCATCGCCGACAATTCGACGCCGACGTTGTCGGTGATCATGTTGCCGGCCGTCAGGCTGTAGGAGGTGGTGCCGCGCGAGCAGGTCAGCCCCGCCACGTCGCCGCAGGAGGTGTGATAGCTCGACTTGCCCACGGACAGGTCGATGAAGCTCTTGCCCGCCCGCGGGCCGGTGATCTCCCTCGCCAGGCTGGACTGCGAGGACTGCGCGCAGGCACCAACAGCGATCCCGAGCGCCGCCACGGCGGCTGCGCCATGGGTAAGTGCACGAAGAGTGGAGGTCATTTTGGGTTCCCGTGTAGGACGTTTGTCTGGGATGGCCTTGTCAGGCAACCGCCGTGCCGCGGCGGCGTCCCGCCGCGTAGGACGAGTGCCGTTTCCGCCGCAGTCGGCGCCTACAAGGCACCTGGGCATGGCTGTTGCCATCGAGGAGACCCCGCCTGCGGCAGTGCGCGTCTTCCACGCGCAGCCGAACCCGGGAAGGAAAACCCCATGTCCGCGCCCGTCTCGCTCCGGATGTCTCCGTCGCCGAAGCTCGTCCCCGCCAAGGCTGCGCCGCTGATGGCCGTGCACAGCCATGCGCATGCGCTCGTCGCCGGCCTGGCCGAGCCGCTGGTCACGGGCAATCGCGTCGAGCTGCTGCAGGACGGCCCGGGCACCTATGCGGCCATGTTCGAGGCCATCGAAAACGCGCGCGACCACATCAACCTCGAGAGCTACATCCTCGAGGCCGACGGCCCCGGCGAGGAATTCGCGCGGCGGCTGATCGCCAAGGCGAGCACGGGCGTGCGCGTCAACGTGCTGTACGACAGCTTCGGCTCGCTCAGCACGCCCGAGAGCTACTTCGACCACCTGCGCGCCAACGGCGTCAACGTGTGCGAGTACAACCCGCTGCGCCGCCTGGGCAACCTGCTCAGCCGCGCGCTGCACCTGCGCGACCACCGCAAGCTGATGGTGGTCGACGGCCGCATCGGCTTCATCGGCGGCGTCAACATCAGCTCGGTGTATTCGGCAGGATCCTCGCCGCTGGCCGCCATCGCGGGTTCGGGCGCGGAGGCCGAGGGTGCCGTGCCGGACAAACCGGGCTGGCGCGACACGCACGTGCGCGTCGAAGGCCCGATCGTCGCGCAGCTGCAGCGGCTGTTCATGCGGCACTGGAGCAAGCACTCGTCGATCGCGCTGCGCGGCTCGCACTACTTCCCCCCGCTCGCGCCCGCGGGCAACCAGCGGGTCGCGCTCGCCGCCTGCGACGCCGGGCGGCGGCGCAACCCGTTCTACCGCGCGCTGCTGTCGGCGCTCGATGCCTCGCAGCACCGCATCTTCCTGACCACCGCCTACCTGGTGCCGACACGCCGGCTGATGCGCTCGCTGGTGCGCGCGGCGCGGCGCGGCGTCGACGTGCACCTGATGCTGCCGGGCGTGAGCGACTTCTGGGCCCCGCTGCAGGCCGGGCGCTCGCACTACTCGAAACTGCTGCGGGCGGGCATCCACCTGCACGAACTTCACGACACCTTGCTGCATGCCAAGACCTGCGTCATCGACGGCCTGTGGACGACGGTCGGTTCGAGCAACCTGGACTGGCGCAGCTTCCTGCACAACGCGGAGGCCAATCTGATCGTCCTGGACGCCGGGCTGGCGCAGGAAATGGAGCGCGTCTTCATGGACGACGTGGCGCGCTCCAAGGAGATCCTGCGCGACGAATGGGCCCGGCGCGGCTGGCGCCAGCGCGTCGTCGAGACCATCGCTCGGCGCTTCGAATTCTTCCTTTGACGCCCGCGCCACGGGCACACGATCTGCCGCGACGGGCTACTTCACTGCCAACCTGAAAGGCCTCAACATGGACAACCAAGACACCATTGACGTCCTCAATACCCTCATCGAGACCTGCAACGATGGCGAGCGCGGCTTCCGCAACGTGGCCGAGCACGTGCATTCCGCCGACCTGAAGACCCTGTTCGCCACCCGCGCCAGCGAGTGCCACCAAGCCTGCGCCGACCTGCGCGCGCAAGTGCTGCAACTGGGCGGCGACCCCGAGACCGGCGGCAGCGCCAGCGGCGCGCTGCACCGCGGCTGGGTCTCGCTGCTGGGCACGCTGTCGGGCTACAGCGACAAGTCGCTGCTGGAAGCCTGCGAGCGCGGCGAGGACTCGGCGCTGGAGCGCTATCGCGATGCGCTCGACCAGGCGCTGCCCGACAACATCCGCATGCTGATCGAGCGCCAGTACGAAGGCGTCAAGCGCAACCACGCGCAAGTGCGCAGCCTGCGCGACCAGGCGCGCGCGACGGCCTCCTGAAGCCGCACCAGCCGGCCCGGGCGAACGCCCGCGGCCTGCGGCCCCTGCGCCCGCCGCGTGCGGGCGCTTTCGCGTCGGAGAGCGCTGTCTTGATCAAGCCCGCCACCGCCTGGTCGCTCGCGCGCGAGACCTTGACGTCGTGGAGCGACGACTACGCCTCCAGCATGGGCGCCGCCCTCGCCTACTACACGATGTTCTCGATCGCGCCGCTGCTGCTGATCGTGATCTCGCTGGCCGGGCTGGTCTTCGGCGAGCAGGCGGCACGCGGCGAGATCCTGGACCAGCTCCAGGGGCTGATGGGCACCGAGGGCGCGCACGCGGTGCAGGCGCTGCTCGCCAGCGTCAACCATCCCAAGGCGGGCGTGCTTGCCACGCTGTTCGGCTTCGGTGCGCTGGTGCTCGGTGCGACGACCGTCATCGGCGAGTTGCAGAACTCGCTCGATCGCATCTGGCGCGCGCCGCCGCGGCGCAGCCAGGGCAGCATCGCCAAGTGGCTGCACTCGCGCCTGCTTTCCCTGGGCATGATCATGGGCACCGGTTTCCTGCTGATGGTGTCGCTGCTGGCCAGCGCGCTTTTGGCGGGCGTGCAGCGCTGGTTCGGCCGCTACGTCAACCTGGGCGGGGCCGCCTCGGCGATCGACTTCCTCGTCAGCTTCGCATTCATCACCGTGGCCTTCGCGATGATCTACAAGCTGATGCCGCGCGTGCGCATCGAATGGCGCGACGTCTGGATCGGCGCGGTGGTGACGTCCCTGCTGTTCACGGTCGGCAAGATGGCCATCGGGGTCTACATCGGCCGCAGCGCGGTGGCGTCGACCTTCGGAGCGGCGGCGTCGCTGGTGGCGATGGTGGTGTGGGTCTACTGGTCGGCGCAGATCTTCCTGCTCGGGGCCGAGTTCACCTGGGTCTACGCCCGGCGCTGCGGCTCGCTGCGCGGGCGCGCGCAGCCTTGACGGGCAATGGGGCTCAAAGCGCCGGAAAGGCGACGACGAACTCCGTGCCGTCCTCGGCGGAGGATTGCATCTGGACGGCGCCGCCATGGGCCTGGGCGATCGCCTTGACGATGAACAGCCCCAGGCCGACGCTGCGGACGCTGTTGTCGACATCGCCGCCACGCACCATCGGCTCGAACAGCGTCTCGCGCAACGACGCGGGGATGGGCGTACCGAAGTTGTGGACCGACACGCTGGCGCGGTCGCCCTGCAATGCGGACGTGACGGTCACGCGGGAATCGGGCGCGCCGTAGGCGTGCGCGTTCCCGACCAGGTTGCCCAGCACCTGGGCCAGGCGGTCGGGCGCCGCGCTGCAGGCCCCGTCGCCCAGGCGCCGATGCACGATCTCGCGGCCCGGAAAGGCCAGGCTCAGCTCGTCGACGACCTGCGCGACGAGCTCGTGCAGGGACAGCGGCTGGCGGCTCACGGCCAGGCCCTTGCCGATGCGCGCCGCGGTGAAGTCCAGCAGTTCGCTGATGAGGCGCTGCGCCCGCTCGGCCGAATTGACCACGTTGCCCAGCAGCCTGGCCTTGCGATCCTCCGGAATCGGGATGTCGCCGGCGAGCAGCTTGCTGCCGATCAGGATGGCGGACATGGGGTTGCGCAGGTCGTGGCTGACGATGCCCACCATCTGCTCGGCGAACAGGGCGCGGTCCTCCGCGGCGGCCCGTACCGATTCGAGCGCGGTGATGTCCTGCAGGATGCCGACGAACTGGGAGAAGGACCCGTCGCCGTCGAAGAACGCCTGGCCGGAGGCCGCGACCACCCGGCGCTTCCCGTCGATACCCTGCAGGGTGTACTTCCACGCGAACGGCGCGCCCGGGTTCGCCAGCGCCTGGGCAAGCATGGCCCGCTCGGCGGCCCGCTCCTGCGGCGCCATGGCCGCAAGCACCGCCGCCTCGTCGATCGGCCGCGGGCTGTCGTGGCCCAGCAGGCAGGCCACTTCGTCGCCATACGTGCGGCGGCCGGCCGCGTCGACGCCCCAGACGAACATCGCCCCGCCTGCCAGGGCCTGGGCCAGACGCGCCTGTGCGATTCGAAGGGCCGCCTGGGCATCGCGCTCCTTGGCCACGAGCTCGTCGGCGCGCTTGCGGGCCAGCAGCAATTCGCGCTCGTACTTGTTGCGCTCGTCGGCCACCGTCACGGAGACCTCGTCGAACACGGCGCCTTCGTGATGGCGCCGGATCGTGTTGACCATGACCGGAATCACCCGGCCGTCGCGATGCCGGATGTCGAGCTTGACCTCCGACAGCGAGCCCTGCATCTGCAACATCGGCATCCAGTGCGTCTGGTGGAAGATGCGGCCACCCATCGTCAGGAGCTCGGCGAACTTGCGCTGGCCCACGAGTTCCGCGGCGGGCATGCCGACCCAGTCGCAGAACGTGCGGTTGGCCATCAGGATGACGCCGGTGCCCGACGTCACGAGCAGCCCGCATGGCACCTCGTCGAAGAGCTGGGCGGCGCTGGGAAGCGTGGGCGGCTCGCCGTGCATTGCCGATCAGAGCACGTGCGCCGCCAGGAATTCGTCCATCGCGTCGGCGCTCAGGCTGGGGACGGACAGGTGCGGGCAATGGCCCACGTTGTCGACGACGCGCAGGGTCGCATTGGGCAGGTGGCGCTGCAGGTATTCGCCGACCACCGGGGGCGCGATGATGTCGTCGGCCGACTGGACGATCAGGGTCGGCGCCTTCAGCAGCGGCACGTCGGCGCGGTTGTCGGACAGGAAGGTGACGCGCGCGAACTGCTTGGCGATCTCGGGGTCGGTGCGGCAGAAGCTGTTGGTCAGTTCGACCGCTAGCTGGGGCTGTTCGGGCGCCCCCATGATCGCGGGGGCCATCGAGCTGGCCCAACCCAGATAGTTGGAGTCGAGCGTGTCGAGCAGCGAATCGATGTCCGCGCGCTCGAAGCCGCCGACATAGCCGTCCGCGTCGTTGATGTAGCACGGCGACGGCCCGATCATGATGTGCGCCGCGAACCTGTCCGGCGCACGCACCCCGGCCAGCAGCCCGATCATCGCGCTGACGGAATGACCGACGAAGACGACCGGACGATCGGCCGTTGCGGCAATGAGTTCGATCACGTCGCTCGCGTAGCCGTGGAGCGAGTCGTACTTGGCCGGGTCGTAGGCGGACAGGTCGGACTGCCCGCTGCCCACCAGATCGAAGGTGACGACCCGGCACGTCTGCGCATAGCGCGGCGCCAGGAAGCGCCACATGTTCTGGTCGCACCCGAAGCCGTGGGCGAATACCAGCGTGGTCTTGCCGCTTCCCTGGACCTGGATGTTGTGGCGTTTGTGGATGTTCATTGGTGGCCGGTGAGGGGACGTGGGGGATCGACGCAGGCGTGCAAAGGCAGCGCAAGGACAAACCCAAATTCCGAGCAAATGGCGTGCCCGGTGAACGACCTTGTCCGTCCGCAATCCGTGTAACCAGCTGTCTCAAGGCGCGCCCTGTCGCGCTGGCCTCGGCCTCAGGTTTCCCGTTCTGACCGGGAAAAACGCACATTTGCGCCCGGTGTTCACCCGACCGCCCCGGGTACCCGATGTCATGCTTCAGGCATGGACTCGAAACAGCTTTTCATCGAACACCTCGCCGGCGAACTGCAGGCGATGGAGGTGGGTCGCGTGCCCATGAATGCGTTGCGCTACCGCGTGCACGCCAAGATGCTGCGCAAGGCACTGCTGGGCGCGTCGACGCCCGCGCTGCTGGAACGCCAGGGCGGCGCGCATCCGCAGGTCGTGCATGCGTTGTCCAACCGTTTCTTCGAGGAAACCGGCCACCTGCTGCAACCCAACGCGACGGCGCACAAGGCCCGCTCGCTGCTGGAGCGCACGCTGGCGACCTGCCGCCAGGCGCGCCAGAAGTAACCCCGACTGCCCTGCCTCGAGGAGCCGTCGTGGCCGCCAGAATCGCTCCCTTGCTGGCGTTCTTCGCCCTGCTCCTCAGCTCGCATGCCGGTCCAGCGGCCGCGGCCGCCGACCTCACGGACACCGAACGGCGCTGGCTCGCCGGGGCCACCCCGCCGGTGGCCTGGGCGCTCAAGCAAGGCCTTCCCATCGACATCGTCGTGCTGCCGCAGGCCCAGGCCGGTGCCGCCCCCATCGCGATGGGTTACGACGAAGGCCGCTGCAAGCTGGTCTTCGCCATGCGCGGCAACCCGGCCGCCGAGTCCACGCTGGCCGCCATCCCCGCGCCGCTGCTGCAGGCCACCCTCGAGGCGATGGCCGCCCACGAGGTCGGCCACTGCCAGCGCCACCGCAGCGGCACCTTCGACAGCCTGCCGTCGGGCCTGACCGACAAGCCCGACGCGATCGAGTCCCGCCAGCCGACCGTCGAACTGCAGGCGATCGCCCGCGAGATGCGCATCACGCGCCGCGAGGAAGCCTTCGCCGACCTCGTCGGCCTGGCCTGGACGCGTGCCCACCACGCCGATCAGTATGCGCAGGTGCTGGCCTGGTTCGACGCAGCGCGCTCGGACGAGACGCCGCGCGGCTTCCACGACACGCGCCACTGGCTGGCGCTCGCCCACGCGCCCGACGCGTTCGCCGAGACGGCAAGCCCGTTCGCCCAGGCCGCCGCGATGTGGCAGCGCGGACTGCTCGACGACTGATCCCTCAGCGCAGCGGCTGGGCCGCGTCGGTCTGCTCGTGCACGACCTTGCGTGGCTTGCCGGCCGCCTGCATGCGCAGTTGCAGCGCGGCCATCTCCCGGCCCAGCGCGTCGCGCCTTGCCGCGTCCAGCTTCTCGCGCACCTCGGGAAAGAGCTTGCGCTCCTCGTCGCGGTGATGATGCTCGGCCTGTTCGCGCAGCACATGCAGCTTGGGCTGGAACGTGACGTCGCCGGCCTGCAGCGCGAGCAGGTCCGACAGCAGGCGCTTGAGCGCCAGGTGCTCCTCGAGCGACTCGAGCAGGACGTCCTCGTTGCGCTGCCGATGCACGGCCGGATAGAACACCTGCTCCTCGGCCGCGATGTGCATGGTCAGCGCATCGGCGATGTCCAGGAACTGGCTGCGCTTGACGTCCGGATCCTCGGTGGCCAGCGCGGTGCGCAGCGCCTCCTCGATCTCGCGATGCTGGCGCGTCAGGTATTCGGTGGCTTCGATGTCGCCGCTCATCGCTGCGTGCCCGCCACCAGCGACACCGTCAGGGCGCGCGCCGCGTTTTCCTGTTCGTAGAGCGCGTTGCCCGGCGCGGCCTCGACCGGCGCCTTGTCCGCGACCTGGTCGCCATTGAGCAGCGCGATGCAACGGCCGCGCTGGTCGGCAGGCTGCTCGCTCTCGCATTGCGCCTCGGCCACTGCGCGCGAGCGCTCGGCCGCGCGCTGCAAGGCGTTGCGGTCCACGTCTCGTTCAAGCACCGTGACGTAGACCGCCAGCACCAGTGCCGACAACGCCAGCAGCGCGGCGCCGACCCCCTGCTCGCGGGTGAATTCGATGTGCCGGGTTCCGGCCTGCGGGGCAAGCCGGCCGGATTGCCAGAGGGTGGCGGTTCCTTCGTGCGTACTCATGATGGCGGGCTCCGTGCATGGCGACCGGCCATGCGTCCAGCCGCTTCTTGGCAAGAGCTGATCCCGCGCTGGGGCCGTCGCGACCGGCGCCCATGGCCGGGCAAGGTAAATTCGCAGCCTGGAGTGCGCAACCGAAAGGACGGGATGGATTCGACGATCGCCGCCGTGCTGCTGCTGGACGGCATCGGCAACGGCGCCGTGTACGCCTTGCTGGGCATGGCCATCGTGCTGGTGTTCGCGGTCACGCGCGTGATCCTCATCCCGCAAGGCGAGTTCGTCGCCTACAGCGCGCTCACGCTGGCGATGCTGCAGCTCGGGCGCGTGCCCGGCACCGTCTGGCTGGCCCTGCTGCTGGCCGCGCTGACGGTGCTGCGCGAGCTGTGGGACGGGCTGCGCACGCAGCGCGCCTGGCCGGCCACGGGCCGGGAGATCGCGCGCCTGTGCGCCCTGCCCGTCGCCGCCGCGGCGGCCACCTGGGTCGCCAGCGGGCATCCCTGGCCGCTCGCCTTGCAGGGCCTGCTCACGCTGGTGCTGGTGACCTCGCTGGGCCCGCTGGTCTACCGGCTCGCCTACCAGCCGCTGGCCGACGCCTCGGTGCTGCTGCTGCTGATCGTCTCCGTCGGCGTGCACTTCACGCTGGTGGGGCTGGGCCTGGTGTTCTTCGGCGCCGAGGGCTACCGCACGCCGCCGTTCTGGGACGCGAGCTTCGCGCTGGGCGCGGTGACGATCTCGGGCCAGACCCTCGTGACCGTGTTCGTCTCCGCGCTGCTGATGGGCGGGCTCTACCTGTTCTTCGCGCGCACGCTGGCGGGCAAGGCGCTGCGCGCCACCGCCATCAACCGGCTCGGCGCGCGGCTGATGGGCGTGTCCACCGAGCACGCCGGGCGCAGCGCGTTCTCGATGGCCGCCTTCATCGGCGCGCTGTCGGGGCTGCTGATCGGCCCGACCACGACGATGATCTACGACGGCGGCTTCCTGATCGGCCTGAAGGGCTTCGTCGCCGCGATCTTCGGCGGCCTGGCGAGCTATCCGCTGGCGGTGGCCGGCGCGCTGCTGGTGGGCCTGCTGGACTCGTTCAGCTCGTTCTGGGCCAGCGCCTACAAGGACGTGATCGTGTTCACCGCGATCATCCCGATCCTGCTGCTGCGCTCGTTGACCGACCGCCAGCACGACGACGACGAGTGAGCGCCCCGTGACCACGCCCTCTGCCCTCAAGATCGCCGCCGCGGCCGCCGTGGCGCTGCTGCTGGCGCTGCCGCTGCTGCCGGTGCCCGAGTTCTGGATCACCCAGCTGGACTACATCGGGTTGTATGCGACGGTGGTGCTGGGACTCGTGCTGCTGACCGGCGTGGCCGGACTGACGTCGTTCGGCCAGGCCGCGTTCGTCGGCCTGGGCGCCTATGCCAGCGCGTACCTGACGACCGCCTGCGGCGCCTCACCCTGGCTGGGGCTGGCGTGCGGCCTCGCGCTGACCGGGGTGGTCGCGCTCGTCGTCGCAGGCGTGACCTTGCGCATGTCCGGCCACTACCTGCCGCTGGCCACCATCGCATGGGGCCTGGCGATGTTCTTCCTGGTCGGCAACCTCGACTTCCTGGGCAAGTTCGACGGCCTGCAAGCCATTCCTCCGGTGTCCCTGGGCGGCATCGAACTGCGAACGGGCCGCTCGTCGTACTACCTGATCTGGATCGTCGCCTTGCTGGGCGCTCTGGCGCTGCGCCACCTGCTCGACTCGCGCCCGGGCCGCGCGATCCGCGCGCTCAAGGGCGGCACCCTGATGGCCGAGGCGATGGGCGTGGCCACGCTGCGCTACAAGGTGCTGGCGTTCGTGATCGCGGCGGTCTACGCGTCGCTTTCGGGCTGGCTGTTCGCGCACTACCAGCGCTCGGTCAACCCGTCGCCGTTCGGGCTGCAGATGGGCATCGAGTACCTGTTCATGGCGGTGCTGGGCGGCGTCGGCCTGGTGGGCGGCGCCTTCGTCGGCGCGGCGGCGGTCAAGATCGCCGAGGACCAGCTGCAGAACTGGCTGCCGGCGCTGCTCAACACCAGCGGGCCGGTCGAACTGGTGGTGTTCGGCATGGTGCTGATCCTGGTGCTCCAGGTGACGCCGCAGGGCCTGTGGTCGCTGGTCACGCGCCGGCTGCCGGTGCGGCGCCAGGATCCCGCGACGTGGGCCGATGCCCAACCCCTGCCCCGGGAGGCGCCGCCCGCGCGTGGCGAGACGGTGCTGTCGGTGCGCCAGGCACGCAAGCAGTTCGGCGGCCTGGTCGCGGTCAACGACGTCAGCTTCGACGTGCGCGCCGGCGAGATCGTCGGCCTGATCGGCCCCAATGGCGCGGGCAAGTCGACGCTGTTCAACCTGATCACCGGCGTGCTGCCGCTCACCGCCGGGCAGGTCGACTACCGCGGTGCGCGCGTCAGCGGCCTCACGTCGCGCGCCATCGCGCGCCTGGGCCTGTCGCGCACCTTCCAGCACGTGCGCATGATCGCCGACATGAGCGTGCTCGAGAACGTCGCGCTCGGCGCGCACAAGCGCGGCGGCGCCGGCGTGCTGCGCGCGATGCTGCGCCTGGACCGGCGCGACGAGCGTCGCCTGCTGGCCGAGGCCTGGAAGCAGCTGGAGCGCATCGGCATGAGCGCGCTGGCGAACGAACCGGCCGGCAATCTCGCGCTGGGACAGCAGCGCCTGATGGAGATCGCGCGGGCGCTGTGCACCGACCCGGCGCTGCTGCTGCTGGACGAGCCCGCCGCCGGCCTGCGACTGAAGGAAAAGCAGGCGCTCGGCGAGGTGCTCTCGCAGCTGCGCGCCGAGGGCATGAGCCTGCTCCTGGTGGAGCACGACATGGATTTCGTGATGACGCTGACCGACCGCATCGTGGTCGTCGAGTTCGGCACCAAGCTGACCGAGGGCACGCCCGACGCGGTGCGCGAGGACCCGGCCGTGCGCGCCGCCTATCTCGGCGTGGAGCATTGATGGACGCGACCGAACCGCTGCTCAAGGTCGAAGGACTGCACGCCGGCTACGGCCGTGCCGAGGTGCTGGCCGGCGTGGCCATCGAGGCCCGCGCCGGCAGCGTGGTCGCCGTCGTCGGCCCCAACGGTGCGGGCAAGAGCACGCTGCTCAACGCCTTGATGGGCGTGCTGCCATCGCGCGGCGAGCTGCGCTTCGATGGCCAGGCCCTGCAGCGCCTGTCGCTGGAGGAACGCGTGCAGCGCGGCATCGCGCTGGTGCCCGAGACGCGGGCACTCTTTGCCACGATGCCGGTGGCCGACAACCTGCTGCTGGGCGGCTATCGCCAGCGCCGCACGCCGCGCGCCGAGCAGGCCGCCCGTCTCGACGAGATCTACGCGCTGTTTCCGCGCCTGCACGAGCGCCAGGCGCAGGCGGCCGGCACGCTGTCGGGCGGTGAACGCCAGATGCTCGCGATCGGCCGCGCGCTGATGGGCAGGCCCCGCCTGTTGATGCTCGACGAGCCGAGCCTCGGGCTGGCCCCGCTGGTGGTCAAGGAGATCTTCCGCATCATCGAACGCCTGCGCGAGACGGGCGCCACGATCCTGCTGATCGAACAGAATGCCCGAGCGGCAATGGCGGTGGCCGACCACGCCTACGTGCTCGAGACCGGCAGCATCGCGCTGTCCGGCCCCGCGGCCGCGCTGGCCGCCGATCCGCGCGTCATCGAAACCTACCTGGGCAAGGCCAAGCCTTGAACGCCCGCCCGTTCGCCCTCACCTGACCCGACAATGAACCTCACCCGCGAGCAGATCGTCCGCCTCTCGTCCTACGTCCTCGCGGGGCTCGCGCTGGTCGGCGTGCTGCAGCTGCACCTGCTGGTGCCCTTGCTGGTGGGCCTGCTGGTCTATCAGCTGGTGGTGACCATCACGCCCTTCGCCCAGCGCTGGTTCAGCACCAAGCTGGCCAAGATGCTGGTCGTGGTGCTGTTCGCCGCAGTGATCATCGCGCTGATCGGCGGGGCGGTCTTCGGGCTGATCTCGTTCTTCCGGGCGGACGTCGAGAACCTGCCGCGCCTGCTCGCCAAGGTATCGGACATCCTCGACCGGGTGCGCGTGGGCATCCCGCCGTTCCTGGCGGCCTACCTGCCCGACGACATCGCCGACCTGAGATCG
>Ga0209759_1001412_pt1 | contig 13705 bp, 12 predicted proteins | sample AraplaCL_Col_mMS_FD_184261 | JGI IMG/M metagenome (GOLD analysis project Ga0209759, IMG submission 184261) | Arabidopsis root microbial communities from the University of North Carolina, USA - plate scrape CL_Col_mMS (SPAdes) (version 2) | ecosystem: Host-associated > Plants > Roots >...
CCCTCCTCGCCTGGCTTCGGTCCCCGACCAGGCACAACAACAGCGACAGAACAATCGCACTGATGCTCACATTCATCCATAGTGTGATCTGCTCGTCGAGCAACAACGCCGACCACGCAATCCCCGCCACCAGCGCAGCGAAACTGGCGAACGACACATAAATCCCACCTGCCCGGCGTACCAATTCGAAGAAGGACCAGACCTCTATTGCGGTGACGATCACCAGCAGTGCCACCTCCGGCCCATGTTGTACAAGTCCTTGATACCCCGTCTCCGACGTCGAAGTGATAAACAAAGGCAATGCCAGCAACGCAGCAAGCACTGACTCATATGCCGCCATGGTGAACACGCCTAATCCGTTTGGCCAGGCTGCGGCGACGTACAGGTTGTAAAGCGCATAGCTCACCGGGACCCCAATGGCTGCGGCCAACCAGAACCGTGACGAGCCCTCTGGAAGCGCCGCGCTGGGCAGCAGGAGCATCATCGCTGCACCAATTCCCAGGGCCGCACACAACAGATGCCAGACCGTCACTGTTGCCAAACGCAGCATAAACCCCAGCATGATGCAAAAAACCGGGGTGCTGGTGACGATCAGGGTAATCAGCGTTGAGTCGATGTAAGGCGCCACCACTAGCTCAAGCCAGATCGGAAAGGCATAGCCCAGCACACTGCAAATGATCAGGAAGACCCACCATGAAGGGTTGATGCGCCACGAACTTCGACTGACTGCCATTAGCGCCAGAAATACGACGGCGACACCGACCAGCGTCGGAAACAAGATCAGATCGGCTTGAACCCCAGCACTGGTGATTTTCTTGACCAGTACGAAATGGAGTCCCCAGGTACTGCCCATCAGGGCGAGCAAAAGGAAATTGATATAACGCGTCAATGTGGTAACTCCCTGTTGAGTGAATCTCCCGGCTCGACGTCATCAACGCACGATGGCTTGAGCCTATGAAAGCTGTCCGATAACCGTGTGACTTCGAAGAGCTATTTCCACACAGAGTCACTCGGCGACAATAACCCCGCCAAAGCCCGTGGCAAACTCTTCCGGCATCCGCTTTGGCTTGCCGGTGGAGAGTTCGACACAGGCGAACGTGGTGATTGCACGTAATAAAACGCACATGTCCGCCGCGCGAATCACCTGGAAATGACGAACCAACTTGATCCGTTGCACGCTCACGATCCAGGTGGCGATCAGTAGCCTCTCCCCTTCATAGGCACTCGCCAGGTAATCGACCTCATTGCGCACGACAGCCATGCCGCGATCCAGCCGACGGTAATCGGCCAGCGTGATGCCCAGGCTCAAGGAGTGCGACCAGGCACAATGCTCCAACCACTTCACATACACCGAGTGGTTGACGTGCCCCAACTCATCGATATCCGCGCTGTCGACGACGAGGTCAAAAACGAAAGGATTCGGTAAATCCCATGGCCTTACCATTTCTCGATCCACGGACGCAGATCCAACTCGAAGGTCCAGGCGTCACGCGGTTGCGTGTGCAGGTACCAGTAGTTATCGGCGATGTGTTCCGGGTTGAGAATGCCGTCCTGATCCTTGAGCGCGTAGCGCTCCGGGAACTGGGTACGGATAAAGTCGGTGTCAATTGCGCCGTCGACCACGATGTGGGCGACATGGATATTCTGCGGCGCCAGCTCTCGGGAAGCGCTTTGGGCCAGGGCACGCAGTGCGTGCTTGGCGCCAGCGAAGGCCGAGAAGTTGGCGGCGCCCCGCAAGGCGGCCGTGGCCCCGGTGAACAGGATGGTGCCGCGCTGCCGGGTCACCATTCGCTTGGCCACTTCGCGCGTGTTGAGGAAACCCGAGAAACAGGCCATTTCCCAAATCTTGAAATACTTGCGGGCCGTCTCGTCAAGGATGCTGCAAGGCACGTTGGCGCCAATGTTGAATACCAGGACGTCGATCGGTCCGATGTTCGCCTCGATATGGTCGACCAGCGCAACCACTTCTTCTTCCTTGCGCGCATCGGAGGCAAAACCGTGGGCCTCACCGCCCCGCTCACGGATGCTGTCGACCAGCGGTTGCAGCTTTTCGGCATCGCGACGGGTCACGCAGGCGATGTACCCCTCAGCAGCGAACTTTTTGGCGATGGCACCGCCGGTGGAATCACCCGCGCCGATGATCAACGCTACCTTGGCTTTGGTTGAACTGGACATTGCAGATCCTTTAGTGAACGGTCGTTTTTTTCAAAAACATACGCTCAGCCTCAACGACGGTCAAGCCACCCATTGCTCGGTCAGTCAAGGGGCGTCGGGGTTAAGCAGGTGATGCTTCAGTGTGTTTTTGAATGCCCCATGGGCGATCTCGAAGCGGCAGTTTGACAGAGCCGAAACGCTAGAATAACGTACGTTTAGTAAACGACCGTATTCTATTGGAGAGCGTGTGCGAATGAAGAAGGTGGAGTTTTTCTTCGATGTGGGCAGTCCGGCGTCCTATCTCGCCTGGACGCAACTGCCAAAAATATGTGCCGCAAAGGGCGCCGAGCTGGTGTTCCGGCCGATGTTGCTGGGCGGGATATTTCAGGCCACCGGCAATGCCTCTCCTGCAGCCGTGCCCGCCAAAGGTCGTTACTCGAGTATCGATCTGGGTCGCTTCGCTCATCGTTACGGCGTGCCTTTGGTGATGAACCCACACTTCCCCATCAACACCCTGCAACTGATGCGGGCTGTGACCGGCGTGCAAATGCGCCACCCGGAACGGTTCGAGTCCTTCTTGACGCAGCTGTTCAATGCCCTGTGGGTCGAAGCACTGAACCTCAACGAGCCGGCGCTGGTCGGCCGTACGATCATTCAGGCGGGCTTTTCCATTGATGAGGTCCTGGCCTTGACCAATGAGCCGGACGTCAAGGCGCAACTTCGAAGCACGACCGACGAAGCCCTTGAGCGCGGCGTATTTGGAGCCCCAACGATGTTTGTACGAGACGAGATGTTTTTTGGCCAGGACCGGCTCGTCTTCGTGGAGGAAGCGTTGTCCTGAGGCGTTTCATCTGACAGTCAGTATTTTCTCGCCTGCCCAAGAACAATGAGTGTCACTGGCGTATTGAGAACGATCGTTTATTAAACGGGGCCCATGCTACGATCCATCCAATGCCAATCGAACTCTGAGGAACGCGAATGCGCTACTCCAAAACGCACAAGGCCGAGACGCGTACAAAGCTGATTGAAACGGCCAGGGCGATCACCAAGAAAGGTGGCTTCAGCTCGACGGGAGTCGATGCGCTGATGTCCGCCATTGGAATGACCGGGGGAGCTTTCTACAGTCACTTCCCGTCCAAGCAAGCGCTGTTTCAGGCAGTGATTGAGGATGAAATCCGAAACAGCAGTGAAATGCTGGCCGGTGAACAGAACGCATCGGGCGAACAGTTGGAGCAATGCCTACGCAACTATCTCAGTACCTTTCATGTCCTTCATCCTGAAGAAGGCTGCGTCCTTCCCGCCCTGGGGGGAGAAATTGCACGCGCCGAACCGGAGGTACGAGGGGCTGTCGAAAAAGGACTGAGGCAAGTGCAGAAGGCTTGGGCCAATCGTCTCGATGATCCTGATGCGGCCTGGGCCGTCATTGCCCAATGTGTGGGAGCGCTGGTCCTGTCCCGAGCAGTCGAGACAGAACGAACTCGCAAGGAAATCATTACCTCGACCCGCAAGGCTATTCAGAAGAGCTATTTTTCCCAGGAAAAATAGCGCTTCAAGATCAATCCGCACTGCCTCATCAATCCCTGTTCGGCACGATCAGCACTTTTTCGCCAGTGGCGCGCCGTGAATATTGCGCTATGGCGCTGGCCTGCAGCGCCTCGGCCAGCGAAACGTGCGCGGAGTAATGGCTGGCAAACGTGGTCTTCAGTTCCCGGGCCACCCGATCCTTCAAGCGCTGCATGACGACCGGGCCCGCCTTGCGCATGAACGGCATCAGCAGCCAGCCCCCCATCGACCAGGCCATGCCCCAGCTGTTCGAAAACTGCGTCGGGCTGTTGTCCAGGAAACCGTAGACGTACAACTGCTTATAGGTGGTCGAACCATAGCGGCTGTACTCCTTGGCGGAGCGTCTGAGGGCCGCTTCCATGCAACCGAGGATCTGTCCGCCGAGCTTCCCGCCACCTGTGGCGTCGAAGGCAATGGTGGCGCCCGTGGCCGCCACTGCATCGGTCAGGTCGGCCATGAAGTTCTCCGCGCTGCTGTCACAAACGTAGGTGGCGCCCAGTTCGCGCAACAGCTTGGCCTGTTCGGGCTTGCGCACGATATTGACCAGCTTCACCCCCTCGGCCTGGCAGATGCGGTTGAGCATCTGACCCAGGTTCGACGCGGCCGCGGTATGGATCAGCGCGCCATGGCCTTCGCTGCGCATCGTCTCTACCATGCCCAGCGCCGTGATCGGATTGATGAAGGCTGATGCGCCATCGACCGCGGTGGCGTCGTCCGGCAGCGTCGTGCATTGCTGGGCCGGCACACAGCAATACTGCGCGTACATCCCCTCACCCATCGCCGCGACTCGGCGGTTCAATAGCGCCTGCGCCGCCGGTGACGAGCCGGCCGCGACCACCAGGCCGGCACCTTCGATGCCCACCGACATGGAGTGATCGAGTCGCGCAGCTACTGCGCGCAAGGCGGCCTCTGGAACGCTTGCCGTGACCACCGGCCGCTCGGCGGTGCCGGAGACCTTGAGCGTCGACAGATCGGCCGGCCCGAGCAGCAGGCCGAGGTCGGACGGGTTGATCGGGGATGCCTCGACACGGATCAGTACCTCATCCGGTCCCGGGGTCGGCACGGGCTGGTCGATCAGCGACAGCTCCAGCTGCCCGGCGCGGGTGATCAATGAACGCAGTTGCAGACCGGTTTGTGGGATGGTAACGGTCATGGTGCCTCCTGGTTTCGGGGGGATACTGCCTGGCAGTGCCGTGGTTCGCGCAAGGCCGCCAAGCGCTGTCTCACAACTCTGCGATGCGATCGCCAAAGTTAAGCTCGAAATCACCCCGCTTGCCGATGCCGGCGGCGGCAAGCTTGCCGGAGCGTTCGCGGAAGCCCTCCCAGGTGAACGCCGACATGAGACCTTGGCGGTTTCAAGCAGCTCGTTCGGATCGGGCACGGTGTGCCGATTGATCAGTTCCTTGGTGGTCGCCAGCGCCTGCTTGTCGAACGAGGCCACCCGGCGGGCGTAGGCGTCAATCCAGGCATCGAACTCGGCGTCGGGAATGGCACGGTTGATCCAGCCGTAGCGCTCGGCGGTGGCCGCGTCGTAGTCACCGGAGCCGATCATGATCTCCAGGGCGCGCGCCCGACCGGTCAGCAAGGGCAGCCGCTCGACCGCACCACCGCCCGGGAGCAGGCCGGAGCCCACCTCCACCTGGGCAAATATTGCCTTCTCCAGGCTGGCGAAACGCATGTCGCAGGCCAGGGCGAACTCGCTGCCGACACCCCGCGCGCGGCCGCGGATCGCCGCGATGCTGATCACCGGGACGCGCGACAGGCGCAGGGTGACATCGATCCAGGGCGAGTAGCCGGTCGGACCCGGTGTCCTCGACATTTCGGCGGTCTTGTTGATGTCGAAATGGGCAATGAAGAATTCAGGATCGGCACTGTCGAACACCACCACTTTCAGCTCCGGATCCGTCTCGAATTGGCTGAGAAGCTCCTGGAGTTCAAGCATGGATTGGGGGTCGATCATATTGATCGGCGGGTTTTCGAAGGTCAGGCGCCAGTAACCCGGAGTGACCTTGGTCAGCTTGAACTGGGACGTGCCGGTGCTCATTTGAGGATTCCTTATTTTTTTAGTAACGATCGTTATTCAATGAATCGAAATTCAAACACGAATTCAGAGATTGGCCAGGTGGTGGCCCATGTTGCGCTCGAATTCGGCCGGGCCGACTTGCGCCACTTTCTTGCCGATCCGTACTTGGCGCTCGCCGGTTGATGGCCAATGGACCATGGTAGTGAGAAACACGTTCTGCGTTTCGACGAGATCACGCGGGTCCGGTAGCGCACGGCGGTTGACCAGACGCTTCGCCTCGGCGATCGCTTCTCGGTCGAAGGAGGCAATTCTTTGCGCGAGCCCGTGGACGAGGCCGTCCAGCTCCGTATCCGCAAGTGCGCGGTTGATCCACCCGTAGCGCTCCGCCGTCAAGGCATCGAAGTCGTCGCTGCCGAGGATGATTTCCAGTGCGCGGGCGCGGCCGGTCAACAGCGGCAGGCGCTCGATCGCGCCGCCGCCGGGAAGCACCCCGGCGCCTACTTCAGGTTGACCAAGGATTGCACGCTCGATGCTGGCAAAACGCATATCCATGGCCAGCGCCAGTTCCGCTCCGCCGCCACGCGTGCGACCACGAATCAAGGCGATGCTGACAGCTGGGGCCTGACTCAGGCGCACCGTCATGTCGATCCACGTCGGTAGGCCACTGGGGCCGTTGGAAACCGGGGTATCCCCCACGCGGGCAAGATCGTAGCGGCCAAAGAAATAGTCGGGGTTGGCGCTTTCGAAGACCACCACGCGCAGTGTCTGGCTCGCCTCGATGCGATCGACCACGGCCTGGAACTTGAGCCTGCCCCACGTGAAGTGTCCAAGTGCCGGATGTGTGCTCCCAGCCTTGGGCGCCGAAATCGGGCGGGCGGCTCCCGACGTCAAAACGCTGTTCGAGCGCGAGCAGCGCAAGAACATCGCCATACTGGCTGAAAAGCTCGGCAGCGAGGCGCTGGCATGGGCCTTCACTGCCCAGATGGTCGGAACCGTCCTGATGGCGCGCGCCATGTCCACCAAAGAAGCCCAGCTTGAGGTGCTCAGCGCCGGGAAGGCCTTCCTCAAGGCGATGATCGCCAATCATGCAGGCTGGCCGGGCGTCGACAACCCCGGCCAGCCTGCCTGATGGCTACGGGTATTTCTTGCCGACCTGATAGTCGCTGCCGGCCAGAGGTCCGCCTGCCATGATGATCAACAAAACTTGCGCTACCTGGTCGCCCCCTTAATTCTGTTTTGTTCTATGGATATGCATTGACAGCCCTTTGCCATCAACCTTTACTCTGGTTTGCGTAACGCCATCTGTATCCAGGGAGTCAGCGCATGGACAAGGATTCTGAAGCAATCGAATTTCCCCCCTTCGAAAAAACCCTGTTTTTGAAATCAGCGGTCATTTAATGGATACTCGCCCATGGCTGGCACTTGTATTCCGCAGCGTGATGTCCGAAGACAAACGGCAACGTACTTCCACGTGAATCCCATGGATGTCGTGGTTTGCCGCGCGCGCTGAAACGGATCAGGTCGAACGAAAAAAGGGAGATGGATAGATGGAACACTACCAAGAAAAACATAGAATCTCCTCCCTTCCTTTCTGGGTGCTATCCGCGAGACAACTCTGCGATCTGGAGATGATCGTCAACGAGGCCTTTTCGCCACTAAAAGGTTTTCTGGGCCTGGAGGATTATCTCAGCGTCGTTCACCACATGAGATTGGGCTCCGGTGCCCTTTGGCCCATGCCCATCACCTTGGATATCCCGCAAACATTGGCTGATCAGCTGGAGCCGGGGGGCGAGTTGGCCCTACGTGATCCGGAAGGCGTCACGCTGGCGGTGCTGACGATCGACTCGATCTACCAGCCGGACCCTCACCTCGAAGCGCTGCACGTTTTCGGCACCCAGGATAAGGGCCACCCAGGCGTGGCGGCATTGTTTCGTCAACATCCTTTTAACGTCGGCGGTATCATTAAAAAAGTTGACTCGGTTACACACTATGATTTTGCTGACCTGCGTTTGTCACCCCGTCAAGTCAAACAGGAAATAGCCCGGCGTGGCTGGAAGGCAATCGTCGCCTTTCAAACACGTAACCCGATGCATTGTGCCCATATCGAATTGACCCGGCGCGCCATGAAACAGGCCAATGCGGCCTTGTTGCTCCAGCCGGTGGTGGGTTTGACCAAGCCGGATGATATCGATTACTACACGCGCGTCAGGTGTTACAAACACGCCTTGAAGTCTTACGCAACCGATGCCGTATTGCTGTCGTTACTGCCGCTGGCCATGCGAATGGGCGGTCCGCGCGAAGCCGTTTGGCATGCGCTGATTCGCAAGAACTTTGGGGCAACGCATTTCATCGTCGGACGTGATCACGCAGGCCCCGGCAATGACAAGCAAGGCAAGGCCTTTTATGCCCCCTATGCCGCCCAGGAAATGGCGTTGGCACATGCACAGGAAATCGGCCTGCAGATTCTGGCCTTCGAGGAAATGTTATATCTCAAGGAGGAGCGGCGTTATGCGCCGGCCTCGGAGGTGCCACGTGGCGCCCCCGTGCTGAGCCTGTCGGGAACAGCCGTCAGGGAAAAACTGGCCAGCGGTGCCGAGATTCCCGATTGGTTCAGTACCCCCGATATCGTCGCGGAACTGCGTCGGTCCTATCGTCCGAAACAACAACAGGGATTTGTTCTCTTCTTTACAGGACTGTCGGGCGCCGGCAAGTCAACGATTGCCAATGGCGTTGCCGTGCGACTGCGGGAAGACGGGAGACGAACCGTCAGCTTGCTGGATGGCGATATTGTCCGACATAGCCTCTCCAAGGGACTCGGCTTTTCGAAAGAGGACCGTGAAACCAATGTCGAACGCATCGGCTTTGTGGCTGTCGAGATCGCTCGGGCCGGTGGTGTCGCCATATGCGCGTGCATTTCCCCCTATGCGAGCACGCGTCAGGTCTGTCGAGAGTTGGCCATGACACACAAGACGGCCTTTTTCGAGATATACATCGCGGCGGACCTGGAAGTTTGCGAGAGCCGTGACCGAAAGGGCTTGTATGCCAAGGCGCGGGCCGGGCAACTCAAGGGGATGACGGGTATTGACGCGCCCTACGAACCACCGCTCAGTCCGGATTTACGAATTGATTCTGCCTGTTTGAGTGCCGCCCAGGCGGTGGAGTTGATCATTTCCACCCTGGTCGAGCTGGATTACCTCCCCTCCTCCCTCCTTCATGAGTCCTGAATAGCAACAGCGTCATGTCAGTTAACTGCCGTCCAAACCTGTTGAGCCCGCTGTGTCCCAAAGGAGAACGATGTGAACGTCACTGACAAACCTGTGTCCGATGGCAAAGCGCGTCCGCGGCCCATATTGATGATCCCGCTGCGTCGGTGCGGCAGTCACGCACTACGGCTACGCCTCAATCTCAATCCACAGTTCTATTCGCCTTATCCGCTGCACCTCGCCGATTTCATGCCGATTGTCCCCCTGTACGGCGATATTGCCGATGACAATGCCTATTTTCGCATGGTGGTCGATGTTGTCGGCCTGCAGGCGGCAAGCATCGTCAAATGGCCGGGTATGGCCTTCGATCCGGTCGATATCTTCGAGAGGGTCCGCCACGAACCACGCAGCGTTCATCGAATTGCCTGGGAGCTGCTGTTATGCGCCGCTGAACAGCATCAAGCGCGTGTCGTGATGGACAAGTCTCTCGACGATGTGCACTACGCCCATGAACTCATGCAGCTTTTTCCACACATGCTGCTGCTCAATGTCGTACGCGACCCACGGGCTCAGGTCGCCTCGATGAACCGTGCGATCATTCATGACTTTGATACCTTGATCAACACACAGACCTGGGTGGCTGCGCATCGAGCGGCCCAGTCCTTGATCGAGCGCTACCCAGGGCGCGTGTTGACCATACGCTATGAAGACTTTCTGCTCGATGAAGAAACCACGCTCAAGCAGATATGCACATTTTTCGATATTCAATTTCTGGACAAGATGCTGGATATCTCCGAGTCGCAGGAGGCCAGGCAGATTTCAAAAATGTCGGCGCTCTGGTCATCGAACTGCTTTTCTCCGATCACCACGAACATTGACAAATTCAAAGGGCAACTGAAACTTCACGAGATCGAAATGATCGAGACCCTGTCCAAGGAGTTCATGTTGCGATATGGGTATGAACCCATGACGCAGGCCAACTTCGAATTTGACACTCACATGTCGCAGGTCGCCACCGAACGCTCAGGTGACGCCAGAAAACTTGCCTGGCAAGAGTTGGAACAGGAAAATTTCCAAGACTACATCTTGCGCCAATACCGTGCGGATTACTTGACCACGGTGCGCAACCGGCTCGAACGCAGTCGATAAGGCTGTCCCCTCCTCCAGGATGTTATGCTGCAACCCCAAATCAGACATCCACTGTACAGCCCTCCCCTTGAGGGCTCGTACACGTAGCGTGTGGGTGACTGGAACAAGATCACTGATCGCGACGATGACCCAGCGGAAGACCCCCATGGCAAACCACGACCTCACTTTCCTCCCCGACCCCGACTCGGAATCCATCTCCTCCGATGTCGCCGGTTTAGGCGGTCTGCTGGTCTCCACCCAGATCCCCACCCGCGCCGATGGCAGCCTGGAGCTGGGCGACATTACCCTGCAGAGCGAATGCACCCTGCAGGCGCTCAAGGTCGCGCTGGAGCGCGCCGGCAGTTCCATGGACCGGGTCCTGCACCTGACCATCTACCTCACCGACATGGCTGACCGTGCCGCTTTCAACGAAGTCTACCAACGCTTCTTCGCCAAGCCCTGGCCGGTGCGTGCCGCCGTCGGCGTGGCGGCCCTGGCGGTCGAAGGCATGCGCGTGGAAGTCACCGCGATGGCGGCCAAGGGCTGAGTTCACGGCCAAGACCTACAGTCCCGCCCGGCGAGTGGTCGCCGACCGGCAGCCTACGGGTGCCGGTCGGGCGTTTCGCCGCTACAATGCACGCCTTGCCCGTGAAGCCTGACTAAAAAAACATGTCCCTACCCAAGCACCACCTGGAATTGCTCAGCCCCGCCCGCGATGTGGCCATTGCCCGCGAGGCCATCCTGCATGGCGCCGATGCCGTGTACATCGGCGGTCCGAGCTTCGGCGCCCGCCACAACGCCTGCAACGAGGTGAGCGATATCGCCGAGTTGGTGGAGTTCGCCCGTCGTTACCACGCGCGGGTGTTCACCACCCTCAATACGATTCTGCACGACAACGAGTTGGAGCCGGCCCGCAAGCTGATCCACCAACTCTACGATGCCGGTGTCGACGCGCTGATCGTCCAGGACCTGGGTGTGATGGAACTGGATATCCCGCCGATCGAGCTGCACGCCAGCACCCAGACCGATATCCGCACCCTGGCGCGGGCGAAGTTCCTCGACCAGGCCGGCTTCTCCCAGCTGGTACTGGCCCGTGAGCTGAACCTGCAAGAGATCCGCGCCATTGCCGACGAGACCGACGCGGCGATCGAGTTCTTCATCCACGGTGCGCTGTGCGTGGCGTTCTCCGGTCAATGCAACATCTCCCATGCGCAGAATGGCCGCAGCGCCAACCGTGGCGACTGCTCCCAGGCCTGTCGCCTGCCGTACACCCTGAAAGACGACCAGGGCCGCGTGGTTGCCTTTGAAAAGCACCTGTTGTCGATGAAGGACAACAACCAGAGCGCCAACATTCGCGCCCTGGTCGAAGCCGGCGTGCGCTCGTTCAAGATCGAGGGCCGCTACAAGGACATGGGCTATGTGAAGAACATCACCGCCTACTACCGCCAGCGCCTGGACGACGTCCTCGAAGACCGCCCGGACCTGGCCCGCGCTTCCAGCGGCCGTACCGCGCACTTCTTCCTGCCCGATCCGGAAAAAACCTTTCACCGCGGCAGCACCGACTACTTTGTCACTGATCGCAAGATCGACATTGGCGCCTTCGACACGCCAACCTTCACCGGCTTGCCGGTGGGCGTGGTGGAGAAAGTCGGCAAGCGCGACCTGCAGGTGGTGACCCATGAGCCGCTGTCCAACGGCGACGGCCTCAATGTGCAGGTCAAGCGCGAGGTGGTGGGCTTCCGCGCCAACATCGCCGAGCCCAGGGGCGAATTCGAAGAAGACGGCGAGAAGCGCTACCGCTACCGCGTCGAGCCCAACGAAATGCCGGAGGGAATGCACCGCCTGCGGCCGAACCATCCGCTGAGCCGCAACCTCGACCACAACTGGCAGCAGGCCTTGCTCAAGACTTCCGCCGAACGCCGGATCGGTCTTTCCTGGGTGGCTCGCCTGCGTGAAGAGCGCCTGGAACTGACCGCCACCAGCGAGGAAGGCGTCAGCGCCAGTGTTGCCCTGGAGGGGCCGTTCGGGATCGCCAACAAGCCGGAACAGGCCCTGGAGCAACTGCACGACCTGCTCGGTCAACTGGGCACCACCCAGTACCACGCCACCGATATCAAGCTGGATGCACCCCAGGCGTATTTCATTCCCAACTCGCAGCTCAAGACCTTGCGCCGCGAAGTCATCGAAGCGCTGACCGCGGCCCGGGTCAAGGCTCATCCCCGCGGCGGTCGCAAGGCCGAGACCACTCCGCCACCGGTGTACCCGGAGTCGCACCTGTCATTCCTGGCCAACGTCTACAACCAGAAGGCCCGCGATTTCTATCACCGTCACGGCGTCAAGTTGATCGACGCGGCCTTCGAGGCTCACGAGGAAACCGGCGAGGTGCCGGTGATGATCACCAAACACTGCCTGCGCTTCTCCTTCAACCTCTGCCCCAAGCAGGCCAAGGGTGTTACGGGGGTACGAACCAAGGTCGCGCCGATGCAACTGATACAGGGTGACGAGGTGCTGACGCTGAAGTTCGACTGCAAGCCTTGCGAGATGCACGTGATCGGCAAGATCAAGGGGCATATCCTTGACCTGCCGCAACCGGGTAGCGGGGTGCAGCAAGTCGTCGGGCATATCAGTCCTGAAGATCTGCTCAAGACGATTCATCGTGCGCCGCACTGAGGTCATGAGGGTCTGACAGAGAGACGGGGAGCGAAAGCTCCCCGTTTTTATGAGCCAGGCGGTACAACATCAGTTCTGAAGCGCTCTTGAATACGCTTTCATGCAATGCTTAAACCTACGGAACACTAGGAAAGGTCCGACTATCTCTCCCCGCAGGTTTAGTCGAAGATCTGCACTGGATCGCTGTTGTTCTCAGCACTCGGCCAGGAAGGCTAGCTTGATGAGGGTGCCCCCATGGGGCCGCCGTCAGATGATGCCTCCAGGTCATCGGTCAATTGCAGGAGGCATGATGAAACTATCGCTCAGCTTATACGATGCACTGACAGCTGCCACCACTCCAGCGAACAAGGCTAAGGCAGTTGTAGATGCCTGGGAGGCCGATGTGGAAAATCTCGCTTCAAAATCTGATCTGTTGCAAACCGAGACGCACTTGAAAGCGTCGATCATGGAGCTGGGTTCCGAGCTGCGCTCATCCATCCGGGAGCAAGGCATTGAACTGCGTGCTCTGATCAAGGAGCAAGGCGCTGATCTGTGCGCGGCTATCTCGGGATTGGAGTCACAGAACAAAATACTGCGCTGGCAGTTTGGCCTGATCTTCATCTGTGTTGCGGTGCCACTGCTGAAAATGGGGCTTGAGCTACTGGCCAGGTCCGCCTGAGCCGCTGACTACTAAGACCTCGCCCCGGAGATGAAAGCCTGCCTTTCAACGGCTGTCCAGGTGATTGATGCATTGGCGGCATTATTACGGATGGCCGTTACCAGCCCTTCTTGGGGTTAATCGATCTGTGCACGATAAAAGTGGATATCGCAATCCAGGAGCGTGTCCTTGCGATAACACAGGAGTTTCTTATTGGTGCGCAGATCAGTGACGCCGTAACTGCCAAAGTCGGCAACGATCAACAGTTGGGTTCCCCGCTTGGCAATGGCATCTGCACCGACACCTTGACCTACAACGATATGGACG
>Ga0209759_1001413_pt1 | contig 13698 bp, 13 predicted proteins | sample AraplaCL_Col_mMS_FD_184261 | JGI IMG/M metagenome (GOLD analysis project Ga0209759, IMG submission 184261) | Arabidopsis root microbial communities from the University of North Carolina, USA - plate scrape CL_Col_mMS (SPAdes) (version 2) | ecosystem: Host-associated > Plants > Roots >...
GACAACCCCTGGCTGGCCCTGCGCCGCCTGACGCCGGCGCGCATTGCCCTGGGCCGCAGCGGTACCAGCCTGCCCACCGGCGCGCAGCTGGATTTCCAGTTCGCCCACGCCCAGGCCCGCGACGCCGTGCACCTGCCGTTCGACCACGCCGGCCTGAGCACGCAACTGGCCGAACGCGGCCGCGCCAGCCTGCTGCTGCACAGCGCCGCCGAGGATCGCCACAGCTACCTGCAACGCCCGGACCTGGGCCGCAAGCTGAACGCCGCCTCGGCGCAGTTGCTCAAAGAGCATGCCGCCGCCCACCCAGGCGGTGTCGACCTGGCCATCGTGGTCGCCGACGGCCTGTCGGCGCTGGCGGTGCATCGGCATACCCTGCCCTTCCTCGCCCGCCTGGAGGAACAGATCCAGGCTGAAGGCTGGTCGCTGTCGCCGGTGATCCTGGTGGAACAGGGCCGGGTCGCGGTGGCCGACGAAATCGGCGAGTTGCTGGGGGCGAAAATGACCGTGATCCTCATCGGAGAGCGCCCCGGCCTCAGTTCGCCGGACAGCCTGGGCCTGTATTTCACCTATAATCCCAAGGTGGGCCTGACCGACGCCTACCGCAACTGCATCTCCAATGTGCGCCTGGAGGGCATGAGTTATGGCATGGCCGCACATAAACTGCTGTATCTGATGAAAGAAGCCTGCCGCCGACAATTATCGGGGGTCAATCTCAAGGACGAGGCTCAAGTGCAAACGCTGGAGAGTGAATCGGATGTCCATTCAAACGGCAACTTCCTACTGGGCCCGCCCCAAGCCTGAATGTCATCCGGATTGCGCTTTTCCGTCGCTTTGGGCAGCATCGGCGTTGCGGCTGCCCGAGTGAACCGTTTGCCGTCATATCCATGAAATTGAGGCCTGACCTATGCGGATTACTCAAGCGACCCTGGAACATCTGGACCTGCTGACGCCTCTGTTCGTCAAATACCGCGAATTTTACGGCGCGTTGCCCTACCCGGACTCGTCCCGCAGCTTTCTGGAAAAACGCCTACGGCGCAAAGAATCGGTGATTTACCTGGCCTTGGCGGACGATGACGACAAGAAGCTGCTCGGTTTCTGCCAGTTGTACCCCAGCTTTTCTTCGCTCTCGCTCAAGCGGGTGTGGATCCTCAACGACATCTACGTGGCCGAAGATGCCCGTCGCCAACTGGTGGCCGACAACCTGATGCGCACCGCGAAGAAAATGGCCCGTGAGACCCAGGCCGTCCGTCTGCGAGTGTCCACCAGCAGCGACAACCTGGTGGCACAGAAGACCTACGAATCCATCGGTTTTCGCGAAGACACCGAATTCAAGAACTACGTGCTGCCGATTGACGAAAAATGATCAGCAACGTGCCCCCTTGCAGGAGCGTCGACCGACGGCTCCTGCGGGGTATGTGCAGCCCATGCCCGACATTCCCCGCTACAAACTCGGCAGGCAGAAATCTCCCGAACTCTTATAATCCCGATTTCCCACGGAATGTACGAAAAAACTACATTCCCTGTAGTTAACTACGTATCTCTATTGTCCTTGCACAGGTCCGCCGAGCCGGACTGTTCACACAGGTGCCCCCCATGGATTTCAACCCAATCGACATAGTCCTGCATCTCGATGTCTACCTCGACATGCTGGTGAACAACTACGGGGCCTGGATCTACGCCATCCTGTTCCTGGTGATCTTCTGCGAAACCGGCCTGGTAGTGACGCCCTTCCTGCCGGGCGATTCGCTGCTGTTCATCGCCGGCGCGGTGGCCGCGGGCGGCGGCATGGACCCTGTGCTGCTGGCCGGCCTGCTGATGCTGGCGGCGATCCTCGGTGACAGCACCAACTACCTCATCGGACGAACGGCAGGGGAGAAACTCTTCAGCAATCCGAACTCGAAGATCTTCCGTCGCGACTACCTGCAAAAGACCCACGAGTTCTACGACCGCCACGGCGGCAAGACCGTGACCCTGGCGCGTTTCCTGCCGATCCTGCGGACGTTCGCACCGTTCGTCGCCGGCGTCGGCAAAATGCCCTATGTGCGCTTCTTCCTGTTCAGCATCCTCGGCACGGTGCTCTGGGTCGGCGGCCTGGTCACCCTCGGCTACTTCTTCGGCAACGTACCGTTCATCAAGAAAAACCTGTCGCTGCTGGTGATCGGCATCATCCTGCTGTCGCTGCTGCCGATGATCATCAGCGTGGTCCGCAGCCGCTTCGGCAACGCCGCAAAAGCCGGTACGCATTGATCCCGTGTGGTCACTGAGTGCCTGGCGGCGCCGGCGAACGCTGGCCCGCCATCCGGTTGCCGATGAAACCTGGCAACGGGTCCGCAAGCACCTGAGTTTCCTCGACGGCCTGAGCGACGCCGAGGATCGCTGGCTGCGCGAGCACAGCGTACTGTTCCTCGATGACAAGCACCTGAGCACCCTGCCGGGGGTGGAACTGGACCAGGAACGCCGCCTGCTGCTGGCGGCCCAGGCGCAACTGCCACTGCTGCACCTGGGTGAGTTGAACTGGTACCAGGGTTTCCACGAAATCGTGCTTTACCCGGACGACTTCCTCAGCCCCCAGCGCCATCGCGATGCCAGCGGTGTGGAGCACGAGTGGGACGCCGAGCACAGCGGCGAAGCCTGGCAACAGGGCCCGGTGATCCTGGCGTGGCCCGGCGTAGAGGCCAGCGGCGGCTGGGAAGGCTACAACCTGGTGATCCACGAACTGGCGCACAAGCTCGACATGCTCAACGGCAACGCCAACGGCCTGCCGCCGCTGCACGGCAATATGCGCGTGGGCGACTGGGCCAAGGTCATGCAACACGCCTACAACGACCTCAATCGCCAGCTGGACCGCAATCCCCATGCTCAAACCGCCATTGATCCTTATGCGGCGGAAAACCCGGCGGAATTCTTCGCGGTGACCAGCGAATATTTCTTCAGTGCCCCGGATATCCTGGCCACGGCCTACCCGCGGGTGTACGAGCAATTGCGAGCGTTTTACCGCCAGGATCCGCTGGCACGGCTGCAGCACCTGCAGGCCCACGACCCGCGCTACCAGGGCCCCGGCAGCACTCACCCCCTGTAGGAGCCAGCTTGCTGGCGATAGCGGTCACAGGCCGATCGCAGCAGAGCACCGGCAACCCCGCCCCGACCAAGGTGGTATTCCGCACGTCCCGTCGCCCGTGGCATCGCCTCCGGAATATGCCTATAATCCCCGCCACTTTTTGGTCAAACCGGCCAAGTTTTCTGATCAACCAACGGGGGCATCGCCCAATGAGCTACAGCAAGATTCCGGCTGGCAAAGACCTGCCGAACGACATCTACGTCGCGATCGAGATTCCGGCCAACCACGCGCCGATCAAGTACGAAATCGACAAAGACAGCGATTGCCTGTTCGTTGACCGTTTCATGGCCACCCCGATGTTCTACCCGGCCAACTACGGCTTCATCCCCAACACCCTGGCTGACGACGGCGACCCCCTCGACGTGCTGGTCGTGACCCCTTACCCGGTTGCACCAGGCTCGGTGATCCGCGCCCGTCCGGTCGGCATCCTGCACATGACCGACGACGGCGGCGGCGACGCCAAGGTCTTGGCAGTTCCGCACGACAAGCTGTCCCAGCTGTACGTCGACGTGAAGGAATACACCGACCTGCCACCGCTGCTGCTGGAGCAGATCAAGCACTTCTTCGAGAACTACAAGGATCTCGAGAAAGGCAAGTGGGTGAAAATCGAAGGTTGGGGCGATGCCGAAGCCGCTCGTGCCGAAATCACCAAGTCGGTCGCCGCTTACAAGGGCTGATCCGCCGCGCCCTGGCGCGAATTGAAGAACCCCGGCTTGCCGGGGTTTTTTTGTGCTTGTTTACCAATCGGCAAACAAAGTCTTTAATCAATAAACACAATGAATCAAGCACGACTCATTGGATGTAGGAATACTGAACAATCTCAATCAACTTGTGTGTTTTCAGGGGCCATTTTTGAACACCTCGTTTATTTAAACGGATGTAGCACGCCAGTAAACTCTGTGTTCATGAATACATCAGGTGATCGCTTAAGGGCCCTCCTGCGGGAGTGCCATCTATCCGCTTCGGACTTCGCTGCCAACCGGCAAGTGACGCCGCAGCACGTCAACAACTGGTTCAAGCGCGGTATTCCCATGGCGCGGCTGGACGAGATCGCCGAGCTGTTGTGTGTCAACAGCCGCTGGCTACGTGCCGGCGAAGGGCCCAAGCACCCTGGCGGCACGACCAGCGAGGCGGAGGATAAACGCGAAACGCTGTCCCCCCAGAACACCACCCCTTACTCGGCCCATGACGACCTGGCGGCGACCGAGCGCAACGACGTACAAGTGCCGCTGTACAAGGAAACCCCGACGGCCCCCGGCTCGAACCAGACCCGGATCGCGGCCATCCCCGGGCGCAAGGTCCGCCTGCCCTATCGCATCCTGCAGGCCATGGGGGTCGAGCCGGACCAGGCCATCTGCGCGCCCATGACCGGCAACGCCATGTCGGAAAAAATCCAGGACGGTTCCACCATCGCCATCGACCGCAGCCTGACCCAGGTGGTGGACGGCGAAATCTACGCGCTGGAGCACGACGGCATGTTGCGGGTGAAATATGTCTACCGCCTGCCGTCGGGGGCCTTGCGGTTGCGCAGCCACAACAGCGCCGAGTACCCGGACGAAGTGTTCACCGCGGAGCAGATCGACGAGCAGACCATCCGGATACTGGGTTGGGTGTTCTGGTGGTCGACGCTGAACAAGCGACGGCCGCCGGTGCCGTCCAAATAGGGGACAAATCCCTTCTTGTCTGAAAACGACAGCTCTGGCGTGTGGTTTTCGCTGGGCTTCTGTCGCAAATGTCGGTATCCTGCGCGGCACATTTGGGCAGCGTCCTGCTTGCAGCAGGCCAGATTGCCCACGACGCGGCGCGATACAACTGCGTGGTGTCCCACAACCGGACCTGAGTGTCTGGATGTCCATTTTGAAGGCGAGTGAGGCTTACCAAAAATAAGCCAAACCCGTCCCCGAGAAGCCGGCCACAAGCCGGCTTTTTAATGTCTTTTTGAAAGTTGTTTTTATCTGCTGAATCCGCTGGTTCAAGGGTTTCGGGAGCGGACAGCTTGTCTAGCGGCACCAGATTGTGACCCCAGGGCAATAGTGCAAGCACCTCTTGCACAAATTCCACGTCCGGCCACGCCTCGGCAAACGCACTTATCCAGCATGGTGTTCGAAGCGTATTGAGCTTCGGATTGTAGGTGACCATGTCGGCGGAACCGAGACCCGGAATGACCTTGACCACCGATCCGTCGGTCTTCATCACGACGAATACCGGCGGCAGACCAGTGTCCTTACCGCCGGCGTCGCAACCTAACAGCAGGTTTGCGCCAGGCCCTTGCACCAGACCGTTGGGACGGCAGTCATTGACTGGCAGCAGTTTCTCGAGCTTGCCGCTGGCCGGATTGATGACGGCGACGGCGCCCTTGACCTTATCCTTCTTCAACTCGGGAATCGAAACATAGAACCTTTTCGTCGCGGCATTGTAGACAGGCTGCTCGATCCCGTCCGTGGCGTCTTCAATCGCAATCTTGGCCATGACTTTATGGCCGGGCTTGCTCGAGATCAGCGTCAGGAACGGCGGCTCGTCGGCATTGTTGGCGACAATCACAACGTGGGCCTTCGGATCGCAGGCCATCTCGTCAACTCGGAATTTTCCGCCGGTGGAAATGGTATCCGTGGATTTTTTCGTCTTGAGGTCAATGATCTTCACAGTGCTGGCCCGCCAGACACCCTCGACCGCCGAGTCAATCTCGACTATCAGTATCCACAATGTCAACACTAGAGGGACTTGAGTGTGCAGATGATGTTTTTTAGGAAGTGTTCCCACTTACACCGTTCGCGACACTGACTTTCTGCATCTGACTCACTACTTGAACAATCTCGCCTTTCGAAAGCGAGTCAACTGCATGAGTCCCATTAGCCAATTCAATACTCGCCGCGTCGATAAGCCTCAATTAATTTTACCACTTCAGTCCGTAACCGTTCACTGTCAAACTCGTATTCCAATCTGTCAGCGTCAGGACTACACATGTCGACCACGCAAAACATACTAGACAGGCATCCACTTAAAACAGGGGCATCCTGTAAAATCACATCAGTGTCTCTTTCGAGCCGCCAACGACAAATATAAGTATCGCAGAACTCATCCGCAGGCAAGTCTCCAAAAACAAAAGACTCTGCAAAAGCCAAAAGCTCAAAACTCACAAAAAATACTACTCTTCGGATGCTGTTCCATTTCACGCACGCGGCTATTCATAAAAAGTCAAATATTCGGGGCGTAACGCTAACTGAGCAATGCTCTCACCTTTACCCCCCACAAACTCGATCTCGAAGGCCACGTATGGAACCGTAAATTCACATACCACAGTACCTATATCACCCTTGATTAAGCCATACTCCGGCATATCAACGGCGAGTCTGACGACGTCATTTATTTGAAATAGTTTTCCACAAACACTCATATTTAACCTCAGCTAAACAACCAACACTGAAACACTCAAAAAAACGCGCTACATACCCGCTTATTCAGTACACGGACGTTAGGCAATTGACTCAATACTCGAACAGTTTCAGCTCTATCAGTCCAAATTTTCCAATGCGCGCTATCAAACGCCTCAACAACCAAGACATAATTTTCTAGAGCAATCTCCAAACCGGGAGGCTTGATAATTTCAGCGACCGAGTCAACCGCGACTATAAGACAGTTAAAGGTCTGCTCCATCGACTGTGCAAATTCGAGAAGTCTCCTCCACGCCATAATGTTTCCTTTGTCCTGAGCACTCAGAAAAACCTCATACTCATCCATAGAAAGACCAAAAGGAGCCCACCCTACCCCTTGAAATTCGAAAACCGACCACACCCAATCATTCTCGGGAATGACCTCCAATAGATCATATAGTCGTAGAACTGATCCATCCGTTCGAAAGGTATCCAAGGTGATTGAATGCATTCTGGAGACGCCTGTGACCTTGCGAATCCAGGCTTTGACATTCTCTCCATAAGACTTTACAGACAACCACACTGATGGCGTCTTTACAGGTTTGGCAGAGTACAGGGGGATAAGGCTGCCTGGGAGAACATCTATACCGTCCTCAAGTTCAAGGTAGTCGGCGGCGAAAACCCTTCCATCCGTATTCATGAAGACATACTCTAAAGGCACAGGCAGTTTTACGCTGTTAGGCTCAAACATAACTTCCGTTTGAAGGCGACTCACCACATGGCGAGCTAAAGCAAGCTCATCGAACTCGTCTACATCTCCCTTCCAACTCAAAAGAACAAACCAACGAAAACCCTCAGGGCTATCCGAACAGTGCAAAAGAAAAATACTTTCTCGATTGTGGCTTCCCATCGTGTTAACGCCACAAGTGAAAAAGTCATTAAAACAGCCTATGATATTACTCTCACCCACATCCCTTTTAATCTGAAAGTTAAGCTCACGCCTCACACTCTACCTCCAGCATCTAACATCCACCTTCAACGCCCGCCATCTATATTCGACAGTCCATTATCCCCCACCATTGAAGAGACCGAAATAATTCATGACGCCACCGGACCCAGGATCACGAAAAGCCATGCGGTATAGATCACAACACTCCGAATTCAGGCTTTACATAAAGTGACATAAATTCCACCAAACTCCTCTTCAAATATAACTTTTGAAATAAATCCCGACTCGGGAAACTCTCGGACTAGCGTGGCATTCCAACAATCGCTGACAACCATTGACAATGCGCCAGCCTCTTCATAGGACATATCCTCAAAAAGAGCAGTAATCTCCACTAAATTTAACCACTCGGCGACTTCTGAGCTTGTCTGCCCCTGAGCAATATATTCTTGATAGCGATCACCATCAAAATTCTCTTCTATAAAATAGCTTCCCTCTTTCACAACAACATTCGGATGAAACAACCTGCTAAAAAACAAATAAAAATCATTACTTATGGTGTTAGTCCTCATCACCATATAAAGATATTCGAATTTAGAGAGACTTCGCCCCTCATTGACTTTTATAAATGCAGCATATCCCTGAGTATCATCCTGATCACTATCCACCAAGGGACCCTTCCTAATTTTTCAGTTCACTTGTGCGAGCCGCTAGAGCTACGCCTTCAATTCAGAAAAGTTATTTATTACACATCGAGAGGCAAAAGACTCCCTGCTAAAATATCAACACCCCCCTCAAGATCCAGAACATCAACAGCATATAAAAGCCCATCAAGATCAATATAGGCAGACTCTCTTGATTTAGGCAGCATTATTCTCAAAGGCTCAAAAATCACTTCCGTATTAAACACACACGCCACATGCCTAACCAATGAAAGCTCATCAAAGTCTTTATCGAAGCTCACCCCGTGCAGATGCACAGAACCAAGAAACCCCTCAGAAAACTCACAATATACTAAAAAATAATTGGACTCAGGCCTTCGACGAAGAATACTGTCTACACCTCCGTCAAGAAAAGCATCAAGACAGCTGATAAGCTCAGACTCCTTTAAGCTTTTTCTGACCATAAAACTATAAGCGCTCACCTCAGACTCCCTCCATCAATCAGATCAAGTAGCCTGACTACCTCGGCAGCTTTATCAGGACTGATCTCACCTTTCTCAAGAATAATTCTCAATGTCAGGTTCACGTTATCACGTCCATTTCTCTTTGCTTGCACTAATAAACCGTACTGTTGAGAGTCGATATTCAATGTTCCGGGCCCGCTGATGGGGTGAACGGATTTCTCATGAAGGCCATATACCCTCCCCGAGGAGGTCTCGAACTTTTCGCCCTTTCTGATTTTCTCCCCATACAGGTGAATTTCCTTCAAGTCTTTGAGAATGACTCCACGCGGAACAGTAAACATTGTATTACCTGCGGCCTTCGCCCGTCTGACCTTGTACAAGAAGTGCCGATCACTCAAAGTCAGATGAGACCAATCCTTCAGCACAGTAGCGACTAACGCCGCATTGGAAACTTCCTTCGGGCGCTCGATCTCAACAACCTGCGCCCCAGCCCCCTTCCCTTCAGCCCTTCCCGCCTCTTTAACTCTAGCGTTCTTGAGGCCTTGACCGAGCCGTTTCAGCCCAGTGCCCAGACGCTGGGTCAGTGCCAGATTGCGTACCGGCGCGGTGCCTTTCGCCACCACGCCAGCACCACCGGTATACATGACCAGTAGCGCGATCAGCACAATCTCGAAAACCACTGCACCGCTGAACTCGGCAATCTCTTCGCGGTTCTGGGCTTTTACATAGTCGACGGCAAATCGCGCCAGCAGGTCCCGGCTCGGCCCGTCCGCCATTACGAAGCACGCCGTTTCGTAACTCTCAGCCAACTGCTCACGGGTTATCTTGCTGGGATCAAAGCCCAGCGCTTCCACCAACTCGCGGTGCTGCTCCTGGGAAAAGTTGTCTCGAAAGGAGGCGATCCAACTGCCACCATTGGAGGCGTCAGCGTTCCAGGCAGCCACCACGACATTGGCAAAGGTAATGAAGGGATTGAGTAGGTCGCCATATTCCTTGAGGCTTTTGACCAATCCCCAAGCGCCATAAAGCGCGCCCTTGCCAATTGCCAGATGGGTATAGAACGCGTTGGAGACAGAGCTGCGTTCGTCCTGGACGGCCTGCAACGCCGCCGCTTCAGCGCGCTCGGCAACGAGGATCGCCTCCAGCGCCGCCTGCACCTCGGCACGACTGCGGAGCACCGGCTCTTCGGTATCGAAGTCCGCCAGCATCTGCGCCTGATAAGGCCCGTCGGGAATGCTGCCGACAAAACGACTGTACTCATCCAGCCGAGTCCGAATGGGATCGCCGTTGGCCGGGGTTAGCACACAAGGCAGATCACAGCCCAAGCCTTCCCCGTTATCCCAGATGAACTTCAAACCGACATGGCAGGTGTCGGTCGGAGCTTCGTGCTCAATAGTCCGTTTTGCCTGGCTGTAGAAGTCGCCGTTATAGGGCGCTGGAGGCGGCGCACGGCGCTCGGAATTGCGCGGTGGTAAAGGAATACACGGGCCGGGCGTGGGCGAATAATTGCCCCTGGAATCGTAATGGCCCACGGTTAACGAGATCCCTGTTTCAACGGTCGTTCGCTCCTTGAGAGGGACCGACGGAAACAGAAAATCAGGTGTTCGGCCCAGTTGCCGAAGCTTACGTTCGAGGCCGAAAGGAAGTGACCGCATTGAATGTCAGGCAACTCAACACTGTCTGTAGGATCCAGACTTGCAGGCCCGCTCAACAAGCGGGCAGCCCCTCGGAGATACCGCTACAATCCCGCCGAGTGATTGCCAAGATGCTCGCTCACGTGCCAAGTCCTGCTTTCTACCTCGCGGTGTTCCCTGGCACCCATTACCGCCACCCCGGGCTATTCCCGGTCGCCGTCTGAACAGAGTTGCCTGAACATGACGCTGCTGCACATCCCGACCCTGCTGCTGGTCTCGGTCTTCATCTTCTGCCTGATGGGGCTTTTGAGCCTGCACGCCTGGCTGCGTGAAACCCGCGAGCGTTGCCTCGCCTACCTGGGCAGCATGATGTTGCTGGCGTCCCTCGGCCTACTGCTGGGGAGCTTGCGCGGTATGGGGATCGACTTTGTGCCGATAGTGCTGGGCAACGTGGTCCTGTTGCTGAGCGCGGCCATGAACTGGACGGCCATGCGAGTGTTTGCCGGGCGCCCGCCCTCGGTGCCGGGCATACTGGCGGGCGCGGCGATCTGGCTGGCGTTGTGTCTGGTGCCGACCTTCCTGACGTCGTTTCCAGTGCGGGTGTCCGCCTACTCGGCGCTGGCGGCCAGCTACGGCGGGCTGACCTTGCTGGAGTTCTGGCGAAGCCGCTACCGTCTCGAAGCCTCCTACCTTCCCGCGTTGACCCTGACGGCGCTACAAACGCTGTTCTACTGCGTGCGGATCTTTGTCGATACCGGCATGGGCCCGGCCCGCGCGCTCGCGGGCAATGGCGAAGGCCTGCCATTTTTTTCCTTCCTGCTGTTCGAATCCATGGTCTACGTAGTCGGAATCGGCTACGTGACCCTGGCCATGGTCAAGGAACGCGCCGAACGCCAGCTCAAGGCGGCGGCCTACAGCGATCCCCTGACCAGCATCGGCAACCGACGATCGTTCATGCTCAAGAGCGAAACGCTGCTGGCCGACTGTGAACGTCGCGGGACGTCGGCGGCGCTGCTGCTCTGCGACCTGGACCACTTCAAGCGCCTGAACGACACCTTCGGCCATGCCGTGGGGGACCAGGCGCTGATCGCCTTCAGCCGGATGACAACGCAGATCCTCCGCCCCGCGGATGTGTTCGGACGCATTGGCGGGGAAGAGTTTGCCTGTGTGTTGGGTGATAGCAACGAAGCGAGCGCAGTGGAAGTCGCGGAGCGGATTCGGGCCGGATTTTCCGGGCTGACACTGCTGGAACCGGGATTTCTCAGTGTGAGCATCGGGCTGGTGACCACCGGGGAATCGGGGTACGAACTTTCGCGATTGTTGTCGGTGGCGGATGAGGCGCTTTATGGGGCCAAGGGGAAAGGGCGTGATCGGGTGGAGGTGGCTCAAGCCCGCTGACATGGACATCCAGGGTCATCGTTCAAACACTCCCCGTGCATCTCGCGCCCCTTTTTTCACGCATGTCTCTGGACACCAGGCTTACTTCACTGGCTAATACTTGCGTCAATCATTTCGGCTCACCAACTTCGGACTCGTAACCAGTGCTGAACCGCAACGCTCTGATGGCCCAACTCTCTGCCACACCCGATGACATTGCAGCGCGTGCTTCGCTTTATCGCGATCTGCTCGACGCCGGAGAGGCCTCACTGGATGGTTTACGAGTCGCTGCGGGCCTGTGCGATCCGGCCGCTATCGCCGTTATTGCCCACTTGAACACCACAGCGCATGCAAATCGCCCCGAGGTCTTGTTGTCACAGCTTCGTGGACTGCCCCTCGACCATGTGGAGTTGGAGAATGCCAAGCCCGAGTGGTTTGACGCCCTGACTGGTCTGCCATTGCGTACGCTGGTACTCAACAGCCCGAAGTTCAGCTGCGATCAGAATATATGGCGACGTTTGCCAGCCGTTGCCCTTGAAACATTGGAAATCGGCGGTTTTTGGCGCGAGGACAATGCCACCAGCCTCCCGTCACTCGAACGGGTACGCCGGCTGAAGTTGGAAACCTACGGCGAAGACTTCGACGACCGTTTCCTTCACCAACTCGGCAGTAGCGCACTGCAGGAACTGTCGCTGAACCGTTGTGATGAGGTCACCGACGACGGCCTGCTCGGACTGTCACGACTCAAGTTGCGATCACTCACATTCGAACGCGCAGGGGAACTCACTTCACGTGGAATGAAGCACTTGGGTCATCATCCACTCGAACAGTTGTCGCTCGGCTGGAATAGCGCAATCCTGGACGATCCTGCCTGGCTCCGCGGCCTGACTGCATTGCGGTCGCTGAGCCTCGATCATTGTTATGCAACCGACACAACGCTCCACGCCATCCGGGACCTGCCGATCGAACGGCTTTCGCTGCAATCTTCGTATGTCTGTGAAGACGACATAGCGGAACTGGAAGGCATGCCACTCGCCGATCTGGATCTCAAATCTTCACAGCAAATGATCGAGCGGCTCGATGCGCTGCACGCGTTTCCACTGAAGCGCTTGGGGCTCTCCGATGTGCAAGGTATCGACGCGCATACATTGCGCGATCTGCGTGGTTTGGATCTGGAATCGCTGGACCTTTCATTGAACGACATCACTGGCAAGGAACTGAAACAACTGGCTGGCCTGCCGCTGAAGCGGCTCAATCTCAGTTTTTGTCGCGGCATTGACGGCAAGGCTTTGCGAATGCTCGTCGATTTGGGATTGCCGTTGGAACAACTTGAGATAGGCGGTCTAGACCTACGCGATGCCGACCTGGCCTGTTTGCGCGATCTGCCGCTGCAGCGCCTCGGGTTATATGAAAGTCCTTGGCTCACTGATGCCGGCGTCGCCCACCTCGCGCGTCTGCCGCTGCGAGATCTGACGCTCGCGGCAGGTCCAGGGGAATCGCAGATCACTTCAGCGGCGGTGTCCGTGTTGGAACAACTACCGCTGCAACGGTTGTGGTTGTCGAACTGCTCCGGGATCAGCGCAGAGGGGTGGGATCGCTTGGCCAGATTGCCAGCCCGCGTGACTGGGCCTGGCATTTGACGCTCGCCTATGAAAACAGACCTGCGTGCCACGACAGCACACGCAGGTCATGAACGGTCAATACAAGACGGGTTGTTTGAGTGGGTCGACTAACTCGAACCTCACTAGACCGGATTAAACTGCCACTGCTGGTAGCTGTCCTCGCCAGTTTGATCGTCCCATTGAATACAGTAGTGGTCATTGGCCGTACTGCGATTCTGAGGGCCGATATATTTTTCAGAGTTCTGATTACGAATCAGCCAGTTGCCGTTCTGGAGCTGCCTGAAGTCCCACTCCTGAAAGGCAATGCCCTGAGTATGGTACTGGATGACCGTGGCACCATTATCGGTACTACGTCCTCGGATACAGGCAACATTCATGCTGTACTGATTCAGTAATATCCAAGAGCTCTTTCGAATCTGAATAATATTCCAGACCTGTGGACTTTCCAAAACCGGGAGGTTCAAGGAGTCACGAATCGTCAAACTGGCATCATCTTTACTCCAG
>Ga0209759_1001418_pt1 | contig 13650 bp, 10 predicted proteins | sample AraplaCL_Col_mMS_FD_184261 | JGI IMG/M metagenome (GOLD analysis project Ga0209759, IMG submission 184261) | Arabidopsis root microbial communities from the University of North Carolina, USA - plate scrape CL_Col_mMS (SPAdes) (version 2) | ecosystem: Host-associated > Plants > Roots >...
CTGCTTCGACGCCGCGACGGGCCCGGATCCGCAGCGCCGCGGCCTCTGGCTGGATGTGCGCAGCAACGGCTGCGCGCCCGATCCGTTCGAGGACGAGACGAAATATCCGGGCGTCGTCACCGGCTCGCGCGGCAAGCCGCTGGGCGACGGCAGCAACCAGCCCGTCGGCTCCTACTACGGCTACGCGACCGGCATCGTGGGCCTGCGGCTGTTCCCGAATCCGGCCTTCGACGAGAAGGCGGCCAAGGAATGGAACGCGGAGCGCTTCTACACCGATCCGAGCTACTACAACCGCAAGGATCTGGTGCGGCCGTACCGGGTGGGCATGTCCTGCGGCTTCTGCCATGTCGGCCCGAGCCCGATCAACCCGCCGGCCGACCCCGCCCACCCGGCCTTCGCCAACCTCAGTTCCTCGGTCGGGGCGCAATACATGTGGGTGGACCGGCTGTTCATCCACAACTCCAACAAGCCCGAAGGCCAGACCAACTACATGTTCCAGCTGGCGCACACCTTCCGGCCGGGATCGATGGACACCTCGCTGGTGTCCACCGACAGCATCAACAACCCGCGCACGATGAACGCAGTCTACGACTTCCCCACGCGGCTGGGCCTGGGCAAGCGGCTGTGGCACGAGAAACTCGCCGGCGGCGAACTGGACAACAAGCAACTCAACGACTTCTATCCGACCGGCCCGCTGAGCCAGTTCTACGACAAGGCCACCACCACCGCCATGACGCCGCACGTGCTCAAGGACGGCGCGGACTCCGTGGGCCTGCTCGGCGCGCTGAACCGCGTCTATCTGAACATCGGCCTGTTCAGCGAGGAGTGGCTGCTGCACTTCAATCCGGTCGTGGGCGGCAAGGAGATCACGCCGATCCGCATCGCCGATGCGCAGAAGAACTCGGCGTACTGGCAGGCCACCGAGGCGGGCACGCCCGCGACCGCCCTGTTCTTCCTCAAGGCGGCCCAGCCGGACCGGCTCAAGGATGCGCCGGGCGGCGCGGCCTTCCTGGACGCCGACGCGGCCACGCTGGAGCGCGGCAAGACCGTCTTCGCCGACACCTGCGCGCGCTGCCATTCCAGCAAGGGGCCGACGCCGCCCGCCTCGCTTCAGCTCAACGCCGACCAGTGCGCCGGGGCCGGCTACCTCAAGTGCTTCAAGCGCTACTGGAGCTGGACGCAGACCGACGACTACAAGAAGAGCATGCGCGCCATCGTGCTGGCGCCCGACTTCCTGCAAGGCAACTACCTGTCGACCGAGGCGCGCATCCCGTCGACGCTGCTGCGCACCAACGTCTGCAGCCCGCTGGCCACCAACGCGCTGGCCGGCAACATCTGGGACAACTTCTCGTCGCACGCCTACAAGCAGCTGCCGTCGGTGGGCGTCGTCACCCTCAGCGATCCGTTCACCGGCCAGCCCGTGCCGTATACGATGCCCGCGGGCGGGCGCGGCTACACGCGCGTGCCCTCGCTGATCAGCGTGTGGTCGACGGCGCCGCTGCTGCTGAACAACAGCCTCGGCCCGTTCGATTCGGATCCGTCGGTGGCCGCGCGCGTGCGCGTCTTCGACGCCTCGATCGAACAGCTGCTGTGGCCCGAGAAACGCGAGCGCGACAGCGTCCTGGGCGACAAGGTTCCGGGCACGATCGATCGCACCACCCAGCGCAGCGCGGTCACGATCCCCATCGGCTTCCTGCCCGAACACCTGCAGCCGGCGCAGGCCCGCTGGCGCACCAGGCTGCACCACTGGCTGCCCGGCCTGGTGGACGAGGCCGGCGGCCTCGTGCTGGGCCCGATTCCCAAGGGGGTCCCGGTCGCCTTGATCTCCAACCTCAAGCTGCGCCCGGAGGCGGGCGACGCGGTGCTGGCGCATGCGGGCAACTCGGTCGAACTGGTCGCCAAGCTGCAGGCCGACCTGCTCACCGCGCCCGCGAACGCCAGCGACGACGAGCTGATCGCGCGCTTCGCCAACCTGAAGCAGCCGATGCTGGCCTTGAGCAAGTGCCCCGACTTCGTCGTCAACCGCGGACACTATTTCGGCACCGCCGAATTCAATCGGCAGCAGGGACTCAGCGCGGACGAGCGCTCGTTCGGCACGGAGCCCGAGCTCAGCGACGACGACAAGCGCGCCCTGATCGCCTTCGTCAAGACCTTCTGACCATGCTGATGCGCGCCGGCGGCCTCTCCAGCGACGATGCGGGACAGGCGCATCGCGCGGAGTGGGACTATGTCGTCGTCGGCTCGGGCGCGGGAGGCGGCACGCTGGCGGCGCGCCTGGCCGAAGGCGGCATGCGCGTGTTCCTGATCGAGGCCGGCGGCGACCCGCTCGAGACCGAGGCCGAGCGCCTGCCGGACGACTACGCCGTGCCGGGCTTCCACGCCTTCGCCTGCGAGAACCCGGCCATCAGCTGGAACTTCCACGTGCAGCACTACGCCGACCCGGCGCGCCAGGCGCTGGCCCCGCACCATGACGCCGGGCGCGGCGGCGTGCTCTATCCGCGCGCGGCCGCCCTCGGCGGATGCACCGCGCACAACGCGATGATCTTCATGCTGCCGCACGACTCCGACTGGAACCACATCGCCCAGCTGACCGGCGACGCGTCCTGGCACGCCGGGCGGATGCGGCGCTTCGCCCGGCGCCTCGAGGACTGCCACTACAAGCCCCTGTGGCGCGCGCTGCGCCGTCTCGGCGTCGATCCCAGCGGACACGGCTGGGACGGCTGGCTGCGCACCGAGAAGTCGACGCCGCTGCACGACCTGGATGACCCGGAGATCGCCGCACTGGTCAGGCAAACGACCGCCGCTTTCGCGGCCAGCCTGCCCAATCCGCTCGCCAGCGCCTGGCATTGGCTGTGGGGTGCGGGCGATCCGAACATGCGCTTTCCGCGCCCGTGGTCGCGCGGCAGCTTCGAGGGCCTTTGCTACACGCCGCTGTCGACCGCGCAGCGCCGGCGCATCGGCGCCCGCGAGCGGCTGCGGGACGTGCAGCGGGTGCATCCCGACCGTCTGCACATCGAGACCGACGCGCTTGCAACCCGGGTGCTGTTCGACGCGCAGGGCGCGGCGTGCGGAGTCGAGTACCTGAAGGGCCGCCACCTTTATCGGGCCCATGCCGTGCCCAATCCGGCCGCGGGCGATTTGCGCGAGGTGCACGCCAGCCGCGAGGTCGTGCTGTGCGGTGGCGCATTCAACACGCCGCAACTGCTGATGCTGTCGGGCATCGGTCCGGCCGACGATCTGCGTGCCCAGGGGCTGGCGCCGCGGGTGGACCTGCCCGGCGTCGGCCGCAACCTGCAGGACCGCTACGAGGTGGCCGTCACGCACCGCATGCGCCGCCCGTGGCAGGTGCTGGACGGCGCCCGCTATGCGCGCGGCGATGCGCCCTGGCAGTGCTGGGACGCCCGGCGCCAGAGCCTTTACGACGGCAGCGGCGCGGCCATCGCGCTTGTGCGCCGTTCGCGGCCGGACCTGCCCGAGCCCGACATCTTCTGCATGGCGCTGCCGGCTCTGTTCCAGGGCTACCGCACCGGCTTCTCGACCACGATCCGGGACCACGACGACCGCCTGACCTGGGCCGTGCTGAAGGCCCACACCGGCAACCGCGCGGGCCGCGTGACCCTGCGCTCGGCCGACCCGCGCGATCCGCCGCTCGTCAACTTCCACTATTTCGACGACGGCGACGGCGACCTGAAGGCCGTCGTGGACGCCATCCGATTCGTGCGCCGCCTGACCGCACCGCTGCGCGACGCCGGCGTCATCGCCGAGGAATGCGCCCCGGGCCCCGACGTCCAGTCCGACGAGGCGCTGGCCGACTATGTGCGCACCACGGCCTGGGGCCACCACGCCTCGTGTTCCTGCCCGATCGGCGCCGCCGCGCAAGGCGGCGTGCTGAGCAGCGACCTGAGCGTCCACGGCACGCGCAGGCTGCGCGTGGTCGACGCTTCGGTGTTTCCGCGCATCCCCGGCTTCTTCGTCGCGTCGGCCATCTACATGGTGGCGGAAAAGGCGGCGCAGATGCTGCTGCAGCGGGGCGCGCCGGCGCGCCCGGCGCAGGCCCGACCCTCCGCCACCCAAGCCGCCCGCTGAAAACAATCGCAAAGGAAAGCCACAATGTCGTACGACGTCGCGCAATTGCTGACCATGAACCAGAACGCGCTGGATGAGCTGTTCACCGCCAGCCCGGCGGGCGACATTCCGGACGGCCCCGCCAAGGGCACCGCGATCATCGCGCCGGGCACGCGCTACTCCGAGGACATCGCCGAGGTGGTCAACCTGTTCGGCTGGCAGGGCAAGGTCTTCGACGGCAAGCGCGGCCTGCTCAAGAACAGCATCACGATCTTCCACGTCCAGGCCATCGTGGCCAAGGTCTACAAGGGTGCCAGCTGGCTCGACGGCAAGGAGTGCATCGTGCTGGATTACTCCGACACATCCGTCGTCGCCCACTACGTGCGCGACGAGATCCGCCTGATCGATCCCAAGTTCTACCTGGGCAAGGTCTACTGGAAGAAGGACCGGCTGATCGACTTCTGCCTGCAGTTCTGAAGGCACGCGAAAGGGCCGCGGTGACACCGCAATCGTGCTTCATGGTGGTCGCGTCGATCGTGCCCGCGCGCGAAGCCAGCCTGCGCGAGCTGCTGCAGTCGATGAACGCGCAGGCGGGCAACGCCGATCCGGGCAATGCGGTGCTGCCGTTCGGCGCGGTCGAGACCTTGCACTACGCGCGACTCGTGCTGGTCGACGATGCGATGCAGGCGGACCTGGCGGTCTGCGGCGTCACGCCGGCGCGCATCCCCACCCGCCTCGTGCTGATGGGCGATTGCGACGGCCCCGCCGCCGACTGTCTCGCCGCGATCGCGCGCGTGGCCGAGGCCGGACTGCGGCGCCTGTTCGGGCATTGCCAGGATTTCACGGAGGGCGCCGACGTCCTCGCCTGGATGCGCGCGCACGACCAGCCCGTCGCGGTCAACTTCATCTGCCGGCTCGGCCGCACCGTGCGCCGGGTGCGCGAGGACCACGCGCTGTGGCGCGCGCTCGCTGCACGCGTGCCGCGCGGCCCGCTGGAGGGGCCCGGCGAGGCGCAGAGCCGTTGCCGCGCGCTGCTCGATTTCGTCGAGGCCGAGCGACGCGCCGGCCGCCTGGCCCTGACGGACGAGCGACCGACGCCTCTCGCATGGCAGTTCGCCAACGCGCTGCATCTGGTCGCGCTGCCGGTCCTCGCGCTGCTGCTCGCGCCGCTGTGGCTGGCCGCCCTGCCCTTCGCCTTGCTGATGCTGCGCCGGCTCGAGAAGTCCGATCCCGAGTGGTGCCCGCGCCCCGACCCGGCGGCGCTGCGCGCGCTGCAGGGGCTGGAGGATTTCGACGTGACCAACCAGTTCAGCGCGATCGGACCGGTCAAGCCCGGTTGGTTCCGGCGCCTGCTGGTACGCGGGGTGCTCACGGCCATCCAGTACACCTGCCGCCACATCTTCCACCGCGGCTACCTGGCACGCGTGCAGACCATCCACTTCGCGCGCTGGGTCGTGCTGGACGACACGGCGCGCGTCTTCTTCGCCAGCAACTACGACGGCGGCCACGAGGCGTACATGGACGACTTCATCAACAAGGTCGGCTGGGGCCTGAACCTCGTCTTCAGCAACGGCGTGGGCTGGCCGCGCACGTCGTGGCTGCTGTTCGGCGGCGCCAAGAAGGAGCCCGATTTCAAGCGCTACCAGCGGCGCCACCAGATCCCCACGCAGGTCTGGTACAAGGCCTACCCCGGCCTGACGCTGACCGACCTGGAACGCGCCGGCCGCATCCGCGACGGCCTGCGCGGCGCCGCCCGCAGCGAGGCCAGCGCGCTCGCCTGGCTGAGGCTGATCTGAGCATGGCCGCGCCGCGAGTCGACCTCGCCGACATCCAGGGCCTGCTGCGCTACGGCTACGGCCATCACACCGAATCGGTGTTCCTCGCGCTGCGCGTGCGCGACCGCGCGGCCGCGCGCGCGTGGCTCGCGCAGGCCGACGTCGCCAACGCGGTGCCGCAGGCACCCTTGCCCGCGACCGTCCTGCAGGTGGCCTTCAGCGCCGAGGGCCTGGCGGCGCTGGGCGTGGCCGACGACATCACGGCGGCGTTCTCGCCGGAGTTCGTCGCCGGCATGGCCGATCCGCCCGAGCGCTCGCGGCGGCTGGGTGACACGGGCGCCAACGACCCGGCTGGCTGGCCCTGGGGCACTGGTCCGCGCACCGCGCACGTGCTGTTGCTGCTCTACGCACTGCCCGGCGGCCTCGACGCGTTCGAGCAGGCGACCCGGGCTCGATACGCCATGGCCTTCGACCTCGTCGCGCGCCTGCCGACGGTCGACATGGGCGGCGTCGAACCCTTCGGTTTCACCGACGGCATCTCGCAGCCGGCCGTCGACTGGACGGGCACGCGCCGCATGGGCGAGGACAAGGTGCTGCATTACGGCAACGACGTGTGCCTGGGCGAGTTCGTGCTCGGCTACCGCAACGAGTACGGGCTCTACACGGACCGACCGCTGCTGGACCCGCAGCGCGATCCGCAGGCGCTGCTGGCGCGCGCGGAAGACCAGCCCGACAAGGCCGACCTCGGCCGCAACGGCAGCTACCTCGTGCTGCGCCAGCTCGAGCAGGACGTCGCGGGCTTCTGGCGCTGGATCGACGCCGCCACGCAAGGCGACCCCACCGAGCGCGAGCTGCTCGCCGCCGCGATGGTCGGCCGCACCAAGAGCGGCGAGCCGCTCGCCGGCTGCGGCGATCGCGGCCTGAACGCCTTCGACTTCGACGCCGACCCCGACGGCCTGCGCTGCCCGCTGGGCGCGCACGTGCGGCGCGCCAACCCGCGCACGGCGGACATGCCCGCGGGCACCGGCGGCCTGCTCTCGCAGCTCGTGCGCACGCTGGGCTTCGACGCCACGGCGCGGCGGCACGACCTGGTCGCGTCCGCCCGCCTGCACCGGCTGCTGCGGCGGGGACGCGAATACCGCCTGGCCGCCGAGGGTCGGCAGGGGCTGCACTTCGTCGCGCTCAACGCGAATATCGCGCGCCAGTTCGAGTTCGTCCAGACCGCCTGGATCGCGTCGGCGCACTTCAACGGCCTGAGCGGCGAGGTCGATCCCCTGCTCGGCACGCGTTCGACTGCGGCTGGCTGCGCCGATGCCTTCTCGCGTCCGAGCGACGATTGCCCGAACCGGCGCGAGACCGGCCTGCCGCAGTTCGTCACGCTGCGCGGCGGCGGCTATTTCTTCCTGCCGGGCCTGCGGGCGCTGCGCTACCTGATGGAGGAGAGCCGATGAACTCGAACGCCAGCCGCCCGGTGCCCCCGGCCAACACCGGATCGTGGTTCAAGAACCTGTTCTCCGACACGACCCTGCGCCTGCTGCAGCTCGAACGCCGCATCGATCCGTGGGTGCGCCCCCTGTTCGACGCCTGGCTGCGCGACCGCGTCGCCGCCGTCGTCTCGGACATGATCAATCGTCGGCGCGCGCCCGACGACCTCGGGCTGGCCGAGGAGCGCGCGCTGCCCGACGAGGAGGCACTGACCGACTCGGTGATCGAGACCTTCCGCGCCCAGATGAGCGGGCTGTGGAAGCCGGGCGGCTTCGAGCGCGGCGGCAACACCAAGACGCAAGGCGTGCTGCGCGCCGAGTTCATCGTCCACGACGGCCTGCCCGAGCACCTGCGCCACGGCATCTTCGCCGAGCCGCGCCGCTGGCCGGCGTGGGTGCGCTTCTCCGGCCCCGGCCCCTACGTGACACCGGACATCGACGACGTCGGCTTCATGAGCATCAGCATCAAGCTGATGGGCGTGCCCGGGCCCAAGCTGATGGACGAGGAACGCTTCACGCAGGACATGTTCGGCGTCTCGACGCCGACCTTCGTGACGCAGGACATCCGCTCGAATGCGCACCTGCAGAAGGCGAGCCTGCAGAACGCGTCGATCTTCCACTTCCTGAACTTCGACGACCCGCACATCCTCGACCTCATCATGCAGGGCCTGTGGGTGAAGACGCAGTCGAGCCCGTTCGAGGCGCCCTACTTCAGCTGCGTGCCGTACCTGCTGGGGCCGTCGCAGGCCATGCAGTACTCGGTGTGGCCGACCACCACGCGGCGCACGCCCATCCCGCGCCTGCCTCTGCGCCCGCCCGACGACTACCTGCGCCAGGCGATGGTGCAGGCGCTGCGCGACGGCGATGTCGACCTGGACTTCCGCATCCAGGTGCAGACCGATCCACGCCGCATGCCCATCGAGAACAACGGCGTACTGTGGCCGGAGAAGCTCTCGCCGCGCGTCTCGGTGGCGACGATCCATCTGCCGCGGCAGGTGTTCGACTCCCCGGCGCAGATCGCGTTCGCGCGCAAGCTCTCCTTCAACCCGTGGCACTGCATCGCCGACCATCGCCCGCTGGGCAACCAGAGCCGGGCGCGCAAGCGCATGTACTGGGAGCTCTCGAAGCTGCGCCACGAGATGAACGCCGTGCCGCATTTCGAGCCGGACGGCTCCGAGCGGTTCGACGCGGGCGTGGTCTGACAAGGGCGGCATCCCGCCGCCCGGCCCAGCCCCCGCCCATCACGCTGGTTATCGGATCAGAAGGCGAAGCTCGCGCTCGCCGGCGCACTCGCGGAAATGGCCACCGAGACGGACTTGGAGAAGCCCGCCGAGCTGGCCTTGATCGAGTAGTTGCTCCCCGCCTGGGTGTCCGCCGAGAACGCGATGTTGGCCGGGAATGCGGAGTACGCCGCGACCTGGGGCGCAGTCGCCGGCAGGCTCATCGCATAGGCACCGGTGTCGGCATCGGCGGTCGTCGACCGGACGTCGACCACATCGCCGTTGGCCAAGGTCTGCAGCGCATCGACGGACGCGACGATGGGCGAGACGGCGCTGGTGACGGTGCCGCCCACGCTGCCTTCCGGGGCGCTGCCGAAGTTGAAGGTCGACGACGTCGAATTCAGAACGGTGATCGCCTGGTCGGCCACCGTCACGCCGGTCATGACGCCGGTCACGTGGCCGGGCGCCGCGATGACGAGGTCGTAGGTGCCCGGGGCGACCGGTTCGAGCGTGAACTTGCCCGTCGCATCGGGCGCCGTGCTCTTGACGATCGCACCGCCTTGCTGCACGGACACCACCGTGGCGCCGCTGGCCAGGCTCGCATCGAGGTAGCCGCTGACGCCCGAGACGTAGCTCGGAATCACCGAGATCACCGGCTTGAGCAGGTACTTGCCGGAGTTGCCTGCATGCACCACCGACTTGCAGGCATTGAAGTCCAGCACGAAGTCGGCCATCTGGTTGGCGGCGATGGTGATGTCGGCGTTGAGCTTCAGACCACTCTGCTGGGCGCTCGGCGTCGTCAGCGCCGTCTCGGCGCCGCCGGTGGGCACCACGGAGTTGGCCAGCGGATTGCTGGCGTCGTTGGGGGCGAGGACCAGTTCGATCTGCGAATAGTGGCCGGCACCGAGCGGCGTCTGACCGAGCGCGGTGAACGTCCCGTTGGTCAGGGTCAGCAGGTCGACGCGCAGCGCGGGCGCGAGCGCGATGTCGGTCCAGCCCGCGTCGGTGTCGGCCGCCGTGGCGCTCTGGTTGATGCGCACCTTCTGGATGGTGACGTTGACATGATCGAACCCGCAGGCCGGTGCGTCCGTCAGACCGATGCTGAGAGTGCCCTGTGTATCGGACGGGCTGGTCGTACCGCCGCCGCCGCACGAGGACAGCATGACGATAGTCGCCATGACCGCGGCGATCTCGAAGTATTGGAGGCTTGCTTTCATGACCTGTCTCCTGAAGCTGGAGACACCTTAGCGTGCGGCCAGCCGGGGACTGTCACGGACTCGTAACCGCATGGGCCGCGCGCCGGGGAGCGCGCACCGCATTGGTATCCGTCGTTACGTCGTCGTACAAACCGGCGAAGGCCGCGGCGACGTGCAACGCGCCGACTCCAACCCGGCCTTCAGTCGAACAAGGCCTCGACGGCGTCGCTCCACTGGCGCCCGGCCTTCGACCACGCCTTGTTCAGCGCGGCCTCCGGCAATGCCGACAGGCACCATCCCTGGCGCGCCGCAAAATCGAACGCCGCATGCGGCGCGTCGTTGATCAGCAGCAAGGCCTTGAGCCCGTCGTCCGACCAGCCGATCTCCAGCGTCGATGCCAGCTCGGCATCGCTGACGTCCGCGGCGACGTAGACGAGCAGCGCGTCCTGCACCGGATTGCCTTCCTCGATGTCGGTGTCGATCGCGTAGAACACGCCGGTTGAGCCGTCGTCCTCGAACACGGTCGCGTAGCGCCCGGCCGGCGAGTCGGCATCGACCACCAGCGCTTGCCCGACCCGCAAGGTCTCGCGGGCGACGATCTTCAGCGGCATCGGTGGACGGCGCGGGTCATTGCTTGGGGCGGGTGCGGCCGTCGCGGTGCTTGTGCAGGTGGCCCAGGCCCATCGCGTCGATGTTGCGGTCGAGGCGATCCTGCTTGCGTTGCTGGTCGCGGATCATGGCCTTCTTCTTGGTCCAGCCCGAGGCGTCCGACCAGATCCACCACACGACGGCCAGCGCGAACGGCAGCACGAACTTCCAGAGGTCGCCCCAATTGTTGTGCTCGTCCAGGAGGGCCCAGTTCCAGTTGGCCATCGGCCCCCACCCCATCAGGTTGCAGAGGACGAGGATCACTCCAATGACGACGAAGAACATGCTGCACTCCCTGCGCGACCGCGGCTCGAATGGCGCAAGCCCCCGGCGGGGGCAAGGCTTCGTGCGTCGCGCGCGATCCGATGACGCGTTGAACAAACCAATCGGTTCAATGTAGCAGCATCGCCGGCCGCGAGCGGCGGCCGGCGGCCCACAAGCGTCAATTGTTCTCGGACAGCTGCTCCAGGATGGCCGGGTTCTCCAGCGTGCTGATGTCCTGCGTCACCTTCTGGCCCTTGGCGATGTCGCGCAGCAGGCGCCGCATGATCTTGCCGGAGCGGGTCTTGGGCAGGTTGTCGCCGAAGCGAATGTCCTTGGGCTTGGCGATCGGGCCGATCTCCTTGCCGACCCAGTCGCGCAACTGCTTGGCGATGGCCTTGGCCTCGTCGCCGGTCGGGCGCGCGCGCTTGAGCACGACGAAGGCGCAGATCGCCTCGCCGGTGGTGTCGTCGGGGCGGCCCACCACCGCGGCCTCGGCCACCAGCTCGGTGCACGACACCAGCGCCGACTCGACCTCCATCGTGCCCATGCGATGGCCGGACACGTTGAGCACGTCGTCGATGCGTCCGGTGATGGTGAAGTAGCCGGTCTTGGCGTCGCGGATCGCGCCGTCGCCGGCCAGGTAGTAGCCCTTGAGCTCCGGCGGGTAGTAGCTCTTCTTGAAGCGCTCGGGGTCGCCGAAGATCGTGCGGATCATCGAGGGCCACGGCTTCTTGACGACCAGCAGGCCGCCGGTGCCGTTGGGCACGTCGTGGCCCATCTCGTCGACCACGGCCGCGGCGATGCCCGGGAACGGCAGCGTGCACGAGCCGGGCACCAGCGGCGTGGCGCCGGGCAGCGGCGTGATCATGTGGCCGCCGGTCTCGGTCTGCCAGAACGTGTCGACGATGGGGCAGCGGCCGCCACCCACATGCTGGTGGTACCACTCCCAGGCGGCCGGGTTGATCGGCTCGCCGACCGAGCCGAGGATCTTCAGGCTGGTCAGGTCGTAGGACTTCGGGTGCACCTTGTCGTTGGCCTCGGCGGCCTTGATCAGCGAACGGATGGCCGTGGGCGCCGTGTAGAACTTGCTGACCTTGTGATCCTGGATCATCTTCCAGAAGCGGCCGGCGTCCGGATACGTGGGCACGCCCTCGAACACGATCTCGGTGCCGCCGAGCGCGAGCGGCCCGTAGGTGATGTAGGTGTGGCCGGTGACCCAGCCGATGTCGGCGGTGCACCAGAAGACGTCGTCGGCCTTCAGGTCGAAGGTCCACTTGGTGGTGAGCGCCGCGTGCAGCAGGTAGCCGCCGGTCGAATGCTGCACGCCCTTGGGCTTGCCGGTGGAGCCCGAGGTGTACAGCAGGAACAGCGGATGTTCCGCCCCCACCCACTCGGGCTCGCAGGTGTCGGCGGCCGCCGCCATCAGCTCGTGCAGCCAGCGGTCGCGCGGCGTCCACGCGATCTTGCCGCCGGTGCGCTTGTAGACGACGACGTCCTTGACCGCGTCGCAGCCGCCCAGCGCCAACGCCTCGTCGACGATGGCCTTCAAGGGCAGCGACTTGCCGCCGCGCTGCTGCTCGTCGGCGGTGATCACCACGACGGCGCCGGTGTCCTCGATGCGGTCGCGCAGGCTTTGCGCCGAGAAGCCGCCGAAGACCACCGAGTGCGGCGCGCCGATGCGCGCGCAGGCCTGCATCGCCACCACGCCTTCGACGGACATCGGCATGTAGATGACGACACGGTCGCCCTTCCTGACGCCGCGCGCCTTGAGCGCGTTGGCCAGCCGGCAGGTGCGCGCGAGCAGGTCGGCGTAGGTCACGCGCGTGACGCTGCCGTCGTCGGCCTCGAAGATCAATGCCACCTTGTCGCCGAGGCCGGCGGACACGTTGCGATCGAGGCAGTTGAACGATGCGTTGAGCGTGCCGTCCTCGAACCACTTGAAGAACGGCGGGTTGCTGGCATCCAGCGTCTTGGTGAACGGCGTCTTCCACGCCAGCAGCTCGCGCGCCTGGCGCGCCCAGAAGCCTTCGTGGTCGGTCTCCGCATCGTCGCACAGCGCCCGGTAGGCCTCCATGCCGCTGACCCAGGCATGGGCCTTCATCTCGGCCGGCGGGTCGTAGGTCTGCAATTCGTGCGGGGTATGCTCTGCGGCGCTCATAACGGTCTGTCTCCTGGAATGTCGGTGGCCTGGCGTTCTCGTTGCCTGATTCTGCAACGCGAAGGCGGCGGGCGGAAGGCGTGAGCCCGGCAGTACCTTAGGCCGGCGCTCTTACCCCGACCTGACGTCGCCCACGAGGCCCGCCTTCCTACAATCGAGCGCCGGACCAGCCCTCAACGACCAAGAACTCCATGACCGTTCAAACGCCGCCTCCCCGCCTCCGTCCGCTGCCGCGGCTGATCTTCGCCAGCCGCTGGCTGCAGCTGCCACTCTATCTCGGCCTGATCCTCGCGCAATGCGTTTACGTCGTGCATTTCTGGGTCGAGCTGATACATCTGCTGCAAGCGGCGTTCGGCGACAGCCACGCGGTGCAGATCCTCGTCCAGAGCATCGGGTACCACCCGGCGCCGAACGATGCGGGCCTGCCGATGACCGATCTGACATCGCTCAACGAAACCCTCATCATGCTGGTGGTGCTCGGGCTGATCGACGTGGTGATGATCTCCAACCTGCTGGTGATGGTGATCATCGGCGGCTACGAGACCTTCGTGTCGCGCCTGGATCTCGAAGGCCACCGCGACCAGCCCGAGTGGCTGGACCACGTCAATGCCTCGGTGCTCAAGGTCAAGCTGGGCACCGCCATCATCGGCATCAGCTCGATCCACCTGCTCAAGACCTTCATCAACGCTGCCGCCTACGACACCAAGACAATGATGTGGCAGACGCTGATCCATCTGGCGTTCCTGCTGTCGGCGATGGCGCTGGCGTATGTCGACCGGCTGCTGCCGCAGCACCAGCCGGCGCATTGAATCGCGCAGGGCGGGTTAGCCGCAGGCGTAA
>Ga0209759_1001419_pt1 | contig 13647 bp, 16 predicted proteins | sample AraplaCL_Col_mMS_FD_184261 | JGI IMG/M metagenome (GOLD analysis project Ga0209759, IMG submission 184261) | Arabidopsis root microbial communities from the University of North Carolina, USA - plate scrape CL_Col_mMS (SPAdes) (version 2) | ecosystem: Host-associated > Plants > Roots >...
TTCATGATCGAGCACGCCAACGGCAAGCGCATGGGATACAACGCGAGCTGGCAGGCCGCCACGCAGGGCCTTGCCACATTGCTGGCCGCGGGCTTGAGCGCATGGCTGACTTACGCGCTGACCACCGCGCAGGTGGAGTCATGGGGCTGGCGCGTGGCGTTTCTGTTTGGCTTGCTGATCGGTCCCATTGGCGTCTACATTCGTCGACACACGCCTGAGACGCCCGAGTTCGTTGCCATGCAAGCCGAGGCGCAGGACGCGCCGCAAACGCATTCGCCGCTGCGCGATACGCTCACGCAGGGTTTGCCCGGACTGCTGCTGGGGGCGGGCGTGGTCGTGGCCGTCACCGCATTCAACTACGTGCAGAAGGTCTACATGCCGACCTATGCCATCAATCAACTCCACATCGCGACCAGTGCGTCCCTGGTCTGCACGATGATCACCGGCGCAATGCTGATGGTGATGGCGCCCGCGTTCGGCTTGCTGGCAGATCGCTTCGGCAGCATCCGCGTGGTGTCGATTGCAATGGTGGTGATTGCGCTGTCGACGTATCCGATGTTTGCCACGCTGGTCGCGCAACCGACGTTCTGGACGCTGCTGGTGATGCAGGCGATTGTGGGCGTGCTTTTGGCCGCCATCCTGGCGCCGCTGCCCGCGCTCCTGGCTGACATCTTCCCGACGCGTACGCGCGGCACGGGCCTGGCGCTGAGCTACAACCTGTCGGTAACGATCTTCGGTGGGTTCTCGCCGCTGATCGTCACGTGGCTGATTGGCGTGACGCACATCAAGACGTCGCCGAGCTTCTATGTGTTTGCGACCACGCTGATCAGTCTGGCCTCGCTGTGGATGCTGCGCGGACATGCGCGTGCGCACTGAACCTGAACAGAACTTCTCGTAACACCGAAGGATTTCGCATGATGACCCTGGAGGCGCTGCGCGCCACGCTGCCGGTGTACCCAATTGAGTTGCAGAAGCCCGATATCCGCCGCTGGAAGACGGGCACGCACGGCATTGATTACGTCCATACGTTCGATAGCGGCATGCCTGGGCCGCATGTCATGATCAACGCGCTCACGCATGGCAATGAGCTGTGCGGCGCGATTGCGGTGGATGCGCTGCTGGCTGCCGGCGTGCGCCCCACACATGGTCGGCTCACGTTGTCATTTGCAAACATCGAGGCGTACGAGCGCTTTGACATCAACGACCCGGATGCCACGCGCTTTATCGACGAAGACTTGAACCGCGTGTGGTCAGCCGACAAGCTTGACGGCCCGGGGAACACGCTGGAACTGCGCCGCGCGCGTGAGCTGCGCCCGGTGATCGATACGGTCGACTACCTGCTCGATATTCACTCGATGCATGAGAAGGCCGAACCGTTGATGCTGACCGGTCCGCACGCGAAAGGCGTCGAGCTGGGCCGGCAGGTCGGCGCGCCTTCGCATCTGATGATCGATGCCGGCCACGCTGCTGGCCGCCGCTTGCGCGACTACGGCGGCTTTGGCGATGCCGCGAGCCCGAAGAATGCGCTGCTCATCGAATGCGGTCAGCACTTTGAGCGCGTGAGCCGCGACGTGGCGCTGGATGCGTGCGCGCGTTTCCTGGTGGCGCTTGGCACCGTGGACGCATCGGCGGTATCGGAATGGCTGGGGATTGCGCCCGCGCTGGAGGTGCGTTGCATTCGGGTGACCGATCCGGTCGTCGCTAAATCCACCACGTTCCGCTTCGTGGACGACTATCGCGGTATGGAGACCATCGCGCGAGCTGGCACCATCATCGCCACCGATGGAGACCTACAGATCGTCACGCCGTACGACAACTGCGTGCTGCTGCAGCCGTCGTTACGGCATCTGGCGCAGGGTGTGACCGTGGTCCGGCTGGGCAAGCCGGAAGGCACGGCCTAAGTGCTCAGCATGGTGCGCAATGTGCCGAGCACGACCTGCCGACAGTTGCGCACCATCTTTTCTTCGGGATCTCGATAGCCGGTCAGCAGCCACGCTGCACCGACGTTTGTCAGGGCACCGACGAGCGCAAGACCGATGATGCGTTGATCGGCGCGCAGCTCGGCATCGTCGTCATTGTGGGCGCCTGGCAGTTGGGCATTCGCCATGACCTGCTTGCCGAACTCCAGTAGGTTGCGCTGGTAGGTCGCGTCCGTTTCCGGGCTCACGCCCATCACTTCGAGTAGCAGCACGCGCGCCGCGCATGGGTCTCGCAAGAACGCGAAAAACGCGTGGAGACCGGCATCGACACGTGCCTCCAGCGTGTTGCCGACGGCGGCGGTGGCGTCCGACACCCGTGTGCGCAAGTCTTCCGCATGTTGTTGGTAGGTCGCGCGCAGCAGGGCTTCGGTGCTATCGAACGCGGCGTAAAAGTACCGATCGTTGAGCTTCGCTTCCTGGCAGATCGCGCGCACGGTGGCCTTGCGAAAGCCCACCGTGCCGAACACGCGCGTGCCAGCGCGGATCAACGCATCGCGGCGTTCTGCTGCACGTGCCTCCGGCGCCACGCCGCCATACGGGCGGCCTTTCTTGGCGGGCGCGTTGGCTGTTTCAAATGTTTTCTCCATTTCGCTATTTGACGTCAGGACGTCCAAAAATTAAAGTGGTGACGAATCACACCACATTTAGTGCGAAATTTGCCACGCCTTCCCCCAAGGCTGCAAACAGGAGACCGCATGGATACGACGATGGAGCGAAGCGCCAGCCCGGGTGCGCCCCGCAATCGGGCAACTGCACCGGATACAGACCTCGACGTACTCATCGTCGGCGCGGGGCTTTCGGGTATTGGCGCGGCGTATCACCTGCGCGAGCGTTGCCCGTCGGCGCGCTTTGCCATCCTGGAAGGGCGCGAAACCATCGGCGGCACGTGGGACCTGTTCCGCTATCCCGGCATCCGTTCCGACTCCGACATGTTCACGCTCGGCTACAGCTTCCGGCCGTGGCATAGCAGCAAAGCCATTTCGGACGGCCAGACGATCCTCGATTACATCCGCGACACCGCACGCGTGTTCGGCATCGACAAGTCGATCCGCTTCCGTCACAAGGTGACGGGCGCGAGCTGGGATTCCGCCACGGCACGCTGGACCGTGCAAGCGTTGCGCAGCGATGGCGCGCGCGAGGAACCGGTGCAATTCACCTGCAAGTTCCTCTACATGTGCAGCGGCTACTACGACTACGAAGAAGGCCACGCGCCGACGTGGCCCGACATGGATCAGTTCCGGGGGCGCATCGTCCATCCGCAGCATTGGCCGAGCGATCTGTCGTACGCCGGCAAGCGCGTGGTGGTGATCGGCAGCGGCGCCACGGCCGTCACGCTGGTGCCTGCGATGGCCGGCACCGCGCAGCACGTGACGATGCTGCAGCGCTCGCCCACGTACATCGTCTCGCGGCCGGAGCAGGATGCCGTGGCCAACACATTGCGTCGCTGGTTGCCGTCGGGCCTTGCTCACCGGCTGGTGCGCACGAAGAACGTGTTGCTGACGATGTACTTCTACAGCCTCGCGCGTCGCAAGCCCAAGGCATTCAAAGATTTCATCATCCGCATGGCGGGCAAGCAGATCGGCCCAGGGTTCGACGTGCGCAAACACCTCACGCCGCGCTACAACCCGTGGGACCAGCGCCTGTGCCTCGTGCCGGACGGCGATCTGTTCAAGACGATCCGCGCGGGCAAGGCCTCGATTGCGACCGACGAGATTGCACGCTTCACGCCAACCGGCCTGCAGCTCAAGAGCGGTGAGCATCTAGATGCCGACGTGATCGTCACAGCCACAGGGCTCAAGTTGAAGGTGCTGGGCGGGGCGGCCATCACCGTCGATGGGCGTGCCGTGAATCTGGCCGAGACGGTGTCGTACAAGGGCATGATGTACAGCGGCGTGCCGAACCTCGCGTCGTCGTTCGGCTATACGAATGCGTCGTGGACGCTGAAGGCCGAGTTGATCGCGCAGTACGTCTGCCGGCTACTCAACCACATGCAGTCCAACGGCTTCGATACCTGCGTGCCGCGTCTCGATGACGAAGCCATGAGCCGCGAGCCCGCCGTTGATCTGACATCCGGCTACATCCAACGCGCGGCGGCCATCCTGCCCAAACAGGGCGACAAGCAGCCGTGGAAGTCGTATCAGAACTACGCGCGTGATCTGATGATGCTGAAGTTCGGCACACTGGCCGACAGCGCCATGCAGTTCGAACGTCGCGCGCAGCCGATCGGCGCGGCACAGCCCGCTTAACTGCCTCCCGTATCGTGGACACTATGACCAGCACCATTCTTGGCGTCATCGCGCTTGCCATCCTCGCGCCCGTTGCGTTCACCTTCTTCATCGCACGCCGCGTCACAAAAGGATTCCCGCCCGAAGGCAAGTTCCTCGATGTCGGGGCCGACCGCGTGCATTACACCGATCGCGGCACGGGTCCCGCCATCGTGTTCGTGCATGGCCTGTGCGGCAACCTGCGCAACTTCGCGTATCTGGATATGAATCGGCTTGCGCGCTCGCATCGCGTGATCGTGATCGACCGGCCGGGCGCAGGCAGGTCCGTGCGGGGCGCGGATTCGCCCGCCAACATCTATGCGCAGGCGCGCATGGTCGCGCAGTGCATCGAGAAGCTCGGGCTCGACAAGCCCGTGCTGGTGGGGCATTCGCTTGGCGGAGCGATTTCACTGGCGGTGGGGCTGAATCATCCGCAAGTCATTCGCCGGCTCGCGTTGATCGCGCCGCTCACGCATGCAGAGAGCGCGCCGCCCGGTGCGTTCGGGGGCTTGGTGTTGCCGTCGCCGCTGGTGCGCAGGCTGGTGTCATGGACGCTCGCGATTCCCCTGTCGATCATCAATTCTCGGAAGGCCATCGCGGCGGTGTTCGCGCCCGAGACCATGCCGAAGGATTTCCCGTTCAAGGGCGGCGGTCTGCTGGGGCTGCGTCCGCACGTGTTCTATGCGGCATCGTCGGATCTGGTCGCTGCGCCGGAAGATCTGCCTGACATGGAACGCCGCTATGCCTCGATGACGGTGCCGGTCGACGTGCTGTACGGCCGCGGTGACCGCATCTTGAACGTCAAGCGCCAGGGCGAAGCGCTCAAGCAGAAGCTTGATCGTGTGAATCTGCGCATCATCGACGGCGGCCATATGCTGCCCGTGACGCAATCGGCGTTGACGACGGATTGGGTGTTGGCGGTGGCCGCCGAGGTGCCTGTGCAAGCCGAGGCGCTTGCGTAATGTGATTGCCCTGGCGGTCGCCAGGGATGCAGCAGAAAAGCAAAAAGCCCTGCCGAAGCAGGGCTTTTTGGTATTTGGTGGCGAATCAGGGACTCGAACCCCGGACCTGCGGATTATGATTCCGCGCAAGACTAAATTACCTTGCGTTGACTCGATTCCCGTATTGACCTTAGATGTAGACAAATAAAGGGTTTGTGGGGAATTTGCGTCGCTTCCCTCATTGACTCACGTGGACTTAGTGACCTATTCTCGGGTTACATGGTGGTTACACGATGTGTCGAACACCAAACCAAGAGGCGCATAAGTGGCAAAGGTCAACTTCACGGCTAAGCGGGTTCAAGAGCACTCCTGCCCCGATGGCAAGGCGCAAGCTTTCCTCTGGGATGCCGTGTCCCCCGGGCTGGGTTTGCGTGTAACCGCGAATGGCGCGAAGGCCTACATCTTCCAAGGCAAGATTCACGGCAAGACGGTTCGCTTGACGATTGGCGACCCGCGCAGCTGGACCATCGATAAGGCCCAGGAAGAGGCACGCAGCCTGCAAACCCTCATTGATGCAGGGAAAGACCCGCGCACAGTCAAAGCAGAGCAGCGCGCAGCCTATGAGGCCGATGAAGCCGCCGCTCGCCGTAAGGACATCACCGTTGCGGAAGCGTGGAAGGCTTACGTTGATGTCCGAAAATCAAAATGGTCAGAGCGCCATTATCAGGACCATGAGCGCTTGGCAGAGGCAGGCGGACGCGATACGAAGCGAGGGAAGGGCCAGATAGTTGCTGGCCCTCTGGCCTCCCTCATGTCGCTGCGCCTCTCTGAGTTAACGCCCGATACCGTTGGCTCTTGGCTTGAAGATGAGGCAGAAAGCAGGCCTGCCCGTGCTCGCTTGGCATTTTCGCTATTGCGCGCTTTCGTGAAGTGGTGCGATGGCCGGGCGGAGTTCGCCGGGCTTGCATCGCTGGAAATCTGCGCCAACAAGCAGCTGCGCGAACATTTGCCCAAACCTCAGACCAAGGCTGATTGCCTCCAGCGCGAACAACTACCTGCATGGTTTGGCGCGGTCCGCCAGATTGCAAACCCGGTGATTTCCGCCTATCTGCAAGGTCTGTTGCTAACAGGTGCACGTCGCGAAGAACTGGCAGGGCTACAGTGGGCGGATGTGGATTTTCAGTGGGGCAGCCTCACTATCCGCGACAAGGTTGAAGGTGAGCGGACCATCCCGCTCACGCCTTACCTTGCATCCCTCCTGGCGGCGCTCCCTCGTCGGAATGAATGGGTGTTCTCAAGTCCTGCCGCTGCTGACGGCAAGATTGCCGAACCTCGTATTGCGCACACACAAGCGCTGGAGGTTGCCGGGCTTCCTCATGTAAGCCTGCACGGGCTGCGCCGGTCGTTTGGCACGTTGTGTGAATGGGTAGAAATGCCGTCGGGTATCTCGGCCCAAATCATGGGACACAAGCCGTCCGCCATTGCTGAGAAGCACTACCGTCGGCGCCCGCTGGACCTACTGCGCATGTGGCACACCAAGATTGAGGCGTGGGTGCTGGAGCAGGCGGGAATCGAATTTGAGGCCAGCAAGGCCAAACCCGGACTCAAGGTGATTACCGCCGCCTGACGGAATCAGGCAAGCGGCAGGAACGATGTTGGCGCATCGAACCCGCCTGACCACAACACGACCTGTTAAGGAGGTCCGTACCATGGCTGAAACCGATTTTACGCCGCAAGCAACTCTCGAAGAAAAGCTAAGGGACTTGGCCGACGACGCATGGAAGCTGCATAACTTCATTAGCTTCATGGCGGAGGCGCTACCTGAGGACACGAACGAATCCTTGCCGGTGCGTTGCTCGCTGTTCCACTTGAAGGAGATGGCAGCTTCATTGGCATCCCAGCTAGGCAATGAATCTCACCTGCAATGGCGCCTACAACAGAAGAACGCCTAGCCTCTGCGCGTAAGCGCTGTTCGCTTTTCTTTGGAGCTGACTATGAGGCTCGAAAAATACCAAACACGTGACCGAGCCTATGGCGCTTGGCACCGTGCTCCCTCCATCGGTCGATACCTCAAGGGTGCGCAGGCAGAGTGCTTGACGATGGCCGACTTGGACTCGGTTCTATTCACCGAGTACGACAATGGCAGCAAGTTGCCTTTGGCGCTGGTGGAGGTCGCCCGGGATATTGGCCAAGACAAACCCGCAGGGGTCTTGAGAAAGCTGGCCGAAATGGCGGATGTCCCGGCATTTGTCGCCCTCTACACGCCTTCGGCACACGCCAACCCAACCAATCCCAACTGGTGCGACATCGAAGCGTTCAGGGTGCAACGGCTCTGGCCTCGCCCTGAAAGCCGTTGGCGGATGCTTACCCCCGAGCAGTGGGCGCGCGCTCTCGTCCAGATTCGCACTTGGCAGCTGCGGCGTTTTACTCAGCGCGAAGCGGCGAACGACGCCCGGTATTGAAGTAGGCAGCTCTCTCGATAGGAGTTCACCATGGCAGAAGCCGATAACATCATGCAAATCTGCGAGCGGTTCAATAGCACCGTTCGATATGACACGCGTGAAACACATGTGTCGAACCGGTATTTTGAGCCGCCTAAACAAGTAGCTCACAATAAGGCGTTGGAGCTAGCAGCGCTGCTTTCGGTCATTTCCTGTGAACCTGAAAACGTTACTTCGCTGACTGATAAGTTGCGTTGTGCGTTCTTCGACCATCTGAATGACCTCGGGCAGCAGGTGCTTGCGTTGACCGAGCTTGTCGCAGAGCAGTAGCCAGTTACGCCGCTGCCTACGCCGACGGGCGGAAAAGCCGGAGACCTTCACCGGCCTGGCAGGGGCTCCGCATTGAAGGTTTGCGCTTGAAGGCGTGCAAATGGCTGATAGGGTCGATTTCTGGACCGACGATGGGCATTCGCCCATTAACTGCGAAGAATTCATCTGCGCGTTGGTGCGTGCTAAATATCGTGATGGCCCAGACCTCTCCGCCGAAGAGAATGAAGCGATTCGGATAGACCGCGCTGAGGTGCTGCGCCAGTTCGTTGCGGCCGCCGTTAGCGCTGGAAGATTGGCGCCTCGCGGGCGTGATTTCCTGCCCATTGACGGTATTCCAGTTCGTGATACATACGACCCATTTCACAACTTGTTCTTTGAGCGAGAGTCGTTTCTCCAGTTTGCCAGAGAGACGTGGCTTGTAAGTCCATCTGATAACGAATCGTTACCGCAGCCATCGCGCATCACGGTCGAAGACATTGCTCACATGATTGCGGTGCAGCGTGCTGACCGGAGCATCACCGTGGGGCACAACCCTGATGAACGCGAAGGCGTGCGCCGCTCGATAGAACTAGCAATGCATATCGTGGGGTGGCCCCCCGATGGTATTCCGGGCGTCATTCCGCAAATTGTCGAAATGGCGCGTAATCAAGGGATATGTCTGCATGGACCTATTGAGGCACACATGCCCGACCTTGGGGAGGTTCGGGCTGCGCCGGGCCTCTGGTCACTCACGGCGGAAGATGCTCAGCGGGTCTTGACGTCGCTCTATCCAGGCGTCCGCCGCTACACCATCGCCGATGTGGCAGACATCATTGCGCGGCGCACCTATCCCAATGACATGGAAAATGCTCGGGCCTTGGAAGCGGCGCTGGCAGAGCGCATGCAAAGGGCCATCGAGGGGGAGGAGCTAGCGGTAAATGAGCGTCGCAAAGATGGGGGGATTTTGCTCAACGAGCATAGCGTTGACGAATGGCTGATTCGTGAGCAAATCCCGGTTCTTCTGAATCCTGCCAAGCAAGCCGACATAGAGCAATCCGGAATGCAGGCAGCAGGACGACTCACTATCGAAGATGTTGTGAGCGCCCTAGCCAAAGAAACAGGCACTGACGCCGCGCGATGGGAGTCAACGCTGGTATCCGAAATCCGGCGCGGCACGCTGCCACTGAAGAATCCCCGTGACCTTGGGGACTTCTTGCCATACGCGGTTCCGAAAAACCTTCGCGCGTTCTATGACCGAGTGGATGTGTCGGATGTAAACAAGCTGCTGGATGCGAACCAGGAATGGCGCGTTGCTTACCGGTTTCCCGTCCATACGCCTCCTAGAGCAGTGGCGACAGATGACGTATCCCCGGTTGCAACACGTCACGTTATTGGGACGCGCAGCAACCCGCTCAAGGCGGTCATCGATAAGGCTAAGGGACTAGCGGCAGACCAGACCGACCCTCAATCCGTTTGGGCGGCGCTCGTCCAGTTGGCGCAGAGCACGAATCCACCTGCGCCACTCATGGGGTTTGTAGAAGCTGAAGGGGTGAAGTGGGACGATAGTGGGGAGGTCAAAATTCTGTCCAAGAGGGCCTTGGGGGACCGATTGCGCCGCGCTAAGCCGCGCTAAGGCTCGCCAAGCCGCGCTAAGACGCGCATCTATCGGTCAACGCGGAAACCTGCAAAAAAATCCGTATCACCCTAACTCAAGCCGAAAGGCAAGGTGATACAGATGCTGATGCAGCAACAAGCGGCAAATCACGCTCGCCGCCCCATTACCACTGAGGAGTTGGCCGCGCTCCTCAGCATCCGGCCGCAATCCATCCGCAAACGCTACTGCCAGACCGGCGCTTACTTCTCCTTGCGTCCGGTCAAGATGCCGAACGGCAGGCTAATGTGGCCGTCAGACGCCCTGGACAAGCTGGCGGAGGGCGTCTGATATGGACAATAAAAAACGCCCGACCGACAAAAGCCAATCGAGCGCGAACGAACACTGCCATTCTACAGAACCAGAGCAGTTCGAGCTGCTGCCCCCGCCAGATTTTCGGCCCAGTTGGCCCGCTAGCCACACCCTCTCAGCCGAAGCACTGGACCGCCTGCTGAATGGTGAGAGGCTTACGCAGCCGTCTTTCGGCACCAGTCGGTGGCGCCTTGCCGCGTACATCAAAGAACTCAAGTATCTGGGTTGGCCGGTGAAGGCCGCGCCTGTGCATCATCCTGGCCGCGAACGCCCAATTGCCCAGTATTGGCTGACAGGCGACATCATCATGAAGGCCCGGAGCTTGAGGGGTGCCGCATGATGAACGGGCATGACTCGCTGGGGCGGGCGCGGGCCGCATTGTTCGCACTCAACGCCGGGTGCGCTCGTGAGGAATGGGTTCGTGCAGGCATGGCTGCTAAATCTGCTGGCCTGAGCGAAGACGACTTTCTGGAGTGGTCAGCGACCGGTGACAACTACGGTGGTGTGCGTGATGCCAAGTCCGTGTGGCGCAGCATCAAAGCCGATGGCGGCGTCGGCGAGCGCACGTTGTTCAAGATGGCAAGTGATGCCGGTTGGCGCGATGCTTCAAAGGGCACCCACGCTGCTCAGTCACCGAGCGCAAAGCCAGCTAAACCAACGAAACAACAGAAGCCACGTGCGGACCTTGCCGCAACATTTGGCGGCTATCCGGCCGCTGATGCTGGCCATCCTTACATCATAGCGAAGCGGGGCAACGCTGAAGGTCTACGCATGGTGCCCCACGGTACCAGCCTGACCATCGGCGGCCAAAACGTCTCGGGCTGGCTGGCTATTCCGGCCTTCTCGCTCGATGGTGAATTCCAGACAGTTCAGTACGTTCCGCCTCCCGGCAAGGGCAAGAAGCTGAACGCGCCCGGCGCCTCTTTCGGTACTGGCCTGTTCGTGGTGGGCCAAATCGCCGCCGACGGTCGCATCTACGTCTGTGAAGGCATTGGCCAGGCGTGGGCATGTGCTCGTGCCGACTACAAAGCCGCAGCCGTGGTGACCTTCGGCTGTGGTCGGTTTCCTGCGGTGGCCAAGGCGCTACATGAGCGTTTCCCGGCTGCTCGCCTAGTGTTCGTGGCGGACCGTGGCAAGGAATCCCAGGCCGAAGCAATCGCACGGGAGGTCAGCGGTGCCTGGGTGGAAATGCCCCCTGACAAACCCGAGAACTACGACGCCAACGACTACGAAGCCGAGCACGACAGCGACGCCCTTGCTGCATTGCTGCTGGCAGCCAAGACGCCACCCACGCGCTACCGGTTGCTCTCAGGCGCGGACCTGCTTAACGCGCAGCCTCTTCGGTGGCTCGTGCGCGGCGTGCTGCCAAATGAGGGTTTGGCCGCGCTATACGGCCCATCTGGCTCAGGTAAGTCGTTCCTGGCGTTGGACCTCTGCGCCGCTGTCGCCGGAGGTGCGTCCGAATGGTTCGGTAAGCGGGTAACCCGTGCTTCCGTCACCTACTGCGCCCTGGAAGGTGAGCGCGGCATGAGCAAGCGTGCGGAGGCGTGGAGTGAAAGCAAGGGGCTACCACTGCCCACCGGCTTGCAGTTTGTTACTCAAGGCATAGACCTGCGGCAAGAGCGCGACATCGCAGACCTTGCCACGGCCATCCTGGCTGCCGGTGGTCGTGACGGCCTCGTAGTAGTGGACACCCTGAACCGTGCCGCACCGGGCGCAGATGAGAACGCCAGCCGCGACATGGGCGAACTCATCGAGGCGTGCAAGACATTGCAGCGGCGCATTGGTGGTCTGGTCCTACTAGTGCACCACACCGGCAAAGACGGCACCAAGGGGTTGCGCGGGCATAGCAGCCTATATGCCGCCCTGGATGCCGCCATTGAGGTAACGCGGGCGGACGAGCGTCGGGAATGGTCGGTGGCGAAGAGCAAAGACGGGATGGACGGGGAGCGCACCGCGTTTGCCCTGCGCGTCGTTGAGCTGGGCCATGACGACGACGGCGAGACGATTACATCCTGCGTTGTGGAGCCGGACGAGAGGGCGGCTGAGGTTCAGCGAGTCAAGCTGCCCCAAGGGGGCAACCAGCGTATCGCAATGGACGCCCTTGGCGGGCCTCTGCGCGAGTCCAGGGACTTCGGTAAGGGTGATGCCCCACACACTCATCCATGCATTGAACTGGAGGCCGCTGTAACGATTGTGGCGGCTCGCCTGACCTGTGAGGCCAAGCGTCGGGCAGAGCGCGCCAGAGAGGCGATTGCGGGCCTTGTGACGCGTGGTGTGTATGGCGCCAAGGAGGGGTGGCTATGGCGCAAATGACCTACCGACACCGTTCCCGAAGTCCTTCCCGAAAACCCCCGCCCCCTTATAGGGGGCAGCGGGAAATTTCGGGAAAGCAGGACCGGACCGCTAAACCCTGTTTTCGGGAGGTTCGGGAAATTTCGGGAATGCGCGGGGAACAAGTGCATAGCTGGGAGGCAGCAAATGATTGATGGTTTGATTGGCGGCAAGGCGTACGGCAAGCCGGTGGAGCGGAAAGGGCAGAGTGGCAAGCAGTTCGTGACGGCAAAGGTGCGTGCTGCTGGTGGCGATGGCGAATCACTGTTCGTGAACGTGATTGCGTTTGATGCAGACGCACAGACCGCACTGCTGGCGCTAGAGGACGGCGATTCAGTTTCGCTGTCTGGGGCGTTGACCCCGAAGGTTTGGACGGACAAGAACGGCGAGGCGCGCCCAGCGCTGGACATGGTGGCTCACGCCGTATTGACCGCCTATCACGTCAAGCGAAAGCGGCAAGCGGTTCAGCGGAAGACCGCATTGGCTGGTGCTGACGGGTTCGAGGATGAGGCTTTCTAAAGTAGACGCGGACAGAGAGTCAGTCCCAATTTCTCCCGTGCAAACAAGGAGTTGTTGATGCCCTCCATGAACGCTGAACGGTTGGCGCAATACAAGCGAAAGATGCGTGCTGCTGGCTTCAAGCGGCTATCCGTGTGGGTTTGCCCGGAGTTGGCGTTGATGCTGACGGCTGAGCGCAAGCAGCATGAATGCGTGGGCAGGACGTTGGAGCGCTTGCTGTTGGGCGAGTCGAGGAAGCGCCCGCCGTACCGGGATGCAACAAAGTTTTCGGACTCCTACGCGCACGCGCGCGAGGGTGGAAATAGTTCAGTCCAGGGGCGAGCTGGCCCCAGGTCATTGGTCACCGATGCGGTGAAGAGAGCCGAGCTGTAATCAGTTCGATGCGTTACGTCAGCCGGAAACGGCAATTTTTGTGAGGTGCTTTGAAATGGCAATGTTTGGCTTTGGAAACTACCCTCCCGACCCTGCTTCCGGCGACTCATCCGGCATGGGTGGAGGCGTCCCGCCTAGCGGCTTTGGGTTTGGTAGCCCCGGTGGCTCGTTCGGTGCAAACGCTTCCGGCTTGATGTTTGGTGGCCAGCCTAATTCCGACACCCTGTTTGGCGCCAACGGTGCAACCGGACAGATGTTCGGCGGGCAAAGCGCTGCGCCGCTGTTGAACAATCAATTCGGCTTTGCCACTGGCAACCTGGGCTTTGGTCAGCAAAGCGCTTTTGATAAATACATGCCGTATGCGTTGGCTGCGGCGGGGGCCGGGCTCGGCTATCTCGCTTCACGTCATGGCGGGCAGCAAATGATGGGCGGTGACCCGGTATCGCATTTCGCGTTCGGCAATCCGTCGGTGAAGTTTGCGCCGCCTCCTAGCCAACTCCCATATATGCACATCTGAGACCCGGC
>Ga0209759_1001424_pt1 | contig 13573 bp, 13 predicted proteins | sample AraplaCL_Col_mMS_FD_184261 | JGI IMG/M metagenome (GOLD analysis project Ga0209759, IMG submission 184261) | Arabidopsis root microbial communities from the University of North Carolina, USA - plate scrape CL_Col_mMS (SPAdes) (version 2) | ecosystem: Host-associated > Plants > Roots >...
CTGGAAGGCGTAGGGCGTGGTCGTGCTGTACTGGTAGACGCTGTTCCACGAGACGACGAAGTAGCGGTTGGGCGCGGTGCCCTTCTGCTCCCACGTGACATTGCCGCTGCCGGCGGCCGACGGGTTCATGTCGGCCCAGTAGACCATCATGACGTTGGTCGTGGGGCCGGCCGTGCACCCTGCCTGGGTCGACGCGTTGCCCGCCGGCAGGTTGGTGTTGGTGTAGTTGCGGAAGAAGCCGGTGTCGGCACCGAACTGCAGCATCCCGTTGGCGAGGATGCGCACGCTCGAGTAGGCCGTGCCCGCGTAGGTGAACGTGAAGCCGCCCGTGAAGTTGACGGTGGCCTTGTCGTCGTCACCCGGATAGCCGGTGCAGGTCTTGTCCCAGGTGACGGTGTTGGCCGCCGTCTCCCAGGAAAAGCTGTCGCTGCGGAAGGTGTAGGTCGACGCGTGCGCGAACGGGGCCCACAAGACGAAAAGCGCCGCAAGAAGCGGCGCCAGCCATCGGCTCACCAGATCGCGCATGGCGCGCAGGATACCGCGTCAGTTGCCGGCGGAAACGCCCTGGAAGCCCGCGGACGCCGCGGGCGACGCGCCGATGGCCGTGACCACGCACGTCGCCACCGTGCCGTTCGTGGCGTTGAGGTCGGTCGTCTGGGCGGCCACCGAGTACTTGGAGTTGTCGATGCCGCCCTGCATGAGGTTGCTGACGCCGGCGCAGGTGTTGACGCGCACGCACTTGTTGGCAGTGACGATGTTGCCGGTGACCATGCACCCGCTCAAGTTGACGTTCATGGCGGATCCGGCAGCGCCGGCCACGCCGGCGACGGCGGCCTTCTGGGCATCGTCCTTGATGTCGATGAACTTGGGCAGCGCCGTGGCGGCGAGGATGCCGAGGATGACGATGACGACGATCAGTTCGATCATCGTGAAGCCGCGCTGGGAAGTGCGAGTGCTGCGGAAGGTATGGGTGGTGCTCATGGGATGCTCCTGGGAGTCGGTGAGGGACAGGTTGAAGATGCCGCCCCGGAGGCAGCGGAAGGAATCGGACAGTGCACCGCGGCAAGGGCGGCGGCGGCACGTTGTTGTGAGGTGTTGAACAAGGCGACGACGCGACGGGCGGCGTCCATCAGCTCGTCGATGCGGCCGAGCGCGACGGTGACTCCGAGCCCGATCACGATGAACGTGATGGCGAGTTCGAGCCGACCCACCGCGCGCGCGGCAGCCGCTGCCTGTCTTATCGGTCGCCATGCGTCATTTCTTGAGCGAGACACGGCCAAGATCCCAGATCGGGAGAAATACGCCCAGGGCCAGCGTCAGCACGAGGATGCCGATGAAGACGATCATGATGGGCTCGATCTGCTGCGCGAGCGTCTTGAGCTCGTACTGCACTTCGTTGGTGTAGAGCTCGGCGACCTCCTCGAGCAGCTCGTCGAGCGCGCCGGTCTCTTCGCCCACGGCGATCATCTGCAGCACGACGGGCGTGAACACGCCGCTGCCGACGGCCGCGCGCAGGATCGACTCGCCGCGCTCGACGCTGGCGCGCATCTGCTCGACCTTGCGCGACATGTAGCTGTTCTCCACCGTCTGCGCCACGACCGACAGGGCCTGCTCGACCGGCACCCCGCTCTTGAGCGACAGGCTCAGGCTGCGCGCCATGCGCGCGAGCATCGCCTTGCGGATGATCTTGCCGCTGAGCGGCACCTTCAGCTTCAGCTCGTCCCAGGTCAACTTGCCCTCTGGCGTGGCGATGTAGCGGCGCAGCCCGAAGGCCGCGCCGACGGCGGTGATCGCCACCAGCCAGCCGTAGTGGATGGTGAACGACGACATGCCCAGCAGGATGCGGGTGGCCAGCGGCAGCTCCGCGCCCAGACTCTTGAAGACGTCGGCGAACGCCGGGATCACCATCACGTTGATGACCCCGATCGCCGCCACCATCGCGGCCAGCACGAACAAGGGGTAGCGCAGCGCGGACTTGACCTGCTGGCCCATGAACATCTCGAATTCGAGATGGTGGAACAGGCGCAGGAACACCTCGTCCATGCGGCCCGTCATCTCGCCGACGCGAACCAGCGCGACGTAGAAGGTGTCGAAGATCCTCGGATGCTGCGCCAGCGACATCGACAGCTCGACGCCCGACTCCAGGCTCTGGCGCACCGCCAGCAGCATCTGCTTCAGGCGCACGTGGGTCGACGAGTCCTGCAGGCCCGCCAGCGCGCGCAGGATGGGCACGCCCGATTTCAGCAGCGTGTGCAGCTGGCGGCTCAGGAGCATCAGGTCCACCACCGTCACCTTGGGCAGCGACCACTGCTCGAAGCGCTGCGCCAGGCCCGGCGCGGCCGCGCCGTCGGGGTCCGGCGCGCCGCTGCCCGCATTGCTCGCGGTGATGGACACCGGCACGATGCCGCGCCCCAGCAGCACGTCGGCAACGACGGCCGCGGACGCGCCTTCGAGCACGCCGCTGACGGCTTGCGCGTTGCTGCGGCCGGTGTACGCGAAGGTCGCCATCAGTCCTCGACCTGGCTGGAGACGTGCATCGCGTCCTGCACCGTGGTGCGGCCCTCGAGCGCCAGGCGCAAGGCGTCGCGCGCGAGCGTGTGGCCGGCCATCTGCTTGCGGGCCGCGGCATTGAAGTGCGCCGGCTCGCCGTGGTTCAGGGCCTCGATCAGCTCCTGGTTGACTTCCAGGAACTCGTAGACGCCGGTGCGGCCGATCGAGCCGGTCTGGTTGCAGTGGCTGCAGCCGCGGCCGTGGCGCAGCGCGCCCAGGTCGGTCTCGCGTCCGCCCTGCAGCGCGGTGATCCAGGCTTGCTCGTGCGCCGTGGGCTGGTAGGGCTCGGAGCAGTGCGGGCAGACCACGCGCACCAGGCGTTGCGCCAGCACCAGCTGCAGCGACAGCGCCACCATGTAGCGCGGCACGCCCATGTCGACCAGGCGCATCGGCGTCGAGATCGCGTCGTTGGTGTGCAGCGTCGACAGCACCAGGTGGCCGGTCAGCGCGGCGCGAAGTCCGATCTCCGCGGTCTTCTGGTCGCGCATCTCGCCCACCAGCACGATGTCCGGATCCTGGCGCAGCGCGGCGCGCAGCACGCGCTCGAAGCTGAGGTCGATCTTGTCGAGCACCTGCACCTGGTTCAGGCCCGGCAGCCGGTATTCGACCGGGTCTTCCACCGTGATGATCTTCTTCTGGGTGCTGTTCAGTTCGTTGAGCGAGGCGTAGAGCGTGGTCGTCTTGCCGCTGCCGGTCGGGCCCGTGACCAGCACCATGCCGCTGGGCTTGTGGATCGCGCGCTTCAAGGCGTCGCTGACGCGCGGCGGCAGGTTCAGCGAATCCAGCCGCAGCATGCCGCCGCTCTGGTTGAGCAGACGCATCACGACCGACTCGCCGTATTGCGTGGGCATCGTCGACAGGCGCACGTCGACCGAGCCGTTGCGCAGCTTGACGGCGAAGCGGCCGTCCTGCGGCAGGCGCTTCTCGGAGATGTCCAGGCCGGACATCAGCTTCAGGCGCAGGGCCACCGCGCCCGAGATCTTGGAGTCGGCCTCGGTCTGCACGTGCAGCACGCCGTCGATGCGGTAGCGGATGCGCAGCGAGCCCTCTTGCGGCTCGATGTGGATGTCCGAGGCGCGCACGCGCAGCGCTTCCTCGAAGACCGAGTACAGCAGGCGCACCACCGGCGCGTCCTCCGCGCTGTTGCTGTTCAGGCCCAGCAGGTCGCCCAGATCGACCTCGTTGCTGGCGAGCTCGGTGGTCAGCTCCTTGGCCAGGCCCGCGATTTCCTCGGTGTGCTGATAGGAGCGGTCGATCGCCGCGAGCAGCTGGCTCTCGGCGACTACCACCAGGTCGATCTCGCGCTGGATCAGGCGCGCGATCTCGTCGTAGGCGTTGATGTCCGACGGATCGGCCATGCCCACCTTGACGCTGTCGGGGCCGGCCTCCAGGGCCAGCGCGCGCAGGCGCCGCGCCTGCACTTCGGGCAGCAGGCGCGCGACTTCCGGCCGCACGCTGCGCCGGCTCAGGTCGGCAAACGGGATGCGCAGCTGCTTGCCCAGCGCCTGCGCGATCTGCACCTCGTTGACCAGCCCGCTGTCGATGATGACGCGGCCCAGCTTGCGGCCGGTGGCCTTCTGCGCAGCCAGGGCCTGGCCGAGCTGCTCGTCGGTCATCAGCCCCTGCTGGACCAGCATCTCCCCGAGGCGGACGCGTTCCGGACGTGCCATGGCGTGCTCCTCAGCGATTGACGGGCGGCATCGCCAGCGACACCGGCGACGGCAGTTCCGCCGGGTTCGCGGGCCATGCGGCGTCGTCGGCGATCACGGTCGGCTTGATCAGGATGACCATCTCGCGCTTGTGCGAAGTGACGTTCTTCTGGCGGAACAGCCCGCCCACGATCGGCGCTTCCATGAGCACCGGCAGGCCGCTGCGCGCGTCGTTCGTCTCCTGCAGCATCAGCCCGCCGATCGCGGCGATCTCGCCGTCCTTGACGCGCACCAGGCTGTCCGACTCGTTGACGGTGCTGCTGGCCAGCGGCAGCTTGTACGAGCCCAGCGAGCCCAGGTCGATGTTCTTGGTCACCTCGGTGACGGCGCTGATCGACGGGTGGATGTGCAGCATCACGTTGCCGGCGTCGTCGATCTGCGGCGTCACGTCCAGCGCGATGCCGCTGAAGAACGGCTGCAGGGTCAGCGAAGGCGACGAGGTCGAGCTGTTGCCCGAGCTGGTCGTGCTGGTGGACACGCCGGTGACGAACAGCTGGTCGTTGCCCACCTTGAGCACGGCCTTCTGGTTGTTGAGCGTGGCCACGCGCGGGCTCGACAACACCTCGGCATTGCCCTGGGTGTTCAGGAAGTTGATCATCGAGGCGAAGCTCGTCGACTGGAACGCCAGGCCGTAGAAGCCCTTGCCGATCGTGCTGGCCGCGAGCGACGCGCCGGCCACGATCGAGTTCACGCCGTCGCCGAGCGTCGTGCCGCTCGGGCCCAGGGTCGTGCCCGGGGCCGCCGTGCCGATCGTCAGGTGCCCGCGGCCGCCGTACAGGTTGTTGTAGAAGCCGCCCCAGTTGACGCCAGCCTGGGAGTCGGTGCCCAGGTCGACGTCGATGATCTTGGCCTCGATCATCACCTGGCGCTCGATGTTGACCTGGATCGCCTTCAGGTAGGCCTCGACCTGGCGCAGTTCGTTCGACGTGGCGCGCACGACGATGATGCCGGCGGACGGATTGAGCACGACGCTGCGATGTCCCTCGGTTCCCACCATCACGTTGAGCGACTGCTGCACTTCGCGCCAGAAGTCGGCGTCCGAGGTGGTGCGCACGTGCGTGCTGTCGTCGGCGCGGGAACCGTTGCCGTTGCTGCCGTTGCTGTTGCCGCTCGAGCCGCTGCCCGTCGTCGAGCCGTTGCCGCCGCCGTTGGTGCCCGTCGACGTCTCGGTGATGGAGCTGGAGGTCACGCGCGTGTCGCTCATGCCCTCGCGCCGGCCCGGCAGGTAGTTGATCTTGAACACGCGCGCCTGCACGGTGTTGGGAAACACGAAGATGCGCTTGCCGCTGACGCGGAAGTCGTAGCCGAACAGCTCGCGCAGCGTGTCCATCGCCTCGAGCACGGTCGTGTCCTTCAGCGTGACGGTGATGTTGCCGCTGACCTCGGGCGACACCAGCATGTTGTAGCCGGTGCCCGCGCCGATCTGCGCGAACACCTGCGCGGCGCTCGCGTTGTTGACCGACAGGTCGAAGCGGGCCGGCGCGTCGCCGGTACCCAGCGTGCCGCTGTCGGGCGCGGACGTGTCGAACGTCAGCGCGTGCGCAGCGCAGGCCGCCAGGCACAGCGCCAGGGCCATCGTGAAGTGTCTCATTGGGAGTCCTTGTGGCGCGCGGCCATGGCGAGAGGAGGCCGCTGCGAATCGTCGCCGCCGCTGCCCGCGCTCGGCGTCTTGTGGATGCCCGGCGCCAGCGCGAGCAGGCGCGGTGCGCTCTTGCCCGAGCGCAGCGACAGGCCCTGGTCGTCGATGGCGATCACCACCGCGTCGCCCACGTGGTCGCCCACATGCACGATGCGTCCGTCGACCAGCGCCGTGGCAGGCTGGTCGCCGCCGAAGCGCACCGATTCGAGACGCGGCGCCTGCGCGATGGGCGCGGACGCGGCACGGGCGGAGGAGGCCGCGCGCGCAGCCGCACGCGGCGCGCCGTCGGACGCGCCGTCCAGGCCCGGCGGCGGTGCGGTGGGATCATTGCCGGCGAACGCCGCTGCGGCCAGACACGCCAGCGCCGCCGTGGAGAGTCCGCGTGCGAGCGCGGCCAGGTGCGTGCAGTGCGTCGTCATCAGATCACCAGCCAATCGCGATCGGGACTCAGGGTGTACAGGCGCAGCGTCAGCACCAGGCGCGGATGGTGGTCCGCCTTCAGGTGCATGCCGCCCCACAGAACGTGCCGCGGCAGCGCCTCGAGCGCCTGGCAATAGGCGAGCAGCGCTTCGTAGCTGCCTTCGACCTCGAGGTCGACGCCCTGGCGATAGAGATGTCCGGCATCGGGCACCACGGCCGCGCCCGAGGCGGCGCTCGCGGGCACGCCGGCTGAGGTAGCGCCGATCTCGGTGCGCGCGACGCTTTGCAGGCTGCGCAGCCGCAGGCCGCCGGTCTGGTCCAGCACGCCGCGCAGCACGCTGACCATGTCGCCCGCGGCGACAAGGTCGCCGCCGACCTGGCGCACGTTCTGGTCGGACTCCTGCACGCGGCGGCGCCAGGTGGCCAGATCCTGGGTCAGTTGATGTTCCAGCGCGCGCGCCTGCGCCAGCCGGTCGGCCTGGTCCTGGCGCGTCTGGATAACCGCCTGCTGCATGCCCTGCGCGAGCTGGCGCTGTTCCTTCCAGTGCTTGAACGCCGGCGTGATGCACAGCGGGTCGGCGGCCCAGGCGACGACGGCCAGGACGCCGGCGATGATCATCAGGCGCTCGCGCGGCAGCCGCTCGTCGAACTGACGCTGCAGGCGCAACGCCCGCACGCGCAGCTCGCCCACGGCCTTGTCGATTTCGCGCGGCAGCTTCATCGCAGGGTCCCCAGCGGCAGCGCGGACGCGGCGAGCGTCTGGCCCGTGGCTTGCGCGTGCAGCGCGAATTCGGTGACGCCGCCGGGCAGTGCGTCGCCGGCGCCGTGCGCGAGGCCATTGCCATCGAGTTCTCCCGGCAGCGGCAGCGCACGCAGGCTCACCTGCGCGAACGAGCGGCCGCGAAACAGCGGCTCGCCATTGAGATGGTTCAGGTACTCGGGCAGCACGCGCGGATCGGTCATGCGACCGAGCAGATCCAGCCCGCTGCCATCGGCGGCGATCGAGAGCTCGGTGATCCACAGCGCGCGGCCGCCCAGGTTCTGCGACTGCCGAGCCAGTGCTGTCAGGTAGTGCGAATAGCCTTGCGCGCTGCCCGCGGCACCGCTCTGGATCGCCGTGTAGACCTGCTGCGTCGACGCATAGCGCCGCTGCAGCGTGGCCAGTTCCGCCGGCGACGGCGCGCCCGCCACGGCCGCGGCCATCACGGGCTGCGACTGCAGGGCCATCAATTCCTTCTGGGCGGCCTGCGCGGCCTGGGCCGAGCGATCCGCCGCCAGGCGCAGGCCCGCATCGACCAGGCCGATCACGACCAGCAACGCGGCCAGCGCGCGCAGTCCGTCGACGCTCGAGAAGCGTTCGCGACGCGGCCGCATCGCCTCGTCGAGAAGGTTCAGGTGCTGTGCGCTGATCATGCCACCTCCCGTGGACGCAAGGCGGCGCCGAAGGCGGCCAGGCACTGCGACTGCAGCTGCGGGTCGGCGCCCACCTCGGGCACCTCGCTGAGGTCGAAGGCAGCCGCCAGATCGAGCGCGATCACCGGCACGTAGATCAACTCGCGCAGGTAGGCCAGGAAGTCTTCCACGGCCTGCGCCGGCGCGACCAGCACGCGCGACAGGCTGACCTGGCTGAACAGGCGCTCGAAGCTGTCGAGCGTGCGCTGCAGTTCGAGGCTCGTGCGTTCGAAGGCCTGCTGGCGGACGTCAGGGTCGGCATGCGTCAGTTGCCCCAGCGAAACCTCCATCGAGCGCGACAGCAGCAGTTCGCCGCCGGCGGTGACCACCAGGGTGCTGTGCGAGCCGCCCACGTGCAACAGCGCCTGCCCGCGGCCGGGCTCTTCCAGCAGGCCGCTGACGTTGCGCAGCGCGGTTTCGGGCACGTCCAGCGCCTGCAGCGACACGCCGGCCTCCTGCGCCGAGTTGACCAGCGCCTGCATCGGCTCGCGCGGCGCGGCCACGGCGATCAGCGAGGCCTGGCCGCGCTGCGTGACGTGCGCCGGGATCGTCAGGATGTCGATGGCGGCCGTCTCGACCGGATAGTCGACCATCTGCTTGATCTGCCAGCGCGCGGCCTGGCGCCACTCCTCCTGGGGCACCGCCGGCGCCTCCATGGGCAGCATCTGGTAGCGGCCGCGTTCCAGCAGCAGGACCAGCGGGGTCGCGCCGCCGCGGCCCAGCCTGGACCGGAGCTCGCGCAGCGCCGCGAGCGGCTGGTCCCACGCGGTTTCCAGCGTCCATTGAACGCGCGGCCGCCCCGAATCCGTCGCGACCACGCAGGCGACGCGGGCACGGTTGCCCGTGGGTGCCACGGCAACCCAACCCTGCGCATGGCCTTGACGCCGGAAACGAGCGAGCACGAATGATCCTGGGGAATTTGGATTCCAGGATCATGCGGGCGGCGCATTTGGCCGATCCGGCGAGAACACGGGGAGTTCGGTTGCATTTCGCCACAAAGGGCGAACTGCCGCGCAGGACAGCGCGACGGTCAGGCTGGACAGCACGGCCGCCGGCTTGCGGCCGCGCCTCGTTCAGGCGGAACGGCGGTTCAGGCCTGGGCGCGTGGAGCGGGTGATGGGAATCGAACCCACGTATGAAGCTTGGGAAGCTGCCGTTCTACCATTGAACTACACCCGCAGCGCTGGCGATTCTACGTGCAAGCGGCGGGGCCGCGGCGCCCGGCCGTCGCGCGCGTGCCGGCCCCGGCCGCGCATGGCCTGCCTTGCTACTGCGGCTGGGCCGCCTGGCAGGTGTTGGCGACGCAGATCGCGCTCGGCGGCACCTGGACGGACTGCGAACAGGCCGTCGGCGGCGACAGGCTCACCGCGCGCCCGGCCAGCGTGCGCTCGTCGGCCGCGGCGGCACTGGCCGCGTCCGCCGTCGGGGACACCAGTGAATAAGGCCGGTAGCTCGCCACGGCGCAACGGCCGGCCGGCTGGGTCAGCGACAGGACGCCGCACTGCTGCGCCGCGTTGCAGGGCGAGGGGGCTGCCAGCGCGACGGCCTGGGCCTGCGCGGCGTTGGCCTGGTCCAGGGCCTGTTGGTAATCGTCGGTGCTCGACCCGCCGCCGCCGCACGACGCCAGCGACGCCAGGGCCAGCACGCCGAGGGTGGTCTTGATCATGTGTCTGCCTTCCTGAATTCTTGCCGGGGACGCCAGCCGTTGATGCCGAGCAGGCCGGCGCCGGTTTTAGTGGGCGGCGCTCCCGCTGTCAACAGCGTCCGGCTAGCGGAAGAACGCGCTGGGCGTCTCGCCGAACTGGCGCTTGAACATCGCGGCGAACGCACTCGGACTGTCATAGCCCAGCGCGAGCGCGACGTCGACCACCTTGTCGCCGACGGCCAGCCGCTCCAGGCCGTGCAGCAGGCGCGCCTGCTGGCGCCATTGCCCGAAGGTCATGCCCGTCTCGCGGGCGAACAGCCGCTGGATGGTCTTGACGTCGATGCCCAGCCGCACGGCCCAGTCGGCCAGCGTCGACGTGTCGTCCGGCCGGCGCGCGATGCGCGCGCAGATGCGGCGCAGGCGGCGCTCGGCCGGCTGCGGCAGGTGCAGCGGGAGCACCGGCAGCGCATGCAGTTCGTCCAGCAGCAGGCGCATGAGGCGGCCGTCGCGCGAATCGGGTTCGTAGGGCAACGGGATCTTCACAGCGGCGCGGATCAGCTCGGCCAGCAGCCCGGACACGCCCACCGCCTGCGCCTGCCTCGGCAACCGCGCGGCCGCGGCGGGCTGCACATAGATGCTGCGCATGTGCACGACGCCGATGCAGCGCACGCGGTGCGATACGCCGGGCGGCATCCAGATGGCGCGCGTGGGCGGCACGATCCACTGGCCGCCGTCGCCGGCCACCATCATCACGCCGTGCTGCGCGTAGACCAGCTGTCCGCGCGCGTGGTGATGAAAGTCGATGACATGGCCGGCCGGATAGTCGGTGGCCTTGGTGATGACGGGCAACGCATCGACATCGCGCTCGTCGGGCACGACCGGGCGGTAGACGGAGCGGGACGGTGGGTTCATGGGCGGCGCAAGATGATGTCCTTTTCGCGACGATCCAGGCCCGGACGGCGCGAGACAGGCATCGATCTTATTCCTACCATCGCGTCTTCTTCGCTGCTTGCTTCGCCTCCATGTCGACGACCGCCGCCTCCCTGTCCTCACCTTCCCGGCCCGCGCGTGCCTCCTTCCGCGTCCTGGGTGCCATCAGCGCCTCTCACCTGATCAACGACATGATGCAGTCGCTGATCGTCGCGATCTACCCGATCCTCAAGGGCGAGTTCGCGCTGAGCTTCACGCAGATCGGGCTGATCTCGCTGGCCTACCAGCTGACGGCTTCGCTGCTGCAGCCGCTGGTGGGGCTGTACACGGACCGCAGGCCGGTGCCCTACTCGCTGCCGGTGGGCATGACCTTCACCTTGAGCGGCCTGGTGCTGCTCGCGTGGTCGCCCAACTTCGAGCTGGTGCTGCTGGCCGCGGCGCTCGTGGGCACCGGCTCGTCGATCTTCCACCCCGAGTCCTCGCGCGTCGCGCGCATGGCCTCGGGCGGCCAGCACGGCCTGGCGCAATCGCTGTTCCAGGTCGGGGGCAACACCGGCAGCGCGCTCGGCCCGTTGGTGGCCGCCGCGGTGATCGTGCCGCACGGCAAGAGCAGCGTCGCCTGGTTCGCGATGGTGGCGCTGGTGGGCATCGTGCTGCTGCTGCAGGTGAGCCGCTGGTACGGCGCGAACCGCGTGGTGGCGGCCAAGGGCCTGGCGCGCGCGCATACGCCGGCGCTGCCGCGCGCGAAGGTGGCGGGCGCGATCGCGGTGCTGCTGGTGCTGGTCTTCTCGAAGTACTTCTACATCGCCAGCATCAGCAGCTTCTACACCTTCTACCTGATGTCCAGGTTCGGGCTGTCGGTGCAGTCCGCGCAGATGCACCTGTTCCTGTTCCTTGCCGCCTCGGCCGCGGGCACGCTGGTCGGTGGCCCGGTGGGCGACCGCATCGGTCGCAAGCCGGTGATCTGGGGCTCGATCCTGGGCGTCGCGCCGTTCGCGCTGGCGCTGCCGTACGTCGGGCTCGCGTGGACGACGGCGTTCACGGTGCTGATCGGCCTCGTCCTGTCGTCGGCGTTCTCGGCGATCCTGGTCTACGCGCAGGAACTGATCCCGGGCAAGATCGGCGCGGTGTCGGGCCTGTTCTTCGGCTTCGCGTTCGGCATGGGCGGCCTCGGCGCCGCGGCGCTGGGCATCCTGGCCGATTCCACCAGCATCGCCTTCGTCTATCGCGTCTGCGCGTTCCTGCCGCTGCTGGGGGTGGTGACCGCATTGCTGCCCGACACGCGCCAGCCCGAGCGCGCGCACGCGTAACACGCAGCGCGCGCCAGCTCACGCCTGCGAGCGGGCCGCAGCCTTCTTCGCGCCGCGGCCGCGCCTGAGGGCCGCGCCGACCAGTGCCGTCACCAGCACGATGGCCAGGGCCACCCAGCGCCGGGGGACGCGCTCCTCGACGGGCGGTGGGGCGGTCTCGCTGGCCGTCGGCTCGGCGGCGAAGGGGCTGAACCCGCCTTGCCCCGGATCGCTGGCGGCGGCTGACGGTCCCTCGCGCAGCGGCCATGCGGGTGGTTGCAGGAAGGCCGGACCGACACGCCCCGTGGGCGCGCCCGCCGAACCGAAGGCCCAGTGCTGGCCGGTCCAGACGACGCGCACGTCCTCGCCGTCGTTGCCTTGTTCGAGCGGGCGCTGCAGCAACAGTTTCGGCGCGGGCCCGGCGAGCGTCCAGATCTCAGCGCGGCCCGGCTCGCCCGGCGCCGCGACCGACACGGCGATGGTCCCGTCGCTGCCGGCTTCCAGCCCGGTCGCAGTCGAGCCGTCACCCATGGCCGCGCGCTGCCAGGTGCCGCGGTCGCCGAAGGTCGTGTCCAGCGTGCCGTCGGCCCGCAGATGGAAAACGATGGCACGGGCCGGCGCCACGTTCGCCGCCACGCCGGCCACGAGGACGGAGCCGTCCGCCAGCGGCAGCAGGTCGTTGGGCTTGACGGCGATGCCGCCGGGATTCAGCTGCAACCGGCCCTGCAGGCCCCATTGGATGTCCGGGTGGCCGTCCGGCCTGAAGCGTTCGACGACTGCCAGCGGCTGGTCGGCGGAGATGCTCGCACCGGCCAGCCAGACACGCCCGCCGGCATCGACGCGCAGGCTCGTGGGCGCATCGTTGGTGGCGCTGATGGCGACCGGCTGTCGACCCTCGCGGCCGAAGCGCGCATCGGGCACGCCGTCGGCACCGAGGCGCTCGAGGACATAGCCCTGCGCGCCGTCGGCCGGATCCTCGATGACCCGCCACTGGCTGCCATCCGTATCCATCGTCCGCAACGAGCCCGCATGCACTGCCGCGCACGCCAGCAGCCCGAGAGCCGCTGCCGGGCCGACGCACGCGCGCGACGCCATCGGCGGCCTCCGCTATTTGGCGACCGTCGCCACCGCCGCCGCGGCAAGCCGGCTCTCCACGGCATCGGCCGCCAGGATGCCGGGCTTGCGCGTGCCGTCCGCAAAGAACAGCGAGGGGGTGACGGCGATGCGCTGCTGGCTGGCGAACGCCACGTTGCGGTCGAGCGCCGAGCCGTCGCATTTCATCGCGCGAACGGGGGCCGCGCGCTGCAGCATCCAGTCGCGCCAGGCCTTGGCCGGATCCTTCGAGCACCAGATGTCGCGCGCCCTGGTCTTCGAGTCAGGACCGAGGATGGGAATGAGGAAGGCGTAGATGGTGACGTCGCGCACGTCGACCAGGTCGCGTTCGAAGCTCTTGCAGTATTCGCAGTTGGGGTCGACGAACATGGCCATGCGCCGCGCCCCGCTGCCCTGGCGAATGACGATCGCGTCCTGCAGGGGCAGCTTGTCGAAGTCCTTGACCATCAGCTTCTGCGTGCGCAGCTCGGTCAGGTTCTGGCGCGTGCGGGTCTCGACCAGCGATCCGTTGACCAGGATGTAGTCGCCCGTCTCGCTGGCGTACAGGATCTCGGTGCCGTTGTAGCGCACCTCGTACAGGCCGGGCACGGGCGTGCGCGTGACCTCGTCGATGCGGGGCAGGTCGGGCAGGCGTTCGGACACGGCCTTGCGCACCGCGGCCTCGTCGGCGCGCGCGCCGCCGCAGGCGAGCGCCGTCAGCATGGCGCACAGCAGTGCCAGGGGGGTTCGGAGCAGGCGCATCGAAGATTCCTCGGGACGTCCGTCTCGAAGCCCTGTTGCGGCAGGCTTCGGGCAGAGCGGGACTCAGGTGCGGCGGGTCGAGGAA
>Ga0209759_1001428_pt1 | contig 13546 bp, 12 predicted proteins | sample AraplaCL_Col_mMS_FD_184261 | JGI IMG/M metagenome (GOLD analysis project Ga0209759, IMG submission 184261) | Arabidopsis root microbial communities from the University of North Carolina, USA - plate scrape CL_Col_mMS (SPAdes) (version 2) | ecosystem: Host-associated > Plants > Roots >...
ACGTCCCTGAACGGCACCTTGCCGGTGAAGTGCGTGGTCATCATGATCATCCGGGCGACCCAGAAGAAGATGATGTCGTAGCCGGTCACGAGCACCGAGGACGGCAGGAACAGCTCCTGTTCGAGCGTCTTCTCGGGCCAGCCCAGCGTGGAGAACGGCACCAGCGCCGACGAGTACCAGGTGTCGAGCACGTCCTCGTCGCGCACCAGGTTGCCGGTGTAGCCGGCGGCGGCGGCCTTGGCGCGCGCCTCCCCGTCGTTGCGCGCGACGAAGATGCGGCCGTCGTCGGCGTACCAGGCCGGGATCTGGTGGCCCCACCACAGCTGCCGCGAGATGCACCAGTCCTGCAGGTCGTTCATCCAGTGGTTGTAGGTGTTGACCCACTGCTCGGGATAGAACTTGACCTCGCCGGTGGCCACGGCCTTGATCGCCTTGTCGGCGATGGACGTGCCGTCCGCGCCGGGCTTGGTCATCGCCACGTACCACTGGTTGGTGAGCATGGGCTCGATCACCTGGCCGGTGCGCTCGCAGCGCGGCACCATCAGCTTGTGCTTGCGCGTCTCGACCAGGAAGCCCTGGGCGTCGAGGTCGGCCACGATCTTCTTGCGCGCGACGAAGCGGTCGAGGCCGCGGTACTGCTCGGGCGCGTTCTCGTTGATGGTGGCGTCGAGCGCGAGCACGCCGATGATGGGCAGGTCGTGGCGTTGACCCACCGCGTAGTCGTTGGCGTCATGCGCGGGCGTGACCTTGACCACGCCGGTGCCGAACTCGCGGTCGACGTAGTCGTCCGCGATCACGGGGATGCTGCGGCCCACCAGCGGCAGGATCACCTGCTTGCCCACCAGCGCCGTGTAGCGTTCGTCGTTCGGGTTGACCATCAGCGCGACGTCGCCCAGCATGGTCTCGGGGCGCGTGGTGGCGACGGTGAGGTCACCCGAGCCGTCGGCCAGCGGGTAGCGCACCAGCCACAGGAAGCCGTCTTCCTCCTTGCTGTCGACCTCGAGGTCGGACACGGCGGACTTGAGCACCGGATCCCAGTGCACCAGGCGGCGGCCGCGGTAGATCAGGCCCTCGTCGAACAGGCGCACGAAGGTCTCGGTGACCGTCCTGGACAGGCCCTCGTCCATCGTGAAGTACTCGTGCTTCCAGCTCACCGAGTCGCCCATGCGGCGCATCTGGCGCGTGATCGTGGAGCCCGACTCCTGCTTCCACTCCCACACCCGCGCGACGAAGTTCTTGCGGCCCAGCGCCTGGCGCGACGTGCCCTTGTCCTGGAGCTGGCGCTCGACGACGATCTGCGTGGCGATGCCCGCGTGGTCGGTGCCCGGCACCCACAGCGTGTTGTATCCGCGCATGCGGTGGTAGCGCGTCAGCGAGTCCATGATGGTCTGGTTGAACGCGTGGCCCATGTGCAGCGTGCCCGTCACGTTGGGCGGCGGCAGCTGGATCGAGAAGGATGGCTTGGCCGGATCCAGCGTGGGCTCGTAGACGCCGCTCTGTTCCCACAGCGGCGCCCAGCGGGCCTCGATGGCAGCGGGTTCAAACGACTTGGCGAGTTCGGACATGGGACGGCTCAACGGTGGATTTCAGGCCTTGGACAGCGGCTGGCGCGCGCGCGGGGCGCGCAGGCTGTCGGGAGGGCCCCGATTGTAGGCGGGGCATGGCGTCGCCTCGCTGTCATCCTGCGCGAAGTCGCAGGATCCACGCTTGCAGGAGCGCTCTGGCAGGGCGGGTTCCGCGACTGCGCGCGGAATGACGAGGTCTTTTCGGATCAGAGCGCAGGCCGCTCGAACGCCACCCAGCGTTGAACCGCCGGATGCGCCCATTGCCGGCGCGCATAGTCGGCCAGCCGCGGTGGTACCGCGTCGCCATTGAGCAGGAGCCGGCTCAGCATCAGCGCGAGGTCGACGTCGGCGATGGACCATTGGGCGCACAAGTTGTCCTGGCCGGCCGGCAGCAGCGCGTCGGCGGCGGCGAAAAGCTTGGCGGCCGCCGCCTGGCCGGCGGCCGACAGCGCGGGGGCCTTGGCGCCGAAGAACACCACCTCGGTCGAGCGCTCCATGCGGATGGGCATCAGGTCGCTGCGCAGCCAGGCCTGCACCTGCCGCGCGCGGGCCTTTTGCCGATGCTCGGCCGGGTAGAGCGGCGCGCCGGCAAAGGCGTCCTCGATGTACTCGTCGATGGCCGACGATTCCGACAACGCGAAATCGCCGTGCAGCAGCGTCGGCACGCGGCGGGTCATCGACAGGCCGGCGAAATCGGGCGCGTGGTGGGCGCCGGCGGACAGGTCGATGGTGCGCAGCTCGAACGGCACTTCCTTGACGCTGAGCGCCACGAACGCGGACATCGCATACGGGCTGGCGTACTGGGCGTCGACGAACAAGGTCAGGGAGTCGGTCATGGGATTTCAGAGCAGGCGGGCGCGCTTGACTGCGTGATAGCGGTTGACCAGTGTAGCGGCGAGCTTTTCCGGCTCGACGTCGACCAGCAGCAGGTTCTTGCCCGACAGGCGGCGGAACGCCTCGGCGCGCGCGTTCTGGAACCAGTGCGCGGCGGCGACATCGACGACCGTGCGCGGATCGTCCAGCGGTTGGGCGGCGATCTCGCCGACCACGCCTTCCTTCAGGCTCGCCAGCAGCACCAGGTGGCGCGTGCGCATCAGCTTGAGCGCGTCCTCCAGCTCCTCGCAGTCCTCGTCGCGGAAGTTGGTGAGCACCACGACCAGCGAGCGGCGGCGCACGCGCAGCATCAGCTCGCGCGCGGCGGCCAGGTAGTCGGAGTGCGTCGGGCTGGGCTCGATGTCGTGCAGGCGCGCGACGAGCGAATTGAGCGCCGCCATGCCCTTGGCTGGCGCGAAGTGGCGCTGTTGCGAGGGGTCATGGCCGAAGGTCATCGCGCCCACGGCGTCGCCGTCCTTCAACGCCACGTAGGCCAGCAGCATGGCGGCGTTGAGCGCCTGGTCGAAGTGGCTGCCCCCGATCGCCGAGGCGCTCGCGGCCGCCGCGCTCGGCCGCTCCGGAGCAAGGCCGCGGGCCCCCTCGGGGGGCTGTCCGCGGTACCCCGCGGGCGGGGGTGGTTCGGACGCGCGCATGCGGCGGCCGCAGTCCAGCAGGAACATCACCGACTGGTCGCGATCGTCCTGGAACTCGCGCACCACGGCGCGGCGGTGGCGCATCGACGCGTTCCAGTCGATGTGGCGCGTGGGCATGCCGGGCACGTATTCGCCCAGCTGCTTGAAGTCGGTGCCGGCGCCGCGCGCGGCGTAGCTCTTGATGCCGATCTCGGCCAGGCGGCGGTCGCCGGCGAGCCACGCGTAGCGTGTCAGCGCCGCGAAGTTCGGGTAGACGTGCACCGACTGCGCCGCGCCCACGCGAAGCTGCAGGTCGGCCAGTCCCAAGCGCGAGCGCACGCGGATCGCGGCCGGCTCGAAGACGACCTTGCCGCGCTGCGTCGGCGTGATCTCGTAGCGCACGTCCAGCTGGCTCGCCGCGGGCAGCATGACCCTCGCCGGCAGCAGGCGCTGCGTCATCGTGGCGGGAACATGGTCGAACAGTTCGATGGCCCATGGCCGCGTGCCCTCGTGCGCCAGCGTCACGACCAGCCCGTGCGGCTGGCCGAGCGCGAACGCGCTGGGCATCTGGCGCTCGAAGGCGATCGGCCGGCGGCGCAGCTGCCAGGCGGTGACCGCGGCATCGGCCAGGAACAGCAGGGCCAGTGCGCCGGCCAGGCCTCCGGCGACCAGCGCCAGCGGCGTCTCGCCCAGGTCGCGCGCCTTGGCCACCAGCAGCGCGATGGACGCGCCCGTGGCGATCGCGGCCAGGGCGATCACGGTGCGCCGCGTGGGCAGGAGTCGCATCGCTTGGGCCTTCTTACAAGCGCGGCGCGTCGACGCGCATGGCGATCTCGAGCAGCACGTCGTCGACGGCTCGGCCTTCCAGCTGCGCGTCGGGCGACAGCGCCACGCGATGGCGCAGAGCCGGCAGCACCTGGCGCTTGACGTCGTCGGGCGTCGCATAGTCGCGGCCTGCGATCAGGGCCGCCGCGCGCGCCGCGCGCACCAGCGCGATCGCGCCGCGCGAGCCCGCGCCGTTGCCCAGACCCACGGCGCCGCGCGTGGCGCGCGTCAGGCGCACGGCGTAGTCGACCACGCGGTCGTCGATCAGCACCGAGCTCACGCACTGCTGCAGGCGTGCCACGTCGGCCTCGGTCAGGCAGCGCTGCACCTTGTCCAGCGGCAGTGCGTCGCCCACCTGGTGGCCGGTGGCGGCCTTGACGACGTCGACCTCCTCGGACTGCGTCGGAAAGCCGATGTCGATCTTGAACAGGAAGCGGTCGCGCTGGGCTTCTGGCAGCGGATAGGTGCCCTCGGAATCGATCGGATTCTGCGTGGCGAGCACCATGAACGGCCGCGGCAGCAGGACGGTCTGCCCCTCGAGCGTGACCTGGCGTTCCTGCATGACCTCCAGCAGCGCGCTCTGCGTCTTGGCCGGCGCGCGGTTGATCTCGTCGCCCAGCAGCAGGTTGGTGAACACCGGGCCCTTGCGCAGGCGCAGCCGGCCGATGCTACCGTCGGTGCCCGGCTCCAGGATCGCATGGCCGGTCAGGTCGGACGGCATCAGGTCGGGCGTGAACTGCACGCGCGAGAATTGCAGCGACATCGCCTGCGCCAGCGCACGCGCCAGCAACGTCTTGCCCAGGCCCGGCAGCCCTTCATAGAGGATGTGGCCGGACGCGACGAAGGCGACGAGCGTCTGGTCGATCACCTCCTGCTGGCCGACGACGGCGCGGCCGACTTCGGCGCGCAGCTTCGCCAGCGCCGCGACGATGAATTCGAGTTCCTGGGATTCGATGGCCATGGATGTCGTTGTGTCCGGTGAAGTGATCAGTGGGATGAGGGCGCCGCGGGGACGCCCAGCAGCGCGCGCCGCGCCTGCTCGAGGACGGCGATCGCCGCCAGGATCTGGGCCGGCGTCGCGCCGCCGCCGATGTTCATCGACGCCTGCAGCGCCGCGTGGTCGATCGCGTGCGGATGCTGCAGCGAGGCGGCCAGCGCGGCAACGCGATCGGTGTCGTCCAGTTCGGCCCAGCCCTCGACGCGGCGGCGCGCCGCTGCCTCGAAGGCCTGGCGCGTCGCGGCGTGCAGCGCCTGCGGGTCGGAACCGGCGATGAAATGTCCGGTGCCGCGCACCTGCTCGCCCATCGAGCGGCGTGCCTGCGGCGGCGCGGCCTCGCGCGGGCCGAAGCGCACCATCAGGCGCCACAGCGCGAGCGCGATGGCGGCCAGGGTCAGCAGCGCCGGGGTGCGCGCTTCGTGCCACAGCCAGGCCAGCAGCGGCTCGCGCGCCTCGTCCTCCAGGACCCAGACCGGGCGGCCGGGCAGAGCCTGCAGCACCGCGGCGGCGATCAGCGCGTTGTCCCCGTGCAGCAGGTCGCGGTTGTCGATCACCAGTGCGGGCACCACCCCGGTGACGTCGCCGCGCCCCACGGGCACGCGCAGCGCCAGGGTGCCGCGCGGGCCGGTGAGCTGCCAAGTGGGAAGAACGTGATCGAGCGGGCGGATGCTGCCGGCCCGGGTGCATCCGCGCAGCACCCGGCCGGGCTCGTAGGCGGGCGCGGCCGTGACCTCGCTGAAATCGGCGCAATCGTGCTCCGGATCCTGGGGTTCCAGCAGCCGCCGCGCGAGGCGCTGCTGGCGCTCCTCCATGCGGGGCAGTTGCTTGCCGACGACCGGGACGTCCTCGTCCTCGTCATCCGCGTCGGTGGCCGAGGAAGCGCCTTGCGCGGGCGCGGCGGCGCGCGACGTGGCTTTGCCGGCACCGCGGTGCCTGAGGGCCGGCTTCGGCGCAGGAAACGCGAGCGGGACCCAGCGCAGCAGCTCGCCGCGGCCGAATTCGCCCAGCACCACCAGGTGACCGCCGTTCTCGACCCAGGTCTTCAGGCGCGCGTCGCGTTCGGGGAAGATGTCCCACAGGCCCGACTCGAGCAGCAGGGTGCCGCCGGCCGGGGGCAGCGGCTCCAGCGACGTGCGCACCTGCAGCGTGGCGCCGGCGGCCGCCAGGACCTGCCGCAGCGAGTAGTAGTCGTCCGACGCCGCAGCCCCGCGCGCCGGGTCGTCGATCTCCACTTCCTCCCAGCGCGTGTGATGGATCAGCCAGCCGAACAAGGCCAGGACCAGCAGGCCCACCAGCGTGGCGACGATCGCGTTGCGCTTCATGCGGCGCTCCCCGAGGCGGGCGGGGCGCTGGCGTCGAGCCGCTGCGCGAAGCCCGTGCAAAGCGCCTGGCCCATCGCCTGCGACAGCCCGCGCCCGCCGTAGATGTTGGCCTCCCAGGCACGCACGACCTGCGTCACGTAGCGCAGGGCGCCCGGCTCGAGCCGGCCACGCGCCAGCGCCAGGCATTCGCCTTCGGTGGCGGCGGCGGTGATCGGCACCTGGAACCGGTGGATCATCCGCGACAGCGCGCCGCGATAGAGCAGCGACAGGGCGGCCGGCACCTGCCCCGATTGCCACAGCGCCCAGGCTGCCGCGCCGACGTCGTCGGGCAGGCTTTCGGGTCGCACGTCCAGATCGCGCACATGGCTCACCGCCGCCGCCGCCTTCGTGCGGCGGAACGCGCGCAGCTGCACCAGGTGACGCGCGCTGACCAGCGCCAGCGCCACGAGCACGATCGCCAGTCCCCACAGCAGGAAGCGGCTGGTGTCGTTGATGAAGGTGGCCAGCGAGGCGAGCCAGGCCAGGAAACCCAGGTTGGGCGTGGCCGGCGGCTTCTTTTTCTGCGGCTCGTCGTCCTCCCAGCGCAGCCGGTGCTCCTTGTGACGGCCGGACAGCAGCGGGTCCACGCGCAGCTTGTCGACCGCCGCCTCGATGCGCGTCGCGCGCGGGTCAGGCGCGCGGGCAGAGGCGGCGGCGACCGGCGCCGATGAGGCGGCCGCCGGGTTGTCGGCATCCTGCCCCCGGGCGGCGGCCGTCATGCACAACGCGCCGGCGGCCACCAGCGCGGCGCGCGCCAGCACGCGCCTGCGGTCAGTGCGCAGCGAACGCATGGCGCAGATCCTGTTCGACATCCCAGGCTTCGAGCTCCACCCGGCGATTGAGGTACATGGCAAAGCCCGAGGCGACGAAGAAGGGCTCGACGAACAGCACGGCGGCGGCGTGGGCCGCGTACATCACGCAATTGGCAAGCAGGTGGTCGCCGAACAGCCACGCCAGCACGTCCCAGTTGCGCAGTCCCGGCGTCATCCAGGGAACGAGCGACACCAGGCCCAGCGTCAGGAAGACCTCGATCCAGCTGAAGGCGGACTGCGTGATCATGGCGGCGCCGCGATGGCTGCGCAGAATGGCCTTGACGCGCTGGCGCCGCGCGGCCCCCGTCTGGCCCTCGAGCTGGCTCACCGGCATCGAGTACGCGCGCCAGAACGACAGGCGCCAGATCGTGAGCCACTGCAGCATGGCCAGCCACGGCGCATCGCGGCGCGCGCTCCAGGCCTCGTTGAAGCTCGTCTCCTCGCCGAAGGCCTGGCGCGCGTAGATGTGCAGCAGCGCGCGGTCCAGCCAGGGCTTGAACCACCACAGCAGCGTCGATGGCAGCCAGGGCGCGAGCTCGATCGTCGCGCCGCAGGCCACCACCAGCAGCAGCGCCAGCGGCACGAAGGCGCGCAGCAGCGAACGCCGGCTGCGCTGGGTCATCGCCACGCCCAGGTCGACGGCCTCGTAGGCCGGGCGCGGTCGCAGCGCGAGCTGGAGCTGCTCGGCCTTCATCGCGCCTGGCTCTCGCCGTCGGCAGGCCGGCCGTGGCCGCGGCCCTGCAGCCCGAGATAGGCCAGCACCATCGCCCAGCAGCCCCCGCCGACGGCGTATTTCACGCCCGGCGCGACCCACCCGGCCGACGACCAGAAGGCCTCCAGCGCGGCGGCGATGACCAGCATGACGAAGAAGCAGAACACCACCGGCGACGTCTCGCGCGCGGCGCGCATCAGCGCCTGCGTGCGCGTGAGGCGCCCGGGTGCGAGCACGGCGTGGCCCAGCTTCAGTCCGGCGGCGCCCGACAGCACGATGGCGGTGAGCTCGAACGCCGAGTGGGTGATGACGAAGGAGAAGAAGCGCTCGCTGTCGCCGCGCGTGACCAGGAAGCCCGCGATCGCGCCGAACAGCAGCCCGTTGTAGCCCACCATCACGAGGCTGCCGATGCCCAGCATGAGGCCGGCGGCGAAGCACTGGAACGAGATGCCCACGTTGTGCATGATGTAGAAGCCGAACATCTGCCAGTCGTCGCCCGAGGTGCGTCCGAGGTGCTCGCCGGCCTCGGGGCCGTACATGCCGTCGAACATGCGCACCTGCCTGGCATCGACGACGGTCAGCACGAAGTGCGGATCGAGCCAGGTCGCCACGCCCATCAGCAGGATGGGCAACAGGAACACGAGCGCCACCAGCCCCAGGTGCCAGCGCAGCGCGCGCACGGCTGCCGGCGCGTCGTAGAGCACCAGGTTGCGCAGCGCGCCCAGGCCGAAGTCGTGGCGGCGGTAGACGCGCTGGTGCGCGCGCGCCGTGAGCGCCTCCAGGCGGTCGACCAGGTGCGGCGGATAGGCCCGCTCGCGCGCCAGCGCCAGGTGCTCGCAGCACTGCCGATACAGCTGCGCGACGCGCGCCGCGCCTGGCGGCACCGCTTTGTCGGTGGGAAATTCTCCAGCGCTGGGCCTGCGCGCCTTGCGACCGGCGTCGAGCGCGGCCAGGCCGCGTTCGAGCTCGATCCAGGACGGCTCGTAGCGGGCCTCGAATTGACGCGGGGTCATCGACATCTAGCGCTGCCCCATGAGCCACTGGGCGACGGCGATCAGCCGCGGCCCCGGGCGGATCGGTGCCGGATTGGCGCCGCCGGGCGCATAGTTGGCCGGCGGCAGCGCACTTTCGGCCAGCGTGGCGAGCTCGTCGACGCGTTCGGCCGTCAGGCGGCGGGCGCGCCCGGCCAGATGCAGGATGGCGACCTGCTGCGCGCGCGTGAGCGGCACGCGCGGCGCGAGCGGTTCGGCCGGCGGCAGCGCGCCGGCCAGCCGCACCTTGTCGGCGTGCACGACCAGCGTGCCGGCGACGATGTCGCCCAGGCGCTTGAAATCGCTTCGCAGCAGCATGGACAGCAGCCCGAAGGCGTAGGCGACCGGCATGAAGTCGGCCACGCGCAGCAGGTTTCGCGTGACGGCCGCGGACGGCGTCACGGGCAGGCCCGTGTCCATCATCACCTGCAGGCCCAGCGCGCGCTTGCCCGGCGTGGCCGCGCCGGGCAGCAGTTCGAACACGATCGGGTACAGCCACTCGAGCGCGAACAGCACCACGAGCATCACGCCGACGCCCACGCCCTTGACGCCGCCCAGCAGGCCCGCGGCGACCAACCAGGCGACGAAGCGGATCAGGAAATCCAGCAGGTACGCGAGCGAGCGGGCCACCGCGCCTGCGGGTCGCAGCACGATGGCGATGCCTTCGGGCGTCTCGGCCAGGAGCGTGGTATCGAGCGTCAAGGAGCGCGCGCGTGCCCGGCGCAGTTCAGAAGGTGATCGTGCGCAGGTTGGCGCCGGCGTACTTGGCGTCGCCGCGCAGGGTGGCGTCGACCGACGAAGCGGCAGTGACCACGCGCGTGTCGGCGATGTCGTCGTGCAGGCAGCGGCGCGAGTCGCGAAAGATCAGCAGCGGGTCGATCAAGCCGACCAGGCCGCCGATGAACGGCACCAGACCCACGATGGCCAGCGGCAGCCAGCGCAGGAAGATGAAGCGCGCGAACGTCACGCGGCTGCCGTCGATGCGCACCACGCGGATGTCCATCATTCGCTTGCCGAAGGTCTGGCCATACAGGTAGACCAGCACGATGCTGTAGATCAGGTAGGCCACGAGAGCGGCGCAACCCAGCACCACCCAGGTTCCGGTCATGTGGTGGCCGGCACCCAGCGCGGGCGGGGCGATGCCGGGCGCCTGTTCCTGCTTGTGGCGCTCGTACGCCGGAATCGCGACCGCCACGGCGATGAAGATGCCGATGATCGCCGGCAGCAGACCGTCGATCAGCACCGCCAGGAAGCGTGCTCCCCGGCCGGCGTCGACGAGGCCTGCTTCGGCCTCGCCCTGGTCTTGGACGTCCGCGCGCGGAGGCGCGAACCGGTTCTGTGCTGCGGCTGCGGATGGTCCGTTCTCCCTCGTCTGGCTCTCGGATCCGGCAACGTCATGGCGTGCCTGGTGGAATCCGCGAATGGTACCGTGCCTGCCGCTCGATCAGGCCGGCCATCCCCCGCAAGAGGGAGTGACCGAAGTCACGCCGCGATGACTCGCGTCAGCGACCGGCGGCCCCCGCCCGCCCGGGTCGATCCTCCACCAGCGCGCGCGACGCCGCGAGGCTGGCGTTCGTCGAAGACGCCGCGGTGACGACCACGGTGTCGGCGATCTGGTCATGCAGGCATTGACGCGACTGGCGGAAGATCAGCAGCGAGTCGACCAGCGCCCACAGGCTGCCCAGCAGCGGAATGCAGGCCGGCAGGACGGCGACGGCCCCGCGGCCGAAGAACAGGCGCACGAACCCGGCGCGACTGCCGTCGGTGCGCACGATGCGCAGGCCCAGGATCTTCTTGGCCAGCGTGCCGCCGTAGGCGTGCAGGCACCACGCCTGGATCAGGATGACCACGATGTAGCCGGGCACCATCGCCGAGAACATCGTGCGCATCATGGCGAACGGGTCCTGCGCCAGCGCCGGATCGGGATTCAGGAACAGGCTGGAGCCGCCGAACACGAAGAACAGCGGATAGGCGATCAGCGACATCAGCAGGCCGTCCAGGATCACCGCGACGAAGCGAAGGCCGCGGCCCGCGGGCACGGGGCCTTCCGCCAGGCTGGCGGGCTCGACGAGTTCGGCCCTCGGTGGGGCGAAGCGGTTTTGATCGGCGAAGTCCGACATGGCGTGTTCCCTGCTCTCTTGCGAATGGTCGCCGATGCTAACCGGCCGGGCATGCGCTGCTCATCAGGGTCTCGCCGGAGGCCGGCGCGAAGCGCCAACCGGATTCAGGCTTGTTGCACCGCGTGCCGCCCCGGCCGCTACATGAACAGGTGCTCGCCGGCGTTCTCGCCGCCCAGCACGACGTAGTTGGCCTTGCGGATGTCGGTCGCGCAACGCCCGCCGGCGTACGAGATCGAGCTTTGCAGGTCCTCCTGCATCTCGCGCAGCGTGTCGGCCAGACGGCCCTTGATCGGCTCGAGGATGCGCTTGCCTTCGACGTGGCGGTACTCGCCCTTGTTGAAGTCCGACGCGCTGCCGTAGTACTCCTTGTAGAGCTTGCCGTCGACTTCAACCGTCTGCCCCGGGCTTTCCTCGTGGCCGGCGAACAGCGAGCCGATCATCACCATGGTCGCGCCGAAGCGGATGCTCTTGGCGATGTCGCCGTTGTGGCGGATGCCGCCGTCCGCGATGATGGGCTTGGTCGCCACGCGCGCGCACCACTTGAGCGCCGACAACTGCCAGCCGCCGGTGCCGAAGCCGGTCTTGAGCCGCGTGATGCAGACCTTGCCCGGGCCCACGCCGATCTTGGTGGCGTCCGCGCCCCAGTTCTCCAGGTCGATCACCGCCTCGGGCGTGCCGACGTTGCCCGCGATGACGAAGGCGCCCGGCAGCTTCTGCTTGAGGTGGGCGATCATCTTCTTGACGCTCTCGGCATGGCCGTGCGCGATGTCGATGGTGACGTAGTCGGCGCCGATGCCGGCCCCGGCCAGGCGGTCGACGATCGTGTAGTCCTCGGGCTTGACCCCGGCGCTGATCGACACCAGCAGGCCCTTGTCGCGCATCGACTTGGCGAAGGCCACGGTGTCCAGGTCGAAGCGGTGCATCACGTAGAAGAAGCCGTTGCTCGCCAGGAACTCGGCGATCGGCACGTCCAGCACCGTCTTCATGTTGGCCGGCACCACCGGCAGCTTGAAGCGGCGCGGGCCGAACTCGATCGAGGTGTCGCACTCGCTGCGGCTGTCGACGACGCACTTGCGCGGCAGCAGCAGGATGTTGTCGTAGTCGAAGATTTCCATGGCGATTCCTGTAGCAGCGGGTTACTTCGGGTCGGCGCAGCGGTCGGTGGCGATCTGGGTGATGCGCCCGTCGGCGTCCTCGACCCACGCGGTGGCCACCAGCTGGTCGGCGTGCGCGTTCTCGGGCCAGCGCAGGCCGTACAGCGGCGCGACGGCGTTCCTGGCGCCGGGCCCGGCAGGCAGCTTCAGCGGCCCGACCAGCACCCGCACCAGGCGGCGCGGGATCTGCGTGTCGCGCACGCCCACCGGGATCAGTTCGACCAGCGCGATCCAGCCCGTGCTGCCCGCGGGCCAGACGCCGCTGGCATGCATCTGCACGCCCAGGTAGCCGTTGTGCGGCAGGCTCGAATGCACGTAGAAGCGGCGCTTGGGCGAGGGCGGCTCCAGCACGGTGGTGGCATCGAACGCCGCCGGCGGCGTGGCGAGCTTCGCGCCGAGGCCCGCGCCCAGGCGCGCGAGGCGCTCCGCGGCCTCGGGCAACGCACCGGGCGCCATCGGGGCGTCGTCGGCCGCGGGCGCGATCCAGTCCATGGCCCATTCGGTGTCGCCCACCAGGCCGGCGCCGGCGGCCGGCGGGGTGGCCTTCCAGCAGTCCGGGCAATCGGCGCCCATGAAGTGCTCCACGAGCGCGCTGGCGTGCGCCGGGCAGTTGGCGGCGATGCCCGGCAGCGGCTTGGCCGCGGCCAGAGCCAGCGTTGACCCCAGCACGCCGGCCGCGATTCCTGCCGCGCGCAAGGCCGGGGAAAGAATCCGGCGGCCGGGGGACGGCGAAACTAGAATAGGTGGATGCATATCCAGCATTCTGACGCCGATCCCGAAAGCCCGACGACCGACAGGTTGCTGCGCGGCCTGAACGCCGAGCAACTGGCCGCCGTGACGCTGCCGGCGCGCCCGGCGCTGATCCTGGCGGGCGCCGGCTCGGGCAAGACGCGCGTGCTCACCACCCGCATCGCGTGGCTGCTGCAGACGGGGCAGGTCTCGCCGGGCGGGCTGATGGCGGTCACCTTCACCAACAAGGCGTCCAAGGAGATGCAGGCGCGGCTGGCCGCGATGCTGCCGATCAACGTGCGCGGCATGTGGATAGGCACCTTCCACGGCCTGTGCAACCGCTTCCTGCGCGCGCACTGGAAGCTGGCCGGGCTGCCGCAGGGCTTCCAGATCCTGGATACGGCCGACTCGCTGTCTGCCGTCAAGCGCATCATCAAGGCGATGCAGCTGGACGAGGAGCGCTTCGTCCCCAAGCAGGTGAGCTGGTTCATCGCCGGCGCCAAGGAGGACGGCCTGCGCGCCAAGGACGTCGAGATCCACGACGGCCAGACGCAGAAGCTGGCCGAGATCTACAAGGCCTACGAGGACCAGTGCCTGCGCGAGGGCGTGGTCGACTTCGCCGAGCTGCTGCTGCGCGCCTACGAGCTGATGCGCGACAACGACGCGCTGCGCGAGCACTACCGCCATCGCTTCCAGCACATCCTGGTCGACGAGTTCCAGGATACCAACCGCCTG
>Ga0209759_1001430_pt1 | contig 13522 bp, 18 predicted proteins | sample AraplaCL_Col_mMS_FD_184261 | JGI IMG/M metagenome (GOLD analysis project Ga0209759, IMG submission 184261) | Arabidopsis root microbial communities from the University of North Carolina, USA - plate scrape CL_Col_mMS (SPAdes) (version 2) | ecosystem: Host-associated > Plants > Roots >...
CAACCCAATTCGCCGGCACAGTTTCGCCGGCGACCTGTCACCGGTAGAGTTTGAACGGCGCTACGCGCAAAGCGGCTCGTGAGTGTCTACAGAAATCTGGGCGGTCCAACACGAGTTCAACACCGATGGGTTCTTTGTCATTAAGTTGATACTGGTCGATGGCTGAGTAATAACCATCTTCGTAGGCATAAGGCTTAGCGCTGTGACCGATACCAAGGGCACTCCAGCTCAAACCCTCTGCAACTTCATGGTGCTCGGGTGGAAACGCAACGGCCCCGCAGGCAAAGACCTCACTGACGTAACCAATCTCAGTTACCTTGGCCGAACCTTGCTTGTCGTCCCGAGATGCGCGCAGTGGCACCCAGGTAGCATTTGCGAAAGTTCGACGAGTTTCCTTTTTCTGAAGAATCCAATCTTTATTCATGGTCGACCTTTCGCGTCGTAACCTATTTCGCGTTCGTTGTACTAGGGAAATTGTCGGATAGGTCCCTTAGGTCTTCTTGGGCCGTGAAACCTTCTTCTCGGCAGCCTTCTCTTCGATGGGGGCAAGCAGACGTTCCAATTCACCTGCGAACGCCACCAGGTTGGACCCGCACGCATGCAACCACCTGCGCAACTGCAAGGTGTCCAGCCGAATCCCGCCTCTTTCCACAGCTGAGACGTATTGCTGAGAGATCCCCGCCTTCTTAGCCAGCTGAACTTGAGTCAGCTTTCCCGCCTTCCTGGTTTCCACCAAAAGTCGCAGGAAATCAGGGTACTCCGCCTCATAAATACTTTTGCCCTTGGGCATGGACGTCCAGCTCGCTCGATGGTCTGAAGCGACGCTAAACAAGAACATCGGATACCCTATCTATTTGTACAAATACATATGGTATTTTGGCTCAAACCACCACGGAACAGGGCATTTATGAGCACGACAGCCGCCTACACGGGCTCCGGCCAGCTGAACGATTCCGCCAGCCATTACGAGGTACAGCAACAGTCGGACGGCCAGCTTCTCATCACCACCCATCCAGCTCGCGTCCCCATCTTCACCTTCGATGCCGCCGTCATCATTGTTGGATTTGGCTTCACCACCCTGGTCATCGACTACTTCCTGATTGGCGCTGGTGGTTACCTTGCCACCCTTATCACCACGGCGATTGGTGCTGGCCTGACCTGGTTGTGCCTCAAGATTCTCCATCGCGAAAGGCGCAAAGGTCTTCGGCCAGCGCGCTTCTATGTGTCAGAAGTGTCTATCAACCTCCCGCCTACTCCGGATAGCAACGACAGGATGACCATGTTGCAGGCGTCGAACATCGACCGTCTGGTTATTCGTTCGACCATCACCCGTACTGAGACCAGCAACTATGCGTTCGGAACAGTTGGTGCGCACGGCATGGCTGCCAAAGACCGTCGAACTGGCTGGTTTGCTGACCACTCCTACATTCTCGAAGCACAGTCAGGTGGACGCTCATACCAGCTTGCAAACGGGCTCGATGAAACCACTGCGAGTGGCTTGATGAAGGCGGTCAGCCGGAAGCTCGGCTTTTAATCTTATCTACCACAGGGGAATCACCATGAAGAAGATTCTGACAACTGCCATCATCACCCTCCTTCTGTCGGCCTGCGTAAACACCACCACAGGCACCAAGATGGACAGCAGCAAACTTGACCAACTCCAGGTCGGGACAACCACCATCGAGCAGGCAAGGTCGTTGCTGGGTGAACCTACGGGCACCGCCAAAAACCCCGATGGAACCACCACCCTCACCTATTTCTACAGCCACAACGGGCAAGACGCGAAGTCCTATATTCCCCTGGCTGGAAATTTCTTGGGCAAGGGAACGCACGAGTCAAGCATGACTTATGTGCAGTTTGACACCAAAGGAAAATACATGAAGTGGTGGGGTGGTCAGTAGGCCATTCGGCCAGGCCCCATTGAAAGCCTCTCAGGCCTCCCCATGACCTTACAGACCCTCGCCATGTTGGCGAGCTTCGGGGAGTCCAGATGGCACGTTTTACCGTTCGCGTAGAGCTTCACGGCGTTCGTGATGACAGTGACGATTACGAGCGCTTACACGAAAAGATGGAAGAAGCAGGCTTCAAGAAGTACGTGAGAACTCAGGATGGTGAAAAGTTTGGCCTTCCTACTGCGGAGTATCGCTATCAATCTGATACGGAAACCAACGAACAAGTCGTGAACAAGGCATACGATATCGCTAACCGTATCAAGCGAAGCCCAAGTGTTATTTCCACCCAGGGGCCTCTTTGTTTCCGTGGTCTTGACGAGATCTAGAGGCCCCGCCGCACTTAAAATGAAGGCTTAGCTTGTAAGCTTGGATGACTCGCATCGGGCACCTCATGCACTTTAGATGGGGTGCCTTCGTTTTTTCCAACCTGAGCGGATGAACTGACGAATTTACTCTCAGCCTCCAACTCTGCATCAGGAAACAGAACAGGCAACTGCTCCTTGGCCAAGGCCAGGCTAGATTCCGGCAATGCCTTCATCAAGTCCGGAAGCAGTGAAGAGGCCATGTCATGCAGCTTCGCGAGAATGTTCCGAATGCTCGCCAAGACCTCAACGACCTTGGCCTTCAATACACCGGCCTTCTTCTCCACGTCAGCCACTTCCACATCATGGCTGACGATGGTCGATTTCAACGCTTGCACGTGGTCAGCGTGAAGTTGAACACCTTTCCGGAGCTTCTCATGTGTAACTAGGGGAGCACCACCGAACGAGGCAAAGAATTTTATTCTCCAACGGTTCTCATCTTCCCAACGTCTTAGCCTGACCGTCGCAACCTTCTGCTTTTCATGGATGCCATCCATCTTGAACTTCGCATCCAGTGACGCGGCTCGGGTTGCTTCCACAATGCGAAGGACCTCATCTAACTCATTCTGGAGCTGATGGTACGACGCAAAAGCTGTGTCCAACGCCTCGACCAGCACTAGCGACCGTTCCAGCTCTTCGTATTCTTCTTTCGTTGCCGGCGTCGGTGCTGAGGACCTCAGCCGATACGCCAATGACCCTTGTCGGCTGACAGGTAACTGGCCGGAACCAACTGCCTTCCTGTTTTTAAAATAAGAAGCCACATGCTTCGACAGCACCCTTGTAGGGCGTTCCGAGGTCTTCCCACCCTCACGTGCAACATCCGACATTGCATGACGATGTTGGGCCTCCAGCGCCCCCTCATGGGCTTTCTCGTAGACCGTGGCCATCACCATCGCCTCCCTGAGAGAATCGCCTCGATGGGTGGTGATACCTCTTCTTTCTAACGCAGTGGCCGACTGTCCAAGCGTGGGTTGTGGAACGAGGCTAACACCCAAGCGCTTATAGCTCTTGTACTCATACTTGCTGGATGAGCCAACTTTCCTTGCATAGTCGTTCGCCAGCTCACTCCACTTGCAGTTGAGCAGTTCGATGAAGGCAGAACCCAAGTGCATTTTCGAAAAAACGTAGAGCTTCGGACCGAACCCAGCGCCCTTCCCTTCTTTCCCACCGTCCTCGTCGAGATCAGCAAGGGGGCGCGTTGGAAAATACAAGTGAGCATGAAAACCCTGCTTGTCATTGGGCTTCAAATTTCCCAGTGCATCTCGGTCGGCATCTCTGTGGAGACCGAGGCTCACAGGAGTGTTCAGTTCAGAGCTGATGAACCGGGCCATCTCCTCAGCCAAGTCACCAGCATCCTGGTCGGACAGGCCAAACGGGATGGGGATGCGGTAATCCCTGGCAACCTGAGAGTCAGAGCGTCGCTCAGCCCGCTCAACCCGGTTCCATAGCTGCTGGGGATCTGTACACCACGAAGGTGAACCCTTGGGCGCAACGGTCAGGGCCCGGACGATTTCCTCGCCAAGGACTCGCTTCTGAAAATCATGCCAGCACTTCTGGCGCTCATCATATAAGCGTAGTCCAAGCCGGTAAGCGACACCGGCTACAGCAGAATGTCCTTTCGAGCGTGAATGGACCTCTAGATGAGGTCGAGCGTGAGCGTGGATATCCATATGTGTCCTCCGTGACAACGTCTTAGTGTTTTCAATCAGGCCAATCCTTGGCCCTGCTACATCGAAGCAGATTATCGAGACCTGTCAAGGGACAGAGGGCAATAAAAAAGCCAGTCTTAGAGAGGGTTGGCTTCGGAGTACGCGAAGAGGGGGCATCTTGGCACCTTGCTCTTACGCGGAGTGTTGGTACAACACATAGACGCGCTCTTGCTTAATCATCAAAATAAAACTTGCAATCCTTTAGGTAAATCCAATGACCGACATAGACATTACACGCATAATCAGACACCGACTCCTTGCCGAGCTAAATAAAATCATCGCCGAACTTCTCCTCAAAGAAGAGTATGGAAGCATTGATAAGCTTTTAGAGATCCAGAGGAGCTATGAAAAGCTTATCAACTAAATCTTTGATCCAAGTTCCGATGAAGGATCTCGCCGCCTTGCCATCTCGCTCTCAGGATGCTCCTCAACAATCACCTTACCCGTGACCTCATCAATCCATGGATTCAATATAACTTTTCCGGCCCCAATGATGGCATCACGATTGGCTTTGTTGTTTTCCACCTTTTGTACAGAACCGTCCTTCATAACAATAATTACGTATGAATATCCATTTTTGTCCGTGCAAACGTACGCAACAACAATCTCTTCTGCCTCAGCATCAGAAATCTTCTCGCCAAGCTTCACTAAAATTATGTCATTCATTTCTATGACGTCTATTCCGGCACCCTTCAAAACGCTCCTGTTGTGCTCGTTGTCTGGAATTGCTGTAGAGTCACCATCCGTAAAAACTACCAGCAAATAAGGCTTGCCATTTTTATCGCGACATCTGTACACATTTTTAATTTCCTTAACCGGAACCTTTCCGTCAATACCATCTAAGTCAACGTTTTCACTTAAGTAACTCGCCATTCTCATTTTCCATAAATCGAGAGTTTAAAACCAGAGGAACAGCAAAATGCAAATCAAGAGACAGGCCACCAAAAATCAGAGCAGAAAATGTTGTGATTTTTCATCGAAGTCCAGGTCTTGGCCTGCCACATTGCGGCATCGTTCTTTCCGTACAACGTAGACCGACTAAGTAGATCGTGAACTTCTTTCGTAATCCAGGTCGGAGAGCCAGATAGAGAAGTCAACTTTGCAGCATAATTTGCAGCGCGCCCAACCCAAACCAAGTCGTTGTCACCTCGAACACCTGTCCTGACAGCCCTTAGATCGGATACATCAATACCGACAATATTTTTGATGACATGGTCTGACGCATTCCACTTTTCTAATTTAATCTTATTTACAAGCTCGATAAGACACCAATGGATTTTAAGCGCAGCTCTTACTGCCCGGTCCGCCTTACCGTCGTTGATGAATATGGCCATAATTCTGTCACCATCGTAAGCAGTGATGTCACCGCCTTCAGATCGAATAATTTTAGCCGCGCAGTGCAGAAAGGATTTGTAGACTTGCGCACTGTATTCCCATTTTTTTGAATCCACCATGTTGGTAGAACCATCCAGATCTGCGTATAAAACAACCGCCTTTTCGAGATATACGGCCTTGTTTCCGAGACCTACATCTGAAGGACTTGGAACGACACGCCCATTGATTACATCCCAGCTTGTGGAAAAGATATTCCTTACTTCGTTAGTCAACTCGTCTTTCAATGACATTTATCTTCCCCCTACGATTTATCTGGACCAACTCTCTGAATATACGACCTAAGCTCATCGCACGCAGGCGATATGACAGCCAACTCGTCATCACCAGCCTTATACCGGTATGAAATAGTGGTAACTCCAGCCAAATCACTCGGCAACTTAACTTTCTCCTCTCTAGGCTCCATCAAAATTGCTCTCTGACGCCCCAACCGGCCCATAAACAAGCCAAGCTCAAAGACCACATTGTCTCTGGGTGCTGGCCAAGGTTGCCCCCTGAAATTTGAGATGTCGTCTGCGTGAGCAATTGCAATTGCGAAATCTGACTTATCGACCTCTTTTTCTAGAGTATCCAATGTGTAATTCGTTACTTTAAACACGCCATCGCTCCAAACGATTACGTCAAAATCGTCGTGAGCAAATGATCTATTTATAAGCCGTGCAACCGGCAATGCCTCGCTAGAACAAATTATAAAAACTCGACTTCTTTCGTGGGCATCTCGAACCAGATGGTTTCTCTGGAGGAGTCGTCGAGAAAGCTCCCTCGCGATATGTTTATATATTTGAGGAAACGTATTTCCCAACCCGTCAAAGTCACTCTCAGAAATTCTTGCCACGACAGACGGTTCGCGAGCAACAATAGATGCAGATCTCTTTTGCGTAACTTCAATGGCTGCCATCTCGCCAACATGATCACCCGCACCTCTTACCCCAACCACCCTACCGTTAACGATGACTGAAAATGACCCTGAAATAATAAAAAACACGTCATTCGTGGAGTCATTCTGTTCGATTATTAAGCCATCTTTTGGGATATCCAAAAACTCGGAGTATTGAACCAAGGCATTCGCTAAATCATGGTTTCCCGACACCATTTTCTGAGCTAAAAGAGCCTCTACCTTTCTACGCTCACCATCGCCTCCAGAAAAGCGATCCAACATGGATGTCATTGGCTTTCCCCTAACCCTTCTCTAGAACAGAACATGTCTGAGCTTGCGACGTTACGACGCCACGGTGTTGCAACTTTGTAGCGACCGGTATCGACTCGTGACTTAAGAACTGGCTTACCCAAGTCTTACACCAGATATTGTGAAATTAGATTAAGCGCTTACATCATCGCCAGAACTAGGCAAGGCGCGGGCATATCCCCAAGTAAAATCTTTGTTGAAATGACTGAGAAACGTTTCAATGAGATGACCGTGGTAGTAGCCATACACTTTATCCTCAATATTCTTGTCCTTAGGCCGGATGATGTTGAACCGTAGTTGCTCGTCTTCGACAACAGGCTTGAAAAAAGCTTTGTTTGCCCAGTCATCAGCCTTATGGGTGTAATACCCATCGTTGCGCTTCACCCAAGTCGTGATTTTCCCCTTTTGCTCAGTCTGCGCAATTCGCGCATCAAACTTTTTGAGCAGTTCAGTAGCTTTGCTCGTCTTGAAATAGGCAGCCATCTCAATCCTCCATATTAGTTGAAGTTACATTAAGCAATCTTAATTTAGATCGGTATCCAGCCAGATCCGGCACACATGTTGCATTCTTCGTCGCCGACCATTCCTGTCTGGTCGCAATCAAAACAGACTTGCCATTTGTGCTCAGCTCCAACATGAAGCATCGGTTTCTTGGCTTTCTTGGCATCTGCCACATCGACAGTAGCGCTCTTCGTGCCTTTTAACTCTTCATCGCGCGTCATATGCAACTCCAGTGAACGCCTGATACTCAGGCTTCTGATTCAATTACTTTTCCAAATCCAACTTATTCACCGCATCCAACTGCTCTTTCGTGGTTGGAGCCCTGCTGTAAGCAGCATGATGTTCATCGTTCAGCTCTTGCCCCACGTAGGCAGCTCGAACCTCTGAAGCCCCCCATAGACTGAAGTCCCTTTACTAGAGACTTCCGAACTGCGCATAAATCGAACTGGCCCATCAAACGGCCACGGCCAAATACTCCTGATGTCTCCATCAAGATGTCGGCACTTCCAAGTTGATGATGTATCCCTGTCACGCGCACAGCCCCCTGTTGCGTGTCGGCCCTACATGGCCGGGTCCCTAGATTTCCCGACACTTTCGGCGCACTACGGGAGTTCAGTCAAATGTGATGGATTCGTGAAGATTCCAACCCATCAGAAGTCAGTAGCGGGGAGCGCCAAAAATCTCTTGTGTGGTGAATCCCAGCGCTAACAAGTCAGGAGCCAGGCGGCTCAAATTCCCGATATGTGGGATTTGCAAAGTCATAGGCTGGCTCTCGCCTCACGCGGTCAATGGTGTGCAGCACATCCACTGCTGCTTTCATCATCAAGAACCCGGTCTCGCCTTTGAACTCCGTCTCGAAGCTACCGTCTTCCCTCATATAGACGTAGCAACCCCACGCAATCGGTGACGGTTTATGACCCTTGGCCCGGCCCTTCGGATTCCACGAAATCTTTGCCATATGCCCTCCTCCATCCCATCAGTCTGATGAGTGAGAGACCATCTTGCCCGAGTGTCAGAGTGGTCATGCAGCGGCCTGCAAAGCCGTATACATCAGTGGATGATGCCTAACCCTCCAACTCTGAGCTGGCCGGCTCTTCCTGCTTAGCTGATGCGCTCAACTTGTTATGCACTTTCAGTGCAGCATTGGCCTGTCCCGAACCACGCCAACACCTAAAGGAAAACAAGCCCAAAACAAGTAGAAGCCAGCCGCCTGCGACGCGCTGTTCGTGCACGGTCTTTTCAATATAGGCCGCTGTTTTAGGTTCGGGCCAGAACTTGCAGAGGCTGGCCGCATCACTTTGGGAGAACTTGGTCTTTGCCACATCCCCAAGCTTGGGCTGGGTGCACTGCTCCCTCTCAAATTCTTCTCGATGCCCTAAAACAAGCGCCTTAGCACTATCCGGCCCAAGCAGGAACCACTGCCTTGAAGCATTGAATATTAAAATCGCCCGAGATGTCGCAAAGGTTGCGAGCACCGGAATCATGAGTACGATGAAAAAGAAGGAGAGCGTGCCAAACGCACGCTTGTCGAACTTCAAGTACCGGACCTTCTTCTCCTTGATGCATCGCCGTTCTTGGTCAAAGTAGTCACCAGCCCTTCCCACGGTCTCCAAGCTGATGTTCTTGGACTTAGCCCAGCGAATCATGCCTCTGGCGTCCTTGTTGGTTTCAGCATCGACCGCCACAAAACGGAAGAGCATCAAGCTCGACTGCTCACCTAGGTAGCCTTTGATGATGGGGTCGGTGATGCCACCTTTCCCATGGAACATCCTCCATAGAAGGTACTTGACGATGTACCAAGAGCGCGTCCGAAAAACTATCCAGCCAAAGAAGATGAATCCGGCTAGCCCGCTCAGGAACCCGGCCACATGGCTGTATGTAAAAAAGTCCTGGAACATCCCTTCCCCTATCTGTTTGAAGAATCCATCCCATAGTTAACGGCAGGCTGTCGCAATCTCTGAGACAGGAGGGAACGAAGGGGTGCGGGTTCGATTCCCGGTCCGGGAATCCACCTCCCAGGGCAACCGAGTCTGGCTTTTCATCAAGGCTAACGGTAGCCTTCGAGGTACCACCCGAGGCACCAAATTTGTGCCGATTGGGATACCAAATGGGCTTGTCTGGCCTTGAGGTATCAATGGGTTGGAGGAGGTGCCAAGGTATCAACCGCCACCTCCACCATCAAGGAAAAAGCCCGGCGAGCAATCGCCGGGCTTTTTTTCTTCCCAAGGTTGCCCTGTGTTGACGCCGGATCGCCGACGCGGAAGACACCGCCTCGGCCGCCGGCACGCTCCGGCGATTCGAAAGTTTCATTCGCGAATGACGAAACCCCGCCGCCCTTTATCGCCAGGCCACCGCTGCCTAAGGTTGGCTGCCGTGGCCGCTGCCGGCCATGCCCACCGGTTTCAAAGGAGCGCTTCCGTGATTCCTGCCCAAGAACTTCGCCTGCGAGGCGTGGCTTACCTTGAGGAAATGTTCGGCGATGGCGCGGCGCAGGCGCTCATCAACGATATGAGCGACCTGTGCCCGGATTTCGCGGAGATGTCCATCGCATGGGCGCTGGGCGGCATCGCCAGTCGTCCTGGCCTCGACCGGGTGACGCGGGAACTGGTGGTGATCGCTTCCTGCGTCACGCTGGGCCACCCCGTCACTCAGCTGCGCGCACACACCCAGGCCGCCCTGCGCGCCGGGGCGACGCGGGAGCAGATCATCGAGGCGATCCTGCAGCTGATGTTTTATGCGGGCGGCGCGGCGGTGCGCAACGCGCTGGTGTCGGTGAAGGACATCCTCAACGGAACGGATGCCTGAGCCGTCGAGCAACACGATGCCATGTCCTTTTCCGGCGCCGACTGAATGACCGCACCGTCGCGTCCGCCGTGACGTGCAGCGATTCATCGCCGGGCCTTTCCAACGCCGGGGACGTATAGTCAAGGCATCCCCCGGCGGCTCTTGGGAAATCCAGCCCAAGCGCCAGGCCAAAGTGGAATCCATGCCGATGACCGTTGACCCGCGTCTAAACACTCTGTGGAAGGTAGCGGTGTCCGCCGTCATGTTCGGCGCGGCCACGCTCACCCTGGTCACCGTCGCCCATGATGGACGCCCGCCGCAGATCCTGCGGTCGTATGCAGGATCGATCGCAATCTACGTACTGCTGATGATTTTCTGCGGCTATCTGGCCAGGGCGTGCTGGAAACGGGAAGAGACGGTGGACGCCGCAGACGCGACACTGTGGCGGGTCATCGCGACATTCTTCAGCGCCATCGCGTTTTTGATGTTCCTAGGGGCGCTGGTCTATTCCGCGCTGGCGTAACGTCGGGGCAACTCGGCGCAAACGATCTCCCACGCGGCTCGCTACGCTACTCTCGGAAAACGCCGCATTGAAGAGGACGACGTGAAACCCACTCGCTTGATCGCCATCCTGGGTATCGCCATTCTGGTCGTCGTCATCGTCCTGTGGCAGCGGCACGAAAACCGCCTGCGCGGAACGGACCTGTCGCACAGGCTGGGCGGTTCGGCGGGAACGCCGCGTTAATCGTGTTATTCGCGGGAAACACCGCCCAAGCACCAAGCGGCGGGCGAAATTGCTCGTTGGTGTGAGGCAATGAAATTGTCTAACGCCACGGCCCTGCCCTAGCATGCCGACCCATGCGCCCTCTTCCCCGCCCCTTGCTGACCAGCCTTCGCCGCTTCCGCGGCGCGTGGGTGCTGGCGGTGGCGGCGCTGTTGCTGAAGGTGCTGAGCAGTTCGTTCTGCGTCGCGGATGGCCTTCGTGCTTCGGTGGCCACATACGGCAACCAGCACGACTCGACCGCACAGATGGTCGACGTGACCGCGGCCTCATCCAACAATGACGCGGGCGACTGCCTGCTCGGTGAAGGCGGCTCATGCCATTGCGCCTGTGCGCATGCGTTGCCGCTACCTGCGGTAGCCACGGTGGCAATCATGCCGCCGTTGGCACCGATAGATTTCCCCGCCCTACCTCCCGCGAACCTGAGTAAGCCGGTCGCGTCGCTGTTGCGCCCTCCCATCGCCTAAGAAAGCCCATCTCCAGCCGCCGCCTCTGCAGGCGGTGAATCGTGATGCTTTCTTCGGGAGAGGTTTCCCATGTCTTTCGTTCGTGCAGTCCTTGCGGGGGCTGTGTGCATGCTGTCCGTCAGCGTGCTGCGGGCCATGCCTGCAGCATCCCCTACGGATGCCCCCAACCCTTCGCTGCAACAAGCCATTCGCGCCCTCTGGCACAGCAGCCCCGAGATCGATGCCGCTCGCGCAGAACGAGATGCCGCGCAGGCGCGAGCGCGCGCGGCCGCGCAACCGGTCTACAACCCGTCGCTGTCGTTCGACGCCGAAAACGCCGATGTCGATCGCCGCACGGCGGGAGTCAGTCTGACGCTGGATCTCTCCGGCAAACGCAAGGCTCGCGCAGCACAAGGAAGCGCAGAACTGGCCGTTACCCAAGCCAGCTACGATCTTCTGCGTCGCGACATCACCTCGCGTTGGCTGAAAGCCTGGTCGGCCGGAGCCCTCGCAACGAAACAGCGCGAACTGGGTGAGCGTCGCGTGGAACTGATGCGGCGATTCGACGAGCTGGCCAGCAAGCGGCTGAAGGTCGGTGACATCAGCAGTCCGGAACGCGACCTTGCCGGTCTGGCGCTGGGCGAGGCACAGATACAGCAGGCATCGCTCATCAGCCGCGAGGCATCGGCCAGGGCTGCGCTGGGCGCCATCAGCACGAACACGGAAACGGCCGCACCGCCACTACCTGAAAGCCTGCCGCCCGGCTCGCAGGTGATCGTGCCGCTGTCGCCGGACGAGCGGCCGGAAATGATCAAGGCTCGCGCCGCGCAAGCGAGTGCGGATGCCGGCGTGCAGGTCGCCACGCGCGCCCGCGTTCCCGATCCCACAGTGAGTCTGACGGGTGGTCGGGTGGATACCGGTCCCATGACGGATCGCGTGATCGGCCTGAGCGTTTCCATTCCACTGCCAGTGTTGAACACCGGGCGCGCAGAAATCGACGCCGCGCGCGCTTCGGCGGATGCCGCCGCCGCAAGCACGCATGCGCAGCAACTGGTGAGCAAGGCGGCGCTACAGGAAGCCAGGACACGTTACGACGCCCTGCTTACGGCAGCGCAAGCCTTTGGCAACAGCCGCGCCGCGGCTTTCGATGATCGCACCGCGTTGCTCGAAAAACTTTGGCGGGCCGGCGAAATCAGCACGTCCGAATACCTCGTGCAATTGAAGCAAAGCCTCGACACCGCGTTGTCCGGCCTCGACCTGGAAAGCCAGGTCTGGCAGGCCTGGTTCGATTACCTCTCCGCCGCAGGCCGCCTCACCGATTGGATCGACGGCCATTCGCAGGATACCCATCCATGATCCGCATACATCTCACGCGCACGCTCCTCTGGCTGGGCATGGCCCTCGTCGCGGCACCTGCCTGGGCGGGCGAAGGCAGCGAACCACAAGCCAGCAGCGATCCACTGGTCCTCGATGCAGCCGCCATCAAGGAGGCCGGCATCACCGTATCCAAACTGGAACCTCGCCATCTCACCGATGAAATAAAGGCACCGGGCGAAGTAAAGGCCGATGCCTATTCCACCGAACTGGTGGCGCCACGCATCGAGTCGATGGTGATCAAGCGCATCGCCAAACTGGGCGACGTGGTGCAAGCGGGACAGCCGCTAGTGATGCTGTCCAGCGTGCAGGTGGCGGAAACGCAGGGTGCGCTGATCGTCGCGGAACAGGATTGGCAACGCGTTGCCTCGCTCGGGCCGCAAGCCGTATCCGGCCGCCGCTATACCGAAGTGAAAGTGCAGCGTGACCAGGCGCAGGCCAAGCTTCGCGCGTATGGCATGTCGGATAACCAGATTCGCGGCGTGCTGCGCGGCGGCTCGGCAAAGGCCGATGGCAGCTATGCATTGCTCGCGCCTACCAATGGACGCATCACCACCGACGCGTTTCTGGTGGGCGAGCGCATCGACGCCGGGCGCGCACTCTTCACCGTGGTGAAAGAGGACTCGGTGTGGGTGGAGGCACAGCTGCCCCCCGCCGATGCCGAGCGCGTCCAAGCGCTTAGCGATGCCCGCATCCTGGTCCACGGCAGCGCGCTGCCCGGCAAGGTGGTTCAGCGCTCGCACCAGATCGACGAAAAAACCCGCACGGTGTCCGTGCGCATCGAGGTCGACAACCGCAACGACCTGCTGCATCAGGGCGAACTGGTCGAAGCACGGCTTGCCGTGGGCGTCAGCAAGCCGTCGCTCGCGGTGCCCGCCGACGCCGTCGTGCTCCTGCAGAACCAGGCCACCGTATTCGTTGCCAAGGGCAACGGCCAGTTCTCTCCAGTCGCCGTGGTGGCGGGAGAGAATCGCGATGGCTGGGTCGAGATCGCCAAGGGGCTTGCCAGCGGCACGCCCTATGTAAGCAAGGGTG